>Ga0136621_1000289_pt1 | contig 19227 bp, 19 predicted proteins | sample AntDryUQ445A2306_FD_104673 | JGI IMG/M metagenome (GOLD analysis project Ga0136621, IMG submission 104673) | Polar desert sand microbial communities from Dry Valleys, Antarctica - metaG UQ445A (23.06) | ecosystem: Environmental > Terrestrial > Soil > Desert | place: Antarctica: Dry Valley...
CCGAAGCGCATCGTGCCCGTCGCGCAGAAGGTGCAGGTCAGCGGGCAGCCCGACTGGGAGGAGAGGCACACGGAGCGCCGCCCGTCGCGGTAGCGCATGAGCACCGCCTCGATGGACCGGCCTTCAGTGGTGTGGAAGAGCGTCTTGACCGTCCCGTCGCGTGAGCGCGCCTCGCGCTGGACGGTCAGCGCGGAGAAGGGCACCTCGGCGGCAAGGCGCTCGCGCAGCACCAGCGGCAGGTTGGTCATCGCCTCATAGCCGGCCGCCCCGCGCGCGGTCCACTCCCACACCTGCCGGGCACGGTAGGCGGGCTCGCCGGCGCCGGACAGCGTGGTCTCGAGGAGCTCGAGGTCCATGCCCCGAGTCTGGCACGCGTAGCCTGCCCGCTCGTGCGCCTGGCCAAGTTCCTCGCCCACGCCGGGGTGGCCTCGCGGCGGGCCGCGGAGGACATCGTGTGGGCCGGGCGGGTGACGGTCGGCGGGGAGGTTGTCACCGACCCGGCGCGCGATGTCGACGCAACCAGCGATGTCGCCGTGGACGGCCGCATGCTGGAGGGCCCCGAGGAGCGTGTGGTGGTGGCGCTCAACAAGCCGGCGGGCGTGGTGTCGACCGCCCGCGACACGCACGGACGGCGCACCGTCGTGGACCTGGTCGATCTTCCCGGGGCGCGGCTGTACCCGGTCGGGCGGCTGGACGTCGACACCACCGGGCTGCTCCTGCTGACCAACGACGGGGAGCTCGCCGAGCGCCTGCTCCACCCGCGCTACGAGCTGCCGCGCACCTACCGTGCGCGGGTGGCCGGGGGGCGGCTGAGCCCGCGCGCCCTGCGTGCGCTGCGCGAGGGGGTAGAGCTGGAGGACGGGCGCACCGCGCCCGCGGGGGTGCGGGAGGTGCGTCCCGGACTGCTCGAGGTCACCCTCCGCGAGGGACGCAAGCGTCAGGTCAAGCGCATGTGCGCCGAGGTCGGCCACCCCGTGCAGGCCCTCGAGCGCACCCGCTTCGGCCCGCTTGACCTGGGCGGTCTGGAGCCCGGTCGCTGGCGCCGGCTCACGCCGGCCGAGGTCGAGCGCCTGCGAGCATGAGGAGGATGCGTCTGTTCGCCCTGCGTGGAGCCACCGACGTCGCCGCCGACGACCGGCAGGCGATCCTGGACGCCACCGCCGCGCTGCTGCGCGAGATCCAGGAGCGCAACGCGCTGCGGCCGGCTGACGTGGTCAGCGCGCTGTTCACCGTCACCGAGGACCTGACGGCCGAGTTCCCCGCCGTGGCCGCGCGGGAGAACGGCTTCAGCGCCGTGCCGCTGCTCTGTGCGCGGGAGATCGAGGTCCCCGGCGCCATGCCCCGCGTAGTGCGCGTGCTCATGCACTACCACGCGCCCGAGGAGCACCGCCCCCAGCACGTCTACCTGGGCGAGGCCCGTCGCCTTCGCCTGGACCTGGAGGGGGCGCAGTAACGTCGTCGGAGGTCCTCGCTTGCGACGACCGCAGACGAAACCCGCTCATGGAGTTCTCCCAACGCATCGCCCGCCTGCCCCGCTACCCCGTCGCCGGCGGCTACGCGCTGCCCGACGACATCGCCCTGCTGGCCTCCAACGAGACGCCCTTCGGCCCGATGCCCCAGGTCTTTGAGGCGGTCCAGCGGGCGACGATGACCGCCCACCGCTATCCCGACCCCTCCAACGCGCGCCTGCGCGCCGCGCTGAGCGACCGCACCGGGGTGCCCTCCAACCGGATCGCCATCGGTAACGGGTCGTGCGACGTGCTGCTCGCGGCGGGGGAGGCGCTGCTGGAGCCCGGCGCCGAGCTGGTCCACGCGTGGCCGTCGTTCAGCGTCTACCCGCATCTCGCGGCGGCCTCGGGGGCCACGGCGATCACCGTGGCGCTGGACGCCGAGCACCGCCACGACCTGGACGCCATGGCCCGCGAGGTCACCGTGGCCACGCGCCTGGTCATCGTCTGCAACCCCAACAACCCCACGTCGACCGCCCTGCCTGCCGCCCAGGTCGCCGCCTTCGTGGCCGACCTGCCCCGGCACGTCGTGGTGATCCTCGACGAGGCCTACTGCGAGTTCAACGTCCTCGACGACCCCGACACGACCATCGACCTGCTGGACGGCCACCCGAACCTCGTGCTCCTGCGCACCTTCTCCAAGGTCTACGGCCTGGCCGGCCTGCGCGTGGGCTACGGGCTGTGCGGCAGCGAGGAGATGGTCCAGGCGCTCGACCGTGTGCGCCAGCCCTTCTTCTGCAACGTGGCCGCGCAAGCGGCGGCCGTCGAGGCGCTGCGCCACCAGGACACCGTGGCGCAGCGCGTCGAGCGCACCGTGATGGCGCGCGTCGAGGTGGAGGAGGGGCTGCTGGCGCTGGGTCTCGAGCCGGCGCAGTCCCAGGCCAACTTCGCCTGGTTCGACGTGGACCGCGACCCCGAGCGCGCCGCGGAGCGCGAGCCCGAGGTGGTCGTCGGCCTGCGCGACCGCGGGGTGCTGGTGCGCGCCGGGACCGCGTTGGGCCGCGAGGGCGCGCTGCGCGTGACCTACGGCACCGAGGCCGAGAACGCTCGCTTCCTGGACGCCCTGCGCGCGGTTCTCTAAGCTACCTCAGGATGAGCCGTCTCGCGAGCAGCCGCTGGTATCTCCCGCTGTTCGCCGCCTGGCGATTTAGCTAGGCGCTCGGCTCCTCACCCGCTGCACCACTCTTTCATGCCGAGCGTCGCAGGACCGCAGTTCTCCGTACTGTCCTTGCAGGCGTTTTCGAAAGGATCTCGTAGCGTGACCACCGAGAAGAAGCCATGTCCGTGACCGACGTGCGTCGACACGATGGCGTCCGTGATCGCCGCATCGCGCGCGTCGTGCCGCTGACCACCCCGGCGCGGATCCTCGAGCGCCTCCCGCTCGCGGACGAGCAGGCCGAGCAGGTCATCCGTCATCGCGAGCAGACCACCGCGATCCTCGAGGGTTACGACGACCGGCTGCTCGTCGTCGTGGGCCCGTGCAGCGTCCACGACGCCGAGGCGGCCCTCGAGTACGCGCGCCGGCTTAGCGCCAAGGCCCACGAGCTCGCCACCGACCTGTTCGTGGCTATGCGCGTGTACTTCGAGAAGCCCCGGACCACGACGGGGTGGAAGGGCCTGATCAACGACCCGCACCTCGACGGCACCTTCGACGTCGACACCGGCCTGTCGACCGCCCGTGAGTTGCTGCTCGAGGTCCTCGCCCTCGGCCTCCCGGTCGGAGTCGAATGGCTGGATCCGATCACGCCCCAGTACATCTCCGACACCGTCGCGTGGGGCGCGATCGGCGCGCGTACGACCGAGAGCCAGACCCACCGCCAGCTCGGGTCGGGCCTGTCGATGCCAGTGGGCTTCAAGAACCGCACCGACGGCAACGTGCAGGTGGCCGTCGACGCCGTGCGCGCCGCGGCGGCCCAGCACGCCTTCGCGGGCGTCGACGCCGATGGGGTCCCGGCGATCCTGCACACGAGCGGCAACCCCGACGGCCACGTCATCCTTCGCGGTGGCCGCGCGCCGAACCACGACGTCGACGGCGTCGCCTCGGCGCTGGAGAGGCTGCGCAGCGCAGGCCTGCCCGAGCGCCTGGTGGTCGACGCCTCGCACGGCAACAGTGGCAAGAACCACGAGCGCCAGCCGGCTGTGGCCGCGGAGATCGGCGCCCAGGTCGCGGCCGGCAACCGGGCCATCGTGGGCGTGATGCTCGAGTCCTTCCTCGTCGCCGGCTGCCAGGACCTCGAGGACGGCCGCCCGCTGACCTACGGGCAGTCGATCACCGACGCGTGCATGGACTGGGACGCGACCATCGGCGTGCTCGACCGACTCGCCGAGGCGGTGCGGGACCGGCGCGCGGTCGCGTGAAGGTGGCGGTCGTCGGGGCCGGGCTCATCGGCGGCTCGGTGGCGCTGGCGGCGCGGGCGCGACTCGGCGCGCAGGTGCGCGCCTACGATCCCGACGGGGATGCATGCGCGGCCGCGGCGCGACGCCTCGGCGCTCCCTCCGTATGCGCCGCGCTCGACCAGGCCCTCGACGGCGCGCAGGTCGCGGTGGTCGCCGCCCCGCTTGGCGTCCTGGACGGGGCGGTGGGCGCCACGCTGGCCGCCGCCGGCCCCGATTGCCTGGTCACCGACGTGGGCTCCACCAAACGCGCGCTGGTGGCCGGCCACGACGATCCCCGCTACGTCGGCGGCCACCCGCTCGCGGGGGCCGAGGCGGCGGGCATCGGGGCCGCCCGTGAGGACCTCTTCGCCGACGCCACCTGGTATCTCACGCCTACCGCCCGGACGCAGGGGACCCTGCTGGAGCGCGCCCACCGGCTGGTCAGCGGCCTGGGCGCACATCCGGTGGCCATCCATGCCGCCACCCACGACCACCTTGTGGCCACCGTCTCCCACCTGCCCCACGTGCTGGCCAACGTGTTGGTGGGCCAGGCCGCCCGCGCCGCCGGCGAGAACCACAACCTGCCCGCGACCGGGCCCTCCTTCCGCGACACCACCCGCGTGGCCGGGGCCAATCCGGCCCTGTGGCCCGACATCTACCTGGCCAACGCCGACGCCCTGGTCGAGGCCATCGACGAGGCCGTGGCGGCGCTGGCCGAGGCCCGCAAGCACCTCACCGAGGGTGACCGTCCGGCGCTGGAGGCCTGGCAGGAGGAGGCCGCCGCCCAGCGCCGCGCCCTGCTGGAGGCGGGCGGCTTCGGCGGACCGACAGCGCTGCTGCGCGTCGCCGTGCCCAACCGCCCGGGGGTCATCGCCGAACTGGCCCTCACCCTGGGGCGCGGAGGCGTCAACATCTCGGACATGTCGCTCAGCCCCTCGCCCGACGGTCGCAACGGCGTGGTGACCCTCTGGGTCGCCGCGGCCATGGCGGATCGGGCGGCGAAGCTGATCGCCGACGGCGGTCACCCGGTCACCACGTGAACGCCCGTTTCGAGCCCTCAGGGCGGCTGCGCGGCGAGATCACCGCGCCGCCGGACAAGTCGGTCTCCCACCGCGCCGCGCTGCTGGCCGCGATGCACGATGAGCCCGTGCGCGTGGCCAACTACCTGCACGCGGCCGACACGACGAGCACCCTCGACGCCCTGCGTGCGCTGGGGGCGCTGGTGGAGGTCCACGAGGGCGATGTGGTGGTGCGCGGCAGCGGCCTGCGTGAGGCGCGCGAGGCAGAGGGGCCCATCGACGTGGGCAACGCAGGCACGCTGATGCGCCTGCTGCCCGGCTGGCTGGCCTCCCAGGTGGGGCGGAGATACACCCTGGACGGCGATGCGTCCATCCGCCGTCGCCCGGTCGACCGGGTGGTCGAGCCGCTGGAGCGCATGGGCGCGCGCATAGAGGCCACCGGCGGGCGCTATCCGCCCTTCACCGTCCACGGGGTGCGCCTGCGCTCCATCGCCTACGACCTGCCTGTGGCCAGCGCCCAGGTCAAGTCGTGCGTTCTGCTGGCCGGCCTGGCCGCCGACGGGGCCACCACCGTGACCGAGCCGGCGCCCAGCCGCGACCACACCGAGCGCCTGCTGCGCGCCGCGGCCGTGCCGGTGCACCGCAACGGGCGTCAGGTGACGGTCACAAACTGCGACGAGCTCGAGCTGGAGTCGGTGCGTGTGCCCGGCGACGCCTCCTCGGCGGCCTTCATGGTCGCCGCTGCGGCGATCGTGCCCCGCTCGAAGATCGTGGTGCGCGACGTGGGCGTCAACTGGACACGCACAGGCTTCCTGCGCATCGCGGCGCGCATGGGGGCCGTCGTGCTCGGCGACCTCGAGGAGCCGGTGGGCGACGACATCCCCACGTGGGAGCCCGTCAGCGAGCTCGACGTGCGCACAGCGCCGCTCGCGGGCACGGTGGTCGAGGCCGACGAGGTGCCGCTGGCCATCGACGAACTGCCCCTTGTCGCGCTGCTGGGCTGTTTCGCCGAGGGGGAGACCGTCGTGCGCGGGGCCGCCGAGCTGCGCGTCAAGGAGTCCGACCGCATCGCGGGCGTCGTGGAGGGCCTGCGCGGCCTGGGCGCGACGATCGAGGCCACCGACGACGGCTTCGCGGTCACGGGCACCGGCGGCCTGCGCGGCGGCACTCTCGATGCACGCGGCGACCACCGCCTGGCCATGGTCGGGGCCATCGCAGGTCTCGCGTCGCGGGAGGGCGTCGAGGTCGTCGGCATGGAGGCGGCTGCGGTCTCCTACCCGGGGTTCGTCGACGATCTCGCGCGGCTGGTGGCACGGTAGCCGCTCGGGCGCGTCCTGCGGGACACGCTCTTGCCGACTTGGCCCGGAACCCAGCGATTGCAGGGAAGACGCCCGTAAGGTGTTGGTGAAAGCGACTCCTGAAAGCGGGTGAGCGGCGGTCCCAGAGGAGCGGGCTGGTTCAGCCCGGCTGCTGGTCGGCAGCACTGGGCGACTGTGCCGTGCCTCGCTCTGCGAGATTGGGGCCATGCGCATAGCCATCGACGGCCCCGCCGGCGCGGGTAAGTCCACCGTAGCGCGCGCTGTCGCGGCCGCACTCAGTTTCACCTACCTGGACACAGGGGCTATGTACCGCGCGGTGGCGCTGGCCGGGCTGCGGGGCCATCCCGACCCGGCGGGCGCGACGATCGAGTTCGGCGACGGCGTATGGTTGGACGGGGAGGACGTCACGGCCGCCATCCGTGCCCCCGAGGTCAGCGAGCAGGCGTCGGTGGTGGCCGCGGACACAGGTGTGCGCCGCGCGCTCGTCGCAACCCAGCAGGCGCTCATGCGCGACGGCGACTGGGTCGCCGAGGGGCGCGACATCGGGACGGTGGTGGCGCCCGACGCCGAGCTCAAGGTCTTTCTGGTCGCCGACCCGGGTGAGCGCGCCCGCCGGCGCGCCGCGCAGATGGGCGCCGACCCCGCCGTCGTGGAGCGCGAGCAGGCGGTGCGCGACGAGCGCGACGCCGCCCGCGCGGACTCGCCGCTGCGCGCCGCGCCCGATGCTGTGGAGGTCGACACCACCGGCCTGTCCATCGACGAGGTCGTGGCCGAGATCGTCGCGCTGGCGCGTCGGTTAGACTGACCGGTATGACTTACAAGGTCGGACCCAAGGGCCAGGTCGTGCTGCCCAAGGCCGTGCGCGACCGGCTGGGCATTCGTCCGGGCGACGAGGTACACGTCTCGACTGACGGTGACGAGGTGGCGATCCGCAAGGCGCAGCCGGTCGGATCGCCGCGTGGCATCCTCGCCGACCCGGGCGATCCCCAGCCGCTCACCCGCACGCTCGAGGCCGAGCACCGGTGGGAGATGGCCAGAGACGAGATGCGCATCGAGGCGTGGTGCCTGCGCGACCTCGAGCGGTCACGCGGGTGACGATCGTCCTTGATGCCTGGGCGGTCACGGCCCTGTTCGGCGACGAGCACGCCGCAGACCGTGTCGAGCGTGCACTTGACGAGGATCACGTGGTCGTGTCGTGGATCAACCTCGGTGAGTCCTTCTACAACGCCATCAAGCGCCGTGGACGGCCCGCGGCGGACGCCGCCCTGCGCTCGCTGCTGCCCCTGATCGAGGCCGAGGCGCCCGATCCCGAGCTCGTGCTCGCGGCGGCGACCGTCAAGGCCCACCGCCGACTCTCCTACGCGGACGCCTTCTGCGTCGCCACCGGTCAGCGCCACCGGGCGCCGGTGTGGACCGGCGACCCCGAGATCTTGGCGCTGGACGACGTGGTCGAGGTCGTCGACCTGCGATGAAGGTCGCCGTCGTCGGCTACCCCAACGTGGGCAAGTCCTCGCTGGTCAACCGCCTCAGCGGGACCCGCACGGCGGTCGTCCACGAGCGCTCGGGCATAACCCGGGATCGCCACGAGATCGCCTGCGAGTGGAACGGGCGGCGCTTCCTGCTCGTGGACACCGGGGGCATGGACGCGCTGGACCCCGACCCGATCGCGGGCTCGATCCGCGACCAGGCGCGCGCGGCGCTGGCCGACGCGCAGGTGGCGGTATTGGTCGTCGATGCCCGGGCCGGCCTGCGCCCGGGCGACCAGGAGATGGCCGACCTGCTGCGCCGCTCGCGCCTGCCGGTGCTGGTGGCCGCCAACAAGGTCGACGGCGTGGGCGACCTCGCGCTGGCCGCGGAGTTCCACGCGCTGGGGCTGGGGGACCCGGCCGCGGTCTCGGCCGCCCAGGGGCTGGGCAGCGGCGACCTGCTCGACCGCCTGGTCGGGCTGCTGCCGCCCGAGGGCGACGCGTTGGAGGAGGCCGACGACACGCTGCGCCTGGCCGTGCTGGGACGTCCCAACGTCGGCAAGTCGTCGCTGGTCAACCGCTTCACCGGCTCCGAGCGGGTCATCGTCTCCGAGGTCGCGGGCACCACGCGCGACGCCATCGACCTGCCCATGGAGATCGACGGGCGGCGGGTCATCCTCGTTGACACCGCCGGCATGCGCCGCCAGTCCAAGGTGCAGGAGTCCGTCGAGTACTACACCGTGCTGCGCTCCCAGCGAGCGGCCGAGCGCGCCGACGTGGCCCTCGTCGTCTGCGACGCCGCCGACGGCGTCACCGCCCAGGACCAGCGCGTGGCCGAGCTGGCCATGGGCGCGGGCTGCGCCACGGCGATCGTGCTCAACAAGTGGGATCTGGGGACGATGGACGAGCAGGGCCTGGACCACGAGCGTGCCCGCGTGGCCCGCAAGCTGCGCCTGCGCCCGCGGGTGCTGACGAGCAGCGCGACGACCGGGCGCAACGTGGACAGGCTCCTGCGCGAGGCGCTGCTGCTGGGTGACCGGCGGCGCACCCGCGTGCCCACCCCGCAGCTCAACCGCTGGCTGGGGGAGGCCGTACAGGCGCGCCAGCCGCCCGCGCGCCAGGGCCACCGCCTGCGCCTGCTCTACGCGGCCCAGATCGAGACCGGGCCGCCGCGGTTCGCCATCCAGGTCAACAGCCGCGCGCGGCTGACCCGCGACTACGCCTACTACCTGGAGAACCGCCTGCGCGCGCGCTTCGGGCTGGACGGCGTGCCCGTGATCATCGACTTCGTGGAGGGGTCCCACCGGCGCAGGGCCGGGGGTTCCCGGTAGGGTGAACGGTCCGTAATCGACCGGAGGTCCCCGTCCGTCCACGATGAGTCACTACGCCGACAACGAGTACCTGTTCACGTCCGAGTCCGTCACCGAGGGCCACCCCGACAAGGTCGCCGACCAGATCTCCGACGGGGTCCTGGACGCTGTGATGCGCGACGACCCGTACGGCCGGGTGGCCTGCGAGACGCTCGTGAACACCGGGCTCGTCGTGGTGTCGGGTGAGATCACCACCAAGACCTACATCGACATCCAGGACATCGCGCGCGAGACGGTGCGCAAGATCGGCTACATCGACGCCGACCTGGGCTTCTCCGCCGACTCGTGCGCGGTTCTCAACGCGATCGACAAGCAGTCGGCCGACATCGGCCAGGGCGTCAGCGAGTCTCACGAGACCCGCAGCGGGGGTGGCGGCGACGAGCTGGATCTGGCCGGCGCCGGTGACCAGGGGATGATGTTCGGCTACGCGACCAACGAGACGCCGGAGCTCATGCCGTTGCCCATCTCGCTTGCCCACAAGCTGGCCAAGCGCCTGACCGATGTGCGCAACGACGGCACCCTGGACTATCTGCGCCCGGACGGCAAGACGCAGGTCTCGGTGCGCTACCAGGACGGACGACCGGTGGCCATCGAGCGTGTGCTGATCTCCACCCAGCACGCCGAGGGCGTCGAGGGCCAGATCCCCGACGACCTGTGGGAGAACGTGGTCCTGCCGGTCCTGCCAGACGGTATGTACGACGCCGGGTCGCTGCGCGAGAGCCTGCTGTGCAACCCCACCGGCCGGTTCGTGATCGGCGGCCCGGTGGGCGACGCCGGCCTGACCGGGCGTAAGATCATCGTCGACACCTACGGCGGCATGGCCCGTCACGGCGGAGGCGCGTTCAGCGGCAAGGATCCCTCGAAGGTCGATCGCTCCGCCGCCTACGCGGCCCGCTGGGTGGCCAAGAACCTGGTCGCCGCGGGGCTGGCCGACAAGGCCGAGGTCCAGGTGGCCTACGCCATCGGCGTCTCCCACCCGGTTTCCGTCATGGTCGAGACCTTCGGCACCGAGAAGATTGGCAGGGCGAGGATCGCCGAGCTCGTGGACGAGCACTTCGACCTGCGCCCCGGCGCGTTTCGCCGCGACCTGGACCTCCACCGCCCGATCTACCAGAAGACCGCCGCCTACGGCCACTTCGGCCGCGAGGACCCCGACTTCACGTGGGAGAGCACCGACAAGGCGGCCACCCTGCGCGACGCCGCCGGCCTGGCGGGCGAGCCCGCCGCCGTCTGACCGCCACGCGATGATGGCGGGCCACGTGCCCGCCATCGCCAAGGTCGAACCCCTCACGACGGCCCGCGCCCTGCGCGGGCCGTTCGACTACCTGCGCCCCGAGGGGGTGGAGGTGGGCGCGCTGCTGCGCGTCCCCTTCGCCGGGCGCGAGGTCGACGGGGTGGTGGTCGGGCTGGCCGCCCACAGCGAGCTGCCCACCGAGCGCCTGGCCGCGCCCTTGCGGGTGCTGGACCGCAGCCTCCCCGCCGACCTGGTTGACCTGGCGGGCTGGATGGCCCGGGAGTACTGCTCGACCTTCGCCCGCTCGGTGGGCCTGATGCTGCCGCCCGGGGGCACACGGGAACGCACGGCGCTGTGGGCCGAGGGGGTGGAGCCGGGCGTCACCGGTCCCGGAGAGGCCGAGTCCGCGGTTGCCCCCCGCCTCACCGAGAACCAGCGCGCGCTCCTGGCCTCGTTGCCGCGCTTCGCCGGCCACGACCTCGCGGCGCTGCGTCGCCTGGAGAGGCGCGGGCTGGTCGCCATCGCCGCGCGCGCCCACAGGCGCGTGGTCGAGCACGCGGTCGTCGGCGCGGGAAGCGTGCAGCCGCCTCCACTGACGCCCGCCCAGGCTGCCGTCCTGGGCGAGGTGGAGGCGGCGGTCGCTGCGGGCGGGCACGAGGCACTGCTGCTCCAGGGTGTCACCGGCTCGGGCAAGACGGAGGTCTATCTCCGCGCCGCCGGCGCGGCGCTGCAGCGCGGGGGCGGCGCCATCGTGCTGGTGCCCGAGATCGCGCTCACGCCGCAGATCGTCACTCGCTTCGTCCAGCGCTTCGGCGACACCGTCGCCGTCCTGCACTCCCGCCTGTCCGACGGGGAGCGCCACGACGAGTGGCTGCGCCTGCGCCGCGGCGAAGCGCGGGTCTGCGTGGGGCCGCGTTCGGCCGTCTTCGCACCGCTGGCCGACCTCGGGCTGATCGTGGTCGACGAGGAGCACGAGGCCTCCTACAAGCACGAGGGCGACCCGCGCTACGACGCCCGCGGGGTCGCGGCCCGCCGCGCCGCGCAGGCCGGCGCAGTCCTCGTGGCGGGCAGCGCCACGCCGCGGCCCGAGAGCGTCCACGCACTGCGCCGCCTGCGCCTGCCCGACCGGGTGGACGGCCGGCCGCTGCCCCCCGTCGAGGTGATCGACATGCGCGACACCGCCGCCGCGCTGCACCCAAGGGTCCTCCATGGGCTGGCTGACGAGCCCAAGGCCATCGTGCTGCTCAACCGCCGCGGCTGGTCCAACTTCCTGGAGTGCCGATCCTGCGGGCGCGGCTGGCGCTGCCCCGACTGCGACGTCGCCCTGGTGCTTCACCGCGCGGCGGGCACGATGGCCTGCCACCACTGCGGCCACCGCGAGCGCGTGCCGCGCGCGTGCCCCGACTGCGGCTCGGTCTCGCTGGCGCGCCACGGGACGGGTACCGAGCGGCTGGGGGAGGAGCTGCGCGCGCTGGGCCTGGCAATCTTCCGCCTGGACGCCGACGCGGGCGCGGCCGGCCCGGTGCTGGCCGCCTTCGCCGCCGCGCCCCGCGGCGTGCTGCTGGGCACCCAGGTGGTGGCCAAGGGGCACGACTTTCCCGACGTGGGACTGGGCGTGGTGGTCGACGCCGACGCGACGCTGCGCTTCCCCGACTTCCGCGCCGAGGAGCGCACCTTCGCGCTGGTCACCCAGCTTGCCGGGCGCGCGGGCCGCGGACGGTCGGGTCGCGTGCTCGTGCAGACCCTGGAGCCAGACTCGCCGGCCATCGCCGCGGCGGCGCGCCACGACGCCGACGCCTTCCTTGCCGGTGAGCTGGCCCGTCGCGAGGCGCTGCGCTACCCGCCCTTCAGCGACCTGATCCGCGTGGTCTGCTCGGCACCCGAGCACACCGGCGGCGCGGCGGCGGCCGCGGGCGCCGTGCGCGAGGCACTGGGCGAGCCGCCGGGGGCCCAGGTGCTGGGCCCCGCGCCCCTGTTTCGCCTGCGCCGTCGCGAGCGCAGCCAGCTCGTGGTCAAGGCGAGCGACCGCGCCGGCACGATCGCCGCCGTGGGCACCGCGGTGGCGCGCGCCGACGCCGACCGTGCCCACCGCGCCGTGGCCTTCAGCGTGGACGTCGACCCGCAATAGACTCGCCGGAAGATGGCCGAGGAGAACCACGACCTCGTCGAGCCCGAGGGGCCCGACCCCGCGCAGACGCCCTCCCTGCCGCCGGAGGTGGCCGCGCGGCGCCTGGAGGCCCTGCGCCTCATCCGCCAGTTCGGCGACCCGGTCCTGCGCTCCGAGGGTCGCGCCGTCGAGCGCTTCGACGACGCCCTGCGCGAGGAGGTCCGCCAGATGGGCGCCCTCATGGCCGACGCGCTGGGCATAGGGCTGGCCGCCCCCCAGGTGGGCATCCCGCACCGCCTGCTCGTATACCGCATCGCTTCCGAGGGCCCACCCGCGGCGCTGGTCAACCCGAAGATCGAGTGGAGCAGCCGCGACAAGGAGACCGCCGAGGAGGGGTGCCTGAGCCTGCCCGGCGTGCATGTCGACGTCGAGCGGCCCGTGCACGTGCGCGTCAGCGCCAGCGACGAGCACGGCGACGGGGTGCTGGTCGAGGCCTCCGGCCTGGAGGCGCGGGTCATCCAGCACGAGATCGACCACCTCGACGGCGTGCTGATCCTCGACCGCACATCGCGCGAGCAGCGCAAGGCGGCCATCCGCGCCATGCGGGAGCGCGAGCAGCGCCATGCCGCCTCGGCCGCGTGAGGACGGCCTTCCTGGGCACGTCGGCCTTCGCCGCCGCGATCCTCGAGCGGCTGGCCGCCTCCCCGCATCGGCCGGCCCTCGTCGTCACCCGACCCGACCGCCCGGCCGGCCGCGGCCAGCGCGTACAGGCGCCGCCCGTGGCCGACGCCGCCCGCGCGCTGGGCCTGGAGCTCGACCAGCCCGAGTCGGTCAACGACTCGGCCGCGCGCGCCCGCATCGCCGCAGCAGCCCCCGAGACCGTCGTGGTCTGCGCCTTCGGCGCCCTGATCCGCGAGCCGCTGCTGTCCGAGCACGAGCTGCTCAACGTGCACCCCTCACTGTTGCCGCGCTGGCGCGGCGCCGCGCCGGTGGAACGGGCCATCATGGCCGGCGACGCGACCACCGGCGTGAGCATCATGCGCCTGACCGCGGGCCTGGACAGCGGGCCTGTGTGCCTGGCCGGCGAGGAGCCCATCGCGCCCGACGATACCTACGCCACGCTGGCCGCGCGCCTCGAGGAGCTGGGCGCCGAGCTGCTGCTGCGCGCGCTGAGCGAGCGCCCTGCGTTCGCCGACCAGCCGGAGGAGGGCGTGACCTACGCCGAGAAGATCGGGCCGGCCGACCGCACCCTTTCCGGCTCGGACGCGGTCGTCGCCGAGAGGGTGGTCCGCGCGCTGCACCCGCACGTGGGGGCCCGCGCGCTGCTGGCCGACGGGTCGTACCTCGGTGTCCTGCGGGCCAGGATCACTGAGGGGGGAGCCTCTGATCATGTCGTCGCCCGCGAGGGGCGGCTGCTGCTCGGCGCGCTGGAGCTGCTCGAGGTGCGGCCGCCAGGCGGCCGACCGATGGACGCCGCCGCCTTCCTGCGCGGACGCGGTCTGCCCGAGTCGTGACCGCACCGCGCGGCCCACGGCCGACCAGGACGACGAGGACGCCATCCTGACGATGCGCGGCGTCGAGCACATGCTCTGGGAAGAGCGCTCGCGCGGGTGAGCCGCTCGGAGCCCACGCCGGCACGACGCGCGGCCTACGCGGTCGTGCACCGGGTCTTCGAGGAGGGCGCCTACGCGGACCGTGCGCTGCACGGGGAGGCGCGGGGCCTGGAGCCGCGCGAGCGTGCCCTGGCCCAGCAGCTCGCCTTCGGGACGGTCCAGCGCACGCGCACGCTGGACCACGTCATCGAGCGCCTGGCCCGCCCACCGCAGCGCCTCGACGCCCCCACCCGCACCGCGCTGCGCCTGGGCCTCTTCCAGTTGCTCTTTCTCGACGGTGTGGCCGAGTACGCGGCGGTGACCGAGAGCGTGGAGCTGGCCAGAGCGGCGCAGTCGGGCGGGCACGGGCTGGTCAACGCGGTCCTGCGCCGGGCGACGCGGGAGGGGCGCGCGCTCGTGGATGGCCTGCCGGAGGCTACGGCGCACGAGACCGCCCTGCGCCACTCGCTGCCCGACTGGATCGCCACGCTGTGGTGGGAGGCCTATGGGCCCGACACCGCGCGCGCTCTCATGGCCGCCGCCAACGAGCCCGCCGAGCATGCTCTGCGCGCCAACACGCTGGTCGGCGACCGGGAGGCGCTGGCCCGCCGGCTTCCCGTGCCATCCCACCCCGCGCCGGACCCAGAGCTGCCCGAGGGGCTCGTGGTCGAAGGACCGTTCGATGCCCACGGCTCGCCGCTGTGGACGGAGGGGCTCTTCATGCCCCAGTCCCGCGGAGCCATGCTGGTCGGGGCGCTACTGGCACCGCGCCCCGGCGATCGCGTGCTCGACCTGTGCGCGGCTCCCGGCGGGAAGACGACGCACCTGACCGCGCTCATGAGCGGGGAGGGCGAGGTGGTGGCCGTCGAGCGCCACCCCGGGCGGGCCCGGGCCCTCGAGCGCACCGCCGCGCGCCTGCGCGCCACCCCGCCCGTGCGGGTGCAGGTCGCCGATGCCGCGCGGGACGGCCTCGGCGCGAGCTACGACCGCGTGCTCGTCGACCCGCCCTGCAGCGGCCTGGGCACCCTGCGTCACCGTCCCGACGTGCGCTGGCGGGCCTCTCCCGAGGCTGCGCGCGGGCTCGTCGCCCAGCAGACGGCGATCCTGAGCGCCGGCGCCGCCGCGCTGCGGCCCGGGGGCACCCTGGCCTACGCGGTGTGCACCCTGAACCCGGCAGAGGGCGACGGTCCGGTCGAGGCGCTCACCGCCCATCGGCCCGAGCTCGAGGTGGTCCACCGTCGCACGGTCTGGCCGCACCGTGACGCCACGGACGGGTTCTCCATCTCCCTGCTGCGTCACACTGGCGGTGATGGCTGAGAAACGGCTCGGGCTCGAGTGCCCCAACTGTCACGAGCCGTGGCTGCGCCCGGCCAACATGCCCGGCCGCTACCGCTGCGTCTACTGCCTGCACCGCTTCGAGCTGACCTCGGTGTGCGCGAACTGCGGTGAGCACTCCACGATCGTGCGTATGTCCTCCCAGGCGACGTTGGAGTGCAACGCCTGCGGCGCTTCGATGCTCCAGCCCATCTGATGGACCCCACGCCGGGGCGGCCCCGCGGGCTCGTCAGGGTGTCGGACCTGAGCTGGCGCCTGCTCGTGGTCGTCCTGGCCATCGCGCTCATCGGCTTCGTCCTGTGGGAGATCCGCCTGGTCGTACTCCCGTTGATCATCGCGGTCCTGCTCAGCACCCTGCTGCACCCGCTGGCCCAGAGGCTGCGCCGCCGGGGGGTGCCCAACCTGCTGGCCTCCGTCCTGGTCTTCCTGGGCGGCGTGGGCCTGCTCGCGGGCGCGGTCTACCTCGTCGTGCCCTCGGTCATCGATGAGCTCACAGATCTCGTGACCTCCGTGCAGGCCGGCATCGGCGAGCTGGGCGACCTGCTGGAGAGCCCGCTGGGGCTCAGCCAGGTCGACGCCCAGCAGACCATCCGCGAGGCCGAGGAGCGCCTGGCCGACAGCCTGGACGCGATCGCCTCGGGCGTGCTCAGCGGCGCTCTGCTGGTCGGCGAGGTGCTCGTGGGCATCGCCATCGTGCTCGTGCTGCTCTTCTTCTTCGTCAAGGACGGGCCGCTGATCTGGGCCTGGGTGACCAGGCTCTTCGGCGAGCGCGGCCAGCCGACCGCACAGCGTGTGGGGGAGGCCTCGTGGACGGCGCTGAGCCAGTACGTGCGCGGCATCGGCTTCGTGGCCACCTTCGACGCGATCTTCATCGGCGTGGCCCTGGCCATCATCGGGGTGCCGCTGGTCATCCCGCTGGCCGTCCTGACCTTCGTCGCCGCCTTCGTCCCCTACGTGGGTGCCTTCACCGCCGGCGCGGTGGCGGCCCTCGTCGCCCTGGTGAGCAACGGTGTCGTGGCCGCGCTTCTCGTGGTGCTGGCCGTGCTCATCGTGCAGGCCATCGAGGGCAACATCCTGTACCCGCTGGTGGTGGGGCGCACGACGCACCTGCACCCGGTGGGCATCCTGCTCGCGGTGACCACCGGCGGAGTGGTCGCCGGGATCACCGGGGCGGTGGTGGCGGTGCCGATCATCGCGGTGGTCAACGCCGCTGTGCCGATCATCCGCTCGGATGCTCAGGCGCGGGGCTCTCCACCGGAACGCGAAGCTGGTCGATCCGAGCCTCACCCACCCGGGTGATCTCCACCTGCCGGCCCTCGATCTCGAGCGTCTCGCCGACCTCCGGGATGCGGCCCAGCTTCTCGAGCAGGTGCCCGCTGATGGTGGCCTCGTGGTGGTCGCCGATCACGAGGCCCAGCTCTTCGGCGAGCGTGCGCAGGTCGGCCTGCCCGTCCACCATCCACACCCCGTCCTCGCGGCGTACGAGGGGGTCGTGGTCGGCGTCGAACTCGTCCTCGATCTCGCCGACTATCTCCTCGAGGACGTCCTCGATGGTCACCAGGCCGGTGGCGGTGCCGTGCTCATCGACGACGACGGCCATGTGCGTCCGCCTCCGGCGCATGTCGCGCAGCAGCTCGTCGATCAGCGCCGCCTCGCTCACCTGCATCACCGGACGGCTCACGTCGCGCAGCGCGGTGTCGCGCCCCTCGACGTAGGTCTGCAGGAGGTCCTTGGCGTTGACCACACCGATGGCGGAGTCCAGGCCGCCGTCGGGACCGCAGAGCGGGAACCGGGTGTGTCCGGTCTCCACGACCAGCCGCCCGGCCTCTGCGAGATCCTGGTCGGTCGTCAGATGCACCACCTCGGGCCGGGGCTTCATGACCTCGCGGGCGCGGCGGTCGCCGTAGAGCAGGGCGGCCTCTGTCACGCGCTGCTCCTCGACCTGGATGAGCCCCTTCTCCGAGCTCTCGCGCAGCAGGGTCCGCAGCTCGTCCTCGCTGTGGGGCTGGCTGCCGGCCTCGCTGGCCGGCGGCACGCCGAAGGGCTTGAGCAGCAGGTTGCCCATCCCGTTGAAGAGGTCCACCACGGGCTTGGTGGCCAGGTAGAAGGCCCGCATCAGCGGGGCTAGGATCATTGCGGTGGGCTCGGTCCGCGCGATGGCCAGGCTCTTGGGCGACAGCTCCCCGATCACGACGTGCAGCGTGGTGATGATCGAGAACGCGACGATGGTGGCCAGGCCGATCGAGAAGATACGCGTGTCGTCGCCGAACAGGGGCAGGAGCAGGTCGTGGAACGCGGGCTCGCCGAGCGCCCCCAGGCCCAGCGAGGAGAGCGTGATGCCCAGCTGGCAGGCCGACAGGTAGGCGTCGATGTGCTCCACGGCGTGCTTGGCCGACTTCGCGCCCGGGCGGCCCCGCTCGATGGCACCCTCGACCTGGGTGGGGCGCAGCCGGGCGATCGCGAACTCCGACGCGACGAAGAAGCCGTTGGCGACCACGAGCACCAGAGCGGCGATGAGCCCGACGGCCATGGGGATCGAGGCTACCCGCCGTCACGCAGCGTCATCCCGAGCATGGCCGCCAGACCGGCCGCGGCGCCGAGGTAGCCGACCTCCACCCGCAGGACGGGGTCGTCGACCACTGGCAGCAGCAGCCACACCACGAAGGCCACTGCGGCCACCACCCACGCGGCGGCGGCCCGGCCGGCGCGGTCGCGGGCCAGTGCCGCCTGGTTGAGGGTCCCCGCGACCAGGTGGAAGCCCATGCCCAGGCCGAGAGCCGCCAGCCCGAAGCGGCCGTAGTCGTAGTCGATGTCGAAGACGGCCATGACCAGCGGCCCGACGGCCAACAGGCCCAGCGCGACGGCCCCGGCGAAGCCGGCGATGGCCAGGACCGTGACCCGCAGCGCGCGGGCGAACTCCTCCGCCTGCGCCTTGGCCAGGTGGGGGAGCAGCGAGCCCTGCACGGCCTGGAAGAGCTGCAGCGGCGCACGGACGATGAGCAGCGCGTTGAACACCACGCCCACCAGCAGCGGCGCGGTGGCCTGGGTGGTGAGCACCGCCGCGTTGATGAGGGTCTGCTCAGCGGCCATGATGACCAGCACGCCGCCCGCGAAGCCTGAGCCGGCGCGCAGGGAGAGGGACTCCTCGGAGAGTGCGGCCTTGGCCCGGCGCCGCAGCGCCCACGGCACGACCAGCAGCGAGAGCACCGGCGCGGCGGCGATGCCCAGCGCGACGGCCGTCTGCCCGCTGGCGACCCCCAGCACCACGGCAAGGGGGAAGAGCACCCGGCTCGTGGCCTCCACGAACACGAGACCCCCGTAGAGCTCGAAGCGCCCGCTGCCCGCCAGGTAGCCCCGCGCGAAGTAGCTGGCCGCGTAGGCCAGGACCGCGGCCACGAGGATCCAGTACAGGGCCTGCGAGTCGTTGAACAGCTCCACCAGTGGGTCGCGCAGCGCCAGCGCGACGACCAGGAAGCCCAGCGCGAAGCCGCCCTGAATGAGCACGGGCACGCGCCCGAATGCGTGTCCGCGCGCCACCGTGCGCGCCAGGAGCTGCTCGATCGGGCGGTAGATGACCGTCGCGACGATGAATGTGATCGACCACAGCAGCGAGATCGCGTCGTAGTCGCGGCGCTCCAGCGCGTAGGTGGCCAGGACGAAGTAGGCCAGGGTGACGACGCCGGTCAGCGCCAGCCCGACGCTCAGGACCCGCGCGCCGCGGCCGTAGGACCCGGGAGAGCTCACGGGGGCCCGCCTCCGGCGGCTACTACGGCCCTCGCTGCCGCGTGGTACCTGGCCGCCGTCGGCACCCCTAGAGACGGACAAGCAGCATCGTCCACGGGAACGGCGAGCGCGCTTCGACGACCGTCCCGTGGCGAGAGAGGAGCTCCACAAAGCTCCG
>Ga0136621_1000290_pt1 | contig 19191 bp, 19 predicted proteins | sample AntDryUQ445A2306_FD_104673 | JGI IMG/M metagenome (GOLD analysis project Ga0136621, IMG submission 104673) | Polar desert sand microbial communities from Dry Valleys, Antarctica - metaG UQ445A (23.06) | ecosystem: Environmental > Terrestrial > Soil > Desert | place: Antarctica: Dry Valley...
CGGCAGCGACTGCATGAACTGGCGCATCAGGAAGATCCCGAAGACGTCGGCGATGCTGGGCGCGATCACGCCCAGGAGATGGTCGTTCAACCCGAGGTTGGTGATGAGGATGAAGCGTGGGACCAGCGTGACGTGGACCGGGATCATCAGGCTGCCGACGATGAGCGTGAAGAAGAGCGCCTTGCCGGGAAAGCGCTTGCGGGCGAACGCATAGCCCGCCATCGAGTCGAGAATGACGTGGCCGACCATGATCGCGGTGGCGATGAGCAGGCTGTTGAAGGCCCACAGGAGCACCGGTGCCTGCGCGAAGAGGCTGGTCAGATTGTCGAGGGTGGCGTCGAGCGGAAACAGCGTGGGCGGGACGCGAATGGCCGCCGCCTTGGGCGTCAGCGCCGTGGTCACCATCCAGTAGAACGGGAAGAGGCCGATGATCGCGACCGGCACAAGCACCGCCAGGCTGGCCAGCCGCTGGCGAGGCGACTGGCGCCGGCCTGAGCCCGTTCCGCCCGTGCCGGCCGGAGCCGTGACCGCCTCGGGGAGCAATGGGACGCCAGCGGCCGGGCGCGGCTCGATCGCCGGGTCGGTCAGCGGATCCCTCACGGCCATCAGTACTCCACGTCCGAGCGCAGGGCCCGGAACTGGAGCACCGAGATGGTCGCGATGACGGCGAATAGCAGGAACGCCTGGGCCGAGGCGACCCCGTAGTCACCGAACCGGAAGCCGGTACGCCAGATGAGGTAGACGATCGTGTTCGTCGCATAACCCGGCCCGCCGCCGGTCATGACGTAGACCCGGTCGAAGACCTCGAACGCGGCGATCGTGTAGATGATCGCGACATACAGGGTGATCGGCTTGAGCAGCGGGACGGTGATGTGGCGGAACTTGGCCCAGGCGCCAGCCCCTTCGGTCTCGGCAGCCTCGTACAGCTCCTGCGGGATCCCCGCCAGGGCCGCCGAGTACAGCACCACGCCGACGGCCGGGATGGTCAGGACCGACGAGAGGATCACCGACCAGAGCGCGACGTTGGCTCCTGCGAACGGTGACGGATCGGAGATGAAGCCCAGCGGGCCGGCCCCGAACAGGCTGAGCACGTGGTTCGCCAGCCCCCACGGGTTGGCATTGAGGATCCATTTCCAGACCAGCGCGATGAACACCGCCGATGTGACCGCGGGCAGGTAGTAGGCGGCCCGGAAGAACGTGCGCAGCCGGGGGGGCAGGGGATGGATGAGGGTGGCCAGGACCATCGCGACCAGCACCCACACCGCGACCGTGAACACGGAGTAGATGACGGTGTTGATGGCCGCCTGGCGGAAGATCGGGTCCCCCAGCAAGCCCAGGTAGTTGTCGAGGCCCACCCAGGTGCTGCCCCGGAACCCGAACTCCTGAAACGACAGGAGGAACGACCAGCCCAGCGGGACGAAGATGAAGACCCCGAAGAAGAGCAGGCTGGGCGCGACGAACAGATACCCCGGGCCATTCCGATCCCAGAAGCGCCGGACCCGGCCGGCGCGTCTGACCGAAGGGCTGGCAGCCACCGTCGTCGCGCCCCCTGCCGGCTACTGGCCCAGCAGCGGCGTGACCTGCTCGCCGACGGCGTCGAGCGCCTCCTTGGCGCTCTTCTGCCCGGAGACCGCGAGCTGGATCTCGGGGTGGATGAAAGAGTCCACCTTCGCCCAGTCCTCGATGAGCGGCATGAACTTGACGTTGGCCAGCATCTCCTCGAACGCTGCCATCTCGGGTGTCGTGTCGGAGACCTTGATGGACTTGCGGGTGCCTGGTGCGAGATACCAACCGGTGACGTCCGCGGCGACCTCGGCGCTGGTCAGGTACCGGCCCAGCCGGTGGGCCGCCGCCATGCGCGCCGCGTCGTCCTTCTTGGGCACGGCGTACGTGCCCATGCCGCCCACGGTGACCGGCTCCCCTGCATCCCCGATCGGCGGCGGGAGGATCGTGAAGGCGATCTCGTTGGCCTTGAGGTTCGTGATGCTGCCCGAGCCTGCGGTCATCATCGCGAAGCGGCCGTCGATGAAGCCCTGCTCGACGTCGGCGAGCGCGATGGTCGTGCTGTCGGGTGGCATCGCTCCAGCCTCGAAGAGGTCGACCAGCACCTGCAGGCCCTTGACCCCGGCCTCGCTGTTGAGCGTGTAGGCGGAGTTGTCCTCGTTGAGGACGGTGGCGCCCTGGCTGTAGAGCAGGGTCAGCTCGTTGACGCTGGCCGGTCCCATGTACGTGGCGAAGCCGAAGACGTCGTCGGCGGTCAGATCCTGGGCCAGCTGCTGGAAGTCTTCGGCGGTCCAGGTGGCATCGGGGAGGTCCACCTCGGCGTCCTCGAAGATCGCGTTGCTGAGGTAGTAGCCCACGGGCGGCACCCACTGCGGCCACGCAAGGTGCTGGCCTTCATACGCGACCCCGTCGAGGAGGTTGGGCAGGATGTCGGCCTTGTCCTCGGCGGTGAGGTGGTCGTCGATGGGTGACAGGACGCCCTGGGCTCCGAAGCCCGGAAGCCGGTCCGAGGCGATCCGGAAGATGTCGGGGCCGGTGCCGGCGGCGATAGCGGTATCGAGTCGCGCCAGGCCCTGGTCGTCGAACGGGATGCCGGTGACGACGATGTCGAGGCCCGGGTTCTTGGCCTCGTAGGCCGCCACCGCGGCGTCGACGAGCTTGGCCGATGCCGTTGCGCCCCCCGGCGCGTAGCCCAGGTGCCACCAATCGAGGGTGCCCTGATAGCTGGTGCTTGCGGCCGGCCCGCTGCCGGCTGGCCCGCTGGCGGACGGCGTGCCGCCGGTGCTGCAGGCGGCCAGCGCCATGGTCATGGCCAGGATGACTGGCCCGATGGCTGTTCTTCGTCTCGTCATGACAGGCTCTCCTCCGCTTCGTTGACTTGGCGCGATGCGCCGATCGAGTCCGCGCTGCCGCCGGGTCCGTCCCGGGCCAGGGCCAGGGCGCCGCTGGCGGGCTCGGCCGCCAGCGGCGCCACGCCGTAGCGCGTGTCGTGTGCGCGCAGCCGTTCCGTGAGCGCCGCGAGCAGCGCGGATTCCGGCTGGAGCAGCCCGCCCGCCGCCACGACGCGCACGGGTGCGCCGGCAGGCAGATCCAGCCGCCGGCCGCAGGTGCCTATCGCGAGGGCCAGGTCGCCGGCCGCGGCCGCGACGATCGACGCGCTGACCTCGTCGTCAGCCGCGAGGTCGAGCACGACGCTCGCCAGCCTCGCGACCTCCGGCACCGACGCGGCCGGATAGCAGCGCTCGCGTAGCTGCGCGACGTCCGCGGCACCCAGCTCGGTGCGGATGGCATCGCTCAGGAGTGTCCGGGCTCCGCGTCCGTCGGCTGCCTGCGTGATTGCCCGCAGCGCTCGCCGGGCGATGTCGTAGCCGCTGCCCTCGTCGCCCAGCAGGTGCCCCCAGCCGCCCACCGTCACCTCGCGACCATCGGCTGCGCGACCGTAGACGGACGAGCCCGTCCCGGCGACGACGGCGATCCCGCTCGTGATGCCGGCCGCGGCCAGGAGCAGGCGCGCGTCATGCGAGATCCAGACCTCCTCGACGTCGAGCGTCTCGAGCGCCGCGCTGCGCAGGGCCGCTCGGAGCGCCGGCCGCTCCGAGCCTGCGACCCCGATCCAGGCGACCGCTGCGCGCCTCGGGCCGAGGGCTTCGAGCGCCTGGCGCGCCGATTCGCCAAGCGCCGATCGGAAGCCATCGAGCCCGGCAACGTTCGGGTTCGCGGCTCCGCCCTCGCCCCGACCCAGCACGGTGCGGCGGTCGCCGGCCAGGCAGACCGTCCTGCTGCCACCCGCGTCGAAGCCCAGGAACGTGGGTTCAACCATCGCGCCGCTCCCCGGCCCGCGTCTCGATGAGGCGGTCGAGCGGCAGGCCGCTGTCGAGCAACCGCTTGCTCTCCTCGGCGTCGACGCCCCGGGCGAGCATCACGACCGCCACCCGGGCGGACCAGCCGGCGGCATCGAGGGCCTGATCGACAGCCTGGCCGGACTGGCCAGTCACCTCTTCTACGATGCTGAGGACGCGCCGGCGCAGCTTCGCGTTGGTCGCCTGCACGTCGATCATCAGGTTCCCATGCACCCGCCCGAGGCGGACCATGACCCCGGTCGTGAGCATGTTCAGGACGAGCTTTTGCGCGGAGCCCGCCTTGAGCCTCGTGGATCCGGCGATCACCTCCGGCCCGGTCACCGGATGGATGGCGATTCTCACGGCCGCAGACAGCGGCGCCGGGTGGTCGCAGCAGAGCCCGATGGTGAGGGCCTCGCGCCGGCGCGCCTCCTCGATCGCGCCCATTACGAACAGGGTGCGACCGCTGGCCGAGATGCCCACGACCGCGTCGTCGCGCCCCACCGCGAGTCGCGCCATCTGGGCGGCGCCGCTCGGGCCTTCATCCTCGGCGCCCTCATGCGAGCGGGTCACGGCGTCTGCGCCGCCGGCTATCACCGCGATGACCATGCCGCTTGCCACACCGAAGGTGGGAGGAACCTCGGCCGCCTCGATGACGGCCAGCCGCCCACTGGTCCCGGCACCAACGAGGAAGAGCCGCCCGCCCAGCCGGACGCGCTCGGCGATGGCATCGACGGCCTCGGCGATCGCCGGCAGCTGCGCTGCGACCGCCCCGGCCACGCGCGCGTCCTCGTCGTTCATCAGGCGCAGCAGCTCGAGCGTCGGGAGGTCCTCGAGTGAACGTGCCGCGTGGTTGGCGCGCTCCGTCCCGGGGACCTCGTCGCGCGCGTCATTGCTCGCAGCCGAGGCGCCTCGTCCCGTCGCCGTCATGCCAGCCGCTCCGGCAGGTGCATGGGCAGCCGGCCCGGCCAGCCGATCCGTCCGGTCAGCGCCTCCGCGAGCGCCTCGAGCGTGGCCGGCACGTCCGCGTAGGCCGCGATCGCGCCGGCCGTCCGTGCCAACTGCACGAGGTCATACGGGTTGCGCAGCGCCACCAGCACTGTGGGCCGCTCGCTGGCGGCGATCGCGGCGACGAGCTCGCTGTCCTCGGGCCACAGCCAGGCGTCGCGGGTGGCGAGGATGACGAGCTCGGCGGCGGCCGCCGCTTCCGCAGCCGCGCGGCGCCCGGCAGCGTCGTCCGGGCCGCCGACGACCACCGCTCGCATACGCGGCAGATACCCGGCCAACGCCGCCCCGAGGGTCGCCGAGTGCGCACCCTCCTCCTCAACGGGACTGGGCCGCCGGCTCGCCAGCTCGACGACGGCGACGGAGCTGGAGGGATCGACCGGCAGCAGCTCGGCCCCCCGCAGCAGCGTCAGCGACCGCCGCGCGACGGTACGCGCCAGCTCCGCGTGTGTTGAATCGGGCAGTACCACGCCCTTCGCCGGCGGGCGACGCAGGGCACGGAGGTGCTCGTCCAGCCGAGCCGCGCGGCCCAGCGCCTCGAGCACGCGCGACTCGGCGAGCTCGCCTGATCCGATGGCCGCTTCCAGCCCGTCGACAGCCTCGGCCTGGTGGTCGCGCATAGGCATGACGACATCCGCCCCGGCAGCCAGCGCCTCCACGCAGGCCGCGGCGATCGGCCGCCGGTCGGCCAGCGCGCGCATGACCATGGCATCGGTGAGGAGCAGTCCCTCGAACCCCAGCTCGCCGCGCAGCAGGTCGCGCAGGATCGGCGGCGAAATGGTTGCGGGCAGGCCGTCGGTGAGGCCCTCGTAGACGACATGGGAGGCCATCACGAGATCGACGCCTGCCGCGATGGCCGCGCGGAACGGCGGCAGGTCCGCGCCCCGCAGCGCCTCGATCCCGCCCTCGACCGTCGCGACGGCCAGGTGCGAATCGACCGCGGTACGGCCATGTCCCGGGAAGTGCTTCGCGGTCGGCGCGATGCCGGCGGCGCGGTAGCCTCGCACCATGGCGGCTCCCAGTCGCGCGACGAGTCCCGGGGACGATCCGAACGACCGGGCGCCAACGCTCGGGTTGCGCGGGTCGGCGGCCAGGTCCATGACCGGCGCGAGGTTCACGTCGATCCCGAGCGAGGCCAGCTCCTCGCCGGCGGCGCGCGCGACGGCGTGGGCCAGCTCCTCCGACCCGGTCGCCCCGATTGCCATGGCGCTGGGAAAGCGCGTGACGGGCGCCCCGATGCGCGTGACATGGCCGCCCTCGTGGTCGATTGCGATGCGCAGCGGGCCCACGGCGACCGCGCGCAGCTCCGCCGTCAACCGGCGTAGCTGGTCGACCCCGCGGATGTTCGCCCCGAACAGCACGACTCCGCCGATGCCCCGCTCGAGCAGGCTGCGCGACGAGTCGTCGAGCTCCGGCCCAGGCAGCTCCATCCACGCCACGCCTGCAGCGGCCGAGGCGGCATCGAGCCTCCGCTCCCGCCGGGACAGCGAGGCGGTCATCCCGTCACCGTGACCTTCTCGAGCGCCCGTGGCGTCTCGGGGCGCAGACCCTTCGCCAGCGCCAGGTGGAGCGCCAGCAGCTGCCCGGCGATCGCGAAGGCGATGGGGCTGAGCGGCTCGGGCAGCCCGCTGTCGAGATGGATCCGCTCGTCCGAGACCTGTTCGAGAGCCGCCTCGTCGACGTCGCCGTCGCTGAGCACCAGCACCCGTGCGCCGCGCCGATGGGCCTGCTCTAGTGCGTCCATCACCGAGGGCGCCGTCGGGCCCCCGCACAGCAGGCCGATCACACTGAAGCCACGGTCCAGAACGGCCACCGGCCCATGCAGCAGGTCTGACGCGCCGTGCGCCTGAGCCAGGACGTAGCTCGTCTCCTGAATCTTCAGGGCCGTCTCGAAGGCCGAGGAACGATTGAAGCCACGGCCCACCACCAGGCACCGGCCGATTTCGCTGAGCGCCCGGGCGGCGGACGCCAGATCGGACTCGCGATCCAGGACGTCGGATGCCGCTGCTGGTAGCCGCGCGAGGTCGCCCGGCGCGAGCCCCGCGGGTCCGGGCGTCCGTCCGCGCGTCCCCAGCGCCTGCGCTACGAGGGCCAGCGCTGCCAGCGCTGCCGTGTAGGTCTTGGTGGCCGGGATGCTCGCCTCCCGACCGGCCGGCGTGACGAGGGCCAGCTCGGCGCTCCCGGCGAGCGGCGACCCCGCGTGGTTCGTCAATGCGACGGTCAGCGCGCCGTCGGCGCGGGCTGCCGCGACGAGCTCGACGACGTCCGAGATCTGCCCCGACTGCGAGATGCCGATGAGCGCGGCCTGCGACCACGCGGGCAGGCGGCGATACATCGTCACCACGGAAGGAGCTGCCTGGACGACCGGGATTAGGTTCGCGACCTCGAACAGGTACCGCGCGTACTGGCCGGCGTTGGCCGACGAGCCGCGGCCCGCGACCACGACGAAGGGGACGTCCCGTTGCCGCATCCGTCCGGCGAGCTCGCGCGCCGGAGCCTCGAGGTCCCGGAGGGTGGCGGCCAGCACGGCCGGTTGCTCTCCGATCTCGCGGCGCAGGAGTTCGCCGCTCACGGGGGGTGCCGTCATGTCCGCGACAGGACCGCAGGGCCGGCGGACCGCCCTCCGCCGGAACCGGCGATCGGGGTGATCGGGCCGCCATCGAAGACCAACCGGCCGTCGATGACCGTCGCCGCGACCCGCCATGACGCGTCGAGCAGCACCAGGTGGGCGGGACGGCCCACGGCGATCGTCCCGAAGGCAGCACCCTGACCGAGCAGGCGCGCCGGGTTGGTGCTCGCAGCGCGAACAGCCAGCGACGGATCGAACCCCGACGCCACGAGGCCCCCGAGGACCCGATCCATCGGGAGGGCGGATCCCGCCAGGGTCCCGTCCGCCCGATGGGCGACGGTCCCGTCCGACACGATCGCCTGGCCGGCAAGCCGGTACCTGCCGGGCGGCATGCCTAGCGCCGCCAGCCCATCGGTGACGATGACCAGCAGGTCAGGCCCCTTGGCCGCCGCGACCCAGCGCACCGTCTCGAGCGCCACGTGAATGCCGTCGCAGATCATGCTGGTCGGGACGGGAGCCGCGAGCAGCCAGCCGGCCAGGCCCGGGTCGCGATGGTGGAGCGGTCTCATCGCGTTGAAGAGGTGCGTCCCCATCCGCAGGCCGGCATCCATCGCCCGCTCGGCGTCCTGCCAGGTGGCGCCGCTGTGTCCGGCGGCCACGAGGACGCCGCGGTCCGCGAGCGCTCGAACGCAGTCCAGCGCCCCCGGTTGTTCCGGCGCCAAAGTGACGAGCCGTACGTCTCCGTGGGCGAGCCACGCCATGGCCTCGTCGACGTCGGGTGCCCGGAGCGCGGTCGGATCGTGCGTGCCGGCATGGTCGGGGTCGAGGAACGGTCCCTCCAGGTGAACGCCCAGCACACGGGCCGCGTCGAGCGGAACAGGCTGGGCAAGGTTCCGGAGGCAGGTCGCGTACCGCTGGGGCCACAGGCTGATGATTGTCGGCAGGAAGGCGGTGACCCCGGTCCCCGGGAGGGCGCTGGCAACGACCGCGAGGTCCGCTGACGGATCGGAGAAGTCGTGCCCGAACGCACCGTTGAGCTGAAGGTCGATGAAGCCCGGCGCCACGATCGAGTCGTCGGAGCCGAGCGCGCCCGCAGGGCAGCCGTCCCTCGGCTCGATGGCCGTCACACGTCCCTCGTCCACTGTCACGAGGCACGTCCCCAGGGCGTCCGGGGCATAGGTGCGGCCGTAGAGCCCTATCACCGCAGCTCCACATGCAGCTGATACCGGTCGCCCCGGTACACCGCCCGCACGAACTCGACGAGGCGACCGTCGACGCCGGACGTCAGCCGGTGGATACGCAGCACCGGGATACCATCCGGCAGACGGAGCAGCTGGCGTTCGTCCGCGACCGGCTGCGAGGCCTCGATGGTCTGCTTCGCGGAGCCCAGCACTACGCCGTACTCCGTCCGCAGCAGCTCGTACAGCGACGACCGAGAGAGGTCATGCCGGAGCAGGCCCGGGCAGAGCGAATGGGGCAGGTGGCTGGTCTCGAGCGCCAGCGGCTGCTCGTCGGCGAGGCGCAGCCGCCGGATCCTCACGAGCTCCGAGCCGGGGGGCACCTGGAGGGCGCCGGCGAGCTCCAGCGGCGCGGATAGCAGCTCCTGGGCCAGCACCTGGCTGGCCGGCCGCATACCGCGCGCCACGATGTCCTGGGTGAAGCTGGAGAGCCGCTGCAAGGGCTGCTCGATCTTGCGCTCGGCCACGTAGGTGCCCTTGCCCGAGCGGGTGTAGAGGATGCCGTCGCTCGTCATCTCGAGGAGCGCCTGGCGAAGCGTCATCCGGCTGACGCCGAACGCCGTGCTCAGCTCTCGCTCCGACGGGATGCGCTGGTGGGCCGCCAGCTCGCCGCTGGCGATCGCCTGCTCCAGGGCGGCCTTGATCTGCTGGAAGATCGGCGTGGGGCCGAGGCGGTCGAGCGAGGCGCCTGACCCGATGATCCCCACATGGCCTCCTTGGCGGCTCGGACGGCCGCCCGAGACGGTGCCTAGACCGGTCTAGGCCAGTATGGCCCAGCCGTCAATCCCCCACCGGACACGGACCTCCCGCCGCCTACACTTCGGGCATGCGGATCGCCCACGTTCGCGAGCGCCACGGGCCCGCGGGTTCGCCCTGGCGTCTGGCGGCCGCCACACGGGATGGCTGGCTGGACCTCGAGGCGGCGCGCCGGCGTTCGGTGGCCGCGGACCCGAACCGCCGGCACGACGCGATCCTGTTCAGGCAGCCGCTGACGACGCTCGACGAGCACCTCGGGCGGGGACTGCGGGTCGAGGCGCTGGCGGAGGTGCTGGAAGGCTTCCAGCCTCGCGACCAGGACGACGATGCGGTGCTGGACGAGGCCGACCTCGTCTTCGGCCCGCCGATCCTGCGTCCGCCCTCGTTGCGCGACTTCTACGCCTTCGAGGGGCACGTCGCGACCATGTGGCAGCGGCGCGATCAGAGCGTGCCCGAAGCCTGGTACCGGCTGCCGATCTTCTACTTCTCCAACGTGTCGGAGATCCGGGGTCCGGGTGAGGCGGTGTGGGCGCCGCGCGGCTCCTCCGAGCTCGACTTCGAGCTCGAGGTCTGCGCGCTCGTCGACACGCCGGCGGTCGACCTGCCGGCCAACCGGGCCGAGGAGGCGATCGGCGGCTACATGATCCTCAACGACTGGTCCGCGCGCGACCTGCAGCGCGACGAGACGACGGTCCGGCTCGGACCCGCCAAGGGCAAGGACTTCGCGTCGTCGATCGGGCCGTGGCTCGTGACCCCCGACGAGCTCGCCGACGCGCGCCGCGGTCCGGGCTACGACCTCGAGATGACCGCGCGGGTCGGGGACGTGGAGATCAGCCAGGGCCGCTGGTCGGATGCCCAGTTCTCGTTCGGTCAGATGCTCGAGCGCGCCTCGGCGGACGTCCGTCTCAGGCCGGGCGACCTGCTCGGCTCGGGTACGGTGGGCACTGGCTGCCTGCTGGAAGTGCGCGAGGAGACCCTCGGCCGGTGGCTCGAACCGGGCGACGAGGTGGTCCTCGCGATCGACCGGCTCGGCGAGCTTGCGTCGCCCGTGGTCGAGCGCCCGGTCGGGCGATGAGCAGGGTCGCGCCTGCCTCGTCCCGCGGCCTCAGGATCGAGCCGATGACCCCGGCCGACTGGCCGGCGGTGCGGCGCATCCACTACGAGGGCATCGCGACCGGCGTGGCGACGCTCGACCCCAAGTCGCCCGACTGGGATCGATGGGACGCCGGCCATCGTCGGGATTGCCGGTTCGTGGCCCGGCGCGGAGGCGACGTCGTCGGCTGGGTCGCGCTTAGCCGGTACTCGGCCCGGACGGTCTACGCGGGCGTCGCCTGGGAGAGCGTGTACGTCGCGAAGGGCGCCCGACGGGGTGGCGTCGGCCGGGCGCTGCTCGAGCGGCTCGTGGCCGAATCGGAGGCGGCCGGCATCTGGACGCTGCTGGCCGGCATCGTGGCCGACAACCGCCCCAGCCTCCTGCTCCACCGGCGGGCGGGCTTCCGCGAGATCGGCCTCAACCGCCGGCTGGGCCGCGATCGGCACGGCCGCTGGCGCGACGTGGTGCTCATGGAGCGGCGCAGCGAGGTCGTGGGCGTGGACTGACGATCAGACCAGGACCGCGCCGCCCGCGCCGATCGCCGCGCTCACGACGAAGACCAGGTAGCGGACGAGCCAGACGCGGGGCTGCGGCTCGCGTGACGCGAGCTCGCGAGGCGCCACGATGAGCATCGCGTAGAAGACGGCCGAGCCCGCGAGGATCGCGAAGGCGACGATGCCGGCGATCGACACGAGCTCGGGGCTGCCCTCGGGCCCGAAGAGCACGCGAGCGAGGTCACGCAGGTCGAGCCCGTCGAAGAGGTCGCCGGCGAACGCGGTGAACCAGCCCGACGCCACGATGATGAACGGCGTCACGAGGAGGCGCCGCCGGGGCTCGGGCAGGACGGGGAGTCGATCGCCGAGCGCGAACGCGCCGACGACCGCAACGAACGTGAGCAGCCCGAGCGCGCCGCTGGCGTCGATGCCCAGGTGATCGGAGGCATCGGCACCCACCAGCCCCACGCCTCCGAGCAGCGGGCCGGCGAACAGCCAGCCGTGAAGGCCGTCGGCATCGAGCGGCTGCGACCCCGGCGCCCTGGTCGCGAGCGCTGCGATGGCGCCCAGGACCGCGACCAGCTCGATGAGGCCCAGCAGCGGGGCGGGACTGCCACTTCCGGTGCCGCCCACCGCGGCGAGCAGCGGCACGGCCGCCACGTTCACGACGGCCAGCGCGAGATCCTCGAGGCGCAGGCTGGATCGTCCCATCCGGTGATTGTGCGGTGAGCGGGCGTGAACGATTCGGGCCGAGCTGGTTCCATACTCACTGAGGCGGTCGACACGACCGTACAACCCGAGGCATTCGATGCAGCGTGAGCTCGTGGTTCGGGCAAGCCAGGGCGACCAGGACGCGTTCGCGGATCGTCTTCACCAGCTTCCCCAACCGTGAGACCGAAGGCCTGACCGACGGTCCACCCCTCCCCGGCATCTTCACCATTCGGCCGGACGGCTCCACGCTGAGGCTCGTCTGCGGCCCTTGCCTGGGCGGGGGCTGGGCGCCCAGCTGGACGCCCGACGGGGCCAGGATCTTGTTCTGGGGCTACCGGTCATGGGCTCTGATGGACCCGGACGGCCAGACCGCGGCACACATCAACCAGCCTGGACTGACCCGGTTCGGCGACGTGCTCGGCTATGGGTACGCCGGCTTCCTCCAGCCGACCTCGTAGCTCTCCCGTCCTCGCCTAGACTGGCCTCCTCCATCCGAGGAGGCCAGTCGCATTGTTCTACCTGTCGCTCGGCAACGTTCCGCACAAGCGGCACACCCAGCATCGCGCGCCCGACGGCTCGCTCTACGCCGAGGAGCTGTTCGGCGTGGAGGGCTTCACCGGCCGCAGCTCGCTGCTCTACCACCTCGTCCCGCCCACGCGGACGCACAGGGTCGAGGCCGTCCGCCGGGTCAAGCTCGAAGAGTCGGACGACGACGCGCACCGCCACCGGCTGATCAACACCGGCCAGCTGGAGCCGAGAGGCGACGCCATCGACGGCCGCGTGCCGCTGTTCTTCAACGGCGACGTCGTGATGGGCGTGGCGCGTCCCTCGGAGCGGATGCCCGAGGGCACCTTCTACCGTAACGGCCAGGCCGACGAGATGGTGTTCGTCCACGAGGGGACCGGGTCGTGGTCGACCGTCTTCGGCGAGTTTCGCTACGGCCCGGGCGACTATCTCGTGATCCCGATCGGGACGACCTGGCGGCTCGACCCGGACGAGGGCTCGGCGCAGCGGATGCTGTGGCTGGAGTGCCCCAGCGAGCTGGAGCCGCCGAAGCGCTACCGGAACGACTACGGCCAGCTCCTCGAGCACTCGCCCTACAGCCAGCGCGACATCCGGATGCCGGATTGGGTTGGCCCCCGCGACGAGACAGGTGACTTCGTCGTCCACGTCAAGGTCCGCGACCGGTTGACCGCCTATCACTACCGGCACCACCCGTTCGGCGTCGTCGGCTGGGATGGCTACCTGTGGCCGTACATCTTCAACATCGGCGACTTCGAGCCGATCACCGGGCGGATCCACCAGCCGCCGCCCGTCCACCAGACCTTCCAGGCTCGCAACTTCGTGGTCTGCTCGTTCGTGCCCCGCAAGTTCGACTACCACCCGCTGGCGATCCCGGCGCCCTACAACCACTCGAACATCAACAGCGACGAGGTCATCTACTACGTGGCCGGGAACTTCATGAGCCGGCGCGGCGTGGACATCAGCTCGTTCACGCTCCACCCGGCCGGGATCCCGCACGGCCCTCATCCGGGCACCGCGGAGGCCTCGATCGGCAAGGAGGCAACGGGCGAGCTTGCGGTCATGGTCGATACGTTCCATCCGCTCCGGCTCACGAAGCAGGCGGCCGGGATGGAGGACGACCGCTACCCGTACAGCTGGCTGCCGCCCGATGACGGGGGAGCCGAGGCAGACGAGCTCGCGACCCGCGGGCCCGAGGCCTTCCCCGACTGAGGGACTGGCCCGCCGAAACATGCACATGCTACTGTATGTGCATGCTTGACCGACGCCTCCAGATTCTCCTCGACGAGGAGCGATACCGCCGTGTGGCCACCGAAGCTGCCGCCCGCGGCACGTCCGTCGCCTCGGTCGTCCGCGAGGCGATCGACCGGACGTTCCCGGTCCCGACGGCGCGGCGGCGAGCTGCCGTTCGCGAGCTCCTCGATGCGGACGACATGCCCGTCCCGGAAGTCGAAGGTCTTCGGGCCGAGCTCGAGGAGCTCCGCGGCAGACGGGCATGATCGTCCTCGATACCACGATCCTCGTGTATGCGAAGGGATCGGACCATCCGCTGCGCGAACCGTGTCGCCGGCTGCTCGAAGCCGTAGCGGACGGCCGCCTGGCGGCAACGACCACGCCCGAGGCCATCCAGGAGTTCGTGCATGTCCGGGCACGACGCCGTGATCGTTCAGACGCCGTCGCCCTCGGCCGGGCGTACGCCGATCTTCTCGCGCCGTTGCTCACGGTGGACGCCGTCGTCCTCCGCGAGGGCCTGGAACTCTTCCGGACCAACCCGGGACTTGGCGCGTTCGACGCAGTCCTCGCGGCCACCGCGATGGCCGCAGGCGCGGTCGCTATCGCCTCCGCCGACGCCGCCTTCGGAGCACTCGCGACACCCCGGCATCACGATCCCGCCCGCGATGAGTTCGAAAGCATCCTCGACTGACGGTCACTAGTTCGAATCGGGCACGGCGCGCGGGCCCAGCACGCAGAGGCCGCGGCCGCCGACTTGGCGACCGTGGCCCGAGGTCATCAGCTATGCGAAATGAGGAAGCGGCGCCGGGAGGAGGAGTCGGCGCCGCTTTCATATTGCCGCTCGACGGGGAGGAGAGCCTCGCCGGGCGGAACGAGAATTCGGTTGGGCGAGGGCCGTTGTCGTTCGTCAACACTGACGCAGCGATCGCACGCAGTGTCATGGTCGAAGGTCCCGGATCGGCCTGCGTCATCCGTCCCATTCGTGGCCTGCAGCCGGGACACACGACGACGCGTCGGCAGGGCTCGGGAGCGGGCATCATGGGGGGCGTGCCAGATCGATCCTCATTCCGGCGGCGCGTGCTCGCCGGCGACACGCTGCTTGGGGCGTTCGTCGGGCTGGGCTCGCCGCCCGCAGCCGAGATCGTCGGCCGTGCCGGGGTCGACTGGGCGATCGTCGATCTCGAGCACGGGTTCGGGACCGAAGGCGAGCTGGTCGCCACGCTCCACGCGCTCGAGACCACCGGGACCGCCGCGCTGGTCCGGCCCCAGTCGACCGAGCGGCTGCGGATCGGGCGTGCGCTCGACCTCGGCGCTGCCGGCGTGATGATCCCGCGGCTCGAAACGGCCTCCGAGGTGCGCGAGGCCGTGTCGTACCTGCGTTTTCCGCCGGCCGGTGGTCGCGGCGTGGCGCTGCTGACCCGTGGCGCCGGCCTCGGCGCGGTTGCCCACGGCGGCGTCGCGGCGCTCAACGACGGGATCCTGGGCATCTTCCAGGTCGAGTCCGGGCTGGCGGTCGAGAACGCTCGCGAGATCGCGGCGATCGACGGTGTCGATGTGCTCTTCGTCGGGCCGGCGGACCTGTCGCACAGCCTCGGCATCCCCGGGCAGTTCGATGCGCCGGCCTACCGGGACGCCATGGAGCGGGTCGTCGCCGCGTGCAGGGAGGCCGGCAAGGCGGCCGGGATCCTGTTGTACGGCACCGCTGCCCTGCGTGACCACCTCGATCTCGGCTTCCGCTTCGTGGGCCTGGGCTCGGATGCCGGCTGGCTGGTCGACGGCGCTCGTGCCGCGCTGAAATCCGGTCGCGAGATCAGCGCGCCGGCGGGGGTGGCAACCTAGTCGGACGCGGCCCTCTTGTCGGCCAGGCGGGCGCCCCCCTGGACCCGAGACACGGCCGGCGGCGTCGTCTGGGCGAGGAGCACGGCCGCGATGATCAGCCCACCCCCGGCCAGCTGGATCGGCGCCAGCCGGTCGCCCAGCAGCAGCGCGGCCAGCGCGATCGTCCAGATCGGCTCGACTGTGCTCACGAGGGCGGCCTGCACGGCGCCCACTCGCTGCGCGCCTGCGTAGAAGGCCTGGATCGCGACGAACGTTGAGATGAGCCCGACGCCCACGAGCCCCGGCCACGCGTCGGCCGGTACCTCGGCGGGCAGCACCTGGCGGCCCAGCAGGAGCGCCGAGACCCAGTAGATGCCGGCCGTGGCCGACATCATCAGCGCCGTGGCGCCGGCCGCCTCGGCGCCGCGGGACGTCTCGTTCTCGGCCCGCTCGCCGGAGAGCCGGGCGGCGAGAACGATCCAGAGTGAGTAAATGATCGGCGAGGCGATGATCAGGGCGAGGCCCACGAGCGGAGGTGCGGTGCCGGCTGGGATGCCGCCAACCGACAGGGCCACCCCGACGAGCGCGACCCCGAGCGCGGTCCATGCGCGGCGGCCCTCCAGCTTCCGCCCGAACCGGAGGGTCAGCACCGCCACGAGCGCCGGGTAGATGTAGACGATCAGCGCAGCGAGCGAGGCACTGACGGTCTCCAGCCCGGCGTAGTAGGTGGCCGAGTTTCCGGTGTAGAGCACGCCCAGCGCCACCGCGACGAGCACAGCGCGGCGTGACAGCCTCCGCAGTCCGGCGTGCGGACCGGGCCACGCGAGCACCCACAGCCACGCGACGGCGGCGCCGAACAGGAAGCGCCAGGCGCTGAGGACATGCCAGTCCACGCCGAGCGCGTAGACCGGCTTGGCGAACAGCGGTCCCGAGCCGAACGCGCACGCCGACAGCAGCACGAGCCCTATCCCCAGCGCGCGCCGCCGATCCACGGCCGGAGGCTACCAGCCAGCCGACCGGCGACACGCTCGCGCGTGCAGGGACGTGCCGGGTCGGTCCAGCGGGCACAGCGTCTACACTTGATCGCGTGACCAACCTGACCGAGCGCGCCGTCGCGACGCGCGTCCCGTCCCTCACCGACGCACGGCTGAAGGTGCTCAGCCGTCGCGATCCGGTGACCGTCGAGCCCGGAACCACGCTGCGGGCATCCATCGCCGCGATCCAGCAGACGGGCACGGGTGACTCGGTGTTCGTCAAGGACCGCGACGGCCGGCTGGTCGGCGTGCTGACCGAGCGAGACATCTTTGCCCGGCTCGTTGGCCAGGACGTCGGGCCGGTCGACCTCGACCAGCCGATCGAGCGGTTCATGACCACGAAGCCGCAGCATCTCCATCTCGAGGAGACCGTGCGCGACGCGATCGAGCTGATGCAGACGGGCCGATACCGGAACGTCCCATTGCTCGACGACGACGACCAGCTCGTCGGCGTCGTCCGGCCGCAGGACATCCTGAGATACCTGGCCGAGGCGTTTCCCGAGGAGCTCCTCAACCTTCCTCCGCGGCCGCATCAGCAGATGGAGCAGCCCGAAGGCGGATGACGACCGAGACGAAGCCGGTCGAGCCCGAGGTCCGCGATCTCGACCGCGTGACGATCCGATTCGCCGGCGACTCCGGCGACGGCATGCAGCTGACCGGCACGCAGTTCACGCGCACGACGGCCGTGTTCGGCAACGACATCAGCACGCTGCCAGACTTCCCCGCCGAGATCCGCGCGCCGGCCGGCTCGCTGCCGGGCGTGTCGGGCTTCCAGATCAGCTTCTCCAGCTCGGACATCCACACGCCGGGCGACGCCCCGGACGTGCTCGTCGCGATGAACCCAGCCGCCCTCAAGACGAACGTCGGCGACCTCCCTGCCGGTGGCGCGCTGATCGTCAACAGCGACGCGTTCAGCCAGCAGAACCTCAACAAGGCGGCCTATGCCTCGAACCCGCTGACCGACGGGTCGCTCCAGCCGTACACCGTCTTCGAGATCCCCATCTCGACGCTCAACGAGCGCTCCCTCGACGGCCTCGAGATGACCTCGAAGCAGAAGGACCTGACCAAGAACTTCTTCGCGCTCGGGATCATGTTCTGGCTCTACGAGCGGAGCATGGAACCGACGCTCCGCTGGATCGACGAGAAGTTCGGCAAGCAGCCGGTCATCGCGGAGGCGAACAAGCGGGCGCTCAAGGCCGGCTACGCCTTCGGCGAGACGACCGAGATCTTCCACACCCACTACCGCGTCGCGCCGGCCCGCCTGGCGCCGGGGACCTACCGCAACATCACCGGCAACGAGGCCACGGCGCTGGGCTTCCTCGCGGCATCGAAGCTCGCCGATCGCCAGCTCTTCTACGGCAGCTACCCGATCACGCCCGCGAGCGACATCCTCCACCAGCTGTCCGGCTACAAGAACTTCGGGGTCAAGACGTTCCAGGCGGAGGACGAGATCGCAGCGATCGGCGCGGCGATCGGCGCCAGCTACGGCGGGGCGATGGGCATGACCGCGTCCTCGGGGCCGGGCATCGCGCTCAAGAGCGAGGCCATGGGCCTGGCCGTGATGGTCGAGCTGCCGCTGGTGGTCGTCGACGTCCAGCGCGCCGGGCCGTCGACCGGCATGCCCACCAAGAACGAGCAGGCGGACCTGCTCCAGGTGATGTTCGGGCGGAACTCCGATTCACCGATGCCGATCGTCGCGCCGGCCACGCCCGGCGAGTGCTTCGAGTACGCGATCGAGGCATGGCGCATCGCCCTCAAGTACATGACCCCGGTCGTCTACCTGTCCGACGCCTTCCTCGCCACCGGCTCCGAGCCCTGGCAGGTGCCCGCGGTGGCAGATCTGCCCCGGATCGGCGTTGACAACTGGACGGACAAGGCGACCTTCCAGCCCTACGCCCGCGATGCCACGACGCTGGCGCGACCGTGGGCCGTCCCGGGCACGCCCGGCCTCGAGCACCGGATCGGCGGCCTCGAGAAGGCCGACATCACCGGCAACGTCAGCTACGACCCGGAGAACCACCACCTGATGCAGCTCCTCCGCCAGGAGAAGGTGGCCCGGATCGCCGACGACATCCCCGAGCTGATCGCCCATGGCCCCGAGCGCGGCGATCTCCTCGTCCTCGGCTGGGGCTCGACGTACGGCGCGATCCGCTCCGCGGTCGAGCGCCTCCAGGCCGACGGTCGGAGCGTCGCCCATGCGCATCTCCGACACCTGAACCCTTTCCCGCGCAACCTCGGCGACGTGCTGGCCAGCTACCGGCGGGTGCTTATCCCGGAGGTCAACCTGGGCCAGTTGCTCCTGCTCGTCCGCGCCCGCTACCTGGTCGACGCGGTGGGCTACGACAAGGTCCGCGGCAAGCCGTTCCGGATCGCCGAGATCCAGGAAGAGGCCGAGCGAGTGCTGGCCGAGTCATGACCGAATCGACCAACGGGCACGCCCCGGTCCAGCCAGCCCTGAGCCCGGAGAACGCCCAGGTCATCAAGCTGACCCGCAAGGATTTCGTGTCCGACCAGGAAGTCCGCTGGTGCCCCGGCTGCGGCGACTACTCGATCCTCGCCCAGACCCAGAAGGTGATGCCGGACTTCGGGTACCCGAAGGAGAACATCGTCTTCATCTCCGGCATCGGCTGCTCCGGCCGGCTGCCGTACTACATGAACACCTACGGCTTCCACACCATCCACGGCCGGGCGCCCACGCTCGCGACCGGGCTCAAGGCCGCCCGCCCGGATCTCATGGTCTGGGTGATCACCGGCGACGGCGACGCGCTCTCGATCGGCGGCAACCACGTCCGCCGCTCGATGCGCCGTAATGACGACATCAAGATGGTGATGGTCAACAACCGGATCTACGGGCTGACCAAGGGCCAGGCTTCGCC
>Ga0136621_1000291_pt1 | contig 19191 bp, 19 predicted proteins | sample AntDryUQ445A2306_FD_104673 | JGI IMG/M metagenome (GOLD analysis project Ga0136621, IMG submission 104673) | Polar desert sand microbial communities from Dry Valleys, Antarctica - metaG UQ445A (23.06) | ecosystem: Environmental > Terrestrial > Soil > Desert | place: Antarctica: Dry Valley...
CACCGGGCTCGACGATGTAGTCGGGCAGCGGCTCGAGCTCCGCGGGCGGGAGATCGGCCTCGGCGGCGGTTGCGAGCTCCGCTTCCGGCTCTGTCTCAAGCTCCGACACGGGTATCCACACGCCCTGAGGCATCGGTTCGGGCTCCGGGTCCGGCATGGGTTCCGGATCCGGCTCCTGCTCCGGTTCAGGCTCCGGGGCCGGCTCGACGACCCTGAGCGATTCGAGCGGTGGCTCGGGCTCCGGCTCCGGTTCGACGATTGGCTCAGGCTCAGGCTCGGGTTCCGGTACGGGCCAAGCTTCAACGATCGGCTCCGGTTCGGCGATCGGCTCCGGCTCAGGTTCCGGCTCCGGTGCGAGGTCGGTGAACGGCTCGGGTTCGGGCCACGGCTCGGACATCGGCTCGGGTGTCGCTTCGATCCGCGCCTCGATCGGCGGGGCGCCGAAGGCATGCTCGAGCAGCGGTTCCGGCTCCGGCTCCGGTTCCGTCTCGGGAACGGCTTCGGCGGCCGTGTCGGGTACGGAATCGGGGATTGGAACTGGCTCGGGCAGCGGCTCGACGACGTAGTCGGGCAATGCCTCGAGCGTCGGAGTGTGCTCAGGCTCGACATCGGGTGGCCAGACACCGAGCATGCCGCCCCACGGGTCGGGCTCGGGTACCCCCTCGGCCTCGGAGGTGGGAGGCATCTCCCAGAGGGGACGACCCACGACGAGCCGTTCACGGAGCTCGAGACGCCGAAGCTTGCCGCCGGGTGCGGTCGGCAACGCATCGACGAACTCGATCTCGCGCGGGATCTCTTCCTCCGGCAGGAGCTGGCCGACATCGTGTCGGAGCTCTGCCTCGAGTTGGTCCGAGGCCTCGACTCCCGGCGCGAGCACGACGAACGCTCTCACGAACTGCCCTCCACGCTCGAGGTCCCGCACGCCGACCACGGCGCTCTCCGCGACCGTCGGCTGCTCGCGCAGCGCCTGCTCTGCTTCGTACGGCGCGAAGCGGGAGCCGCGGCTCGTGATCAGGTCCGTCGTGCGGCCTTCGAACCACAGGAACCCGTCTTCGTCGGCCGTGGCGATGTCGCCCGTCGCGTACCAGTCCCCGCGGAACACGGCCTTCGTCTCGTCCGGCGATTCCCAGTAGCCGGCGAAGAGCGACGGCGGGCGGCGGCGCACGGCCAGCTCGCCTTCGATACCCGGCGGGAGCTCGCTTCCCTGGTCGTCGATGATGCCGACCTGGTGTCCCGGAAGCGGGAGCCCGATCGAACCGGGCTTGAAGCCGGCTTCGCCGCTGTTGGCGACGACGATCCCGGTCTCGGCTTGCCCGTAGCCCTCGTGGATCGTGAGGCCCCACGTCTCCTCGAAGACCGCACTGACACTCGGATCGAGCCGATCGCCGGTCGAGACCAGCCGGCGTAGCTGCGGCGGGCGGAAGCGTCGGAGCTCGCGGAGCTCGGCCAGCGCAGCGTACTCGGCGGGGGTCTGGCAGAGGATCGTGACTCCCAGCCTGTAGATCAGGTCGAGTCGCTCGGGAGGATCGAATGCGCCGTCGTGCAGGAGCGTCTCGGCGCCCCGCGACCACGGCCCGAGCAGCGTGTGCCATACCGCATCCGCGGACCCGGCTCCGCCCGTGCACCACACCGCATCGCCGCGTCCGGCATCGAGCCAATGCTCAGCGGCGACGCGGGCCGCGAACGTCGAGCCATGGGAATGCCCGACGAGCTTCTGGTCACCGGCGGTACCTACCGTCGCGAGGATGAATGCGATGTCACGCGACGAGGTGTCGTGTGTCGGAGCCTCTTCCGAGACGCTCTGGAGGAGCTTTCTTCCTTCGTCGATGTAGAGGACCTGCGGCCGATCGAGGGCACCGGAGATCTCGTCCTCGGCTGCGCGGTCGGCGATGACGAGCTCGGCGCCGGTCATTCTCAGGCGGCTTCGCAGGATCTCCCTCGGGAGCAAAGGAGGAGCGGGGACTGCGATGGCACCGACCTTGAGGCAAGCCAGCACGATCTCGAGCCAGTCGACATTCGTGCCGGACAGGACGAGCACGGGATCGCCGTGTCGGACGCCCCGCTCGCGAAGGAGCCAGGACCACCGTGCACTGCGTTCGGCGAGCAGGTGGAAGCTCCGGGGCTCGATGATCCCGTCCTTCCCGATGAAGGTCGCCGCCTGCAGCTTCGGATCTTCTCCCAGCGCCTCGACGACGTCTCTCGTGAAGTTGAACCGGTCCGGCACCTGCCAGCACCCGTTTTCCAGGGCGGGATAGAGCGCAAGCTCGAGGGCAGAGGCCGGTAGCCCGTTGCCCCTCCCTCGACGGCGGTCGATACGTCTCATTTTCACGGCTGAACCATTATCGACCCGAATCGCCTCGGAGCTGAACGCAAAATTCCCTCGGTTAGGCGGAATCTCCGGAAAAGCACATCGGAGTCCTCACGTTATAGAGGAACGACGAGATGTCTCAAGTGAAAGACACGGCGACCCCGGGCGCGACAGCGGACGGCTTTCGCCAAGCCAGGAGCTCAGATAAGATCGTGCTCTACGCCGAACGACTCGCCCGCTGGAAGCGTCTCCGGAAGCCTGAAGCCGCCGGCCTCCTCGAGAGCGGCGATCCGCGCGTCCATCGCGGGGTGGGTGTTGAACCAGCTCGTCAGCGCAAGGACGCCGCGACGCTGTGAGTCCACGCGATCGGTGGGACTCTCGACCCAGAGGTGCGCTGTCGAGGCCTCGGCGTACCGGATCGTGGACGGGTTCTGGGCGAGTCGCCGGAGGGCGAGCGCCATCGCCTCGGGATCGTTGAGGATCTCCGCGGCGCCGGCGTCGGCGAGGAACTCGCGGCGCCGGGAGAGACTCATCCGCAGAAGCAGAGCCGCATACGGAGCGAGAATGAAGCCGAGGATCGCGACGACGATGATCAGAGCGCCGCCTCTCCGCGAGCGACCGCCGTAGGCAATCGCACGGAAGCCGACATCGGCGATCAGCGCGATGACTCCGGCGAACACCGTGGCGATCGTCATCAGGTACGTGTCCCGGTTGCGGATGTGCGACACCTCGTGCGCGAGCACGGCTTCGAGCTCTCGCTGTGGCATCGTCGCGAGGAGACCCGTTGTGACACCGACGTAGCTCTTCTCGGGACGAAGGCCGGCGGCGTAGGCGTTCGGGGCCGAGTCCTCGACGATGCGCACCTCCGGCGTCACGGCGAGACCGGCGGCGATCGAGACGTTCTCGACGAGCCTGCGCAAGGGCTTGACGGCCTCCGGGGCGATCTCCTGCGCGTGCGTCAACCCGGCGATCAGGCTCCGCGAGCGGACGAGGGCGAAGACCCCGTAGATCGCGGCGAAGCCGAGGGCGAGCACGCCGAGCGAGATGTCGAGCGCCAGGGTGACGAGGCCGGCGAGGACGGCGAGCAGGAGGACGAACCCGAAGACGACGAGGCCGCTGCGCAGGCGGTTCGAGCGGATCTGCTCCTGAAGGGTCAAGAAGGCTCAAGCATCTCTGGCGGCGCCCGTCGCGAACGACACCTGTGGCAGCGAGGTGTCACCCTGAGCAGAGAAGAACTCGCGCTCGCGGAAGCCGAGAGGCTTCGCGACGAGGAGCCAGGGGAAGCTCTGCACGCCGGTGTTGAAGCGCATCACGGTTGCGTTGTAGTACCTGCGCGCGGCGCTGATCTTGTCCTCGGTGTCGGTCAGGTCGTCCTGGAGCGACAGGAAGCTCTCCGACGCCTTGAGCTCCGGATAGGCCTCGGCGACGGCGAAGAGCCGTCCGATCGCGGTGGTCAGGCCCTCGTTGGCCTCGGCTGCCGTGCCGGGCGTGCCGGCCCGCTGGAGCTCGGTGCGCGCCCGAGTCACCTCGTCGAACACGGTGCGCTCGTGCGTTGCATATGCGCGCACGGTCTCGACCAGGTTCGGGATCAGGTCGGCCCGCCTCTGCAGCTGCACGTCGATGTTCGCCCAGCCGGTGTCGACCTCGTTGCGTAAGCGGACGAGCCGGTTGTAGCCGAGGACGACGAAGAGTCCGAGGAGGACGACGACGCCGATCAAGATCCAGAGCCAGAGCATCTGGCGCCGAGTGTACGGTGCGTCTGATCGGAAGAGCCGCGGCCGTGAAGCGGTCGCGCTTCAGGGATCGTCGCGCGGCCGGAATCCCCGCGAGCGGGTTCCGGTCTTGCGCAAAGCTGAGCCCAGCGCAGCTGCGAGCGCGGCCCCGGCATCCGCGAGCACCGGTGAGCCGTGCGAGACGAGGATGCGCTCCGCGGGAAGCTCGAGCAACGGTCGAAGCGACGCCGCGAGCTCCGAGTGCCCCGTGGAGGGCGGAAGCCATGACTCGGGACACATGCGAAGACCGGCGTCGCCGTCGCCGAGGAGAACGTCCCCCGGCACGAGCGCTCGATGCTGTGGCAGCCAGTAGACGACCTCGGTGCGGCGAGCAGTACGGAACGCCTCGATCGCGCCAGGGAGGCGGTCGCCGGGTCGGAACGCGTCCGTCACGATCCCAGCTCGCCGGGCTACCGCTGCCCTGGATGTGGTCGGTGCCCACACGCGTGCGCCGTAGCGATCGACGATCTCGGTCGTGCCGCGCGTGTGCCAGAACACCGTCACGAGGACGTGCACGTCGCCTCCGACTCGCTCGACGTCTCGGTCGAGAGCAGCCCAGAAGCGATCCGCATCCTCGGGTGGGACGAGCGGGTCCACGAGGACGACTCCGTCCTCCGTCTCGCAGAAGACCGACCCGACGTCCTCCTTCCACTCCTCGTGGTAGCCCGTCCAGCGCCAGAGACCAGACGCGATCTGCGAGACCTCCATGCGGGGGACGGTAGACCGAAACCGAATCCAGCCGGCTCGCGTATGGTCGGAGCGAGTCCACGAGAGAGGAGATCGCATGACCGCCCTGCGCACGACGCTGATCGTCGTTCTTGCCCTGTTCGCCCTTGTCACTGCTGGGTGTGGCTCGGACGACGAGCCGGCCGATGACACGACAACCTTGACGGATACGACTGAGACGACCGATACGGAGACGACGACCGGCACCAGTGGCGCGAGCGCTCTTCACGGCACCGTCGGGCCGGGCTTCGACATCAGCCTCGACGAGGCCTCAGAGGCCGTCCCTCCCGGGACGTACGAGCTCGAGGTCGAGGATCTTGCCGATATCCACAACTTCCACCTGACGGGACCGGGCGTTGACGTGAGCACCGAGGTCGCCGCGGAAGGCACGGAGAGCTTCACGGTGGAGCTGCAGGCTGGGAGCTACAAGTTCGTCTGCGACCCGCATGCGGGGTCGATGAACGGGAGCTTCGAGGTGTCGGGGTAAAGCCTCGCTGCACGTGCGGCTCGGCTAGTCCGCAGCTGCGACGAGTGCGAGCGGCTCGATCCTTCCGTTTTCGATGCGCCAGCCCGCGAGCTCGCCCGTGCGGAGCGTGTAGATCAGATACGGGCGAGCGGCCCAGAGCCCGATGTTCTCGACATCCGTACGCGAGGGGCGGGGCGGGGAGGAGACGTGCGAGTGGAAGACCGCGAGCTCGTACCCCTCGTCCTCGAGGAACCACGTCTCGGGATCGAGGTCGAGCTCGAAGCGGTAGGGGGAGGCAGCGGCGTTTCGGCCTGGCAGGTAGCGCTCGGCCGTCCCGTTACGGAAGGCGACGAGGCCGCACGCCTCGTTGGGGGACTCGGCGTCCGCGTGCTCGGCGAGCTGTACCCGGATCTCCTCAGGAACTATCAGATGGCTCACATTCGGCTCAAATTCGAGGCTCTTTCGTTTCGTTTGACGGTCATGGTTGGTGGGATCGGAGAGGCACATCCGGTCCAAGCGTCAGCGCAGCAAGGTAGCCGCGATCACTCCGCAGTAGCGCGATTAGAAGCATTACCGAGAGGCGATGTCGTGCCCGAAGGCAGCTTCGTTCTCAACATCAAGGACCGCGTAGTCAACGGCGAGCGTCATCCGTATGTCTTGGAGCTCGTGCTCGCGCTCAGGCAGATCGGTTGGAAGTGGATCGACACGTACATCTGGGTCAAACCAAATGCGATTCCCGGTCGGTTTGGTCCAAGAGCGAAGGACGCGTGGGAATACGTCTACTGGTTTGCGAAAGGGCGACCCTATTTCGATCTGGATGCTATCCGCGTCCCCTATCGAACGCCGCCCGAGGAGCGCGCGCGTCGTGCCCTCGATCCATCCCCTCGTCGCAATACCGCGGCTGGGCACGGGCGGAAGCGCGCTCAGACCTACGAGCGCGGAGGCGCCGACCCCGGGAACGTGATCACGGCTTCACTCACGTACAACCAACATTACGGGGTCGCGCATACGGCTGCGATGCCCGAGTTGCTCGCGGAGTTCGTTATCAAGGCTGGCGCACCCCCTGGCGCTATCGTCGTTGATCCGTTTGCAGGAAGTGGCACCACGAGCTTCGTAGCTCGCAGATTCGGCCGCCGCGCCGGCGGGCTCGAGCTTCATCGGGAGCATGTCGAAGAGGCGGTGAAGCGACTCTCACGCAGCACGACTCCAGACCTCGAGGGCGAGCGACATACGCCGCAGCTTCGTCTCGAGGTTGCGTGACCTCATTGGACACGGCTCTTGGGTCTTTCTGACGACGAGCTTGTGCCGATCGACGCCGCTGGGAAGAGCGGCGACCAGACTCTCAGGGGTCGCGCAGTTGCAATCGTGCTGAGCAAGACAGGCAAGGAACGCGAGCAGGCGCGCAGAGCGCTCGCGGCAAGCTACCTCGAGCCGACTAGCCCATCGTTTCCATCTCATCCCGCGCGGAAAGGCGATGCTTTCCGCAGACGGCTTCGACAACGCGTACGAGGAGTTGACTCAAGCCACGAAGGAGTTCTCGAACGTCAACGCCGAGACCCTCGCCGGGATTCTGATCAATCACCCAGCAACTCTTGCTCCGCTTCGGATGATCGCTGGGCTCACATACAACGAACTAGGCGTTGCAATCAGGCTGGCCACGGGACAGCGAGTTCAAAGCGGGATGCTTCGCGCGTACGAACGCGAGGATCTACCGCCAGCCGAAGGGTCAGCGCGCTGGCTGCGTCGAGCAGAGATCCTCAGGCTCGCCGCCGAGACGCTGATCGCAGTGGTAGACCGACGGATCCTGGAAGTACCTTCTGCTGTAAGCGCGTCGTTTCACTCCAAGCTTGACAAGAGGGATACACGTCAAGGGTGGACGAGTGTCGCTGGAGATGCGCGCGAAGGAGTCCCGTACTCGTCTCTTCTATACCAGCGCTACGTGGGCGGTCTATGGCGTCAGGTTCAGGATGCCTACTCCGAGGTGAAGGGTGACGGGATTCTCGAGCTTCCCCTCGAGATGCTTCTGCGAGATCACAAGGTCCCGTTTTGGCGATCCCCACCCGGAGCGGCTGGTGCGCGGCTGACAGCCAAGCGATATGGCATCGATCCGGGTCCCGACTTTCTCATCCCGGACGAGAACCCCGCGGTCATCATCGAGAGCAAGGTAAGTGAGGACGGTGGCACCGTCCGAGACAAAGCTGCACGGATACAGCGCCTCGCCAGCCTTGCTGCTCAACGCGGACTGCTTCTCTGCGCAGTCGTCGATGGCAAGGGATGGAGCGAGCGACCGAGTGCTCTTGCGGATGTGGTCATCGCGACCAACGGCCGCACATTCTCCCTTTCGACGCTGCCGTATATTCTCGAGGTTCCGGAAGTAGCGGTGTGGAAGGGGCGCTCGAGCTGACCTGACTGCAAGGCATCTTCAAGCCGGACGATCACCACCAGACCGAGCGCTCCATCGCTCCCTCGACGTCCTCCGCCTCCCAGAACTCGGCCGAGAGGTACTTCCAGCCCCCGTCTGCGAGTACGCAGACGACGACGCCCTCGTCGAGCTCTGCCGCGAGCCGGAGCCCGGCATGGATCACGGCGCCCGACGACACTCCGCCGAACAGTCCCTCGCGCTCGAGCAGCAGCCGGAGCCCCGCAATCGACTCCGCGTTCGAGACGAGGAGCTTCCGGTCGAGCTTGGAGACGTCGAGGATCGGCGGCACGTAGCCGTCCGCGAGCGAGCGCAGTCCCATGACCTCGTCTCCGGGGAGCGGCTCCGCAGCCGCGACGACGATCTCCGGGAACGTCTCCCGCAGCCGTTCGCCGGCGCCCATCAGCGTCCCACCCGTCCCGAGTCCCGCAACGAGCATGTCGACGCGGTCGAGCGCGGCGGCGATCTCCGCACCCGTGCCCTCGTAGTGCGCTCGAGGGTTCGCGGCGTTCGCGTACTGGAACGGCATGAAGAGAGACGGATCGCGCTCCGCCAGCTCCAGCGCGAGCCGAACGGCGCCGTTCGAGCCCTCCTCGGGCGTCGAGTCGACGATCTCGGCTCCGTAGAGGCGCAGCAGGCGACGCCGTTCCTCCGTTACGTTCGACGGCATGACGCACGTCAGCGGGTAGCCGCGCAGCTTCGCGACGAGCGCGAGCGAGATTCCGGTGTTCCCGCTCGTCGGCTCGAGCAGATGCCGTCCGGGCTCGAGCTCACCTGAGGCTTCGGCCGCGTCGATCATCGCCTTCGCCACGCGGTCCTTGATCGAGCCGGTCGGGTTCTGGCCCTCGAGCTTCGCGTACAGGCGGACGGAGGGCTTGGGCGACAGACGGGGGAGCTCGACGAGCGGCGTCGAGCCGATCAGATCGAGAAGAGAGGGGGCAAGCGCCTCGGACACTGCGGGGTCAGACCCGTGGGTCAGACCCCGCCGGCCATCGCCGGCAGGAGGATCAGCGTCTCGCCGTCGTGCACCGGGGTCTCGAGACCGTCGAGCGTCCGGATGTCCTCGCCGCCGAGGTAGACGTTCACGTACGAGGCGAGCTCGCCATCGGCGAGCAGCTGCTCGCCGAGCGATGGATAGCGCTCGACGAGATCGTCGAGCACCGCCGCGACGGTGTCGCCGCCGGCCTCGAGCTCTCGAAGTCCACCGACCTCAGCCCGGAGCGTCGGAGGGATGCGGACAGCTGCCATCACTCCACCGCGAGCGGCACGTTGCAGAACTCGACGTAGTCGACATACTCGGTGATCGTCGGACTGTCGCCGCAGACGGGGCAGTACGGATCGCGGCGCACGTTCACCTCGTCGAGGGTCGTCCCCAGCGCGTCGAACAGAAGCAGCCGCCCGGCGAGCGTGTCGCCGCGATCGAGGATCAGCTTCAGCGTCTCGTTCGCCTGGATCGAGCCGATAATGCCCGGCAGCACGCCGAGCACGCCTCCCTCGGCGCAGCTCGGCGCGAGCTCCGCGGGCGGCGGCTGAGGAAATAGGCACCGGTAGCACGGGCCTGCGCCGGGCGCGAACACGGTCACTTGTCCCTCGAACCGGAAGATCGAGCCGTGGACGACGGGGATCCCATGCCAAACCGATGCGTCGTTGACGAGATACCGGGTCGGAAAGTTGTCGGCGCCGTCGACGATGACGTCCCAGCCGTCGGCGAGGATCCGCTCGACGTTCTCGGAGGTCAGCCGCTCCTCGAACGGCACGACCCGGACGTCCGGGTTGAGCGCTTCGAGCGTTCGTTTCGCGGACAGGACCTTCGGTTCCCCGAGGCGGTCGGTCGAGTGGACGATCTGACGCTGGAGGTTGGACTCGTCGACGACGTCGGCGTCGACGATCCCGAGCGTGCCGACTCCGGCCGCCGCGAGGTAGAGCGAGGCCGGGGAACCGAGCCCGCCTGCTCCGACGAGGAGGACGCGCGCGTCGAGCAGGCGCTGCTGCCCTTCCTCGCCGACCTCCGGGATCAGAAGGTGGCGGCTGTAACGTGAACGCTGCTCGGGGGAGAGGACCCGCGGAATAGTGATGTCGAAGCCGTTCCGCTTCCAGTCGACGAAGCCGCCGGCGAGGCTCGAGACGTCCTCGTAGCCCATCTCTGCGAGCGCCTTGGCGGCGAAGGCCGAGCGCGACCCGCTCGCGCAGTAGACGACCAGCGGCCGCGACTTGTCGGGGACGAGGCCCTCGATGCGGGATTCGAGCCGGCCCCGGGTGACGTAGATCGCGCCCGGGATATGACCTTCCTCCCATTCGTCCGGCTCACGCACGTCGACGAAGAGTGGAGCCTCACGTGCCTCGATGAGCGCCTGCGCGTCGATCGAGGAGATCTCCTCGATCTCCCCCTTCACTCGCGCGAGCAACTCTCGGTAGCTGGCCATTACTTTCCGAACTATAGCGTGACCGTCCGGGGTCAGACCCCACGGGTCTGACCCCATCGCGTGACCGAGGCTATCGTCGTCGCATGAACCCGCGTCGCCGTGTCCTCCTTCTCGTCGGGCTCGCAGCGGCGGCTGCGGTTGCGGTCGTCGCGGCCTCGGTCGTCTCCTCGGATGGGGGCTCGGCGACGGCGACCGCGGGCAAGCCGGATCCGCGACCGGGGCGTCCGCCGCTCTCGTTCGCCCTCGAGTTTCGCGACGACGGCGAGGCAGGCGACCTCTCGCGCGGCGCAGAGCTGTACGGACGCGGAGAGCTGCCTGGTGCGAGCGCGCTCTTCGGCAGGCACGACTCGCTCGAGGCGAAGGTGGGATCGGCCTTTGCGTCCTGGCCGGAGGGGACATTCGACCGGATGGAGCAGCTGGCGAAGCTCTACCCCGACCGTGCGGTCGTCCAGCTCCACCTTGGTCTCGCGCGGCTCTGGGCGCGGCAAGGCGACCCGCTCGAAGCCTGGCAGGCTGCGATCGCCGCCGAACCGGACACGCCCTACGCGATCCTCGCCGGGAACGTCCTCCATCCGAAGCTCCCGCGCGGGCTTCCCACATTCATCCCCTCGTTCTCGGCTCCGCCCGAAGTCACGCGGCTCCCCGCCAGGCTCCAGCTCGACGCGCTTCGGGAGCGCGCGGAGCGCGGCGGTGTGCGAGAGGTCCTGCTCTACGGCGTTGGCTTGCAGCGGGTCGGTCGTCCCGTCTCGGCCGCGCGCGTCTTCGCGCAGGCAGAGCGGCGTGCTCCCGATGACGTGGAGGCGCAGGTGGCTGGGGCGGTCGGGCAGTTCGACAAGGCCGCTCCGGAGCGGGCGTTCGGACGACTCGGTCCGCTCACACGACGGTTCCCGAAGGAGCCCACCGTGCGCTTCCATCTGGGCGTTCTGCTCCTCTGGACGGGGCGGATCGAGACCGCCGAGCGTCAGTTCCGTCTCGCGTCGCACAGCAAGCCGGGATCACCGCTGGCACGCGAGGCCGCCCGCTACCTCGAGACGATTCGCAAGGCGAGGTCCTGATGCGGCAGGGCGCCGATCGCTCGCGGCCCGGGGAGCTGGGCCTCCGCGACCGGCTGACGACGCTCGGCTGCACGATCGAGCGGGCTCGACGCTTGTCCGTAGGGGAAACTGTGATGGGGTCAGACTTAAGTCTGAGCCCATCTCGATATTCATCCTGCGCGTCGAGCCCGCTCGCTCACTTGCGAGCGCCGCCCCTGCGACGTCAGGGTGCATTCGAGGGCGCGGCTTTGACGCCGACCGTTGCTGTGACTACGGTGTGACGCGCCGACAAACAAGGGGGCGGAGCTGGCCGCAGCGAAACCGGAGGGCACGGCAACTCGAGCACCCATCGAGGATGTCTTGGCGACCGAGGAGGCTCAGCGTCTCATCGAGACCGGACTCCAGAACGGGCGTCTCGAGGCGGACGAGATTGCCCTCGCACTCGACGAGCTCGACCTCGAGCCGAGCCAGCTCGACGAGTTCTACGCCGCCCTCGACGAGGCCCAGATTGCGGTCGTCCACGTCGAGGAGGAGATCGAGCAGGAGGCGCCCGACACGGAGATCACGACCGACTCACTCCAGCTCTTCCTGAAGGACATCGGTCGCGTTCCGCTGCTTACGGCGGCGCAAGAGGTCGAGCTCGCCAAGCGGATCGAGCGAGGCGACCACAGCGCGAAGCAGGCGATGGTGGAGGCGAACCTCCGGCTCGTCGTGTCGATAGCGAAGCGCTATCGGAATCAAGGGCTGCCTTTTCTGGATCTGATCCAGGAGGGGACGATCGGGCTGGTGCGAGCCGCCGAGAAGTTCGACTATCGCAAGGGATTCAAGTTCTCGACCTATGCGACGTGGTGGATTCGGCAGGCCGTTGCGCGAGCGATAGCCGACAAGGGGCGAACGATCCGCATGCCGGTTCACGTCGTCGAGAAGCTGAACCGCATCCTCCGCGCCGAGCGGAAGCTCCGCGCGGAGCGCGGTCGCGAGCCGACGATCGAGGAGGTCGCGCGCGACGTGGACATGTCCCCGGACGAGGTGGAGCACATCCGGCGGAGCGCTCAGACCCCGGTTTCGCTCGAGAAGCCGGTCGGCGACGACGACGAGTCCGAGTTCGGTCACTTCCTCGCGGACGAATCGACGCCGCTGCCCGAAGAGCTCGCCGAGACCGCTCTCCAGCGCGAGGCCTTGCGCTCGATCCTCGGCGCCCTCTCGGAGCGCGAGCGGCGCGTGTTGGAGCTCCGGTACGGGCTTGACGGCCAGCAGCCGCGGACGCTCGACGAGGTCGGGCGAGCGTTCAATGTCACGCGCGAGCGCATCCGCCAGATCGAGCATCAGGGGCTGAAGAAGCTGCGGGCTCTCGCCGATGCCCAGCGCGTCCGCGACGTCGCCTGACGGGACCCGTAGGGACGGATGCCCGTAGGGGCGCGGCTTGCCTCGCCCTCAGTGGCGGCTCGCCTCCGGGCGACGCAAGCGTCGCCCCCTACAGCCTCGCCTGGAGGCGTAGAGTCGTCGCCGTGCTCTACCGGCCGGAGGCCTTCGAGCCGCTGACGGACGAGCCGTGGGATGCCGAGGGCGTCCGCGCGGGGATCCGCGAGATCGTCGCGGACACGGATGCTGCACTGCGCGGCCCGCGGTTGCTGTGGCGTGCCGACGACCGGGATCGCTGGCAGGCCACGAGTCCGATGAAGAACCTCGACGTGGGTGCGGCCGGCGTCCTGTGGGCACTCGACGAGCTACGGCGGGATGGCCACGCCGAGACAGCGCTCGATCTCGCCGACCTCGGACGTCGCAATCTCGAACTGTTCCGCGCGAAGCCCGACTTCATGAAAAAGATGAAGCACCCCGAGCCGCGAGAGTCGTCGCTCCTCTGCGGCGAGACCGGGATCCTGCTCGTCGTGTGGCGCCTCGCACCCAGCGCCGGGCTTGCGGACGATCTGTTGGCGCGTGTGCGCGCCAACGTCTCGAACGAGGCGGAGGAGGTGATGTGGGGGACACCGGGAACGTTGATCGCCGCGCACGCCATGCTCGAGTGGACCGGCGACGAACGCTGGCGCCGAGCTTGGCAGGAGAGCGCGGACGCGCTCTGGTCCAGACGAGGCGAGGACGGCTTGTGGACGCAGCGTCTATACGGCCATGTGATCCAGTACCTCGGGCCGATCCACGGACTCGTCGGGAACGTGCAGGCCTTGCTCTCGCTCCTCGACGACGAGCGCCGCGCGGCGCTCGAACGTGACACGGCCGCGATCCTGGAGCGGACGGCGTTCGTCGAAGACGGTCTCGCGAACTGGCCGCCTCTGGAGCGCTCGGAGCTGCCGGGGCGCGACGGCCAGATCCGCCTTCAGTGGTGCCACGGCGCGCCAGGAATCGTCTCGTCGGCCGCGTCGTACCTGAACGAGGAGCTGCTGCTCGCCGGCGCCGAGCTGACCTGGCGAGCGGGGCCGCTTCTTCAGGGCGACAAAGGCCCCGGTATCTGCCACGGCACCGCGGGAAACGGCTACGCGTTCCTGACGGCGTTCGCGCGCACGGGTGACGAGCGCTGGCTCGACCGGGCGCGACGCTTCGCCGTGCACGCGCTCGGCCAGGTGCAGCGGCTCCGTGCGGAGCGAGGTCGCGGACGCTACTCCCTGTGGACGGGAGACCTCGGCGTGGCGATCTACGCGGCCGACTGCTTGGACGGTCATAGCGCGTACCCGATCTTCGAGCTGAGGAGTCGCAACTAAGCTGGCTCTCCCCAACAGACAGGAGATGCAGCATGCACGCACGCATTGCCCGCTTCGAAGGAGGCGACGCCAGTCGCATCGACGAGCAGATCGCCGAGATGCGAAGTCAGATCACGGAGACGAGGTCCGGCGGCCTGCCGGACAACGCGCCGGAAGAGCTGCGGACGCTCGTCGACACCGTCAGTCGGTTCGTCCATCTCGTCGACCGGAAGACCGGCGCATCCGTCGGGATCTCATTCTGCGAGACGGAAGAGGAGATGCGCCGAGCCGACGACGCCATGAACGCGATGTCGCCGGATCAGGGCGGCGGTCGCCGGACGAGCGTCGAGATCTACGAGGTCGCGCTCGACGAGAGCTTCCGCTAACGGCCGAGGACGGTTCAGGGGCGAGGCAAGCCTCGCCCTACTACACTGCGCGCCCGTGACGCGGACGCACGAGGAGCTCCGAACACAGCTCGCCGAGCTGATCGCCATCCCGTCGGTCAGTGCCGATCCGGTGCACGCCGGCGACGTCGAAGCTGCCGCGCTGTGGGTCGCCGAGAGGATTCGCGCCGCTGGAGGTACGGCCGACGTCGTTCCGTGGAAAGGCGGCCGGCCGCTCGTCATCGGCGAGATCGCTGCGTCCGCGCGTCCGGAGTCTTCGCCCACCGTCCTCTGCTACGCGCACTTCGACGTCCAGCCGCCCGATCCGCTCGACCTTTGGGAGTCGCCGCCGTTCCAGCTCACCGAGCGTGACGGCTGGCTCTACGCGCGTGGAGTTGCGGACGACAAGGCCCAGCTACTCATGCTCATCGAGGCGGCTCGCGGCCTCGCCGCCGCAGGCGAGCTTCCGGTCAACGTGCGCTTTGCCCTCGACTCCGAGGAGGAGGTCGGCGGCCAGTCGATCGTCGAGTGGGTCGCCGCCGACGAAGGGAGGGCCGATGCCGCGATCGTCTTCGACGGCGCCATGGAGGAGCGGGGAGTCCCGACCTTCAACACCGCGCTGCGCGGGCTCTGCTACTTCCACGTGACAGTTCGAACAGGCGAGCGGGATCTGCACTCGGGGCTCTTCGGCGGCGTCGCTCTGAACGCGATGCACGCTCTCATGCGGACTCTCTCGGCCGTCGTCGCCAAGGACGGACGCGTGCCGGAGCCGTTACGCGTCGGGGTTGTCCCACCCGCCGCGGACGAGGTCGAGGGGTGGAACGCTCTCCCAGCAGGCGCAGGCCTGCTGGCAGGTGTGGGCGCCCGGGCGGCGGATGCGAAGACACTCGAGGAGTACTACGTGCGCACGTGGGCCGAGCCCTCCGTTGACGTCCATGGGCTCGCCGGCGGCTCACCAGATCTCGTGAAGACCGTGCTGCCTGTCGAGGCGAGGGCGAACGTGTCCATCAGAATCGCCCCCGGCCAGAACGTGGCCGAGGTTAGCGCCGCCTTCGAGCGGCTCCTTCGCGAAGCCGCCCCCGACGGAGCCGACGTCGACGTGAAGCTCCAATCGTCAGCAGAGCCGGGGCTCGTCTCCCCCGATGCGCCCGCCCTCGGGCTCGCGCGCGAGGCTTTCGAGAAGGTTTTCGGCCGGCCGTCGATCCTCGTACGCGTCGGCGGGTCCGTGCCGGTCGTGGCCAGTCTCGCAGCCCGCGGCATCCCGACTATCTCCACCGGAATCGCGACGAACGACGCCAACGCCCACTCGCCGAACGAGAAGTTCCCGAGCGAGTACCTCACGCTCGGCGTGGAGGCCATACGCGAGACCTATCGCCGGCTCGGAGAGCTTGGCTAGGGCGCCTTTCGCGAGCCCGCTGGCGGAGGAGCTTGCGGGAGACGTCCTCGAGCGGTTTCTCCGCTACGTCAGGATCGACACACAGGCCGCAGCCCGCGAGATCAGCCGCCCGAGCACGGAGAAGCAGCTCGAACTGTCGCGGCTGCTCGTCGAAGAGCTGCGCGAGCTGGGCCTCGCCGACGCCGAGCTGAACGAAGGCTCGGCGGTCTTCGTCGGGCTCCCCGGGACGAACGGAGCTCCCGTCGTCGGGCTGATCGCGCACGTCGACACGACGCCAGATGTGACCGGCGCGGGCGTGTCGCCGCTCGTACACGAGGACTGGGACGGCGCCCCGATCGAGCTCCCCGGCGACTCGAGGCAGGTACTCGACCCGGACCGGCTTCCCGAGCTCGCAGCTCGCGTGGGCCACGACATCGTGACGAGCGACGGAACGACGCTCCTCGGAGCCGACGACAAGGCGGGGATCGCGGAGATCATGGCGGCGGTCGCCTATCTCGTTCGACACCCTGAGGTCCCGCGCGCGCCCGTTCGTGTCGCCTTCACCGTGGACGAGGAGGTCGGCCGCGGAGCAGAGGACTTCGACCTCGAGGCTTTCGGCGCCGATGTTGCGTACACGCTCGACGGCTCCGGGCTCGGGGAGCTGGAGGTCGAGACGTTCTCGGCGAAGTCGCTGCGCGTGACCATCCACGGCCTGTCCGTGCATCCAGGCACAGCCAAGGGCAAGCTCGTGAACGCCGTCAAGCTTGCGGCGGAGCTCGTCGAGTCGCTCCCCGCCGATCGCCTCTCGCCCGAGACGACGGAGGGGCGGGAGGGGTACGTCCATCCACACCGGATCTCCGGCAACGCCGAGGAGGCGATCGTCGACTTCATCGTCCGCGACCACGACGACGTCCTGCTCGAGGAGCACGCCGAGCTGGTGCGTGCGCTCGCGATGCAGGTCAACGAGCGCGAGCCACGTGCGCACGTCGAGATCGAGGTGCGCGACTCGTACCGCAACATGCGTCCCTACATCGAGGAGAACCCACGCGTCGTCGAGGCGGCGCTCGAGGCGATCCGGCGCGTGGGAATCGAGCCGAAGCTGGCGATCACTCGCGGCGGCACCGATGGCGCGGTTCTCTCCGCGCACGGTCTCCCGACGCCGAATCTCTTCACCGGTGGCCAGGAGTACCACTCCGTGCGGGAATGGGCGAGTGTGCAGGACATGGCCGCCGCCGCGGCGACGATCGTCGAGCTCGTCGGCGTCTGGTCCGAGCCCGCATAGACGCCGCGTGGGTCTGACCCCTTTGGGGGTCTGACCCCGGCTTTCCGATGCGACTACGCTGCGTCAGTGCCCCGATTGGTCGGCGTAAATCACATCGCCGTCGAGGTTGGTGACATCGAGGAAGCACTCGCCTTCTTCGGGCGCATCTTCGACGACGTCCAGTTGCGCGGGCGCGCAGCGAATATGGCCTTCGTGGACATGGGCGACCAGTTCATCGCGCTCGCAGCGAGCACGGCCCATGTCCCCGATCACGACCGTCACGTCGGCCTCGTCGTCGACGATCTCGAGGAGACCGTGCGGCGCGCCCGCGAGGCGGGCATCGAGGTTCACGGCCACGATTTCCTCGATCCCTGGGGCAACCGCTGGCAGCTCGTCGACTACCGCGAGATCCAGTTCACGAAGGCACCGCGCATCCTCGACGGGATGGGGCTCGCCGGTCTCGAGAAGTCCGAGCGCGCGCTCGAGGAGCTGCGCGCGAAGGGTCTCGCGGACTGAGTTAGCTGGCGCAAGACTGGAATCCGCTCCCGCGGATTCCAGTCGCGCGAAAATCCCTGAAGGCGCCCGCTTCGCGGCCGCTGTGCTTGCGTTTCACATTACGCCTCTGGAGCTCAGGCGTAGGGGCGACGCTTGCGTCGCCCTCTACCTGAGCTGTCATCGAGGGCGACGCAAGCCTCGGCCCTACGAAAACGTCAGGCGTCGTGGACGCCGCAGCCGAGCCACTCGTGGCCGAAGCGGCGCATCTCGTGGACGACTGGGAGCAGAGCGACGCCCTTCGGCGTCAGCTCGTACTCGACGCGCGGCGGAGACTCCGGATAGCTCCGGCGGACGACGATCTCTTCCGACTCGAGCCAGCGGAGCCGTTCGGCCAGCGTTCGCGGACTGATGCCTGAACAGGAGCGCTCGAGCTCGGTGAAACGACGGGGACCTTCCGAGAGGTCATGCACGATCAGCACCGTCCATTTGGAGCCGACGATCTCGGCCGCGCCCGCGACCGAGCAGGTCGGCACCTCGTGGACGGGGAGCATCGTGCGACTGGACACGATCGGATTGTACGAGGTGCAGCCGATTCGGTCCTACCCCGGACGACGCGCGGTGTAGATCGCCGTCAGCAGCGTGCGTTCCACTCGACCGCCGAACTCCTCGTCGGCGATCCGTGCGACGCCGTCCAAGATCGCGGTTCTACGGTCCTCGTCGAGCCTCGCGATCGGAGAGAACGTGCCGTAGAGCGCCCTGATGCCGCTCGTGTCCCAGCTCGCCTGCCAGCGGACGAGCTCGTACGCAATCTCGCGGAATCCGGCTGCGGACAGCGCTGCAGAGCGTGCCTCGTTGTCGCGGGCATACGGTGGTCGCCCGATGTCACCGGCCGTAGGGCTCGAAGGCAGGTCGTCCAGCAACGGGCTCGTTGCGGTGATGAACGCGTCGGGCTCGTCCCCGTCGCCGAAGAGCGTCCACCACATCGCGAGCCACCCGCCTGGGCGCAGCGCGGCGAAGACCCGCTCGAAGCCGGATCTCTCTTCGACCCAGTGGAATGACGAGGCCGCCACTGCCAGATCGAACGTCTGCGCCGGAAGCTGTGCGTTCTCGAGCGCGACGACGAGGATCTCGACGCGGCCGCCGAGCGATTCGTCGAGGTATGCGGCGAGCGCCGGATCGGGCTCGAGCACAAGGAGCGGATCCGCCCCGAGGTCGACCAGGCGGCGCGTAGCCTGCCCTGTTCCCGGCCCGATCTCGAGGACGCTCGTGCCCGGTTCGAGCCCGCAGCGCTCGACGACGATCTCGTAGACGCGTTCGGCGTGTCCGGGGCGGGCCGCGTCGTATGCCGCCGGATCGGAGCCGAACAGCCGCCGTCCCTCCGCCCGCGCGAACCGCGACCGCGACCGCGACATCGCGTCAGTCCCAGGGCGGAGGGTTGTGCACCCAGCGGCCGGCGACCATCGTCGCCACGACCTCGACCGTCTCGAGCTCGTCTAGAGGGCACTCGACCGGATCCCGCGAGATGACCACCAGGTCTGCGAGGTAGCCGGGCAGGAGCTTCCCGCGCGTGCGCTCGTCGCCCGCGAGCCAGGCGGGAGCGACCGTGGCGGCATGGAGCGCTTCCTCGACCGTGAGCGCCTCGTCCATGCGCCAACCCGGCCGATCGTCGATCGTGCGCAGTGCCGCCGCCCGGATTCCGGCGAGAGGATCGAGCTCCTCGATCGGCGCGTCAGAGCCGTTGGCGAGGACCGCCCCCGAGCCGAGGAGCGACCGAAAGGCGTACGTTCCCTCGAGCCGATCGGGCCAGAAGCGCTCGGCGAGGTCGCGGTCCGAGGG
>Ga0136621_1000295_pt1 | contig 19155 bp, 18 predicted proteins | sample AntDryUQ445A2306_FD_104673 | JGI IMG/M metagenome (GOLD analysis project Ga0136621, IMG submission 104673) | Polar desert sand microbial communities from Dry Valleys, Antarctica - metaG UQ445A (23.06) | ecosystem: Environmental > Terrestrial > Soil > Desert | place: Antarctica: Dry Valley...
CCCGCTGGGTCCCCTTGGACACCATAGGCGACCTCGATTGCACACCCCGCTTCGAAGAGACTCTGGCGGGTTGGGGGGTGTTGCCCTCAGCAGACGAGCAGGGTGATTAGGTCGCCTTTGTTCGCAGTCCCCCCGCCGGCCGGATCGGTGTCGACCACTTCCGAACCTCCGTCACAGATCTCCAGGACGCCGACCCGGAATCCGGCGCGCTCGAGCTTGTCTCTGGCCGGATCGACTTCAAGGCCACGCACGTCGGGGACGGTCAGCTCGGGGAACTCAGGTCCGGCCGAGACCACTATCTGCACTTCGCTGCCGAATGCGGCCACGGTGCCGGGGGCGGGAGTGATCTCGATCACATCACCCTCGTCGACGTCATCCGAGTAGGCCTCCTGGAGCAGTGGAACGAAGCCCGCACGCTTGAGCTCGGTCCGGGCCTGCCCTGCGCCCGCGCCGTCGAGTGAGGGGATCTCCGTGGGCGGAGGCCCCTTGCTCAAGATGAGCTCGACATCGCTTCCCCAGGCCCGCTTGACCCCTGCGGCGGGCACCTGCTCGATGATGTCGCCTTCCGGCTCGGTCGAGTAGCGCTCCGACAATCTCGAGGGTTCCATGTCGAACTTGTCCATCTGAACCTGCGCGTCGTCGAGGTTGAGCCCGATGAGCAGCGGCATCTTCACCCGGGGCGGGCCGGCGGAGACGACGAGCCCAACCGTCGAGCCCTCCCGCAAAGTGGCCGGGCGATCCTGGGACAAGACCACACCCTCAGGGGCGTTTCGGTCCTTCTTACGGCTCTCCACCCGGGCCCCCAGGCCGGCGCTCTCTGCCTTCTCGACGGCCGCAGAGCGCGTCAGACCCACGAGCTTGGGCACCGGGACATCCTGCGGTAGCACCACCGAGGCGAGGGCGCGGCCGGCCACGAGGGCGAGGATGACGGCGATCACGCCCAGGAGCAGACGCCGTGACCTTCTTTGGGCGTCCCGGTCCTGACGGCTTGGTCTGCGGGGCGCTTCGATGTCGGGCACCTCCTCACCTCCGCTTACTTCGTCGACCAGACTCTCGACCGGCTCCGGGGGGCGGCGGGACACGGCCAGCGAGCGCTGCAGGGCGAAGACCATGTCAGAGACATGCGGCCACCGATCGGCCGGATCCACGGCGCAGGAGCGACGCACGATGTCGTCGAGCGCCCGCGGCACCCTATGAATGTGCTTCGACGGGAGGATCACCTTCTCGGATGTCGGGGGTCTGCCGCTCACCGCCTCCGCCAGCACCACACCTGCGGTCCAGATGTCCGAGGCGGGTGTAGCGGGATGTCCCGCCGCCTGCTCCGGTGACAGGTAGCGGGAGCTTGCAGTGAGACCGGCGATGTCGTATCCGCCTCCGGAAGATCCGGGCAAGGCGAGCCCGAAGTCGGTCAGCTTCACGGTGCCGTGACGTGCGATCAGGATGCTCTCGGGTCTCATGGCGCCGTGGACGACACCCATCGAATGAGCTGCACTCAAGCCGTCGCACACCGCCAGCATGATCTCTGCCGCCGACGGAGGCTCGAGGAGCCCGCGGGTGACGAGCACATCTCGCAGATCGACTCCGGGCACGTGCTCCATCACCATGAAGCAGGTTCCGTCGTCCTCGCATCCCCAGTCGAAGATCGTCACCACGTGGGGGTGTGACAACCGGGCTGCTGCGCCCGCCTGCGCCAGCCAGGTCTCCTCGGCCGCGGAGCCGTCGGAGGGGCGGGACCGGAGGACTCTGACCGCCACCGGCCGGTCGAGGAGGAAGTCCTGGCCGAGGTAGATGTCGCCCGTTCCCCCCGCGACACGTCCTGCGAGCCGGTATCGACCCGCCAGTGTGGCGCCGGCCAGCTCAGAAACGAGGTGCAAGGTCAATCCTCCGGCAGACGAGTGCAACAACAGGCCACAGAACGATACTCACGCAACAAGGGTAGCCCTGGCGTTGCGATGAGGTTACCGGCGGGAGGGGCCCACCGGATGGATTTCGGCGACGAGAGGGAGATGGTCGGAGGCATCGCTGGGAATCGTCCAGGACCGGACCACCTCGATTCCGTTCCCCGCCAGCACGTAATCGATCTGCCGGCGGCGCCACAGGTGCACAAAGGTGCTGTGAGAGCCGGGGCCCGGGTCGAGTCCCGCATCCCGCAGCGCCGACAGATCCTTGGCGTCCTGGTTGAGGTCGCCGAGCACTATCACGGGGCGGTCGGCGCGCCGGGCCATCTCTGCCAGTGCGGAGGTCTGTCGGGGGCGGATGTCCGCCTGGGTGGCGAGATGGGTTGCGAGCACCGACAAACCCCGCCACGAGGCGCCTATGACCCCGCGTGCCTGTTCATCGCCGGCTCTTGGAAGCTCTCGATAGGTGAGCCCCGACAGCCCCTCGCCCGCCAGAGCCAGCCCGTACCGGCCCCCGCCCCGCTTGAGCACGGAGCGAAAGTGAATGGGAAGACCGGTGATCTCGGCGAGCATCTGTGATTGATCCACCATCCCCGTGCGTTCGATCCCCCGATCGACCTCCTGGAGCGCGATCAGGTCGGCCTCGGTCGCCGTCATGGTCCGAGCGACCCGGCCGAGGTCGATTACCCCGTCGGCGCCCTTGCCGTGACGAATGTTGAAGGTGGCAACCCGGTAGATCGTCATTGTCGCCGCATTGTGACAGAGGTCCCTCGCCCGAAGCCCGGGCTTCGGCGCGCACAGGGACGTCCCCGTCGGCGTGCAGGCGATCACTCGGGCGAAGGGGACTCGGTAAGAGACCCTCCTGTGCGAGCATGGAAAGGTGAACACACCTGAACCTCCCCAGGTCCTCGACGAGTCGTCCGAGACCTATTGCTACGGCCACAAGGACACCCCCACGAGGCTCCGTTGCTCCCGCTGCGAGAGGCCCATCTGCGGACGGTGCGCGATCCCTGCTTCGGTGGGACAGCATTGCCCGGAATGCGTCGCCGAGGCGCGCCGGGGCGCGCCGAAGGTCCGCACCGCGCTCCAGGCCACCGCCCCCGGCGTCCGGGCGATCATCGGCATCACCATTCTCTTCTACATCGCCGATCAGTTCTTTGGCCTCACGAACGAGCTGGCCAGCTATCCTCCCGCCACCGCGGCGGGCCAGTGGTATCGGCTGTTCACCCCGATGCTGCTGCATGCGAACCTGCTACACATCGGGTTGAACATGTACATCCTCTACATCTACGGCCCCCACGCAGAGCAGGCGTTCGGCACCGTTCGATTCGTCGCCATCTACGCCATCTCGGGCTTTTTAGGGGCGGTCGCTTCGTACGCCTTCAGCCCCTGCCAGGCGCTCGGGGTAGGCGCGTCTGGGGCGGTCTTCGGAATAGCCGGGGTGTTGTTCGCCTACGCTTTTAACCGCCGCAGCAGCGCCCTCATGGGGTCGTTCCTGGGCGGCCTGCGCTTCTTCATCATCGCCAACCTGGTGTTCGGGTTCATCGTCCCGGGCATCGACAACTTCGCCCACCTCGGAGGGCTCGCCTCGGGCCTTCTGCTGGGCTTCGGCTTCGATCGCCCGGCGTCGCCCACGAGAACGCCGGTGCAGCTCGCCACGGCAGCAGCCGTGATCGCGTTGGGAGTCGCCCTGGTCGTCTATAGAACGGTCACCTTCACCTGCGGCTTCTGAACCGGCCCCCCCTTCAAAAGTTACATGCCGCTGAAAGGGGGTCGCCTTTCCTCTTTGCGGGGAGCCCGTTCCCGGAGGGCCACCTAAAGCTGGCGCGGCCTGAGGGAACGGACTCCCGCAACCGAGTGGATCAGCTCGCAGCTTCGATCGTCACCCGGCCGTCGGAGAGCACCACCGCTCCGGCGCTCTGAACGGTGGCGAAGCCGTAAGTCGTGCCGGAGTCGTCCCTCGTCTCCACCCAGAATCTCGTCGTGAGCGTCTGGCCGAGGAACACCGGCTTGTTGAAGCGCACGCCTATCTGCTTCACGCGCGTGGGGTCGCCCGACGCCAGGCCGTCGACAGCCGCCTTGCCGGCAAGCGCCATCGTGCACATGCCGTGGAGAATCACCCCGGGGAGCCGTGCCGAGCGCGCCACCTCCTCGTCGAGATGGATGGGGTTGTGGTCGCCCGATGCTTCGGCGTAACGACGGGCCTGATCCTCCCCCACACGGGACGCGGCCTCGTGGACCACCTCACGTGGTTCGCCCTGCGCAGGAGGGGGACGCCTCCTGCGGCGACCCGCACCCCGGATCACCATCGTTCCCGCAGCCTCGGCGACCGGAACTCCGTCCTGGTTCGTCTCGGTCGCGCTGACGGTAAACGCCTCTCCGGCTTCGGTCTCTTCGACGGAATCGATGGTCGCCACCACATCCAGCCGATCTCCCGGCCGTATGGGCGCCTGCAGGCGGTGATCCTCGGCCGCATGGACCAGCCGCAGGAAGTCGGCGCCGAGCTCGGGGTCCTTGGCGGCGGTCATGAACAGCCCGAATGCGGGAACGACCGGCCACACCGGAGGGGCGACGACGTTTCCGGGCCCGACATAACGCTCGTTCAGGTCGTCGGTCGCCTGTGCATAGCACCTGATCGAGTCTTCGGTCACGTCGAAGGCGTCCGAGTAGCCTTTGCCTACGAGACCCCGGTTAAGCCCCATGTTCCCCCTCCTCAACGAAGACCGACGACCCGAGCTCGGCCTCGACCTCCCCAGTCAGCGCGATCTCCTCGTCCGGCAGGCTGAGACCCTCAGGCCCTTCCCCCCGCCGGAGCGCCGTGAGGGCCACCACGATGTGCCCACCGGCGACCGTCGTCACCATGCCGGTGCAGGCGAGGAGGTCGCCGGGCCACACCCGCGCGGCGAATCGCACCTTGTAGCGACGGAACCCCCCAGGCCCGCCCAGCCAGTCGGACGCCGCGTGCGCGAGATATCCCGCCGGTAACATGCCCATCGCGAAGACGTCCGGCGCGCCGGCGGCCCGGGCGTAGGGAGCGTCGATGTGGATCGGGTTGAAGTCGCCGGACGCACCTGCGTAGCGCACGATGTCCACCCGGCCCAGAGGACCGAAGGTCCGCTCGGGAAACGCAGATCCAGGCTCCGGCAAGGTCATTCCCGCGGGTCCTTCGAGGTCTGCACGAGGGTGTAGAGGGCGCGCAGGACTTCCTCGCCGCCGGCATCGTTGAAGCGCGATTCGTAGGTCACAAAACGCAGCTCTCCCCCTCTCCGGCCCTGCTTCGTCACGTCCTTCGAGATGCGCATGGTGGCGTCGAGTGTCTCTCCGGCAACGGGAAGCCGGTTGTAGAGGAACTCCTGCTCGGCGTGGAGCACCCGCGCGTAGTCGAGGTCGGCGCCGAGGCGCTCCTCTCGCTCCTCCCTCGAGAGATGCCACATCTGGGTCACCGAGAAGGTGGGCGGGGCGACGATGTCGGAGTATCCGGCCCGGCGCGCCGCCTCGGCGTCGAAGAAGATGGGATTGCCCTCCCCAACCGCAAGGGCGAACTCCCGGATCTTCGCCCGCTCCACCGGCAGCCTGAAAGCGATCGACACCTCGGCCATGCGTGGACGTCTCCTTTCCTTCGCTCGGGCCGGTCCCTCTATACCGCAGTCGGCCGCGGGGCGATCCCTGAAATTTGTGCGGACTGGCTCGCCGACGCGGCCGGCTTGTGGTTTCATTGTCGTACACGAGAAAGGAGGTGGTCCAAACTGTCAGATAGTTTCGAGGGACCTCGTGAGGTGACCGGCTGCTAGTGGTCTAAGCCTCAGAGCTTCGGATTCTGGCCAGCTTCAAGTTTGGGCCACGGGCAGAGTCCAACCCGGTTCACCGGCATCAACCGCACCCGGCCTGGTCCACTGGGCGCCAAACGGCGAAGAGCGGGCGATGGAAGCTTCGCAACCTACCGGCGCAGGGAAACCCCCTGCGCCGGTTTTTTTGCCTGTGCCCCGGCCCTAGACCTACCGCAAAGTGTCTTGCCCCTCCCTTTGCGAGGAGGGGAACGGGCTTCGTGGGCTTTCACAGCGCCGGCGTAAGTACCGCCTTTGTCACGCGCCCTGCCTGCACGGCGCCCAGGGCCTCGTTCACGGCTTCGAGAGGGTAGTGCGACACCAGGCGGGCAAGGTCGAAGCGCTCGCTCAACTGCGGGAGAGACACCACGAAGTCGACGACGTCGGCCCCGGAAAGGGCCCACGACCCTCGCACCCGCAGTTGCTTGCGCGTGATGAGGTGTGGGTTCAATGGGGTCGGGCCGTGGTCGGTGTACTGGCCCAGCACAAGGTAGGTCCCATTGGGCCTGCACATCTCGAGGCCCTCCGCCACGGCCGAAGGGACACCGGTCGCCTCCACCACGATGTCGGCTCCCCTGGATCCCGGCGTCTGATCGGTCACGACGCCGACCCGCGTGCTGGGGTCGGTGATGTCGAAGATGTCGACGTAGGCGTCGGCGACGCCCAGACTTCGTGCGAGCTCCAGCCGGCCTGGGGGCCCGCCCACCATCACGATGCGCCCGGCCCCGCTGAGCCGGGCGAACATCCCGGCGGCGAGACCGACCGGCCCACATCCTTGCACCACGACGGTATCCCCCACCCCGGGCTTGGCGATTCCCAGCAGCCCATGCACCACGGTCGGACCGGCGCATCCGAGTGCGATCGCGGCCTCCATGGAGACGTCGCCGGGGAGGCGCACCACGGTCGAACCGGCCTCGAGGTACTGGAGGTCGCCCCACGACCCGGAAAGGTGAGGCCATCTATCCGAGCTTCGCGAGATGCCGTACACACGCCGGTTCTCACACAGCGTCGGCTGGCGCTCCTGGCGACAGTAGAAGCACCGGCCGCACGCGATGCTCGACGCCCAGGTGACACGGTCTCCCTCCGCCAGCGGCGCTCCGAGCGCATCTTCGGTCACTTCGCGACCCAGCGCGGCCACGGTGCCCACTGCTTCGTGGCCGAGAATGACGGGGGTCGGCATAGGCAGGTGTCCCGCCTGGAGGTGGACATCGGTGCCGCAGATGCCCCCGTAGGCCACCTGGACGAGCAACGCACCGGGCTCGGGATCGGGCACATCGAAGGACTCGATCTCCAGTGGCGCGCCGAACGACTTGAGCACCGCTCCCCTGCTTTGCATCATCGTGATGCTACAGACACAGGAGCCCGGCACCCGTCGGCCACCATCCAACCCATCGCCCGGACAGTCCTCGAATCCGGCCGGCCACGGCGCCTCTAAGAGCCGGCCGCATCGAGGAGTTGACGGAATGCGGCTTCGTCGAGAAGCTCCACCCCCAGGGCAACGGCCTTGTCGTATTTGGACCCGGGGTTGTCACCCGCAACGACGAAGTCGGTCTTCTTGGACACGCCCGAAGTGACCTTGCCGCCGAGAGACTCGATCGCCCGGGTGGCTTCGTCGCGCGAAAACCCTTCGAGTGAACCGGTCAGCACGAAGCTCTGGCCCTCCAGCGGTCCTCCGACCCTCTTCTCCGGGCCCTTGGGGTCGACTCCCGCCGCCTTGAGCCTGTCGATCACGGCAAGGTTGCGTCTCTGACGGAAAAAGGTCTCAATCGAGGCAGCAAGGGTAGGCCCGATTCCATCGATCGCCTCTAACTCAGCGCTCGTCAACGTCCGAAGGCGATCGAGGGAGCCGGCTTCTGTGGCGAGGTCGTGGGCTGATGTGGCTCCGATATGGCGGATTCCCAATCCAACCAGCAGGTTCCCCAGCGAACGCCTCTTGGACGCTTGAATCGCAGTCATCAGATTGTCGACCGATTTATCGCCGAAGCCATCAAGGTCGGCCAATTGCTCACGAGAGAGGTAGTAGATGTCGGCGATATCCGAGAGCCGGCCTCTGGCGACAAGGGCCTGGATGGTCTTGTATCCCAGTCCCTCGATATCCATCGCTCCGCGCGACGCAAAGTGGAAGAGACGCTCGAGACGTTGGGCCGGGCAGTCGATCCCGGTGCAACGGGACACCACCTCGCCGGGCTCCCGCACTATGGCAGACCCACAGGACGGGCATTTTCTAGGCATGACGAAGGGCCGTTCATCACCGGTACGCTTGGCTTCGACCGGACCGACGACATCGGGGATGACGTCCCCGGCGCGCCGCACGATGACCGTGTCACCGATTCGGATATCCCGTCTCTTGACTTCGTCTTCGTTGTGCAGCGTGGCCGTCGAGACCGTGACGCCGCCGACAAAGACCGGTTCGAGATGGGCAAACGGAGTGGCAGCGCCCGTACGCCCGACATTGACCTCTATGTCCCTGAGCACCGTTGTACGTTCCTCGGGTGGGTATTTGTAAGCAATCGCCCACCGCGGGGCTTTGGCTGTGTAACCCAACTCCTCCTGTTGTGCGACAGGATCCACTTTCACAACGACGCCGTCGATCTCGTACGGAACGTCGTGACGGTGCCTGCCCCAATGGGTGCAGAACTCGTAGACCTCCTCGAGGGTCGTCAGACGGCGATTCAATGGATTCGTGCGCAGCCCGAGGTCGCGGAACGTCTGCATCGCCTCCCAGTGCGAGGACAACCGCTTCCCTTGCAACCACCCCACCCCGTGGCACATGAGCGAGAGATTGCGTGACGCAGTCACGCTGGGATCCTTCTGTCGCAACGACCCCGCTGCGGCATTGCGCGGGTTCGCAAAGGTCCTGAGTCCCTGGTCTCTCAGACGCTCGTTCAACTGCTCGAAGTCGGCGGTCCGCATATAGACCTCGCCGCGCGCCTCCAGTACTCCGGGAGGTTGCCCGCGCAGGCGCAGCGGCACGGCGGAGACGGTCCTGAGGTTGGCGGTGATGTCCTCTCCGCGCCGCCCATCCCCCCGCGTCGCCCCCTTGACGAACAAACCGTCCTCGTAGATGAGGTTGACGGCGATACCGTCCATCTTCAGCTCGGTGACGAACGCCTCGGGTTTATCGATGATGCGCTCGAGCCGCTTCCCCCACGCCATCAGTTCGTCCAGAGAGAAACAGTTATCGAGTGACATCATGGGCGTGCGGTGCTCGACGGGCGCAAACAGATCCGAGGGCGGAGCGCCGACTCTCTGGGTGGGTGAGTCGGGAGTCACCAGCTCGGGGTGCGTCTCCTCGAGGGCCATCAGCTCGCTCACCAGAGAGTCGTACTCGACGTCGGCTACCTCAGGATCGTCGAGCACGTGATAGCGATACGAGTGATGATCGATTGCCTCGCGCAGCTCGCGTACTCGACCCGCAGCCTTTTGTTTCGTACCCGTCCCCATTATTCAGTCCTTAGTCGCAAGCAGCATGATCCGCCGCCTCGTGTATATGTAGTCATCGCCGAGTGCCCGCCAGTCCATCCCGGTGGCTCCGCCCCTCTCTGCGATGAACTCACGCACCCGCCGAATGCGCTCTTCAGGGAATTCACCCCTCCACATCCATTGTGACAACCGTTGGCTACCCTCCCAGCGTCGTTCATCGGCGATGGACAGACCGGCGAGATTGAACAGGACGCGGAAGGCCGAGGCCGGCCGGCTCGATGCATGTGAAGGATCACGCAGGAGGTCGAGCTCGTTCATGGCAATGGCCTCTTCGAATTTGTCCGGTGCTACCTGGTCTATAACCAGGAGCCGGCCCGACGGACGCACCACCCGCTTCATTTCCTTGAGTATCTCGAGGGGTTTGTGCACATGGTGGAGCATCTGCGCGCAGACTACGAGATCGAACGAGTCCGATGGAAGCGGCAGACAACGTCCATCTCCGCCGGCAGCCAAGAGGTCTGGATAGTGAGTCCGGGCCTGCGCCAGCATTCCGGGTACTGCGTCGATTCCAAGCAACAGGCTCCCCCCTTTGAACAGTGACAAGAAGTTGCCCGTTCCGGCTCCCACTTCGATCACGGTCTCAGAAGGCTGCCATCGCGAGAAGGACACGACGTTCATGTCGTCGAAGCGGCCCTTGGTGCGCTCTGAGAAGCCAGGCGCAGCGCGCGTGAACTCCGTTCGGAGTTGCGCTCGATTTGCGCTATCGAGATCGCTCTCAACCACGCGCTGTAGCGGCGACTGTCGGGGAAGGAGCGGAGGCCGGCTTGGTGGAGGCGATGATTCCACCTCCGATCAACTCTTCCGGCTGCGAAGGATCGTAGAACACTGCCGACTGGCCGGGCGCGACTGAATCAACCGGACGCCCGAAAGCAACAGAGCAGTGGTCGCGGTCTACCCGGTGGAGGCGCCCCAGGTTCGTCTCTCCATGTGCCCTGTGCTGCAAGAGGACCTCCATGTCGGGGAGAAGGTCGGGCTGGACGAAACTCGTCTCTTCGATAACCAGCTCCGCGACGAACAGATCCGCCCGCCGGCCGACGTTGATTGCATTCTCGGCCCGGTCGATGGACGTCACGAAGACGGGTTCACCCAGTGAGATGCCGAGACCCCTTCGCTGGCCCACCGTGTAGCGAGCTACCCCCCGATGCTCGCCAACGACCTTTCCGTCACGGTCTCGAATTGGGCCCGGCTGGGTCCCTTCCGGAATGTGCTCGGCTATGTAGGCGCCGACATCGCCGCCTCGGACAAAGCAGATCTCCTGGGAGTCGGGCTTGGCCGCCGTACGCAATCCCAGCTCGGCTGCGATCGCCCTCGTCTGCGGCTTGTTCAACTCCCCAACGGGAAAGAGGCACTGTCTGAGATCTACCTGATCCAACATCCACAGCACGTATGACTGGTCCTTGTGCATGTCGACGCCGCGCAGCAACCGGTATCGCCCATTCTGTTTCCGCACACGTGCGTAATGGCCGGTCGCCAGCACATCGGCCCCGAGGGCCCGCGCCCGATCCATGAGCGCCCCGAATTTCACCCATTGGTTGCATCTGACACACGGATTCGGTGTGCGGCCCGAGGCGTAGTCGGCGTGGAAGTCATCTATAACCGAGTCGGCGAAATGATCCGCGAAGTTCAGCACATAGAAAGGGATGTCGAGCACGTCGGCGACGCGCCTCGCGTCCTCGGCCGCCCCGACATTGCAGCAGCCCGAGTTGTTGTTCGCGGCTTCGCCCTTCCAAAGTTTGAGCATGACGCCGGTCACCTCGTAACCCTCATCCTTGAGCAAGGCTGCGGCCACGGAGGAGTCGACCCCACCCGACATGGCTACCACGGCCTTCGGCCGCCGGGTGGTTCGGCGGTCGAGCCCGCCTGCCCCCCCGGACCCCCCGGCTACCACGGCCTTCGGCCGCCGGGTCTTCGGCCGCACTAGGCGGCCCTCCGGGCGCGCCCGACGATCTCGGGGAGCACATCGAGCACGGCGGCGACGTCGTCCGAGGTTGTGGCGCGCCCCATGGACAGCCGCAAGCTTCCCGCCGCCAGAGCCCGGTCTATGCCTATCGCGAGCAGTACGTGTGACGGGTCGAGCGCGCCGGACGCGCAGGCGGACCCCGACGAACACGCTATGCCCGCCTGGTCCAGGAGCATGAGGAGCGTCTCCCCCCCGGCCCCCGGAATGGAGATGTTCAGGTTGCCCGGAATCCTGTTGGTCAGGTCGCCGTTCACGCTCGCGTCGGGAACGGCGCGCCGGATCCCGTCCAGTAGCTGCGTGCGCAGGGCGATGAGGGCCTCGCTCTTGGCGTGCACCTCCTTGGCTGCGATCTCGGCGGCCACTCCGAATCCGGCGATTCCCGCGACGTTGGAGGTTCCGGACCTCAGGCCGCGCTCATGCCCCCCGCCGTGGATCAACGGAGCCAACCGGAGGCCGGAGCGTACGAAGAGCGCACCGACTCCTTTCGGGCCCCCCAGCTTGTGGGCTGCGAAGGAGGCCAGGTCGACTCCCCAGAGGTTGACGTCCACAGGCAGATTGCCCAGCGCCTGAACTGCGTCGGTGTGGACCAGGGTTGCCGGGTTCGCCGACTTCACTGCGGCGGCAATCTCCGCGATCGGCTGGATCGTTCCGATCTCGTTGTTGACCGCCATCACCGACACGACCACCGTCGAGGAGGTGACGGCCGCTGCAATCTCGCGGGGGTCGACGATTCCATCCGGGCCCACGGAGACCACAGAGGCGGTCGCACCTTGCAGCTCGAGCCACTTGGCGGTGTCGAGCACGGCGCGGTGCTCTATGGCGCTCACGACCACATGGCGCCCCGAAAAGAGATCGAATGGCCCTTTGAGGGCGAGATTGTCGGCCTCGGTACCTCCCCCGGTGAAGGTGATCTCCGTTGGGAGGGCCCCCATTGCGGCCGCCACCTTCTCGCGGGCGTCTTCGACAACCTGTCTCGCCCGGCGGCCGTAAGCGTGAACCGATGAGGGGTTGCCGAAATCGCCCTCCATCGAGGCGAGCATGACTTCGGTCACCTCCGGCAGGAGCGGCGTCGACGCAGCATGATCCAGATAGGGCATCACATGAGGATAAGGGCGGGGCGAAGCCCCGTTAGCCCATCGATGAGGGCTATGCGAAGCCGAACTTCTCGAAGTGGATGCGTGAGTCGGGTACGCCGGCCGCCCGGAGTTGCCTCGTGAGATTGTCGATCATCGCGGGCGGGCCGCAGATCAGGAAGTCGGGCTCCTCGAGCGGACCGCTGATCCGGCCGACCGCATCGGCCGTGATGAACCCTTGCACATCGCGTCGCCAGGGGATCACCCTAAGTCCGGGGTACCGATCGCCGATCGAGGAAAGCTCTTCGAGAAAATAGCCTTCGTCGTCGCGCTCCATGCCGTAGTACAGATCGATCCCATAGCCGGGCGAGTCCAAGCTCCTTGCCATACTCAGGAACGGAGTTATCCCAATCCCCCCCGCAAGCCAGACCTGCCGCGGGTTGGGGATGCGGAGATGAGAGAAAGCCCCGTAGGGGCCTTCGACTCTGGCCTCAGCGCCCCTCTCCAACCAATGCAGTGCTCTGGTGTAGTCGCCAACCGCTTTGACGGCGATCCTGAGCTCCGGTTCGTGTGACGCAGACGTTATGGAAAAGGGATGGTACTGGTTTGCGACGGCGCCGGGGCGGAAGGTCATGATCTCGGACTCGCCGGCGGGCTTAAGCGTAAGGGCGTGAAACTCTTTGCTCATGGCGCTCGAACTGAAGGTAACGAACACGAACTGGCCGGGAGTGAAAGCCAGGTGCCGCCCATCTGGAGCCATGGTGATCTCTCTCACCGAATGGTCCCCCAGCTCGGTTACTTGAAGCACGTTGTATTGCAACCGGGGAATGAAGACATCCCCAAGCAACGACCGATAGGCGAAAGCCGCCAGGCCGGCCAGAGACAGCGCCGCCAGATAGTAGGTCAGAGCGGGAGATGACGCCTTTGTCCCCGTGGTCATGAAGACATGCAGGCTCGCCAGCAAGAAGATGAAGCCAAAGGATCTTTGAACGTAGATGAACCACTCGTGGTTCAATCGTCCATAGAGAGTCAACACTATGGCGACCGTCATGAATAGGAGCGCCAATACGCCGAACGACACGACCCATCCGGCGCCGCCCGTGAACAGCGCCGCAGCACTCTCGACGGAGACCACAGCCCGGCCCGCGGTTATGAGAAGCGCATGACCGAGCAATAAGGAAAAGGCCACCCGGCCGTTCACCTTGTGGACGCCGTACATCCTGTCGAGCCCGCCGAAGAACCACTCAACCGCGCGTAGGCGGGCCCCCAGTACGAGGTTCACGGCAAACGAGGATGTTCCCGCCATCGCCAGCAGTACGGCCATGCTCGTAAGACCAATGCCGGGGTCCGCCCACCGGGTGCTCAACGGCTGCGCGAGAGCCCACAGCACTACGGGCGTGGCGCACAGCGCCACCACGGCGGCGGGGCCGCGCAGCCTGCGCCCGACGGTCACATAACGCGCCGATGGCGTTGCCCTTTGCGCTGTTGGCGTCAGGCTCATCGGCCCTCCAGCCCAATGGTTCGCCGCGCAAGTACCAGGTGCACTAGAGCGTCCTGGTGCGACGGGGCACTCAGTTGTCCGGCGTGTTCGGATCGGTTTCGCTCAGGCGGCGCTCGAGCTCCGCTATGTCGTCATCGATATCTTGGACGGCATCGGTGCGGCGCCGGCGCTCGAAGTCCCTCATGCGCTGGGGATATCCGATCACCTGCGCATCGTAGACAGGGATCGACATGTGATCGCAGAAGGTGACTGCGTCGGTCGGCTGACGTACGGGGGCCCGCAGGTGGTCGCCCTGCCGGTCCACTACGAGCAGGGTCGTCGGACTGGTTGCAGTGCGGGGTTCGATGTACCCCTCCACCCCCTTGCGCTCCCGCACGAACTCCTCGAGCTCGCGCAAAGCCGGATTGTTCTTTCGACTGAAGAAGCCTCTCATCTTGTCTCCAAAGTTCATGGCCGGCCCTTGCGCCCTTTCACCTCTTCGATAAGCTCTTCGAGCACCTTGGCGGCGTCACCCACCACGCCCAGGTCCGCCACCTCGAAGATAGGCGCATCTGCATCCTTATTGACTGCAACGATGCGCTTAGCGCCTTTCATCCCCACGAGATGCTGCGTGGCGCCGCTGATACCGGCCGCGATGTAGACACCGGGTTTGACGGTCTTTCCGGTCTGGCCGATCTGATATGCGTAGGGCACCCACCCGGCGTCGACCACGGCGCGTGTGGCACCCACAGCACAATCCTCCAGCAAGGCGGCAAGCTGATCAAGAAGCTTGAAATTGTCCGGCTCTTGCAAACCACGCCCGCCGGCTATCACAACTCCGGCGTCTTCGAGCTTGGGCCCTGTGGCGTCTTGCTCGTGACGTTCGACCCGTCTGGCCTGGCGGAACTCGTCGGGGACCTCAACATCGACGTGGATGACCTCGGCGACACCACCCATCGCCTCCGCCGCGAACGACTTCGGACGGACGAGGACAATTCTGGGCGACCCTCTCAAGGCGACATCTACCATGAGCGACCCGCCAGAGACCGCGGTTTGCACCCGATCCAGCCCGGTCAAGTCGGTCGCATTGCTCATGAGGGTTGCGCCGGTCTTGGCGGAGAGGCGTCCGGCAATATCGCGCGAATCGTAGTTCGTTGCGAACAAGAGGAGATCCGGGGAGTGTTCGGTGACGAGCCGGTACAGGGCTTCGGTGGCCGGCTGAGCGACAAAGTCCCCGAAGACGTCGTCGTCGCTCAGGTAGACCTTCGAAGCGCCGTAGTCTCCGAGCGTCGTCGCGGCCTGACTTGCGCCCGGTCCCAGAGCAACGGCCGCCACGTCTCCCTCCAGCGAGCGCGCTCGCGTCAGCAGCTCGAGGGCGGTGCCGTCCACCCCTCCCGCCGGAGTGACCTCTGCGTAGATCCAGACTTCGGGCATCAAATGGCCTTGGCCTCGGCGAGGAGATCCGCGATCCGGGCGGCCGCTTCATCCTCGGCAACCATGGCGCCGGACTTGCGCTCGTCAACTGGAGAGATCGCAACGATCTCCTGCTTGACTTCGGCGTCGGCCCCCGTGATGCCGAGGTCACCCAGGGTCAGGTGCTCGAGTGGCTTCTTCTTCGCGGCCATGATCCCCTTGAACGACGGATAACGGGGTTCGTTCACCCCCGCCGTAACGGTGACCAACGCCGGAAGAGGGCACTCGACCACGTGATAGCCGTCGGCGGTTTGACGATCAACCCTTACCGCTGATGCGGACGCGGTAAGGGACTTGGCGAACGTCACCTGTGGAAGGCCGAGGATCTCGGCAAGGGAGGACGGCATCGTGCCGGTGTATCCATCGGTCGACTCCACCCCGGCGATCACCAGGTCAAAGTCGGCGCGCCGAATGGCGGCCGCCAGCACCCGGGCCGTGATGAGGCTGTCGGCACCCGTGAGGGCATCGTCCGAGATCAGCACGCCCCTATCGGCCCCCATCGACAGCGCCCTCTTGACGGCCTCGACGGCCTGAGCCGGCCCCATCGACACGACGGCGACTTCTCCCCCCAAAGCCTCCTTGAGCAGCAGGCCCGCCTCGATCCCGTACATGTCGCCCGGGTCCAGCACACTCTGGGCTCCATCACGCTTGATCCGATTGTCCTGTATCTCAACCGGAGCATTGGGGTCGGGGACGTGCTTGATGCATACGACGACGTTCACTTGCCCTCCTAGGACGGCGCTTGGTCTGTGGCTCGCCTCGGCGCCCGGCCGAGCCTACCGCCGCATAGTTCGTCGCACACACAGAGACCATGGGTCCTGCCCGCCCCGGCCGGCTGCGCCGGTTCCAAGCTCCGGCTCGAGGAAGCCGGGCGCCGCCTGGCCCCGCGCCGGTTCACCGACCGGCGAACTCCGCCCTGCCCGGCCCCTTCTCGGCAAAGGACTCCATACCCGTCTTCTGGTCCTCGGAGGCGAAGAGGGAGGCGAATGCCTGACGCTCGATCAGGAGACCGGTTGCCAGATCGGTCTCGATCCCCGCCTGAATGGCCTCTTTTGCGGCCCGGAGCGCCACCAGCGGGCCTCTGGCGAAAGTCGCGGCGAGCTCTCCGGCGCGCCGGGTGACCTCGGGGGCCGGGACCACCTGGTTGACGAGGCCGATGGCCGCCGCCTCCTGGGAATCGACAAGGCGCCCGGAGTAGATGAGCTCCTTCCCACGGCCCAGCCCCACAAGTCGCGGGAGGCGCTGGGTGCCCCCCGCACCGGGAATCACGCCGAGGTTGATCTCGGGCTGTCCGAAGCGCGCGTCATCGGCGCAGATGCGGAGATCGCACGCAAGCGCAAGCTCGCACCCACCCCCGAGGGCATATCCGTTGACGGCCGCAACGGTCACCATCGGGACCCCCTCGAGCCGCGTCAGGACCCGCTGAAAGAAAGAGATGTAGTCCGTCGCGGAGATGGGGCCCAGAGTCATCATCTCCTTTATGTCTCCGCCGGCTGCGAACACCTTGTCGCCCCCAGAAATCACAAGGGCATGGGCCCGCTCGTCGCCCAGGGCAAGATCCAGTGCCGCGTCGATCTGGCCCAGTACCTCGGCGCTCAACGCGTTGACGGGCGGCCTGTCGATCCGTATCGTCCCGACCCCGTCGCCGGCTACCTCCAAGTGGACAAGCTCCGCCACGATTCCTCCTCTATCGACGGGTAAACGGCCTAACCACCAAGGCTACGATGATGTCGTGAGCGGAGACTTCAATCGGGCCCTCGAAAGGGCTTTGGCTCAACACCCTCCCCGCCATCCTGAGCCCGGCGGAGCGAGAGCGGCGGCAGTGCTCATTCCCATCGTGGCCGAGCCCGAACCGACGCTCCTGTTCACCGTCCGGACGGATACCCTTCCGAGCCACAAGGGCCAAATCTCTTTTCCCGGAGGATCGATCGACCCCTCCGATCCGACCTCCGAGGCCGCCGCTCTGAGAGAAACCGAGGAGGAACTGGGCCTTGAACCCTCCGCCGTCCGCATACTCGGCGAGTTGGACACAGTGCTCACCCATGTGTCCGGTTACATCGTCAGCCCGTTTGTCGGCTGGATCGACAAGCATCCGTCGCTGGCGCCCAATCCCACCGAGGTCGCACGGGTGCTTCTGGTACCCCTGGCGCAATTGACCGACCAGATCCGGGCCGAGCCCGGCTTCTCCCACGGCGGCCGGACCTATCCGACCGAAGCCTGGATATGGGGCGGTTCGGTCATATGGGGGGTCACGGCGCACCTGCTCAGGCTGTTCTTCGAAGTCCTGGCGGAAGCGGGGCTCGCCGAAGCTCCCGCGGCGCCCTCGGAACCGTGGCCCCTGTCGTCGTAGTCGCGGTCAAGCCCTCGCCTTCGCCCACAGGGCTCAAGGCCCCCGCCGCCGACGGGCTGCAGACCGCGGGCGCAGTCCTGTCAATCATCCTCGCCATCGCGGCGGGAGTGCTCGCCTATCGGGTCATTCGGGGAGGGCGCGGCATCTAACTCGCTCGGGAACATCTGCGGCCGTTCATCCGTCCAACCACCGACAACCCGAAACCGAGGAGAAGGCAATGACGGACGGTCGCAGGACGCTCAGGACACTGGTCGCGTTGGGGATGCTTGGGGCATTGCTGGCCGGCTGCAGCGGCTCCGACGGGGCCAATGGCAGCTCGGGCGGCGCAGTGGGCGGAGGAAGTAGCGAAGAAGACTCGGTGGCCCAGCGTCAGCGCTCCGCCTCGCAACCGATTTCCGAGAAGTCCTTGGACGTTGGGGGCGTGCCGCAGATTCAGAGCATGGCTCTTCCCACGGTCGCCGCACGCGTGATAAAGACGGCCGACCTGGAGGTGGCGGTTCCGGACGGCGACTTCCGCTCTGCGCTGACAGCCGCCGTCGAGGTGGCGCGGCGTCATGGAGGCTTCGTGTTGTCCACCTCGGTCGAGGCCGGGAATGCGAAATCGGGCAGGCTCGTGATCAGAGTCCCGGCTGAGTCGTTCGAGCGCGCCTTGACCGACATCGAATCCCTTGGTGACGTCGGTCGCGAGGTCGTGTCAGGCGAGGACGTCTCCCAGGAGTTCGTGGACCTTCAGGCGCGCCTTCGCAACGCCGAGGCCCAGGAAAAGGTGCTGCTGAAGCTAATGGACAGGTCGAAGTCGGTGCAGGACACGATCGACGTTCAGCGTGAGCTGCAGACGGTGCAACTGCTGGCCGAGCAACTGGACGGACGTTTGCGCTACCTGGAAGACCAAACCTCGTTCAGCACCATCACCCTGGCGCTCGACGAAAGGGGCGCGCCGGCCGTGGCTTCCTCCGGAGTTCTCCAGCAGGCCTGGAACAACGCCACCAAGACCTTCTTCGCCGTCGTTTCGGCCGTCATTCTGGGGGCCGGTTTCGCTCTGCCTCTGGTCATCCTTCTTGCAATCGTGCTGCTGATCGTCCGCCTCGTGCGCCCGTTTCTTCCCTGGCGTTCCAGGAGCACACCTGCTCAGGAAGCGTGACGACCTTCGCCGGCCCATCCCGGCCTATGTACGGTCACCGCCGAAGAAACTGCGCCATCTGCCAGGCGGTTGTCATAGGTCACCAACCCCGCCAGGTCATCTCCCAGGGAAAGGGCCGACGCAAGGTGGATTGCATCGAGCGAGCGGAGCAATGGGGGCCCCAAAGCTCCCGCCGTCCTGAGAAGCTCTTCGTCCACCGTGATCAAGGCCACGCTCGTGAGCACCGTTTCCGCTCGGGATCGAGCCTCATCGTCCATCTCATCTACAGCGCGGCGCCGCACCGCCCTCAACACCTCCGTGAGTGCAAGCGCGCTCACGGCGTGTTGATGCCACCCGGCGATGAATGAAAGCAGCTCCTCCGATTCTCGTTCCATGACGATTAACTTCAGTAGCGCTGATGAGTCCAGGTAGAGAACGTTCCCGCCCATTCAGTGCACTTAGAGGCGCTCTTGACGCTGCTCTTCCAATACGTC
>Ga0136621_1000299_pt1 | contig 18987 bp, 25 predicted proteins | sample AntDryUQ445A2306_FD_104673 | JGI IMG/M metagenome (GOLD analysis project Ga0136621, IMG submission 104673) | Polar desert sand microbial communities from Dry Valleys, Antarctica - metaG UQ445A (23.06) | ecosystem: Environmental > Terrestrial > Soil > Desert | place: Antarctica: Dry Valley...
ACCTCGAGGTGGTGCCGCGCTCGACCCTGGCCGATGTGCCGGTCGCCGATGGCGACGAGTATGAAATCGTCCATTTCGTCGGAGGCGGCTGAGTGACCGCGCATCGCAGCATCGAGGGCGACAACTGGACGGTCGCCGGCCGCACCTTCAACTCGCGGCTGATCGTCGGCACCGGCAAGTATAAGAGCTTCGAGGAAAATGCGGCGGCGGTCGAGGCCTCGGGAGCCGAGATCGTCACCGTCGCGGTGCGGCGGGTCAACATCGCCGATCCCAATCAGCCGATGCTGACCGACTTCATCGATCCCAAAAGGGTCACCTATCTGCCCAACACCGCCGGCTGCTTCACCGGCGAGGAAGCGATCCGCACGCTGCGCCTGGCGCGCGAGGCCGGCGGCTGGACGCTGGTCAAATTGGAGGTGCTCGGCGAGGCCAAGACGCTCTACCCCGACATGGTCGAGACGCTTCGGGCGACCGAGATCCTCGCCAACGAGGGCTTCGAGCCGATGGTCTATTGCGCCGACGACCCGATCGCCGCGCGGCGCCTGGAGGATTCGGGTGCGGTGGCGATCATGCCGCTGGGCGCGCCGATCGGTTCGGGGCTCGGTTTGCAGAATTTGGTCACCATCCGGCTGATCGTCGAGGGCGCCAAGGTGCCGGTGCTGGTCGACGCCGGGGTCGGCACCGCCAGCGACGCAGCCGAGGCGATGGAGCTGGGCTGCGACGGGGTGCTGATGAACACCGCGATCGCCGAAGCCAAGGACCCGGTGCTGATGGCGCGGGCGATGAAGGCGGCGGTCGAGGCCGGGCGCCTCGCTTACCTCGCCGGGCGGATGCCCAAACGGCGCTATGCCGATCCCAGCAGCCCGCTGGCGGGGATCATCTGAGCAAGCGAACAGCCGAAACCGGCTGCGACAAAGCGAGCAACTTCCAGTCTTTAACCTTCGTTTTACGCCCACCACGATCAAGGAGTATCGCAATGGGTGAGTTCAAGGAAAAAGCCAAAGGCCAGGCCAATGAAACCATCGGCAATTTGAAGCAGGAATCGGAAAATCCCGAGACCCGCGCCGAAGGCCGCGACCAGGAAACCAAGGGCGAATTCCAGAAGGTCAAGGGCGAGGTCGAAGGCGCTCTCGGCGACGACGTCTAACCGTTACGCCGGTTGAAAATGAGGCCGCTCCGGGAAGCCGGGGCGGCCTTTTTCGAGTCCGGATAAGGAACGCGCCTCGTCGACCGGAGGTTCTAGCCTTCGGAGGCGGTGATGAGCGACTTCGCCGAGCTTCGCGAGCGGATGGTAGAGCGGCAGATCGCGGCGCGTGGGATCCGCGATCCCAGGTTGCTGGAAGCGCTTCGGCAGGTGCCGCGCGAGGAGTTCGTTTCCCCCGAATACGGCCGCCAGGCCTATGGCGACCACCCGCTGCCGATCGAAGCCGGCCAGACCATTTCCCAGCCGTACATCGTCGCCTTGATGATCTCGGCTGCCGGTATCGGGCCTGGCGACCGCGTGCTCGAGGTCGGCGCCGGCTCGGGCTATGCGGCCGCGGTGATGAGCCGGGTCGCGGGCGAGGTGATCGCCATCGAGCGCAAGCCCGAACTGGTGGCGATCGCGCGCGAGAGGATGGAGCGGCTCGGCTACGGCAATGTCGAGATCGTCGAGGGCGACGGGACCCGCGGCTGGCCGGACGGCGCGCCCTTTGACGCGATCCTCGCCGCGGCGAGCGGCAGCCACGTCCCGCAGCCGCTGGTCGACCAGCTGGCGCCCGCCGGGCGGCTGGTGATGCCGGTCGGCGGCGCCTTGTGGGTGCAGCAGCTGGTCAAAGTAACCAAACAGGCGGACGGCTCGCTCGAGACCGAGGACCTCGGCGGCGTTCGCTTCGTGCCCCTGATCGGCGAGGAAGGGTGGGATGCTTGATCCCGCGGGCGACCTGCGGCCTGGCGAGGATGAGTCTTATCCGTTTGGGCTGTGAGTTTCTGCTCCCGGGGCCTGTTCGAATTGCGGTTTCGGTCCGCAATGGGCCAAAGTCCTGGCAGAATCAGCAACTTATACTTCATGTGAACGTAGTGGATAGATAACTACGAGAATAGAGGAATTGAAATGCAAATCCTCAACAGCAGAAATGAAGCGAAACACTTTCCCAAGAAGGAGACTGTTCTGCTACATTTTAACAAGCAGGATTCCCAGATCGCACGCAATTGGTCCAATTCGAAGACAAAAGATATCTTTGACGACAAGAACTAGATTTATGCTTTGTTCGCGCGGAGCTTCGAGATTGTCGTCTGGTTGCTGATCTGCTCCACGTCAGTCTTCAGGTGCAGCAGGCGGATGCCCTTCTCACCCAACGCACGATCGAACGCGGGAGCAAAATCCTCGGTGCGCTCCACCGTTTCCGCCCAGCCGCCATATGCGCGGGCCAGCGCCGCGAAATCGGGATTGGCGAGGTCGGTGCCCGAGACGCGTTTGGGATAATCGCGCTCCTGGTGCATGCGGATGGTGCCGTAGCTTCCATTGTCGACCAGGATCACCAGCAGGTCGAGCCCGCGCGCGACCGCGGTCGCAAGCTCCTGCCCGTTCATCAGAAAATCGCCGTCGCCGGCGACGCAGACCACCGGCCGGTCCTGGAACCTCAGCGCCGCCGCCACGGCGGCCGGCAATCCGTAGCCCATCGTCCCGCTGGTTGGAGCGAGCTGCGTCGGCATGCAGCCGTAGCGCCAGTAGCGGTGCCACCAGCCCGAGAAATTGCCGGCGCCGTTGCAGACGATGCTGTTCTCCGGCAGCCGCTCCCGCATCGCCTTGACGCACGGGCCGAGGTCGAGCGTGACGCCTTTGCGCGGACTTGGCTCACTCCAATCCAGCCACTGCTTGTGCGCCTCCTCACCGGCGTTGAAGCGGACCAGGTCTGGGTCGCGCCAGTCGGCGACCATTTCGGCGAACTCGCCCATGTCGGCGCAGATCGGCAGGTCGGCGTGGTAGACGCGGCCCAATTCGTTGGGTTCGGGGTGGACGTGGACGAGCGTCTGGCCGGGATGGTCGGGGGTGATGAGTTTGTAGCCGTCGGTGGTCGCCTCGCCGAGCCGCGGGCCGGCGACCAGCAGCAGGTCGGCGTCGCGGATGCGCTGCTGCAGCTTGGGGTTGGGGCCGTAGCCCAGATTGCCGGCATAGACCTGGCACGAGTTGGGAATCGCGTCCTGGCGGCGGAAGGCGGCGGCGACCGGGATGCCGTGGCGGTGGGCGAAGGTCGCGAAATGATGTGCGGCGCGCGGGCTCCAGTCGGCCCCGCCGACGATCGCGACCGGCGCGGAGGCCTCTTTCAATAGCTCGAACAGGGCCTGGATGGCGCCGGGATCGGGGGCTTCGGCGAGCGGCGGCACGGACGGCCGGTCGATCGCCTCGACCTCGTCGCACAGCATGTCCTCGGGGATCGCCAGCACCACGGGACCCGGCCGGCCGGCGGTCGCCACACGGTAAGCGCGGGCGACATATTCGGGGATCCGCCGCGCGTCGTCGATCCGCGCCGCCCATTTGGCGATCGGCCGGAAAAACGCGGGCAGGTCGACTTCCTGGAAGCCCTCGCGGTCCTTGTCGGCGCGGTCGAGGTCGCCGACGAACACGATCATCGGCGTCGAATCCTGGAACGCGACATGGACTCCGCCGCTTGCGTTGGTCGCGCCCGGTCCGCGAGTGACGAAAGCGACGCCCGGCCGCCCGGTCATCTTGCCGTCGGCATCCGCCATGTAAGCGACACCGCCCTCCTGCCGGCAGACCGTCAGGTCGATCTCGGGCGTGTCGTGGAGCGCGTCGAGCACGGCGAGGAAGCTTTCGCCCGGCACGGTGAAAATACGGTCGCAGCCCTGGATCTTGAGCTGGTCGACAAGGATCCGGCCGCCGGTGCGCTTCGTCATGAAGCGGGCTTTAGCGGCTGTCGGAGCGGTTGGGGAGGGCGCCGCGACACCGTCTCCATGCTTGAGCGCGGCCCTACACCGGCCGCCGCGAGTTGCGCGACGATCGCTTCTCCCGTCAATTGCAGCGCGACCCTACCGTCAGCCGCTCAGGCTTACGCGATGTTCAGCTCACCAAGGCCATTCGCTGCTGTCGACGATACCGTCGCCATTTCGGTCGAGTGTCGGCCAAGCCTGGGCGCTGTAATATTCATCGGCGCTCAGATAGCCGTCGCGATTGGTGTCGAAGACGGTGTAGCTCGGCTCGTAGGCGGAGCGGTTATAGGTCGTATAGAAGCCGCCGCCGTACCAGCAATTGGCATATTCGGCGCGGCTGATCCGGCCGTCTCCGTTGCTGTCCCAAGCGCCATAGGCTCCGCCACGATAAGTGTCGTATTCGGCGCGGGAAATGCGGCCATCGCCGTTCTTGTCGACCGGGCCGTAGGTGCCGCAGGCGGCATAAGTCCGGTTCGGATCAAAGGCGTCGGCGACCGACTGAACGTCATTGCCGACGCCCCTTACGGTGTTGCAGGCGCCAAGTGCGGTCACCAGCAGCAAGGGTGCAATATAGTTACGCATGGAGTTCCTCCTGTCGTCACAGCCCGTGCGGCTCGTCCCGCGGTCAGGGCTGATGAGAAACGGGTGGCGGGGTGGGGTGGTTCCGGAAGCGAGACGGTAACCATTGGCCGCTAGCCGCCATGTCGATTTGCGGCACGTCGTGCAGCGCGTCGAGCACGGCGAGGAAGCTTTCGCCCGGCACGGTGAAAATGCGGTCGCAGCCCTGGATCTTGAGCTGGTCGACAAGGATCCGGCCGCCGGTGCGAAGAGTGGGCTTCGAGGTCTCAGCCATTGCCGATGAGTTCCGCAACAGCCGGGTGATCGCGAAGCTCTTGATACAGTAATATCAAGCATGAAGCTTTCGACGGTACTCCACCATGCGATGACTTCCATTGCCGCAGCAGCAAGCTGTGGCCGCTCACGCATTGGGTAGATTCCGACATTATTGAGGACGGCACCAGCGTTGGGATCGACGTCGTATAGGAGTCGAGGCAAATTTCAGAACTCCTGACTATCAAGCCTGGTGGATCGCCTTGACCACTTGGTAGGTCTCCAGCCCCTCCTTGCCGCCTTCGCTGCCGAACCCGCTGTCCTTGACGCCGCCGAACGGCGCGTCGGCGACCGAGATGGCGAAGGTGTTGATGCCGACCATGCCGCTTTCGATCGCGTCGCCGAGCAGGTTGGCGCGGCGGCCGTTTTCGGTGAAGGCGAAGGCGGCGAGGCCGTAGGGCAGGCGGTTGGCCTCGTGGATCGCCTCGTCGAAGCTGTCGAATGGGCGCGAGACGGCGACCGGTCCGAACGGCTCCTCGTTCATGATCTCGGCCTCGTTGGGGACGTCGGCGAGGAGGGTCGGCTGGAAGAAGAAGCCGCCCTCGCCGGGCTCGCCGCCGGCCAGCACCCTGGCGCCCTTGGCGCGTGCGTCCTCGATCAATGCGCCGACCGCTTCCGGCCTCCGGGCGTTGGCGAGCGGGCCCATCCTGGTGCCCTCGGCCAGGCCGTCGCCGACCTTCACCTTGGCGGTGCGCTCCGCGAAGCCCTTGAGGAACGCGTCGTAGATGCCGCGCTGGACGTAGAAGCGGGTCGGCGAGACGCACACCTGGCCCGCGTTGCGGAATTTCTGCGGGACGACCATGTCGAGCGTCTTCTCGAGGTCGCAATCGTCGAAGATCAGCACCGGCGTGTGGCCGCCAAGCTCGAGCGTGATGCGGGTCATGGTATCGGCTGCCAATTTCATCAATTGCTTGCCGACCGGGACCGAGCCGGTGAAGCTGACCTTGCGGATGATTTTGGAGCCGAGCAGCGCTTCGCTGACCCGGCTGCCGTTGCCGTGGACCAGCTGCGCGACACCCGCGGGAATGCCGGCGTCGGCGAGCGCCCGGAACAGTTCGCCGGTGCAGCCCGGCGTTTCCTGCGGCGGTCGCGAGATTATTGTGCAGCCGGCGGCGAGCGCCGCCGACACCTTCTTGGCCAGCAGATAGATCGGGAAGTTCCACGGCGTGAAGGTCGCGGTCGGCCCGACCGGCTGCCGGATGACCCGCGACAGCTGCCCGGCCGGGCGCACCAGGGTGCGGCCGTAGTCGCGCTTGACCTCCTCGGCGTACCAATCGAACAATTGTGCGCTGCCAAGCACTTCGGCCCTGGCCTCGGGGAAGACCTTGCCCTGTTCCTGGGTCATGATCCGGCCGATGTGCTCGGCGCGTTCGCGCAGCAGGTCGGCGGTCTTGTGGAGGATGGCGCCGCGCTTGTCGGTGTCGGTCGAGCGCCATTCGGGCCAGCTTCGCGCCGAAGCGGCAAGCGCTTCCTCGAGGTCGGCGTCGCTGGCCAGCGGAAGCTCGGCGATGCCGCTTCCGGTGGCCGGATTGATGACGGTGAAATGGTCGCGGTCCTCGCCGGCGCGCCAGCTGCCGTCGATGAACAATTTGAGGTCGGCTTCATATCCCATGGCGGTGCATCTAGGCGTCGCTTGAAGCGGCTGCAACGGGCGGCTAGCAGCGGCTTGAAGGAGACACCCAAATGACCAAGCAGGAACTGGTGGCGAAGATGCAGGAAGGGCAGGCGTGGATCGCCGGCAAGAGGGTCAAGCTCGACTTCGGCGATCAGGGCGCGGTGATGCTCGACGGCGCGGCTCAACAGGTTAGCGAGGACGACGGCGCCGCCGACACGACGATCAAGGTCGGCTGGGACGATTGGCAGGCGATGGCGGCCGGGCAGTTGGACGGCATGACGGCGTTCATGACCGGCAAGCTCAAGGTCGAGGGCGACATGTCCAACGCGATGCAATTGCAGGGCGTGCTGGCGAAATTGCGAGCGTAGCGAGCATCCCTGCGAAGGCAGGGATCCAGTCTGGGCTCCTGCCTTCGCAGGAGCACATGAAGGCAGAATAGAATGGCTCAGAAAATCTACCCCGATGCGAAAGCCGCCCTCGACGGGCTGCTGCACGACGGCATGACGATTGCCGCGGGCGGGTTCGGCCTGTGCGGCATTCCGGAGCGGCTGATCGATGCGATCGTCGCCAGCGGGGTCAAGGACCTGACCATCGCGTCGAACAACGCCGGCATCGACAATGAGGGGCTCGGCAAGCTGCTTCGGACGCGCCAGGTGAAGAAGATGATTTCGTCCTACGTCGGCGAGAACAAGGAGTTCGAGCGGCAATATCTGGCCGGCGAGCTGGAGGTCGAATTCTGCCCGCAAGGGACGCTCGCCGAGCGGATGCGCGCGGGCGGCGCGGGCATCCCGGGATTTTATACCAAGACCGGCGTCGGGACGGTCGTCGCCGAGGGCAAGGAATTGAAGGAGTTCGACGGCGAGACCTATGTGCTCGAACGCGGCATCCGCGCCGATGTGTCGATCATCAAGGGGTGGAAAGCGGACGAGGACGGCAATTTGATGTTCCGCAAGACCGCGCGCAATTTCAATCAGCCGGCCGCGACCTGCGGCAAGATCTGCGTCGCCGAGGTCGAGGAGATCGTGCCGGTCGGAAGCCTCGAACCTGACTGCATCCACCTGCCGTCGATCTACGTGAAGCGGATGATCAGCGGTGCGCCCTACGACAAGAAGATCGAGTTCCGCACGGTGCGCCAGCGGGAGAGCGCATGACCCCGCGCAACCCCTGGCTGATCGTGGGCGGATGGCTGAGCCTCGCTGCTTCCGCGCTGCACGTCGGATGCATCATCGGTGGCCCGTCCTGGTATCGCCTCTTCGGCGCCGGGGAGGCAATGGCGCGCGCTGCGGAGCGCGGCGAGGCCTATCCGGCGCTGGTCACCCTCGGAATCGCGATCGTCCTCGCCGTCTGGGCGGCCTACGCTTTCGCCGGCGCGGGAGTCATTCGCCGGCTGCCGCTGATGCGGACCGCATTGGTGGCGATAAGCGCGGTCTATCTCGTTCGCGGGCTGGCGCTTGTCCCGATTGCGTTCCAGCCGGAATCGCAGACCCCGTTCAACATCTGGTCGTCACTGATCGTCCTCAGCTACGGACTGGTTTACGCGATTGGCACGTGGCGCGCCTGGCCTCGCCTGGCCGCAAAGGAGAGCATTGTCTGATGGCCTGGGACCGCAACCAGATGGCCGCGCGGGCGGCGAAGGAGCTTCGCGACGGCTATTACGTCAACCTCGGCATCGGCATCCCGACCCTGGTCGCAAACAATATTCCCGAGGGCATGACGGTCACGCTGCAAAGCGAGAACGGGATGCTCGGCATCGGGCCGTTCCCGTACGAGGACGAGGTCGACGCCGACCTGATCAACGCCGGCAAGCAGACCATCAGCGAGCTGCCGTCGTCGTCCTATTTCAGCTCGTCGGACAGCTTCGCGATGATCCGCGGCGGGCATATCGATTTGACGGTGCTCGGCGCGATGGAGGTCAGCGAGAAGGGCGACATCGCCAACTGGATGATCCCGGGGAAGATGATCAAGGGGATGGGCGGAGCGATGGACCTGGTCGCCGGGGTGAAGAAGATCATCGTCGTGATGGAGCATGTGTCGAAGAACGGCGATCCCAAGTTCATCCCCGAATGCACGCTGCCGCTGACCGGCAAGAACGTCGTCGACATGATCATCACCGACCTCGCCGTGTACCACCGGCCCGACCACGACAGCGCGTTCAAGCTGATTGAATTGGCGCCCGACGTCACCGCGGAGGAGGTCCGCTCCAAGACCAGCGCGCATTACGAGGAATGAAGGCGGTCGCCGTCGCGCTCGCGTTGGTTCTCGCATCCTGCGAGAAAGAGCCGCCGGTGGTGATCGACGGTTCGTCGCCGCAGGCGTTCGAGCGCACCGCGGCCGACGCGCGGCGCCAGCTTCCCGATGCCGAGCGGCTGCTGTTCGACCGGGCGATCCGCACCGTCGGCGGGCGGCGAATGGCCAATCGCGATCCCGCCGCGTTGGCGCGGGTGACCTTCGACGGTATGACCGCCAGCCAGGTCGTCGCCGACCAGCGGGCGCGCGAGAAATAGGAGACGGACATGCGCAGGTTTTCGATGCTTCTTCTGGCCGCAACCGCCATTGCCGGCTGCAGAGTCACCGAAGCGCCTGGCAATGCGCCGGACAATGCGGCGCCGGCTGCCGCGGAGGCAGTGCCGCTGACGCTCATCCGGCTCGATTGCGGCAGCGCAACGATCAAGGATTTCAACTCTTTCTTTTCCGACCGGCCGGGCCTGTACGCGCCGGGCCCGCGGGAGATCACCGATAGCTGCTACCTGATCCAGCACGGTGGCCAGCAGATGGTCTGGGACACCGGATTTTCGGCCGACTTGAAGGGCAAGAAGAACGACATGGGGCCGCTCGTGGCGACTATGGACACAACGCTCGTCGAGCAGCTCGCGCGGGTTGGCCTCAAGCCCGCCGATATCGACATCGTCGCAATCAGCCACATGCATGCCGATCACACGGGACAGGCAGCGCAATTCCCGAATGCGAATCTGCTGATCGGCAAGCGGGATTTCGAGCAGACCACCGGCAAGGACGACCCGTTCGGTCCGTGGCGTGGCGATGCGAAGCCGACGACGCTGGTCAGCGCGGACCACGACGTCTTCGGCGACGGCAGGGTGATGGCGCTGCACCTGCCGGGACACACGCCCGATCATCTGGCGCTGCTGGTCAAGCTGCCGAGCGGGCCGGTGCTGTTGACGGGCGACCTCTATCACGCGACCGAGGCGCGCCAGAAACGCGGCGTGCCGCCGTTCAACACCGACCGCAAGCAGACGCTGGCGTCGATGGACCGGTTCGAGAAACTGGCGAGGGAGCTGGGCGCCAAGGTGGTCATCCAGCACGAGCCCGCCGACATCGCCAAATTGCCGGCTTTCCCGGCGGCGGCGAAATAGGCTGATGAAGGCGCTGCTCTCCGACCAGCCGGGCGGGCCGGAGACGCTTCGAATCACCGAGCTGCCGGAGCCGACGCCCGCGGCCGGCGAGCTGCTCGTCCGGGTCCGCGCCTGCGCGATCAACTTCCCCGACGTGCTGATCATCGAGGACAAGTATCAGCTGAAGCCGCCGCGGCCGTTCGCGCCGGGCGGGGAGGTCGCCGGCGAGGTAGAGGCGGTCGGCGAGGGGGTCGAAGGCTGGAGCGTCGGCGACCGGCTGATCGCGGTGCCCGGCTATGGCGGGCTGGTCGAAAAGATTGTCATTCCCGCCAAGATCGCGTTTCGGCTGCCGGCCGACCGGAGCTTCGAGGAGGGGGCCGCGCTGCTCCTGACCTACGCGACCTCGATCCACGCGCTCGCCGACCGTGGGCGGCTGCAGGCGGGCCACACGCTGCTGGTGCTCGGCGCGGCCGGCGGGGTGGGCCTCGCCGCCATCGAGCTGGGCAAGGCAATGGGAGCGAGAGTGATCGCCGCTGTTTCCTCCGAAGAGAAAGCACAGGCGGCGCGGGATGCAGGTGCCGACGATGCGCTGGTCTATCCCGCCGGCCCGTTCGATCGCGACGGGCAGAAGGCGCTCGCGGAGTTGTTCAAGGGCGCGGTCGGGCCTGGCGGAGCGGACGTCATCTTCGATCCGGTGGGAGGCGACTATGCCGAGCCGGCGCTGCGCAGCATCGGCTGGGGCGGGCGCTATCTCGTGGTGGGTTTCCCGGCGGGGATTCCCAGGCTCCCGCTCAACCTCACCTTGCTAAAAAGTTGCGACGTGTGCGGCGTGTTCTGGGGAGCGTTCGCGATGCGCGACCCGAAGGCCAACGCCGCGCATGTCGAGCAGCTGTTCCGCTGGTGGGACGAAGGCAAGATCGCGCCGAGGATCAGCGCGACCTATCCGCTGGAACGTGCCGGCGAAGCGATTACGGCCATCGCCGAGCGCCGGGCGATCGGCAAGCTGGTGGTGACGCTGGACTGAGTGGCCAGAATGTCTGCTTTCCACAATGGCGACTAGCTTGTGCCCCCGCACTTCAACAGTTGTGAATAATAGGTCATGTTATGGCGGGCATGCCGGATGAACTCACGCTTGGCGCCACCGCACTGCTGTTCGTGAACGGCTGGACGATCTTTTGTTTTTGGCGGGATAAGCAGCGGGCACGCGCTGGCGAAAGGCGCGTTCCAGAGGCCAATCTTCTAGGCCTGGCCCTCATCGGCGGCTCCCCAGGCGCGCTTCTTGCTCGCTATCTTCTACGGCACAAGACACGCAAAGAGCCGTTTTCGACCCAGCTATTTGTCATTGTTGCGCTTCAAGCTGGGGCCCTGATCGGACTTGCAATCGCGGTTGCTTGAGCTGTCCAATATTTGCTCTTCATTAAAACTGGACGTTGGAACTTCCCGCGTTGCGTCGGAGGCGCCGCCGCCCTATCTCGCGCAGTGATTGAGGGAAAGGATCTCATGACGACATTCGACGACCGCGAGCGCGCCTTCGAGACCAAATATGCGCATGACGAGGAATTGAGGTTTCGAGTGATCGCCCGGCGCAACCGGCTGCTTGGCGGATGGGCGGCGCGGCTGATGGGCCTGTCCGATGCCGAGGCGGACGCTTATGCCAAGGACGTGATCCGCGCCGATTTCGAGGAAGCGGGCGACGAGGACGTGATCCGCAAGCTGCTCGGCGACCTGACCGCCGCCGGTGTCGAGACCGACGATTCGAAGATCCGCGAGGCGCTCGCCCACAAGGAGGTCGAAGCGCGGCGCCAGATCATCGAGTCGACCGACCTGTAATGGCGATGGCGGCGGATGAAATCGAGCGGCTGATCCGGGACGCGATCCCGGATGCGCAGGTGACGATTGCCGACCTGGCCGGCGACGGCGACCATTATTCGGCGCGGGTGGTCAGCGCGAGCTTTGCCGGCCTGGACCGAGTCCGCCAGCACCAGCGCGTCTATGCGGCGCTGGGCGGACGAATGGGCAATGAACTGCACGCGCTGCAGCTGACGACTGCGGCGCCATCGGGAGACGATCAGTGAGCGATGCCAGGGAGCGGATTGCCGAGATCGTCGGCAAGACCGACGTGGTCCTGTTCATGAAGGGCACGACCTTGTTTCCGCAATGCGGCTTTTCGAGCCGCGCGGTGGCGATTCTCGACCATCTTGGAGTGCCGTTCGAGACCGTCGACGTGCTCCAGGACCCGGAGATCCGCCAGGGCATCAAGGATTATAGCGACTGGCCGACCGTCCCCCAGCTCTACGTCAAGGGCCAGTTCGTCGGCGGATCGGACATCATGATGGAAATGTTCGAGAGCGGCGAATTGAAGCAGCTCGTCGGGCAGGACGCGGAATAGAAGGCCGCCGGACATGAAAAGAGGGACGGTGGTGCGGGACCAGAGACCGCTTCACCGTCCCTCTTGTTTTGGCGTGGAACCAAAAGTGGACGGCTCCAATGGTGCAATGGCCGTGCCAATTGATGAAAACGGGTGTTTTTCGGGATTTTTGAGCGGAAGGGCGAGAGGCGGAGTTGGCGAAGCGTAAAATATCCCGACAATCGAGCGCGCTGGGGCGGGCGGCAGGGGCGCAGGCGGATGGCACTTTGTCGTCGGTCTGGGGTTGGACAGGCGCATGAGCCGCGACGACCCCAACCTGCTGGGCCCGCTCGGCACGCCGAGACTGTTTTGCGACCTGACCCAGAGCTGGTCGGATGTCGGCGGGGGCGTGCGCACCTATCTGCTGCACAAGCGGCGGCACATCCTCGATTCGACCCCGCACCGTCATTTGATGGTGATTCCGGGTCCGCGCGACGAGGTGGTCGACGAGGGCCGCGCGATCACCGTGACCATTGCCTCGCCGCATGTCCCGGGCAGCCCCAGGTACCGGCTGCTGCTGCGCAACCCGGCGGTGCGCGAGGCCCTGGAGCGCTTTCGCCCGGACCTGATCGAGTGCCAGGACGCCTATAATTTGCCGTGGGCGGCGATCGGCCATCGCAAGCGGCATCCGGAAACCGCGCTGGTCGCGGCCTACATGACCGATTTCCCGACCGTCTATGTCGAGCGGCCGTTCCGCAAGGTCATCGGCAACACGCTCGCCGGCGCGGCGTCGCGGATCTGCTACTGCTATTGCGGGCATCTCTATCGGCGCTTCGACGCGGTCTTCGCGCTGAGCGAGAACGGCGGCGCGACCAAGCTGCGCAGCTATGGCGTGCCCAATGTCGACATCGTCGGCCTCGGCGTCGAGCTCGGCGATTTCGGGCCATCGCGCCGCGACGCGCGCCTGCGCGCCAGGCTGGGAGTAAGCGAAGAGCAGCCGCTGCTCATCTACGTCGGCCGCCTCGACGGCGAGAAGAAGCCCGACGTGGTGGTCGAGGCGTTCCGGCGCTTGCCCGCCGAGCTGGGCGCCCGGCTGGCGGTGATCGGCGAAGGGCCGTTGCGCGAACCGATCGCGGCGCTCGGCGACTCGCGGATCATGACTCCGGGCTACCTCTCGGACCGCTCAGAGCTGGCCAGGTGGCTGGCCAGCTCCGACGTTTATGTCTCGGCGATGGCCGACGAGACATTCGGGGTCTCGATCGTCGAGGCGCAGGCTTCGGGCCTGCCGGTGGTCGGAGTCGCCGCCGGGGCGATGATCGACCGGGTGAGCGAGCGTATCGGCCGGCTCGGGCCGGTCGGCGACACCGGGGCGATGGCGCGAAACATCCTTGAGGTGTGGAACGGCGACCGCGCGGCGATGCGCGAGGAAGCCTGCAAGGAAGCCCGCCTGTACAGCTGGGACCGCAGCATGGATGCGCTGTTCGGCCGCGTTTACCCCGACGCCTTGGCCCGCAGCGCCGGGCGGTGCGTGGTGCCGTCGGCCGCGTTGGCGGGCTCGCTGGCAAAGGCCTGACGGGCGGTTCAAGGCGGGTTCACGCGCAGGGTGAGACTTGCGACAGGTTCAAGCGGCGTGCGGGGAATTAGGCTGAAATGATTGCGACTCATTGGCTCATTGGGGCCGGCATGGCGATCGCCTCGCTCGCCCAAGGCCAAACGGCGGCCCCCGACGCGGCGCAGAAGATTGCTGCCTGCGAGGGGCAGAAGTTCGAGTTCAGCGCTGGGGACGAACGCCCGACCAAGATCACTTTGTGCAGCGACAAAGGCGCCGGCAAGGATGCCCTGGTAAAGATGTTCGAGAGCGCGGCCGCCAAGATCCAGCAGCTCGAAAAGCTGCCGGCGGACCGCAAGGAGTCGCTGGTCGCGCAGCTCAAGGCGAAGATCATCGAGGTCCAGGCGGGCAATGCCTTTGCCAGCCCATCACCTGCAACCCGGTCAATTCCCGAGAACATGCCGATGCCCGAGTACGGCCAGCTGCCGCCGCTCCCCTTGCCGGTGCGCACACCCATCGTGGCGCAACCATTGCCGGTGCGCACACCCATGGTGGCTCAACCATTGCCGGCGCCCGCAATCGTCCTCACCAAGCCGCGCCTGACGTTCGAATGCTCGACACCGGGCGAGATTAGCGAAGGCGGTCCATGTGTTACGTTCGCCAAGGATACCTTGCTCACCATCCGCGCCGACGAGAGCGTGCCGGGCGGGACCAGCCTGCGCTTCCTTCGCAGGGGGGATGTCCGGAGCGAGCTGGCTTTGGCGCAGATGCGCAAAGGACAGTCGCGCCGTGTCAGACTGCCGCCGGAGCTGTGCGCCGGGGTGACCGGGAGTAAGATCGAGATCCAGGTCCTCAGGCGGGGCGCGGGCGCTGCCGGCGTCGGCCAAGTGGTCGATTCGCGCGGGCCGTATCAGCTGCGCTGCTAGCGCATTCTTTGCCAAGCCCGCCGCGCGCGTGGCACAGACCGCGCGTGGACCTGCCTTACGCCAAGCTTGAGCAGCTCGAGCCGGGGATCGCCCGGGTGCTGGCGCACAATCCCTCGGCGTTCACCTACACCGGCACCCAGACCTATCTGGTCGGCAGCGGCGAGGTGGCGGTGATCGATCCCGGACCGAACATCCCGGCGCACCTCGACGCGTTGATCGAGGCCGTCGCCGGCCGCCCGGTCGCCGCCATCATGTGCACCCACACCCATCGCGACCACAGCCCCGCCGCCAGGCCGCTGGCCGAAGCGACCGGAGCGCCGATCGTCGGCTGCGCGCCGCTGGCGCTGGAAACGGTTGGGCCGCGCGCCGACGCCGCGTTCGACCGGGACTACCACCCCGATCGCGTGCTCGCGGACGGGGAGGGGATCGAGGTCGACGGCCGCCGCCTGGTTGCGATCGCGACGCCCGGCCACACGTCCAATCATTTGTGCTTCGCCGAAGAAGTTTCGGGCGCAATGTTCACGGGCGACCACGTGATGGGCTGGTCGACCACTGTGGTCTTCCCGCCGGACGGGGACATGGCGGCTTACATGGCGAGTCTGGACAAGCTGCAGCAGCGTGACGACCGTATTTATTATCCCGCGCACGGGCCGCCGGTGACCAATCCGAGGCAGCACGTGCGCGGCTTCATCGGCCATCGAAAGCAGCGCGAGCGGCAGATCCTGTCGCTGCTCGTAGCCGGTCCGAAAACCATATCGGAAATCGTCGCCGCGGCTTACCCGGGTCTCGACCCGCGGTTGGTGACCGCGGCGGGCGGCTCGGTGCTCGCGCATCTTCTGGACCTTGAGCGGCGCGCATTGGTTGAGCGGTCAGGAGAGATATGGAAACGAGCCAGCCCAACCGCCTGACCCGCCCCCTGGTCATCGCCGCGATCGCGCTGGCGCTGCTGATCGGGGTCCTGATCGGCGGCGTCGCGGGCCTCAGCAAATTGCTGTTCGGGAGCGGGCCCGACCCGCAGACCATCGCCTCGTCGAGCCTCGAATCGATGCGCGCCCAGAACCGGCTGGTGCCGTTCGTCGCGCGCTATGTCTCGGTCACCAGTTCGCGCCAATCGCGCTTCGGCTTTGCGGCCGAGCGGACACTGATCCTACCCGGCGACGTGCGCTACGAGGTCGACCTTGCCAAATTGCAGCCTCAGGATGTCCGCTGGGACGAAGCGACCAAGACCTTGCGCGTGCGGCTGCCCGACATCGAGATCGCCGGACCGGAGGTCGATCTCGCGGCAAGCCGGGAATATGGCGAGGGCGGCATCCTCGGCGCGCTGACCGACGCCGAAGGCGTGCTCGACAAGGCCAACCAGACGCGCGCCGTCGCCGATTTGCGCAAGCAGGCGATGGCCGAGGTGCCGATGCGGCTGGCGCGCGAAGCGGCGCGGCAGGCGATCGAGCGCAGCTTCGCAATGCCGCTGAAGGCCGCCGGGATCGGCGACGCGAAGGTGGTCGCGCGGTTCGCGTCGGAGGAGAAGGCCGCCGACCCCTCTTATATCGACCAGTCGCGTTCCTATAATGAGGTGCTGGAAGAGGCGCGCGCCAAGCCGGGCGCCGAGGGAAGGCGATGACCGCGCAGCCGCAGAGCCTGAAGGGCATCGACCTGCTCGCCGAGATCGAGCGGCTCAAGGTCGAGCGCAACGCGGTGATCCTCGCGCATTACTACCAGAAGCCCGCAATCCAGGACCTGGCGGACTTCGTCGGCGACAGCCTCGATCTGTCGCGCAAGGCGGCGGCGACCGACGCCGAGGTGATCGCTTTTTGCGGCGTTCGCTTCATGGCCGAGACCGCCAAGATCCTGAGCCCCGAGAAGACCGTGATCCTGCCCGATATGGACGCCGGCTGCAGCCTCGAGGATTCGTGCCCGCCCGACCAGTTCAAGGCGTTCCGCGAGGCGCATCCCGACCATATCGCGCTGACCTACATCAACTGCTCGGCGGCGGTGAAAGCGCTGTCGGACATCATCGTCACCAGCAGTTCGGCGGACATTATTTTAAAGCAGATCCCGCTCGACCAGAAGATCATCTTCGGCCCCGACCGGCACCTCGGCGGTTACCTCGCCCGGAGAACCGGCCGCGACATGCTGCTGTGGCCGGGCGTATGCATCGTCCACCAGGCATTTTCGGAGACCGAGCTGCTGAAATTGAAGGCCGAGCATCCGGGCGCCCCGGTCGCCGCCCACCCCGAATGCCCGCCGCACATCATCGACCATGCCGATCACGTCGGCTCGACCCGGTCGATCCTCGAGTTCGCCTTGACCAGCCCGGCGCAGACCATCCTCGTCGCGACCGAGCCGCACATCATCCACCAGATGGAGAAAGCGGCGCCCGGCAAGACCTTCATCGGCGTGCCGGGCGGCGACGGCAACTGCAACTGCAACATGTGCCCGTACATGGCCCTGAACACGCTCGAGAAATTGTACTTGAGCTTGCGCGACCTGAAGCCGCAGATCGAGCTCAGCGCCGAAATCATGGACCGGGCCCGGGTGCCTCTCGAGCGGATGCTCGAGATGGCCGGGCGGACCGTCGGGCAGGGCGATGTCGGAAGGCCGCAGATCAGCGGCGACTGAGCGCTAGGTTCCGGTCTGGCCGTCGGGCGCGGTGACCGACTTGGATTCGGGCCCGGACGGCGAGGCTTTCGCTTCGATGGTCGCGGTGCCGGCGTGATGCTTGTCGAGGTGGCGCTTGATGATCCGCAAATTGCGGGTGTTCGAGCGGAAGAACAGGTCGGGGATCGCGCCGACCCACGGGATCAGCCCAAACAGCCAGTCGACGCCGACATTGCCGGCCATGCGCGCGACGTGCCACTTCGACATGCCGAGGTTGCGCGCTTCCCACGCCATGTAGGCGCCGAGTGCGGCCGCCGCGGTGCTCCCGGCGACCGGCACCAGGTCGAGGATGACGTCGAGCCCGACCGGCCGGTTGAGGCCGGGGATGACGAACATCCGTTCGAGCAGCCGTTCGAGCGCCTCGACCCGGCGGCGGACCGATTGCGGATCGGTGCCGAAGCCCGGGAAGGGCAACTTATCTTCGGGTTGAACGGCCATCATCGAGCGCCTTCGCGGTTGAGCTTCTCATCGAGGCTGGTGAGCGTGTGACGAGCGAAGCGGTTCCCGGCGAAGCCTTCGATTCGATTGGAAACCAGCGACCAGCGAATCGGCGCGGCGATGGGCAGGAACAGCTGCTCTTCGTCCATCAGCCGGGCGGCTTCGGCCAGCAGGGCGCCGCGCTGGGCGGCGACCGGCGCGGCCCGCGCCGCCTCGAGCAAGGGGTCGGCCTCCTCGATGCAGATTGGCGCCGCCGCGCAGCGGAACTGGCGCAGGAACCAGGCCGGCGAGGTCGACGGCGCGATCGCATCAATGAGCTTAAGGTCCGCCGCCTGTCCCTTGGCCGCCCGCTCGAGCTTGATTCCGAGCACGCCCCAGTCGGCGGCCAGCCGGTTGAACAGCAATTGCGCGCCCGGGCCCTCGGGCAAGGCGATGCGGATCACCGGCCGCTCCTTCGCTCCGAACAAGCGGTCGGCGGCGGCGACCAGCCCCGGCCGTCGCTCGCCGATTTGGACCGTCATCCACGGCGGCGTGACCGGGTCCGGGACCCCGTCCAGTCCCGCTTCCAGCACGGTCGCTCGGCCGACCAGCCCGGGCACGTCGAGCGATGCGATCAGCGTGTCACGGTCGATCGCTTGCGCCAGCAGCCGCCTGAGATCGAGGTCCGCCAGCGGCCCGCCCTCGCGCGCGGGCGCCAGCCCGAACAGCCCGGCGACCGGGTCGAACGCCAGCGCTCCCCGCGGCAGCCTGACCGTTCGGGCGTAGGGCAAGTCGGCGAAAGTGCCGCCGAGCACCAGGTCGCTGTCTCCGGCGGCGAAGCCGCGCACCGCGTCGCGAACGGCGGCCCCCGTGAGCCGAACCTCTTCGCTGCGGCCTGGCTCGCCATCGGGTGCGGACACCTGGCGCTCAAGCCGGATGACATCGGCCGGCGCGCCGCGCCCGGCGATCCGGAACGGTCCGCTGCCTTCGCCCTCCCAAACCAGCGCGAACTCGGGCTGGGCAAGCAGTTGCAACAGGTTTGGCCGCGGGGCCTTGAGGCGGATCTCGAGCACCCGGTCGGTCATGGCGACGATCTCGTCGACCGCGCCCAGCGTGTCCTTCAGCGGATTGGCGCTGTTGTTCACGAGCTCGCGCCGGAGGATCCGAGCGACCTGGTGGGCGGTGATCTTGCGCGCGCTCGGCCACTCGCCCGACGCCAGGCGGAAGATGTAGCTGAGGCCGTCGTCGCTGACGTTCCAGCGTTCGGCGAGCCCGGGCTCGATCTGCCCGCGGGCGTCGAACCGCAC
>Ga0136621_1000300_pt1 | contig 18928 bp, 25 predicted proteins | sample AntDryUQ445A2306_FD_104673 | JGI IMG/M metagenome (GOLD analysis project Ga0136621, IMG submission 104673) | Polar desert sand microbial communities from Dry Valleys, Antarctica - metaG UQ445A (23.06) | ecosystem: Environmental > Terrestrial > Soil > Desert | place: Antarctica: Dry Valley...
CCGCCATCGACGAGGGCGGCCAATGTTCCTGATTGTCGATGCTCATCCTAACCTTAAAGCTAAACTCGTGCGCGATTTCGTCGACCAACAGGAAGATCGTCTGAAGCTGTTCTACCTGCCGGCCTACTTTGCCAAATCAAATCTCTTTTCCCCCTTACGAGGCCGCCAAGGCCACCGACATCCTCGAGTTCGCAAACCGAGAGTCGATCAGATCCGGTGAGCTTCTCGCTGTACGTATTGGGCGTAAGTTGGTGATCCGGAGGGAGTCTCTGGATCAGTGGCTGCAAAGCCACGAACGCAAGCTCACAGAAGCCGGGGTATAAAAATGAAAAGCCCCATGAATACTCAGCTAACCGAAGCCTTCTGGCAGGCGCCCAATGAGGCGTTATTTACCCAAAAAACCGTCGCCGCCGCGCTCGGCCTGACTGAAGCTTGGTGAGAACGAATGAGGTGGTGTGGCGGAGGCCCTGTGTTCGTTAAGCTCGGGCGATCCGTGCGCTACCGGAAATCAGATTTAGTTGCGTGGATCAATAGCCGTGAGATGACGTACACCACTGCCCGACCTAACTTCGCTAACTTCGCACGGTTGCGAACATAGCGAAAGCCGCGCCAGTAGCCTATCTTCGCAACATTCGCAAACTTCGCACACGTCAAACGAGATAGAGGAGGCGCCTATAGTCACGGTAAGCGGCGCGGCGCCCGGTTGGAGCACGCGCATATGATGGTCGACCAACTGCTACAAGCCATTTCTCAAGCCGGCGGGCACGTTACGGTGGACAACGGAGATCTGGTGCTTAAAGCCGCCCGCTCCCTACCCGATGACCTACTTGCCGAGCTAAAGGCCCACAAGCCCGAGATCCTGGCAGCGCTCGCGCGCCCCAACCTGTCGGGCGTTTCTCCCAAGTTCGCTGCCCGCCTGTCCGCCGAGGACCTGGAGGACATCGCAACGGGTGATATCCCGCTGGACACCGTCAAGGCGTTTGAACAGGCTGCGGTCGCCAGGGAGGCCGCCGACGTCAAGGAATCATTTGAGGAGCGTGCAGGTATCCTGGAATACGACGCCGCGCTATCACGGCACGAGGCCGAGCTTGAGGCGGCCACGATAACGGCCACTTACGCTCGTAACTGCGGCTACCTGTGGGCGAGCTTGCGGGTGGCACTATCGGCCTACCCCGAGCTTCTGGCGTCGCTACCCGAGAAGGCCGGCCTGGTGGACTCTTTGCCCCTCGGCGTATCCAAGGTCGCCGTGCTTTCCGGCAGGCGGGTGCTGAGGCAAGGGTTTCACGGGCGAGCATGAGGTGAAGGCATGAGCGTTGAGTGACAATGCCATCGTCGCAATCCCGTAAATCGTTACGATTTATCCAACGACGGGGTAGATAAGGATGAGCGGCGGTATAAACTTAATGTGATGCCAGCGATATCTTGTGCGGCAGAAGGAAGGGGTGACAGCCCCGTCCCTTTTTCATAACCTCCAGTAGGGAGGGAAGAAAGATGCCTACCGAAATCCTGACCCTAGCCCCGGTCGTCTGCGTCGTGCTCGCGCTGGGGACGTTGTTCTATTTTATTCGAACTCGATGAGTATACAGAGAGAGTCGTCTCATCCTCTCGGGTGGGACGACTCTCTTGAGCTTACGCGTACGTGAGTACGTGCCGCAGGATTCAGTACCCCCTCCTCGCCTCCGAACAACCTAAATTCCCCAGCCGGCCACCGTAAGGGTTTGTCCTGTGACACCGTTCGCAGCGTCGGAGGCCAAGAAAAGAAGAGCACCGCCTGCGCGATATCATCCCGCTTGGCCCATTTGGTAAGGTCTTTTGGCTTCATGGCTGCCAGGTTGGAGGCTGTATCCACTAAGCCGGGCGCCACGGCGTTCACCCGAATCTTGGCATCCCGTCCCTCCAGGGCAAGCGTTTGGGTCAGCGCTTCGATCGCAACCTTCGCACAATTGTAGGCGACCATGTTGGGTTGGGAGCGCCCCGCACGCGAAAAGTTAATGATGCATCCGCCTCCGTTCTCACGCATATCGGCAAACACCGCGCGAGAGCAAAGGAATGCGGTGAGAAGATTGTTGTTGATTTCGGCGTTCCAGTCATCGAGGGTGTGATCGACCGCAGCCTTGTACCGGGTCAAACCGCCCGCGAGGTTGACCAATATGTGAATCCTGCCATAGTGAGCGATCATACGCCCTACAGCCTGGCCGACTTGGGTTTCATCGGTGAGATCTCCCTGAAGAGCGAGCACCTTAGCGCCCTCTGCTTCAAGCTCTTTGGCACGCGCTTCGACGTTTTTCTGTGACCGTGCAGCGATCCCTACGCCAGCACCGTTTTCTGCGAAGACCCGTGCGACACTCTGCCCGATCTGTCCGTCGTTGCTTACGCCGGTCACGAGAGCGATTTTCCCGTCCAATAGTCCACCCATAGCGGTATCCCTCAAAGACACTTCAACACGATTATACCTCTCTTCCTCAACGGAGCTGAACCGAGAAACCCACACCGCGACTCATCCGTGGTGCAACGCATTTTCTTCGCGGCAGCTGACCACGCGGACCCCACGAGTGGCTTCCTCACCCCTTGGTCATTATTGAGTTTTGCCAACCCAACAGGGCACCAAGGAGGGTCCCCGTAGCGACCATTGCCGCATTGCGTGCGTTCTTCGCAAAAGATTAGGGACACCACTATGCTATAATTTTTTTGTTCCCCTTTGGTGAGAGCTACGGGAAGCAGGGTCGCATGTAACAAGTATAGGAGGTACGGTATGGAAACATCTGGGCGAGAAAAGAAGAAGTTGTTCAGCCCGAAGTGGGTGCTCAACACCTCCGGGCCGATCAGGGCGGTGTTGTTGCCCGGAGATGAGGCCGCCGCGGCTACGAGCGATGAGGCCACTGAAATTGGGTCCGCCGCCGACACCGAAGGTGGCACAATTCCGTTAAATTTAGAGGAAACCACCTGAGGGAGTCTCGTGATTCCTTAATATTGCTCATTTATGAATCCAGAGCCCGGCCTTGTGCCGGGCTTTTTTGTAACTCTGATGGCGAATGATCCGCGCTGCCGGTTGGTCCAAGCCAAATTGGGGGCGGATTGCGGCGGCGCGTCATCGGGGAGCCCCGAGAAACTTCACAATGATTTCGCGGTATTCCCCCTTCGGCTGTCGCTCGCCCGAATCCCAATATCGCGGTTGCCCGCTCCATTGACCGAATGGTCGGCGAACGGGTCCCCTGTTCCCATTGCGAAAGCGTGCCCGGATGCACCCCAAGGGAATGCGCCATCTTTTCTTTGGACCAGCCTCGGTACGCTCTGTGAAGCCAGAGAAGCTCACCGAAAGATCTGGGGCCACGGTAAGGACAATAGCCGAGAAAATCCACGATACGGGGATATATCCCGATCTCCGGCTCCGTCCGATGGTTCTCCCAGTACCACACGGTAACCCGGTTGACCCCGAAAATCGTGGCTGCCTGTCTTTGTGTTAAACCAAGCTCGTGTCGTCTCGCACGGAGATGATCGCCAAGATTCTGCAATTCTGTTGGGTACTTCCGCTTGTCAGGGATTTCTGCTCCCAATACGACCGATGGCAGAAAGTTCCCGAACCATGGAATATTCATTCAGTCCGTGAAATCAACCGCAGACTACTTCGTCATCAGCAGGCAAAAACGCATCAAGTAGTCGCCGTTGAGAGAAGAATGAATGTCGCGAAACAGCGATGGTCTAACGAAACGCTTTACCGGACGCTGAACCTCCCCCGAAAAGTAGACACCTTGATCTAACGAAAGAGGAGGTGTCAGATGCCGAGAGCAGGGCTGAGGCGCTTCCACATCATGGCGCATCTGGGCAAGGCGATCGATGAGGGTGCGTGCCCAGGAAGCCCGGGCGCTCAAGGAGCCTTTTTTTCAAACTCTTTGGTGGGAATGATAAAGAGCGGAACACTGCTATGATGTAATACTTTCTCGGCTACACTTCCCATTATCAGTTTGTCCAGTCCACCCCGGCCATGGCTGCCCATCACGATGATATCAGCACTCTCGGATTTAGCTGCTTCTAAAATACTGTCTGCAAAAACACCTTCCATAACCAGCGTTTTAATGGACGCATCTCCCAGGTGTTCTTTGGATTGGTCGAGAAATCGTTGCGTTTCTTTTTTAAATTCATCCACAACCACGGGGATATTTACATCACTGAAACCCCTGAACCCGGTAAAACCCATAATGGAGTATTCCATCGAAGAATAATAAGCAGGCTCGGCAATCACATGTACCAGGACCACTTCAGCCTTCATTGCCGTCGCCAGTGCATAACCGGTTTCTGCAATTTTTTCGGCAGTTGGATCATAATCCAGTGCGATCAGTATCTTTTTCATGTTATAAGTCTTATATAAAACCTGGATGAGGATGATCCCATCTCAAAAAATGCCAGTTAAAAGTAATCTTTCTTTATTTGCTGCACAATATACTACCTGTTATATTCACTCAGCCAGTGAAATTGTTTTTCTGCAAGTTGAAAATGCCGGTGGCTTTTTCTTAACTCCAACAAACACTGAATCATTTCTTTGCAGGCCCCCTATACCCCGGCGCTCGACGTTTATAGCTAACGGCGGAATCTACAGCAAGCCCCGGCTGTCATGACCTCGCCGAGATCGCACCAGGAAGTACAGAGAGCGGCAAAAGCTGGCAGGCTACCGTTCGTTGGAGATCCTCGTCACCGGCAAATACCTACGAGGCGCTTATTAAACTGAGAGCAAAGGGCGCATCGTGGGAATACATTATGAAACGGCTGCTGGTGAAACCTGAGTGCAGTGAAGCGCTTGGCCCATTCTTCAAAGACCTGAGCCGGATGGCGGCGAGGCACCCCGCATTCAAGCGACTGATGCGGGCGCATGGGCTGTTACGGGTGACGGTGTGACGGTAGAGGCATTACCTAAAGTAGATTGGAAATAGGGCACCATGATCAAGACAATCACGAAGAACAGCATGGACGAGATCCGCGTAGCCTGCGCCGTCTGATGGCGCGTCTTTGGCTTCCGGCACGTCCTTGGCTTGCGGTGCGTCCTTGGCTTCGGGTGCATTCTTTGTCCTACGGCGCGTCCTTGCCTTGGGGTGCGTCCTTGCCTTGGGGCCTGTCTTTGCCCTGGGGCACAGAATGTTCTCTTGTGGCGGCTCGGGCGGCTGCGCGTCCAACCCCTTGAGAAAGAACATAGCCCGCGATGGCGCCAAGTAAGGTTCCGATACCCTCTTTTTCGAGGATGTGCAGGATTCCCAGTGAAGCGACAACAATTAGTAAAACCATGACTGAGGCGAACTGAATCACTTGACCCGATGCGACCCACTCCAGCGGTACGGGCTCGTCGAAAATCCGGATCACCGCAATTACGCATAGCCCGAAGCCACAGAAGATAAGAACAATATAAGGCAAATTCGCAACGAATAGGTCGGCTGTCTGCTTCCGTTGCTCGGCGGCTGTTTTAACCAGTGCGTCCCTTCTCTTTTCCCAAGCGGATGCTAGGTTGTTAGCAAGAGGCGCTTCTGAAGCAATACGAGCCCGGTCTGCAGCAAGTTTTGAAGCTACAATCCTGGCAAAGGCGTCAATGGATTTTTTCAGGTCCTGTTCATTGTACTGACCGAGTGATTTACAGAGCGCAGCACCCTTCTGTTCTGAGTAAATGAGATCGTTTAGTTGCTGTACTGACGCTCTATCACTGGCTTCCTCGACTGAGGGTTCATACCAGTCGGGGCCGGCCTGATCGAAGACTGCAGCGCGTAGTTCAGCAAGCGTCGCAGAGATGCTCTTTGGATCACAGGGTACCTTCACGAGCTGAGCAATCAGAGGTTGGGCTCTCTTCTTCACGGAATCGATATCGCGATCTGCGACCACTCGTGAGTTGAGTCGCTTGAACAGTGCAATCGAGGACTCGGCGAGTCGTAGCTCGTCCGGAAGTAATTCTGGAATCGGAATTCCTAAGCTCTCGATTCGCTCACGTTCTTTGGTGTTTTCGTTCTGATTCGACAGCGCTCGTTGCGTCCGCTCCTGATTAGCAGTCGTCTCGTCGAACCACAGCTGTGCCCCGGCCTTTAGGGAGAGGGCGACAACATGCTGACTGCTGCCAGAATTAACCTGCGCATCGGCCTCTCCTCTATCGGCGGTAAGCTTCTCATGATATTGCTGCCCTCAGAAACGTTGGTTCTGGGCTCCTTGGGTTTCGTCACCTTCCGTAGCGGGTTGTCATCCAGCCAGCCCCCATTCCTTCACGGCCACGGCGAAGGCATGAGACAAGGCCGCCAGGTAGCGGACCACGGTAGACGGCGAGCGCTGTCCGCCGCGCACCGTCACCCCCCGGCCGAGCTTGTCTCGGGCCTCGGCGATCACGGCCGGCGTCACGTCGGCAAGGGAGCGGTCCCCAGCTCGGCGCGCCACCAGCGGCTATAAGCTTGAGCGCTCGGGCGGGGACGTAAGGCGGCTGTAATCACCGCAACCTTCTACATAGCTTCTACACGGCTCTTGTCGCAACAATCTGCTACCACATAAGCCGTTGATTTATTGGTGGGCCGTGTAGGGCTCGAACCTACGACCTACTGATTAAGAGTCAGCTGCTCTACCAACTGAGCTAACGGCCCATATATATACACCAACACGCCCGAGCGATGGGGTGAGCGATGGGACTCGAACCCACAACAGCCGGATCCACAATCCGGGGCTCTACCATTGAGCTACGCCCACCATGACCTTGGCGACTTAGTACGCAACTTGGTGAAGGGCTTCCGCCGCAGACCAAGCCTTTCCCAAGTCCACACTGGCGCGCCTGGCAGGACTCGAACCTGCGACCCTCAGCTTAGAAGGCTGATGCTCTATCCGGCTGAGCTACAGGCGCGTATCCCAAGACGAGTCTTTCGCCAATGTAAACCCATGCGCGGCGAGGTTGGTCGGGGCAGAGGGATTTGAACCCCCGACTCCCTGCTCCCAAAGCAGGTGCGCTACCAGGCTGCGCTATGCCCCGCTAGACAGATCCCGCGAAAGCGACGGCGATAATACGCACGGCCGGTGATCACGTCAATCCGCGCGTAAATTCACCATTCGTAGCGTTGCTGAAAATCGACCGCTTGAGGGCAGGAAATCATACCCGCCGCCACCGGGTTCCCGTGACGCTATCCTCCAGAATTACGTCCCGATCGGCCAGGTAAGCCCGGATCCGATCCGATTCCGCCCAGTCCTGGCGGTTTCGCGCCGCCGCCCGTTGCTCCAACAAGCGCTCGATGTCTTCGTCGGCGAGTATGGCCTGCTCCGGCTGTGGAGCCTTCGCCCCGGCCGGGCCCCATTTTAAATAATGCTCGGGATCCGAGCCCAAGAGCCCGATCATCCCGGCGAAATGACGCAACGCCGCCCCGGCATCGGCCGCTTGAGCAGAAGCGGTATCCCGGTACTTGTTAATATCACGCACTACGTCGAATAAGACAGCTATGGCCTCGGGCGTATTGAAATCATCGTCCATGGCCGCTTGGAAGCGCTCCTCGTAGGGATTGGCGGAGCGGTACTCGGCGGCCGGAAGATCGCGCAGCGCCAAGTACAAGCGGGTGAGCGCGGTACGGGCATGGTCGAGGTTTTCTTCGGAGTAATTCAAGGGACTTCGATAATGGCTGGCTAAAAAAAAGTACCGCACCTCTTCCGGGTGATACCTGGCCAAGACCTCGCGCACGGTGAAGAAATTTCCGAGGGATTTGGACATTTTTTCTTCATCGACGCGTACGAAGCCGTTATGCATCCACACGTTGACGAAGGGCTGTCCCGTCGCGCCTTCCGACTGCGCGATTTCGTTTTCGTGATGGGGAAACTGTAGATCCTGGCCGCCGCCGTGGATATCGAAATGCGCACCTAAACACTCGGTGGACATCGCCGAGCACTCGATATGCCAGCCCGGACGTCCAGGTCCCCACGGGGATCCCCACGACGGTTCGCCGTCCTTGGCGCGCTTCCAAAGCACGAAATCCAGGGGATCGTCCTTGGCCTCGTCCACTTCCACCCGCGCGCCGGCGCGTAGATCCTCTACCCGTTTTCCGGAAAGCCGGCCGTAACTCTTAAAACTACTCACGTCATAGTAGATGCCGCCGTTGGCGGCCTGGTAGGCGTGCCCGCGCGCCAGTAAGCGCTCGATCATGCGCAACATCTCGTTGATGTGTTGGGTCGCGCGCGGCTCGACATCGGGCTTGATGACGCCCAAGGCGGCCGCGTCCTCGTTCATGAACGCGATGAAGCGCGTGGTAACGGCATCGATCGGTTCATTCTGTTCGCGGGCGCGTTTGATGATCTTGTCGTCGACATCGGTGATATTGCGCACGTAAGTCACTTCATATCCCCGTGCGCGGAGGTATCGCACAACGATATCGAATACCACTATCATGCGCGCGTGGCCCAGATGGCAATAGTCGTAGACGGTAATCCCGCAGACGTACATACGGACCTTTCCCGTGACCAGGGGCCGGAATTCTTCCTTCCGGCCGGTAAGCGTGTTATAGATTACCAGCACATGATTTTCTTTAACGCAGATAACTCTGCAACCTTGCGCGCAGTCGCTCCGCCCCGAGCAGCCCATAGAGTGCCGCCAGCTCCGGCCCATCGACGCGCCCCGTCAGCGCCGCTCGCAGCGGCATGAACAAACGTTTCCCGCTCTCCGCGACGTTGGCCTTGAGCGTGGCTATAAACCTCTGAAAGTCGCCCGGATGACGCGCCAAGGCTTCCGATGCGCCGCGAAAATACCCAGGCTTCGCATCAGCGATTGCCTGGGACGCCGGCTGCGAGAGCTCGGCCGGACCTCGATAAATAAGGTTGGCCCATGCGAGCGCATCCTCGGGCAGGAGTACATTTGCCCGGATCGCCTCGATAAACATCTGTCGAGCCGCCTCGGGAACGAGATCCCGCACCGGTTCTCCCATCCAATTCCAAAGATCGTCCGCGCGCGTCCGATGCAGGGCTTCGCGCTGCCAAAAATCCAACTGCGCGGGGCTGAAACGCGCCGGCGCGCGGCTCAGCCGGGACAAGGAGAAGCCACCAATCAGGTCTTCGATCTCCAAGAAACCCGGATCGTCATAGGTGTGGCCGAGGCGCGCTAACGCGTTGTTGATGGCGTCCGGAAGATAACCGCGCTCCCGGAGCGCATGCACCGACAGGCTCCCGGCACGTTTCGACAAGGGCTGGCCGGCCTCATCGAGGACCAAGGCGATATGGCCATAACGCGGGACCCGGAGTGCCACGGCGTCGAGGATCAGGATCTGCCGCGGCGTGTTGCTCAAGTGGTCCTCGCCGCGTACGACATCGGTAACGCCCATCAAGGCGTCATCGATGGCGTTACAAAAAAAGAACGCGGCGCTGCCGTCAGATCGCCGGATCACGAAATCACCGATGTCGTCGTTGCGAAACGACTGAGCACCCCTCACCGAGTCGTCGAACTCGATCGTCGCGCCCGCCGGCACCCGAAACCGCAACGAGGGCTGCTGCCCTTGCGCCCTAAACCGCATAACGGCTTCCGCCGTCAAGCGGGCGCAGGTCCCGGGGTAGCGGGGCGCTCGACCCGCGGCGAGCTGGGCCTTGCGCGCGAGCGCGAGCTCGCCCGGCAAGCAAAAACAGGGATAGGCCAGACCCTGCTCTTGGAGTTGCTCGTAGGACTGCGCATAGAGGGCAGTGCGTTCCGACTGCCGATAAGGCCCCCCTCCCCCGCCAACGCCGAAACCCTCATCCCACTGTAGCCCCAACCAGATCAGATCTTCGATCAGGGTGTCGAGGGCAAAATCACTTTCGCGTGCCCGATCGCTGTCCTCGATGCGCAGGAGAAAGGCGCCTTGCACCTTGCGGGCGAAAAGCCAGTTAAACAGCGCCGTGCGCACGTTTCCTAAATGCAAGAGACCGGTAGCGCTCGGCGCAAAGCGGGTAGTGATCTTTTCCCCGGTCATTGCCTTGGATGGTACCCGAAAAAAGGTATACTAACCAAGCCTAGCGATACTGGCGTTTTCTTCGCACGGCAGCAGCATGGCGACGCTCTTCATTTCCGATTTACATCTCAGCCCCGAGCGCCCGGAAAAGCTAGCGCTGTTTTACCATCTTTTGAGCGGACCCGCCCGTGACGCCGAAGCACTCTATATCCTAGGCGATCTTTTTGAAGCGTGGATCGGCGATGACGACACCACCTCGCCCCATTATGAAGTCGTAGAAGCGCTAGCGCACTACGCTGCGACGGGAAAGCCGCTGTACCTGATGCACGGCAACCGCGATTTTCTCATGGGTCCCGAGTTCGAGGCCCGTATCGGCGGCAAACTGCTCCCCGACCCGTTTATCGTCAACCTCTACGGCGAGAAAACCTTATTAATGCACGGGGATACGTTGTGCACTCAAGATATCGACTACCAAGCATTCCGGAAGCAGGTGCGCGATCCGCGTTGGATACAAGGGTTTTTGCAAAAACCGCTCGCGGAACGGGCGGCCATCGCGAGTAACCTGCGGGAGGGTAGCCGTGCGGCGACCCGCCAAAAAGAGGCCGTGATCATGGATGTCGACCCGGCAGCGGTATCACAAACCATGATCAACTATGGAGTGCGCCAGCTTATCCACGGCCACACCCACCGTCCGGCAATTCATCTCCTTGAGGTCCAAGGCCAGAGCGCTCGCCGTATTGTAATCGGTGATTGGTATGACCGCGATCTTGTTTTGGTTTATGGCGCCCAGGAACCTAGGCTGGTAACCGCAAGCGCTTTGGCGAACCCGTAACATGGCGAAAATTGCAGGAGCAGGAAAACATGAACGAAATTATCTTTGTCGTTGAGGATGCCCCTGAAGGAGGCTACACGGCCCGCGCGGTCGGCGAGTCGATCTTTACTGAGGCAGAAACACTCGATGACCTCCACAACCGTGTCCGCGACGCGGTGCGCTGTCATTTCGATGAGGGTAGTGCTCCGAAGCTCATCCGTCTGCACTTCGTGCGAGATGAAGTCATCGCTGCATGAAGTTACCCCGCGATCTTCCGGGCACTGAGTTAGCGAGAGCGCTGGGGCGGGTTGGCTACCGGGTCACCCGTCAGAGTGGCAGCCACCTGAGGTTGACGACCAATTCTCCGAATCAGCACCACATCACCATTCCGGCGCATGATACGTTGAAGGTCGGCACGCTGTGGCAGCGCATCTGAAGCTCGACCGCGAACAACTTTTGCAGCGGTTGTTCGATTAAGCCGATGAACAGCTGAACGCTCATTAGCAAGCTGTGGAACTACTGCACGTCCGTTCGCCGGCACGCGAGCACGCAGGTGCTCGCGAGAAACCCCGGCTCACCCTACGCGACGACGGCATGAGCTATGGCGACTATCCCCCGCTTTCGCGGGGACAGGCTTGAGCATCTCACCTACCTGTGGTTCCTCAAGATGGCGGACGAGCGCTCGCGGCCGCCGTACAACCAGCCGAGAAGTGTCTTGAGTCACACTGCGGAGATGGCGAGTTGAAAAGAGGTGGCCGATACGACGTTTCGGGCCTGCTCGAGGCTCAGTTCGAGTCCAGTTCAAATGGGCAAGTACTCAAGAATCGGCTTGGCATCACGTCTCCGAGGGAAATGGACGACGTTGAAGCTCGAGCACTCGAACGAGCGGTGGACAGGTTGGTCAGGTACGACGAGATTCATCCGTTTACGGCGGCACCGAACCTGGCTCTCGAAAATATATGAATGGGCCGGCAAGTATCGGCACGTAAACATCAGCAAAAGGGAATTCCCGTTTGCCGCCGCCGTGCGGGTTCCTGAGTTGATGGCGCAGTTCGAACGAGACGTGTTACGGCGTTGCACGCCCTGCCGTTTCAAGGACCGGGCTGACGTAATCCGAGCCCTTGCGGAAACGCATGTCGAACTGGTTTTGATCCATCCGTTTCGCGAAGGAATTGGTCGGGTTGCTCGCGTTCTTTCAGACCTGATGGGATGCCGCTGCTCGATTTCAGCCTGATTGCCGTAGAAAAGAAGAATGACTATTTTGCAGCGGTGCAAGCGGGGTTGGAGAAGAATTACAAGCCGATGGAAACGCTATCTACTGAGATTATTGAGCAGAGTCTTGCGGCTTCTTAACCCGCTTGGTCTTTTCGCCTTCAGTCAGCGTGCGCACTATGGATTCGATCGGGGCACCCGTCTCGACGGCAGTCGAACTGGAAACGTTGGTAATCAGCGCCTTACGGTATTGCTCTGGAACGCGCAAATAGAGGTTGGTTTCGATTAACGGTTTTCTTGACATGTTGTAATAGTAGCAACACATGAGCACCTCCACCACCACCCGAACCTGACGAAAGACGAGAAGCGCTACCTCAAGGAAGGCGCCTCCTGCGGTTGGGAGCTGGTTCAAGGCCACGGCGCGCGTGTGCGCCATCACAAATCGGCAGGATAGCCAATTTGCACGTCCGAAGGACGCCCGCAGGGCAGCGGTGCTGGATGCACCGCTGTGAACCTGCTGCTGCACGGTATCGGCTCCGAGAAAAGCGTGCCTATAAAGTGGCCGACGCGCTGGCGGCCGACCCCAGCGATCGCTGTTCCCTTGGCAAGTGTTTCTCTGTCCCAATTTTGTGTGTGGAATCGTATCAGCCGGTCCGAGGCCCTACGCGACCTCATGCAGCCTGCTAGACGGGATAATGAGTGGGCCTTGCGGGTGTTCGAATCGAACGAACTCAATGATCTGCCCGGCGACGGAGGCCACGCCCCGATGGCGGTCCGTGCCGTCGGTGCTGAACTCAAAGCGGTACCAGCGGTGCACCAAAAAATGGCCTCGCCCGTCACGCTTGAGTCTAGTACGAGCGAGCGCCACGGTCTCTTCGAGTAGCTGAACATCCAATTCGCGGCAGGCATCGCGACAATACTTCAGGGTTTGCTCCCGCGTCCGCGCTGAATCGTTCCAGAACCATATCGCAACGGCCAGCACTAGGAGAGCGATCGTATCCGCCACATGAGTTCCTAAACGTCGGTGCGCGGTCCGAGGTCGATTTGCGCGGGGTAAGACAGTATCGACGCAACCCTCGCACGCACGCGGTTATCGCGTTGTCACGGGGTGATGATATCACCCGTGAGAGGCAACGACATGCGCACCATGAGATCGGCGTGGTCGTTCTTTGGACTGTTCACCCGCGTACTCACGGGATAGGCTTCCATGAGCTCGCTCGGATAAGGCGCGAGCAGGGGTTTGAGCTGAACGGGATCCGCCAACTCGGGATCCATCCACGTATTGTAGTGCTCAGGTGAGAGGATGACCGGCATCCGGTCGTGAATATCCCGAAGGGCCTCGGCCGCATCGGTGACGATGATGCTGCACGAATCGATACGCTCTTCCCCGCGTTCCCAGTGCTCCCAAAGACCCGCGAACGCGAACGGCGCGGCATCTTTAAGCCGTATGAAGTAGGGCGTGCGCTCGAGCTTCTTCCATTCGTAGTAACCATCGCTCCCGATGAGGCAGCGCCGGTACCGAATGGCATACCGGAAGGTCGGCTTCGTATCCACCGTCTCGGCGCGCGCGTTGATCGTGCTGAAAGTCGTTTTAGGCTCCTTAGACCAGGATGGGATCAGGCCCCAGTGGAGTAGCGCGAGCTCCCGGCCTCCCCCCTCGCCATTGCGCGCGACGAGCACCGATTGGGAGGGATCAACGTTGTAGCTTGGCGCAAGCTTCGGCACCCCACGCGCCTCCAACAGCTCCGCAAAGGTCTCGGGCGAAGAATAACGCACGAAGCGACCACACATAGTTAAACATTATGGCATGCCCCGCTTGCCGGCTGAGACATTTCGGTTGCGAACGACACGACACATCGTGAACCCGCGAGCGCGCGGAAACACCCCTTCCTGAAGAGCCCAGCGGCGTGACGCGATAATTCGTGACATGAGGATGCGTGCGTAGCTAGAAGGCGTGAGTCACGCTTGGCAACGTCACGCATTTAGAATTTTCCGCAGCCAGGCGCCAATATCGCCGATTTCCTGCGGGCAGACCGCGTGCGGCATCGGATACTGGTGCCACTCGACGGAGTAGCCGAGCCCGACAAGAAAGGTCATCGAACCCGCGCCCATAGTCAGCGGCACGACCGGGTCGTAGAGGCCATGGGCCATGAAGATGGGCGTTTCTTTGTTGGCCGCCGGCGCTTCCTGCGGCAGCGACTCCGCGAGCGGCAGGTAGGTCGACAGCGCCATCACGCCCGCGAGCGTGTCGGGGTGGCGCAGTCCGGTCTGCAGCGCGATCGCGCCGCCCTGCGAGAATCCGGCGAGCACGATGCGCGACGCGGCGACCCCGCGCTTTCCTTCGCGATCGATCAGGGCGGTGATCTGCGTTTGCGATTCGCGGACGCCCCGCTCGTCGGCGCGGCGCGACGTGCCTTCGAGCTCGCCGAAGAAGACGTCGTACCAGGCGCGCATGACGGCGCCCCCGTTAATCGTCACCGGCCGCATCGGCGCGTGCGGGAACACGAAACGGAGCGCCGGCGCCGCGTCGAGCCCGAGCTCGTCCACGATAGGCACAAAATCGCCGCCGTCGGCGCCCAGGCCGTGCATCCAGATGACGCTGGCCGAGGGGCTCTGCCCGGTCTCTATCTCGATGGCGTCCAGTAATGTTGGCATGAGCAAGGCGCAGGTCGTAATTCGTGAGTCGTGATCCGACCTTCGCTTTCCCTCGCCCCTATTCGCGGGAGAGGATTGGCGCGCAGGGATCAGTGATCAGTCACGCTTTTTTTTGGGCCTGATGGGCGAACTTGGATCGTAACGCTTTCACGACAGCCGGGTATTGGAAGTATAAACGCCTATGCTCGTAAAACAGAAGGGTACTTCGGGGGGCAGTGTGTTGTCGATCACGCTACTCATCGGTCAACAATTAGGATTGGTAGCAAGCGTAGCGGGTTATTCGTTCGGTTCCCCATAGCCGCCTGGGTTCGCGCCACGGCCGTACCGCTCAGTCGTTTGGATACAGACCGAGCCGGACGTAACGGTGAAACGTTGAATACGGCCAATCACGGACCTCGGCGACGTTTGAGCAAGCTCAAGTAAGCGGCTACGCGCTCGGTTGAGCGCAAAGAGGCTTGACTGCGGGCGAAGCTTAACACTGAAGTGCGTGGCCTCTGCCCTATATCTTGGTCGACAAACGGCGTTGGATTTCCTATTGTTGCACTTGGTGGTTCCGTGGTCTGCCCTGAGAACAAGGCGGATCCGCAGTACCACCGTGGCGAGCATCAAGGCGCATTCCGACGAAACAGCAATGCCAAGAGCCAAACAGTTCCGCGATGTGCTGACCAGGGCGATCTTCACGCCCAAGATCAGCGAGAGAAAACTGGCGGAAAAACTCGACGCGGTCAAACAGACCCTGCCGCTCCCGGTGATCTGGCTGCTCGGCAAGGCCCAGTCGGGCAAGAGCGCCCTGATCCGGGCGCTCACGGGCCGCGACGATGCCGCCATCGGCAACGGCTTCCAACCCTGCACGCGTACCGCACGCCTCTACGACTTCCCCGACCCAACGCACTGTTTCGTCCGCTTCCTGGACACCCGGGGTCTGGGCGAGGTCGATTACGACCCGACCGAGGACATGCGTTTATTCGGGCAGCAGGCACATCTCTTGATGGTCGTGATGAGAGCGATGGATCACGCGCAACAGGAGGTGTTACAGGCCTTGCGAGCGATTCTGAAGGAACATCCAGGCTGGCCGGTGATCGTGGTTCAGACCACTCTGCATGAAGGCTATCCCAACCGGGTTACGCCGCATCTCGATCCCTATCCCTATGCCAACACTCCTTGGCCGCCGACCGTGCCCAAGGATCTTGCACGCTCGCTCGGTAAGCAGCGGGAGTGGTTCGCCGATATCGAGGCGGCTTTTGTGGCGCTAGATTTCACCTTGCCCGAAGACGGCTACACACCGGTCCATTATGGGCTCGACGCGCTATGGGCGGCGATCGAGGCCGCCTTGCCTTTGGGGTTACGGGCGCTGTTCCAGAGCACTGAGCACGTGGAACAGCTCCGCGACATCTATGCCCAGACCGCCCACCCCCACATCCTGACCTATGCTTTCCTCGCCGGAGGTCTGGAGGCGATTCCGATCCCCATGGTCAGCGTGCCGTTTGTATTGTCGCTACAGGCGAAGATGCTGCAAGCCATTGCCTCTATCTATAATCAGGAGCTCAACCGCCAGCGCTACGCAGAGATCGCGAGCGCCCTGGGCCTGGGCTATCTCTTGCGCTGGGGCGGCAGGGAGCTGATCAAGTTCATCCCGGCGTACGGGACCGCCGTCGCCTCGGTCTACACCGCTGGCGTGACCTATGCCCTGGGCAAAACCCTTTGTGCGTATTTCAGCTCGATAAACAAGGGACACGTGCCTGACAGGAAGGTGTTCGAGCGAATCTACGCGGAGGAATTGCGGACGGGGCGGGAATTGTTAGCGCGCTACGTGCAGGCGCTACGGTCTTGAATCAAGGCCTGGCACCGTCATGACCACCCGGGTGTCATCGCTGAAGTTCTCGCCCCGCTGGCTGGTGGCGATTGCGGGGATCGTGCTGCCTGCCATCACCCTGCTGCCGCTGGGACTCGTGTGGCTATGGCAACAGGGGCTCATCCTGGAGTGGCTGCTGGTACTGGCGTGCCTGGGTGGGGTCGCTTGGCTGACGCTGGTGTGGCTGAATCGTAAGCGCACGGTCGCGCTCACGGACAAACCCGAGGTGCAGCCAGACCCCCACTGGCCGGACCGCGACCGCGCCGCCTGGGATAAGGCCACCGCGATCACGCAGAAGCTCACGCTCGCGGACTACCCGCTCGACGACCCCCAGAGACTCATCGAGCTGGGCCGACAGACGATCACGATCGTCGCTCGGCATTATCACCCGGAATCGAAAAATGCACCGCTCGAGATCGCGATCCCCTATCTCCTCATGATCATCGAGCTGGTCAGCAAGGATCTGAGACGACTCCTTGATAACATCCCCTTCAGTCATATGCTGACCGTCCACGACCTGATGCGCGGGCACAGCCTCGCGAGCTTCGTGGGCAAGTGCTACGACGTATACCGGCTGGGTTCCCTGGCCATCAATCCCGTGGGGGCGGTGTTGCGCGAACTGCGCGACCTGAGCGCGCACCAGGCCCTGAGATACCCCGCCGATGAGATCAAGAGCTGGTTATTGCAGAGCTATGTGAAGCAGGTCGCCTACTACGCGATCGAGCTTTACAGTGGGGCCTTGACGTTGAGCGATCGGCCAACTTCTGAGTATATCACCAGGTACTCTCGCACAGACCTCAAGCCCCGGACGCCGCCCGCTGAGGAACCCTTGCGGGTGCTCGTGCTGGGCCAGGTCAAAGCCGGTAAATCCAGCCTCATTAATGCCCTCTTCGGCGAGCTTCGGGCCATGACCGATGTACTACCCCTGACCTCCGGGATCACCTCCTACGTATTGGAGAGCGAGGAAGCGGGGCGGATGATCGTCCTCGATAGCGCGGGTTATGCCGGGCCGACGGCAGATCAGGGATTCGATGAAGCAGAGGCCGAGCTCTTGCGCAGCGACCTGATCCTACTCGTGTGCTCGGCCACCAACGCCGCGCGACAGGCGGACCGGCAACTGCTTGATAATATCAATGCCCTGTTTCAGCGCCGTCCCGACCTGATCGCGCCCCCGCTCCTGGTTGTCCTGACCCATGTCGATCAGCTCCGTCCCTTGCGTGAATGGGACCCGCCCTACAATATCGCCCAACCCCAGCGGCCCAAGGAGCAGGCGATCCGAGGCGCCATGGAGGCAACGGCCGAGGACCTGGGGATCGATGCGAGCGATGTGATCGCAGTCAACCCGCTGCCTGAACAGAGTTACAATATCGAAGAAGGAGTGATCCCGGCGATCCTCGGCAAGCTCGATCAGGCGCAACGGGTCAAATATCTACGCTGCCTGCGAGAGCTCAAGCGGGAAGATCACTGGAACCGTCTGCGCGAGCAGGCCTGGAAGGCCGGCCGTATCCTCCTCGATACCGGTGCGCGCATGGCGGCGAAGACCGTAGAAAGGCTGGGTAAAGAGACGAACGAGGATCGGCCGGCTCGTTAGAACCCCGGCGTCCAACGCTGCGAGTAAATAACTCCCTGGCACCTTATTGCTCGCTTCATAGCGCAGTGGGACCTTTAACCCTTCTTCGTGCGCCTTGCAACTTCGCGCCGCCTTTCCGAGATGACTTTTTCTTTCCGAGTGTCTTTTTAGCGCCGCCGATCTCTTCTAACATGTCGGAGAAGTCGAAGCCGAACAACTGCTTGATCTTCGCGTTGAGCGAGGGCATGACGAGGCTCTGGCCCACCGTGGAGAGTTCTTCGACGAGGCTGTCAGCGAAGGCGGCTACCTCAGAGTGCTTGCGGCCGGCGGGCTTCATATTCTTGTGCGCGTAGCCGAGAGTGTAGCCTATAGCGAAGCCAGCGGAGAGCGCGCCCATGCTCCAGACAATAGGGTCTTTTTGAAACTGCTCCCGGTAATCGAGCACCCCACTGACAGTCTCCTTTACTGACTCGTACTGGTCTTCGACAGTGTCCTTGATTTCCTCGACAGTTTGCGAAATGGACTCGCGCGCCTCCTCCATTTGGCGTTGGAGTTGCACTTTGTCAGGCTCTCTCGTCCCGCCTGTTCGTAGTGCCGGGGCTCCTTGTGAGTTTCTTTCTTTAGCCACTGGCTTTCCCTTTCGTCTGTAAATCGTTTGTCGCTAACAGGGCGAGTCGGCCTTTATAGTTTGGTGTCGAGGAGAGTGACTATATCTTGGCCCAGGCGACCAATCAGCGAGGGCAAGCTTTCGCCGCCCGCATCCGGGTTCGCGCCGGTTGCGCTCTTTTCAATTTCGCTCACGGCGCTTGCTTGCTAGATTTGTCGCCAGACTTTCCGGTAGACCTCCCGCTTCCGCCTTGCTTGAGACCCGCAGCCTTTTCGCTCGTACCCGCAGCCTCTTCGAGCGGACCTATGATCGCGCGAAC
>Ga0136621_1000301_pt1 | contig 18896 bp, 17 predicted proteins | sample AntDryUQ445A2306_FD_104673 | JGI IMG/M metagenome (GOLD analysis project Ga0136621, IMG submission 104673) | Polar desert sand microbial communities from Dry Valleys, Antarctica - metaG UQ445A (23.06) | ecosystem: Environmental > Terrestrial > Soil > Desert | place: Antarctica: Dry Valley...
CCGTCTCGGATGAGGCCCTTCGCGGCGGGGCGGAGATCGTCGTGCACGCGTATGCCGCCGGCAACGCGCCCGGCGAGGAGCGACTGCGGCGGCTCGGCGTCGACTTCCACACCGTCGCGGCGCCGGGAATCTCCGAGGACGTCGCGCTCTTGCTGGCGCACGAGAAGGGCGCCGAGCTGATCGTCGCCGTCGGCACGCACCTCAACCTCGTCGAGTTCCTCGAGCGCAACCGCGCAGGTATGTCCTCGACATTCGTCACGCGGCTGAAGGTCGGGGAGATCCTCGTCGACGCGAAGGGCGTCTCCAGGCTCGTCAGTCGCCGCGTCGGCATTTGGCCGCTCGTCGCCTTCGCCGGCGCCGGCATCACTGCCATCGTCGTCGCGATTGCAGCCTCGCCTGCACTCCGCAGCGTCTTCCTCGACTTCGCGGACGTCTTGCCCGGGATCTGACCAACCTCTGCCAGACTGCGAGGCGGTGTTCGACCTCCGCTACCACGTCGCCTCGCTCGCGGCGGTGTTCATCGCACTCGTCGTTGGGATCCTCGTCGGCGTCGGGATCTCGGGGCGGGGCTTCGTCGACGACGTCGAGCGCGACCGGCTGAACGAGGACATCGCCGAGCTTCGCGAGGCGCTCGACGCCGCCAACGAGCGGGCCTCCGACTTCGAGCGGCGCCAGGAGGCCGCCCAGGAGTTCGTCGAGAGCGCCTACCCCGTGCTCGTCGAGAACCGGCTCGCCGGGAAGCGCGTGGCAGTGCTCGTCGTCGGCTCCTTCGACCCGACGCTCGAGGCCGTGACCGACCTCGTCGGCGAAGAGGCGGGGGGCAGCCTCGCACGGGTTCGCGCCGTCCGGGTACCGCTGCCGGTCGAGGAGGTGGAGTCGAGGCTCGAATCGAACCCCGACTTCGGCGGCTACGTGGGCCAGGATGAGCTCGGCAACCTCGGTCGCGATCTCGGCCGTGAGCTGGTGACCGGCGGCGCGTCGCCGCTTTGGGACGCGCTTGCGCCCGATCTCCTCGAGCAGCGGGCGTTCGAGGGCGTCGAGGAAGCGGACGCCGTGGTCGTGATCCGCTCGGTCGAGCCCCAGCAGGCCGAGACGGCCGCGTTCCTGGCCGGGCTCTACTCGGGCGTCGCGAGCCTCGGGAAGCCCGCAGTCGGTGTGGAGCCGTCGCGTGTCGTCCAGAGCGCGATCCCCGTCTTCCAGCGGCACTCGCTCTCGACCGTCGACGGTGTCGACACCCCGGTCGGCCGGCTCGCGCTCGTGCTCGTGCTCGCCGGAGCCGGAAACACGGGCGACTACGGCGTGCGTGACACCGCAGACGATGGGATCCTGCCGCCGATCGAGCCTTTGCCCCAGCCCGCAGCGGGTGGCTGATCCGACCGTCCTGATCGCGGCCCACGACGAGGCGGCGCGGATCGGGGAGACGGTGGGGCGGGTGAGGTGCCTCTTTCCGGATGCGCACGTGATCGTCGCGGACGACGGCTCGCGCGATGCGACAGCCGCGGCGGCTGCGGTCGCGGGAGCTCAGGTGCTCAGGCTCCCCCACCGCGGGAAAGGGCAGGCGCTCACGCTCGCCGAGCGGGCGGCCCCGGAGGGGCCGCTCCTCCTCTGCGACGCCGACGTGCGCGGCGACCTGCGGCCACTCCTCGACGTGGAGGCCGACCTCGCGATCGCCGTGTTCGCGCACAGGGAGGGAGGCGGCTTCGGGGTCGCCAAGAGGACGGCGCGCACGCTCGTCCGCCTCGCCTCCGGCTTCGAGGCGCGCGAGCCGCTGTCCGGCCAGCGGGCGCTCTCGCCGGCGGCACGGAGGGCCTGCTTCCCACTCGCGGGCGGTTTCGGCGTCGAGGTTGGGATGACGGTTGCCGCCGCTCAGGCAGGCCTTGACGTGCGCGAGATCGAGTTGGCGCTCGAGCATCGGACGACCGGGCGCGATCTGCCCGGCTTCCTCCACCGGGGCCGTCAGCTCCGCGACATCGTGCTCGCCTTCGGCCCGCAGGCAACAAACCATCGCGGGTTGCGGGTGCCGCTCGTTGGCTGGTTCCTCGCTGCGGCTCACGTGCCGGTGGCACCCGTCGCGCTGATCGGTCTCGCCGACGACCTGTGGAGCGGCCAGGAACGTGGTTTCCGGGCCCATCTGCGGCGAGGTGCGAGCACGGGCGTCCTGAAACTCGTGGGCATACCCGCCTATGCGCTCCTGCGGACGCGCTCCGTCGCAGGCGCGCTCCTCGTCGGTCTCGCCGCAAACGGCCTGAATCAGCTCGATACGCGCCCCGGTCGAGCGCTGAAGGCATTCGCGTTCGGGGTCTTGCTCCTACGCGGCGCGCCCCCGCGTGCGGTCGGCGCCGCCGTCCTGCTTGCCCCCTACGATCTCCGAGAGATGGCGATGCTCGGCGACTCTGGCTCGAACGCGCTCGGCGCCGTGCTAGGTTTCAGGTCCGTGGAGCGGCTTTCACGGAGGCAGCGCTGGAGCGCGGTTGCGGCGCTCGCGGGCCTCACCCTCCTCGGTGAGCGGCGGTCGCTAGGCGCACTGATCGAGCGGACGCCGTTGCTGCGAAAGCTCGACCGACTGGGCAGACAAGGAGCGTGAGTTGCAGGCGATGAGCACTGCGCCGGCCACGAAGTACGTCTTCGTTACCGGCGGCGTCGTCTCGGCACTCGGTAAGGGGATCGTGGCCGCGTCGCTCGGCCGGCTGCTGAAGGCACGCGGCCTGCGGGTGCAGGCGCAGAAGTTCGACCCGTACCTGAACGTGGATCCGGGCACGATGAGCCCGTTCCAGCACGGCGAGGTGTTTGTCACCGAGGACGGTGCCGAGACCGACCTCGACATCGGCCACTACGAGCGCTTCATCGACGAGAACATGTCGCGGAACGCCAGTCACAGCGCGGGTGCGATCTGGGAGGCCGTGCTGCGCAAGGAGCGCAAGGGTGAGTTCCTCGGGGCGACAGTGCAGGTGATCCCGCACATCACGAACGAGATCAAGGCGCGGATCAAGCGCGCTGCTCGCTCGGCTCCCGCCGACATCGTCATCTCGGAGATCGGCGGCACGGTCGGCGATATCGAGTCACTCCCGTTCCTGGAGGCGATCCGCCAGTTCCGGCGTGAGGTCGGCTCGGAGAACGTCGTCTATCTCCACTGCACGCTCGTGCCGTTCATCGAGGCCGCGGGTGAGCTGAAGACGAAGCCGACCCAGCACTCGGTCAATGAGCTGCGCCGCATCGGTATTCACCCCGACGTGATCGTCTGCCGCTCGCACGAGGAGCTCTCGCAGGACATCAAGGACAAGATCGCGCTCTTCGCCGACGTCGACGTCAGGTCGGTCGTCGCCTGTCCGGACGTTCCCGACGTCTATCTCGTGCCGGCCGTCCTGCAGGAGGAGGGCCTCGACGCGCTCGTCTGCGAGCGCCTCGGCATCGAGACGCCGCCGGCGGAGCTCGCGGAATGGCAGGAGCTGATCGACCGCATCGGCGAGCTGCGCGACGAGGTGGAGATCGCCCTCGTCGGCAAGTACGTGAAGCTGCGAGATGCGTACCTCTCGGTGCACGAGGCGCTCAAGCACGCGGGCGTCCACCATGGTTGCTCGGTGCGCGTGCGGTGGGTGGACGCGGAGAACATGTCCTACGAGGAGGCCGCACAGTTGCTCGACCAGGTCGACGGCGTGCTCGTTCCCGGTGGGTTCGGCTCGCGCGGCTGGGAGGGAAAGATTCTGGCCTGCCGCGTCGCGCGCGAACGCGGCATCCCATACCTCGGCATCTGTCTCGGCATGCACGTTGCGGTATCGGAGTTCGCTCGCCACGTTTGCGGGCTCGAGGGCGCGAACTCGACCGAGATGGACCCCGAGACACCTCACCCGGTGATCGACCTGTTGCCCGAGCAGAAGGAGATCGAGGACCTCGGGGGCACGATGCGCCTCGGCGCTCAGGCGGTCGAGGTCGCCGACGGCACACGCGCCCGCGACGGCTACGACGAGGCCGTGATCCACGAGCGGCACCGCCACCGCTACGAGGTCAACAACCATTACCGGCCCGCCCTGATCGAGAACGGACTGGTCGTCTCCGGCACCTTCCAGGAAGGTCGGCTGGTCGAGATCGTGGAGCTCCCCGATCATCCCTGGTTCGTAGCCAGCCAGTTCCACCCCGAGTTCAAGTCGCGTCCGACCCGGCCGGCGCCGCTCTTCCGGGAGTTCATCGGTGCGGCGCTCGAGCGGTCGCGCTCGGCCCCTGGCCGGCGGAACCTGCGGACGGCGGAGCCGCCCTCCGTTTCCGCCTCGCGCGCCTAGGATCTAAGGCCGTGCAGGACGCCCTCACGCTCTTCCTCGAGCTGTGCTCGATCCGCAGCGCTCCCGGCGAGGAGCGTGCCGTCGCTGACCGTGTGACGGCCTACCTGCACCGGCTCAGGCTCGAGGTCGAGGAGGACGATGCGGGCGAACGGATCGGCTCGAATGCGGGCAACCTCTTCTGCCGGCTCCCCGGCCGCGCGAACGGTGGGACGCCGATCTTCCTCTGCGCCCACCTCGACACCGTGCCGCCGCACGGAGTCCTCGACCCTTTCGTCGACGATGACGGGATTGTGCGGAACGCCGGCGGGACGATTCTGGGCGGCGACAACAAAGGAGCCGTCGTCTCCATGCTGGAGGCGGCGCGGCGGGTCGTGCACGAGGGGAGGACGCACTCCGGCATCGAGCTCGTCTTCACGTTGCAGGAGGAGGTCGGCCTGCTCGGCGCAGGCGCGTTCGACCACACGCGGCTCGAGGCCGAGCTCGGCTTCGTCTACGACCAGGCCGGCTCGATCGGCGAGATCGTGCTGGGTGCTCCGTGGGGACGGACGATCTCGGCCCGCTTCCACGGGCGAGCCGCCCACTCCGGGATTGCGCCGGAGGAGGGCCGATCCGCGATCGCCGCGGCGGCGCGGGCGATCGCCGACCTGCGCCTCGGCCGGATCGACGAGGAGACAACTGCGAACGTCGGCCTCGTCTCCGGTGGCACTGCGCGAAACGTCGTCCCGGAGTGGTGCACCCTCGAGGCAGAAGCTCGCTCGCATGATCCGGCAAAGCTGGCGGATCTCGTCCAGGAGATGCTCGACGGATTTGCGTTCGGAGCCTCGCTCGGGGACTGCACCGTCGAGACCGAGGTGAGCGAGAGCTATCCGGGCTACCGCTTCAGGCGCGACGAACCCATCGTCGAGCTCGCGGCAACGGCGCTCGAACGCTGCGGCTACAAGGTCTCGACGGCGTTCAGCGGTGGCGGAGCCGACGCAAACGTCTTCAACGCCCGGGGCATTCCTTGTCTCAACCTCGCGAACGGGATGGCCGAGATCCATACCCCCGATGAGCACCTCGCCGTCGCCGATCTCGAAGGAATGGTCGACGTGACGCTCGAGCTCGTGGAGCTCGCGCGCACCCTCGATGGCGCTCACGCTTAGGCGCGGTACCGTCACGGCGATCACGGAGGAGCTCCCCGAGCTCGTGCGGCTCGAGGTGGACGAGCTCCCCTGCGTCGCTTACCCACGGCTGACCGGGCCGGTGCACCTCGGCGACGAGGTGCTGGTGAACGAGCAGGCGCGCCTCCTCGACCTCGGCTCAGGCGGCTTCGACGTGCTCTATGCGAACCTCTCGCGCGGCCTCGGACTCCCGCCCGAGGAGGGCGCGCACGTGATGGCGCTTCCCTACACGCCAGGGCAGCTCGCACTGCGCCGGGCGGAGGAGAACGGCGAACCGTTGCCCCAAGCCATCGGCGGTCGGCCGGTTGTGCTCTGTACCGTCCATAGCCAGGTCGCACCCGCATGCGCCGCGCTTGCCGGCAGGAGGGTCGTATACGTTCAGGTGGCGGGCGGTGCGCTGCCGGTCTCGCTCTCGGACACAATCCGCGTCCTGAAGGAGCGTGGCCTCCTCGGCGCGGCGATCGCGGTTGCACCCTGCCTCGACGGAGACGTCGACTGCGTCACTTCCGCGGCTGCGCTTGCCTGGGCAGCGCGCGAACAGTACGAGGTGATCGTCTGCAGCATTGGGCCCGGGATCGTCGGCACGGGCACGTTCTTCGGACACGGCGCCCTGGCGCTCGCGGAAGTCGCGAACGTGGCGGATGCGCTCGAAGGTCGCCCGGTGCTCGCCCAGCGGATGTCGGATCGCGATCCGCGAGAACGGCACCAGGGGGTATCGCATCACACGCGAGCGGTACGCGATCTCTGCCGCGTTGCACTTCAGGTCGCATGGCCGGATGAGGCACCGGACGACTGGGTGGACCTGTGCGTCGGTCTGCCGCTCTCCCACATGGGTCGTGGTCCGGACGACGATCCCTTGCACTTTCGCGCCGCGTTCGCAGCCGGTCTCGCGGCGAGAAAGATGCTCGGCTGAATGTATCGTTCCGCCGCCATGCGGATCGGCGTTGCCAGGGAGATCAAGCCGCAGGAGTACCGGGTCGCGCTGACGCCGGCGGGTGCGCGCGAGCTCGTTCTCCGCGGCCACGAGGTGCTCGTCGAGACCGGCGCCGGAGTCGGCAGCGCCTTCGCCGACGCCGACTACGACGCGACCGGAGCGAGCATCGTTCCCGTCGCTGAGGTCTGGGAGCGCGCCGAGCTGCTGCTCAAGGTCAAGGAGCCGATCGAGCCGGAATACCGGCGGCTGCGCGAGGGTCTCATCCTGTTCACCTACCTCCACATCGCCGCCGACGAGCCGCTCACGCGCGCCCTCGCCGACAGCGGCACCGTCGCGATCGCATACGAGACCGTGGAGACCGATGACCGGCGCCTGCCGCTGCTCGCCCCGATGAGCGAGGTCGCCGGCCGTCTCGCTGCACAGGCGGCAGCTCATTACCTCGAGAAACCCAAGGGCGGCCGCGGGCTCCTCCTCGGCGGCGTCGCCGGGGTTGCTCCCGGCAAGGTGGTCGTGATCGGCGGCGGCATCGTCGGCTACAACGCGGCCGTGATCGCTCTCGGCCTCGGCGCGCAGGTGACGATCCTGGAGCGCTCGGTCGACCGGATGCGCCACCTGGAGGAGATCCTGCACGGCCGGGTCAGTCTGGTGATGTCGTCGAGCCTTCAGATCGAGGCGTCGATCGTCGACGCCGACGTCGTGATCGGAGCGGTGCTGATCCCTGGCGCGCTTGCGCCGAAGCTGCTGACGCGCGAGATGGTGCGCGGGATGAAGGACGGCTCCGTCTTCTGCGACATCGCCATCGACCAGGGCGGCTGCGCAGCGACCTCTCACCCGACGACCCACGACGACCCGGTCTACACCGTCGACGGCGTCATTCACTATTGCGTCGCGAACATGCCCGGTGCGGTCCCGATCACCTCCACGAAGGCGCTGACGAACGTGACGCTGCCGTACGTCGAGGAGATCGCCGACCAGGGGTTCGTCACGGCGGTGGCGCGGGACCCGGCTCTCGCACGAGGCGTGAACGTGCTCGACGGTCGGATCACCTACGAGGCCGTCGCGGAGGCGCACAACCTCGAGTTCACGCCGCTCGAGGAGGCGCTTGCGTCTGCAGTCTGAGCTGCGGCGCCAAGGGCCTGTCCGAAAAGTGGGTCGGGGCGCCTGGCAGGCGCCCCGCACCGCGATGTGGCGTCCTCGGTCGCGCCCATATGCCTGCATATGGCCGCTCCCTGCGTCCTTGCCTCGCGGCACGTGTCGCGTGCCATCCACCGCGACCACTACTCGGACAGGCCCTTAAGACTGCGCCTGCGCCTTGGCTTGCTTCGCCTCGAGGTCCTTGGTGCTCTTTGACGGGCTGAGCTTGACGACCGCGTAGGTCACGGCGGACGCGAGGCCGATGACCGCGGCCATGTACACAACCATCCCTAGCAGTCCGATGACAGTGTCCATCGACCTAGAATAGCCGCATGCCACGGGCGTGCGTCATCGTGTTGGACGCCGTCGGGGCGGGGGAATTGCCCGATGCGGCCTCGTACGGAGACGAGGGGTCGAATACGCTTGGCAACGTCGCCCGTGCCGTCGGGGGGCTCGACTTGCCCTCGCTCGAGGCGCTCGGCCTCGGCAACGTGATGCCGCTAGACGGTTGCCCGCCGCAGCCTGGAGCCCCGGCTGTGGCCGGGCGCCTTTTCGAGCGCTCCAAGGGCAAGGACACGACGACCGGTCACTGGGAGCTGATGGGCGTTGTCACGCCCACCGCGATGCCCACGTACCCACACGGCTTCCCGCACGACGTGATCGACCCGTTCATGAACCGGACCGCCCGCGGCGTCCTGGGCAACAAGGTCGCATCGGGGACGGACATCATCGACGAGCTGGGAGAGGAGCACCAGCAGACCGGGAAGTGGATCGTCTATACCTCGGCGGACTCCGTCTTCCAGATCGCGGCGCACGAGGAGACGATCCCGCTCGAGGAGCTCTACGACGCGTGCCGGATCGCTCGCGAGCTCTTGACGGGCAAGCACGCTGTGGGACGCGTGATCGCGCGACCGTTCATCGGCGAGCCGGGAAACTACGAGCGCACGCCGAACCGCCACGACTTCTCGCTCGAGCCACGGCGCCCGAACTACCTCTCGCTCGTTCGCGATACCGGCCAGAAGGTCTACGGAGTCGGCAAGATCAACGACATCTTCGCCGGTTGCGACGTCGATGAGTCGCGCCCGACGAAGTCGAACGTCGACGGAATCAACCAGACCGTCACGCTGCTGAACGAGATCGACGACGGCCTCGTCTTCACGAATCTCGTCGAGACCGACATGCTCTGGGGCCACCGCAACGACCCGGTCAACTTCCACCGCTGCCTGCAGGACTTCGATCGGAGGCTGGGAGACATCCTGGAAGCGCTGCGCTCGGGCGATTTGTTGATCCTCACCTCCGACCACGGCTGCGATCCGACGACACCGTCGACGGACCACTCGCGTGAGCACGCCCTCCTGCTCGCCTACGCGGCCGGTCGCAACGCCAACGGCGCCACGCACGAAGGCGAGTTCGCCGACGTGGGCGCGACGGTGAACGCCTGGCTTGGCGGCAAGTCGCCGCCCCGCGGAATCCCCGGCACGCCGATCCTGACATCGTGAGCCTGAACGACCCAACAGTCGTCGCGGAGGAGTACGCCAGCGAACAAGGTCTACTCGGCCGGAGGGACGCCTATCGCTACGCGGACGGCCCGGATGCGCCAGCGCTCGCGATCGACTCGGTGCTTGAGATGCAGCCTCGTCGGGTGCTCGAGGTCGGCTGTGGCCCCGGGGAAGCGGCGGAGAAGATTGCAGCGGCCGGCGTCACCGTCGAAGCGCTCGACATCTCGGACCGGATGGTCGAGCTCACGTGCGCCCGCGGTGTCAGCGCACGCGTTGGCGATGTGCAGGACCTCCCGTTCGAGGACGGCAGCTTCGACGCAGCACTTGCGGCTTGGATGCTCTACCACGTGCCCGACGTCGAGCGCGGAATTGCGGAGCTGGCTCGCGTCGTCCGTCCGGGAGGGAGGCTCGTCGCTGTCACGAACCGCATCGACCACTTGCGTGAGCTGCGAGAGCTCCTTGGCGGAGAGTTTCCGACGCGCAACTTCAGCGACGAGAACGCGTCAACGCTCCTACTTGGTTCCTTCGCGCGCGTCGAGGAGAAGGAAGCCGGTGGCTGGATCAATTTCCCTGACCGAGCTGCCGTCGAAGCCTACGTCGACGCCTCGCGCGCACTGTGGGCGCGCGAACTCCCTCCGGACTTCGACGGGCCGCTACGCGTGCGCCGAGCACCGGTCGTTTATCTCGCCACGAAGTGATTCGCCCCGCGGAACTGATCGAGCGGAAGCGGAACGGCCAGGAGCTCTCGGCGGAGGAGATCTCGCAGCTGATCCTGGGCTACGCGCGCGGCGAGATCCCGGATTACCAGCTCGCCGCCTGGTGCATGGCCGTCTACTTCCGGGGGCTGAACGGCGCCGAGACCTACGCGCTCACGGACGCGATGATCCGCAGCGGCACGACGCTCGATCTCGGTACGGCGCTCGGCCGCCGTGTCGTCGACAAGCATTCGACGGGTGGCGTCGGCGACAAGACCTCGATCGCCGTCGGCCCGATCGTGGCGGCCTGCGGCGTGCCGGTCGGGAAGATGAGCGGTCGGGGGCTCGGCCACACCGGAGGCACGCTCGACAAGCTCGAGTCGATTCCGGGCTTCAACGTCGAGCTCTCGACGGACGCGTTTGTCCAGCAGGTGCGCGACGTCGGCCTGGGGATCATCGGCCAGAGCGCCGACCTCGTCCCGGCCGACAAGCAGCTCTACGGCCTGCGTGACGTCACGGCCACGGTCGACATCGTGCCGCTGATCGCCTCGAGCATCATGTCCAAGAAGATCGCGGGCGGCGCCGACGCGATCGTGCTCGACGTCAAAGTCGGCGACGGCGCCTTCATGAAGGCACTGGACGACGGGCGCATCCTGGCCGAGTCGATGCTCGAGCTCGCCCGACGCGCCAAGCGCGATGTCGTCTGCTTGCTGACCGACATGGATCAGCCGCTCGGCGCGGCGGTCGGGAACGCGCTGGAGATCGCGGAAGCGCGGGCCACCGTCGGGGGCGATGGCCCTCCCGACCTCACCGAGCTGGTACTCGAAGCGAGCGCGCGCATGCTCGCCTTCTCCGATCTCGGCATCGGCGTGGAGGAAGGGAGGCGTCGCGCTGCGGTGGCCATCGCGGATGGCTCCGCGCTCGAGTTGTACGAACGCTGGATCCGTGCTCAGGGCGGCGATCCCGATCCCGCGGCGCTGCCGCGCGCGCCGCTTCTCCGGGAGGTGACGGCGTCACGAGCCGGCATGATCACGCGGCTCGGCGCGATCCAGATCGGGCAGGCCGCGCTCCACCTCGGCGCCGGGCGACGAGCGAAGGAGGACTTGATCGACCACGCGGTCGGGGTCGTCTGCCGCATGAAGCGCGGCGCGGCGGTCGAGAAAGGCGAGGTCCTCGCTGAAGTCCACGCGCGCAACGGGGCCTCCGCGGACGTCGCGGTGCGTGAGGTGCTCGCCGCGTACGAGATCGGTGACGAGGCCCCGCGCGAGCGCTCGATCCTGCTCGACGTCGTCGGCTAGAGGCTTGATGTGAAATTCAGGCCCGCACGGCTGGTGTGCCAGACACGGCGCGGTTTCGCCGGATCGGGCTTGCCCGTAGCACCACTACGCGCCGCGCCCGCTCCGGCGAAACCGCTTGATCTGGCCCATCCCCGCGTACACCCGAATTTCACATCAAGCCTCTAGTGCCCGAGCTGCCCGAGGTCGAGACGGTCCGGCGGCGCCTCGCCCCCCTGCTCGAGGGGCGAACCTTCGAGCGGGTGGAGATCGAGGACGCACGCCTGACGCGCCCGTTCGAGCCACTCGCAGTCGCGGCCGAGCTCGAGGGCGAGCAGGTCGCCGAGGTCGATCGCCGCGGCAAGTATCTGATCGTGCGGTTCCAGTCGGGCCGCGCCCTCCTCGTCCATCTGCGCATGACGGGCACCGTCTTGCACGAACCGGCAGCCGACGTGCCGCACCGGCGTGCCTTGGTGACGCTCGACGACGGCACGACGATCGTCTACCGCGATGTCCGCCGCTTCGGCACCTGGCTCCTGCTCGAGCCGGGGGAGCTGGAGCCGTATCTCGCCCTGCGCCTGGGCGACGAGCCACTCGGACGGTTCACGGCGAGGTCGCTGGGGGAGCGTTTGGCCGACCGGCGCGCGCCGCTCAAGGCCGCTCTGCTCGACCAGCGCACGCTCGCCGGCCTCGGAAACATCTACGTCGACGAGGCGCTCTGGTACGCGCGCCTGCATCCGCTCCGCCCGGCCGGAGGACTGGACGACAACGAGGTGCGGCGTCTCCACCGCGGCATCCGCCGCGCGCTCGACCTCGGCATCCGGAGGCAGGGGTCGACCCTCACCGACTACAGGCTGCCGGATGGCAGCTCGGGCTCGATGCAGCGTGAGTTCCGCGCCTACAGCCGCGTCGAGGAGCCCTGCGACCGCTGTGGCATGCCGATCGCGAAGATTCGCGTCGGAGGTCGGGGCACCTGGTTCTGCCCGACGTGTCAGGCCGAGTAGAAGTTTGTGTTGCTAGGCGGCGAGGCGGTCGTCGAGGGCGCCCGACTTGTCCAGGCGCCAGAGCTCGGTGTAGCCGCCGATCGGCGTGCCGTCGATCAGGATCTGCGGAACGGTTCGGCCGCCCGTGAGCTCGTGCAGATTGCGGCGAAAGCCGGGGTCGTCGTCGAGCGAGATCTCCTCATACGGGAGGTCCTTCGAGTCGAGCAGCGCCTTTGCGCGCACGCAGTAGCCGCACCAACGGGTCGTGTAGACCTGGATCCGGCACACATTTCTTACAACGACTGCGACTGCTGATTCGTTCCTGCCGATGCCCTCTCTAGACTCGGACGATGGGGCGGACGTACAAGACGGAGGCGGTCGTCCTGCGCTCGTTTCGGTTCGGAGAGGCCGATCGCGTGCTCCACGTCTACACGGCCGACCGTGGGCGCGTTGGTGCTGTCGCGAAGGGCGTACGCCGCACGAAGTCGCGGTTCGGCGGCCGGCTCGAGCCGCTCTCGCACGTCGAGCTGATGTTGCACCAGGGCTCTGGCGAGCTGCAGACCGTGACGGGTGTCTCGCTAATTCGCTCGCACCACGAGGCGCGCGAGGATTCGTACCGCCTGGGAGTCGGGCTCGTGGGAGCTGAGGCGATGCTCCGACTCTTCACCGAGCAGGAGGCGAACGAGCGCGCCTTCACCGCCCTGACGCGCTTCCTCGATCGGCTCGACCAGATCGGCTCTGGCGCCCCTGCCCGGCCGATCCATGACGCGCTCGCGCTCTCGTTCCAGCTGAAGCTGCTCTGGCTCTCCGGCTACATGCCGCACCTGGATTCCTGCGTCGAGTGTGGGGTGAAGGAGGGACTCGTCGGCTACCTCCCCTCGGCGGGCGGGGCGGTGTGCCGCGCCTGCGGCCCCGGGACGATCGCGCTCTCGCCGGAGGGCTTGCGCGGGATCCGAGTCCTCCTCTCGAGGCCGCTCGCCGACGCGCACGACGCGGCACTCTCGGACCGCGCCGCCCGCGAGTCCCTCGCAGCGATCGTTGCGTCGTACGAGCACCACGGCGGCTTCCGACTCCGCAGCCTGTCGGCTTAGGACAGGTCCTTAGCGTGCCTTCGGCGAGCGCCATTCCTGCTCGAGACGGTCGAGCACGAGCTCGCGGGCACCCGAGAGCGACACGCGCTCCTGCTCGAGCGAGTCGCGGTCGCGGATCGTCACGGTGTCGTCGGCGAGCGTCTGCTCATCCACCGTCAGGGCGTACGGCGTGCCGATTTCATCCTGGCGCCTGTAGCGGCGGCCAATCGCGCCGCTGTCGTCGTACTCGGCGCTGATCCCGCGTCGAAGCTCCTCGAACAGCGCGCGCGACTTCGAGACCATGTCCTCGCTCTTGCCGATCAGCGGCAGCACGGCGACCTTCACCGGCGCGAGCTGCGGATGGAGCCGGAGGACGGTGCGCTCCCGCTCGGCGACGACCTCCTCGTCGTAGGCGTCGATCAGGAAGGTCAGCAGCGAGCGGTTGACGCCGAGCGCCGGCTCGATCACGTGAGGAACGAAGCGCTCTCCCGTGCCGGCGTCGACCCACTCGAGATCCTTCCCCGACGACGCGCTGTGCTGGGTGAGATCGAAGTCGCCGCGGTTCGCGATCCCCTCGAGCTCGGACCAGCCGATCGGATAGAGGTACTCGATGTCGCTCGTCTCGCTCGAGTAGTGCGAGAGCTCGTCGGCGTCGTGCGGGCGCACGCGCAGATGGCTCTCGCGCACGCCGAGGCGGACGTGCCACGCGAGGCGCTCGTCGACCCAGTAGCGATACCATTCGCCCGCCTCGGCGGGCGGGACGAAGTACTCCATTTCCATCACCTCGAACTCGAGCGTGCGGAAGATGAAGTTGCCAGGCGTGATCTCGTTGCGGAACGACTTGCCGATCTGGGCGATTCCGAACGGCGGTTTGCGACGCGCGATCTGGGCGACGTTCTTGAAGTTGATGAAGATCCCCTGGGCTGTCTCGGGACGCAGGTAGACGTCGGTGCCGGTCTCCTCGACCGCCCCCACTCGGGTCCTGAACATGAGATTGAACTGGCGCGGCTCGGTCAGGTCGCAGTCCGATGTCTCGCCTGGGCGCTTGCTCGGCCGCTTACCGCAGCGAAGCTCCTCGTGCTCGGGGTCGGCGAGGTGGTCGGCGCGGAAGCGCTGCTTGCAGGTGCGGCAATCGACGAGCGGATCGCTGAAGCCGCCGACGTGCCCGGAGGCCTCCCACACTCGCGGGTGGAGAATGATCGACGAGTCGAGCGCCAGAACGTCCTCGCGCTCCTGCACCATTGCGCTCAGCCACGCGGACTTGACGTTGTCCTTCAGCAGGACGCCGTAGTGACCGTAGTCGTACGAGGAGCCGAGCCCGCCGTAGATCTCCGACGAAGGAAAGACGAACCCGCGGCGGCGGCAGAGCGAGACGATCTTGTCCATCGTGACGGTGTCGGCCATCGGTCGGCAGACGTTACCCGCAGTGACCGCTGTAGCCTCTGGCGCATGGCGAGCGCCCGTGAGGTCGTCGAGCTGCACATCGTCTCGGACTCGACAGGGGAGACCGCGGCGCGGCTCGTCGCTGCGCTCGAGGCGCAGTTTCCCGAGCAGCCGTTCGAGGAGGTGCGCCATCCGCAGATCGAGACGCTCGACGATCTGCAACTCGCGGTGACCCGGGCCAAGGGCCGTCCGGCTGTGATGGTCTATACGCTCGTCGACCGGGAGCTCAGGGAGGCGATGCGCACCCTCTGCCGCAGCGCGCGCGTGCACTACTGCGACCTGCTCGGCCATCCGATCGAAGCGATCGCGAAGGTCTCCGGGATGGCGGCGAAGATGAAGCCGGGAGCGCGCCCGCCGCTCAACTCAACCTACTTCAAGCGCATGGAGGCGATCGAGTTCGCGGTGAAGTTCGACGACGGCGTTGGCAGCGGCCTCACGGAAGCGGACATCGTTCTGGTCGGTGTCTCTCGCACCTCGAAGACACCCCTCTCGATCTACCTGGGCTACCTCGGCCACAAGGCCGCGAACGTGCCGATCGTGAAGGGGATCACGCCGCCCGAGGAGCTGTTCGAGATCGACCAGACGAAGATCGTGGGGCTGACGATCGACGCCGAGCGGCTGGCGGAGATCCGCTCGGTCCGCGTCCGCTCGATGGGCGGCACGAACCGCCAGTACGCGGAGATGGTGGAGATCTACGACGAGCTGGAGGAGGCGGCTGCGCTGCACCGGAGGCTCGGCTGCCCCGTGATCGACGTCACCGGCCTCTCGATCGAGGAGACCGCGCACCGGATCGTCCGGCTGGTCGACCGGCGTCGCCAGGAGCTGGCGGCGACGTGAGGGACAAGCCGCCGGTGCCGAAGTGGCGATGGGCGCTGTGGGGAGTGATCCTCGTCGCCGCCGATCTCGTGTTCTACGTGCTGCTGACGCCGATCTGGCTCGGTCTGCGCGGAGCCGCGTGGCTCGCGGAGTGGCGCTCGAGACGCCGGAGAGCCGCGCCGAGCGACTGACCGCCACGCAGCACGGGCTCGAAGAGGTCGCCTTCCCTCTCCACTCGCCGCATCACCTCGTCCATCGTGAACCGACGCGGATCCAGATCCGTCGTCAGCTCCTCCCAGCGCAGGGGCGTCGAGACGGGGGCACCCTCTTTCGGCCGCACCGAGTAGGCGGACGCGATCGTCTTGCCGGCTCCGTTCTGGTGGTAGTCGAGGAGAACGCCTACGCGTTTCCGCTTCAGCCACTCGGTCGTGATCACGCCGGGATTCTCGGCGGCGAGCCGCTTCGAGACCAGCTCGGCGAACCGATGTGCGTCCTCGAAGCCGTACCGGCGTGTGATCGGCACCAGCACGTGGATCCCCTCGGAGCCGCTCGTCTTCACGTACGACCGCAGCTCGAGCTCCTCGAGAGCCCTGCGCAGGAGGTGTGCCGCCTTCATTCCGAGCCGGAACTCCCCGTCGGGCGGGTCGAGGTCGAAGAGCACGAAGTCGGGGCTCGTCGGCTTGTCGACACGCGAATACCACGCGTTCATGTCGATGCAGTTCATCTGCACCATCCAGAGGACCGCCTCGCGCGAGTTGAGGAGCGGGAAGTCGACGAGCCGCGATCCTCGCTCTGCCCCCCTTTTGTGGGCGCGGGTGCGTCCGAAACTGCCGCGTCGGGATCCAGGCCGGCATGCCTCTCGGCGCCTGCTTCTGGAAGAACGCCTCGCCGCGGATGCCGTGAGGCATGCGCTTCATCGTGAACGGCCGGCCGTGGAGGTGAGGCACGAGCACCGGCGCGACCCGGCCGTAGTAGTCGAAGAGGTCGCCTTTGGTGACGCCGCTCTCCGGAAAGAGGACGCGGTCGCTGCTGGAAAGCTTGACCTCTCGGCTCACGGCAGCCTCGCCTCCAGCCGTTCCTCGCCGTCGGCGGTGACGCGGTATCCAGTGGAGCCCACGCGGGTCGTGACGACTTCGCGCAGCTCCCGTGCTTCGAAGAGCAATCCCACCCCGTCGTCGGCTGCGTATCCGGGTGGAAACCCCTCGCGGACGAGCTGCGTGTAGACGGGGCGCCTTCGCTCCTCGCCGTCGTAGTGGGGGCACGCGCTGCCGGGAAGCAGTCCGAGCCCGTCGCCCATCCCGATCAGGTCAGGCCCGAATGAGTCGGTGACGCCGGCCTCGAACCAGCAGATCATCCCGGCGCTCCAGCCGCAAAGGAGCACTCCGGCTTCCCACGCCTCCCGCAGAATCGCGTCGAAGCCGTGCACGCGCCAGATCGCGAGCATGTTCGCCGTGTTGCCGCCGCCGACGTAGATCACGTCCTGGCCGAGCACGTGCTTCCGCAGATCGGCGCGTGGCCAAGGGTGAAAGACCACATGTGAGGCCTCGGCGCGGGTGCCGAACCGCTCGTAGAAGCGGACGATCGCCCAATCGGCGTCGCCGCTCGCCGTCGGCACGAAACAGACCTTCGGCCCTCCGGCGACCTCGAGCACGAGGTCGTCGAGATCCGAGCCGTCGGCATGGCCGCCCATCGCAAGTATCCGCGCGCTCACGTCCCGAGTATCGCAATCCCTGCTTGTGGGAAGATTCGCCGCCGTGCGTTACGTCTATCCCTTCGACGAGAACTCCGGTGGAGGACGCGAGCTGCTCGGCGGCAAGGGCACCGGTCTGGCGGAGATGACAGCGCTCGGCGTCCCCGTTCCCGCCGGATTCACGATCACCACCGATGCGTGTCGCGCCTACATGAGCGCAGGCGGAGAGCTCCCGGCCGGGCTCGAGGCCGAGATCCTCGAGCACATCGGTGGGCTCGAGGAGAAGGCGGGGAAGCGCTTCGGGGATCCCGACGACCCCCTCCTCGTCTCGGTCCGGTCGGGGGCGGCCGTCTCGATGCCGGGAATGATGGACACGATCCTGAACCTCGGGCTCAACGACGAGGCTGTGGAGGGCTTGGCGAAGACGACAGGCAATGCACGCTTCGCGCGCGACTCGTATCGCCGGCTGATCCAGATGTACGGCGAGGTCGTGGAGGGCGTAGACGGACATCGGTTCGAGCAGGCACTCACCGATCTGAAGACCATGCGCGGCGCCACGCAGGACGTTGAGCTAAGCGAGGACGACCTCGCCGGGCTCGTCGAGACGTTCAAGCGCATCTTCGCGGATGCGACCGTCGGCCCCTTCCCCCAGGACGCTCGCGCGCAGCTCGAGCGGGCGGTACGGGCCGTCTTCGACTCCTGGAACTCGCCGCGGGCTCAGGTGTACCGCCGCACCTACGAGATTCCGGACGACCTTGGGACGGCTGTCAATGTCGTCCAGATGGTGTTCGGCAACAAGGGCGACACCTCGGGGACGGGCGTCTGCTTCACGCGCGATCCCTCGACCGGCGAGCGCGGGCTGTACGGGGAGTTCCTGCAGAACGCGCAAGGGGAGGACGTCGTCGCCGGCATCCGCACGCCCGAGCCGCTCGAGCGGATGGGCGAGCTCTTGCCGGACGCTTACGAGCAGCTGCTGGCGACCATTCGCCGGCTGGAGGAGCACTACCGCGACGTGCAGGACATCGAGTTCACGGTTGAGGAGAACACCCTGTACCTACTGCAGACCCGGTCGGCCAAGCGCACGGCCGCGGCGGCGCTCAAGGCGGCAGTGGACATGACCGAAGAGGGCCTCATCTCCCGGGAAGAGGCGGTCGCGCGCATCGACCCCGCGCAGCTCGACCAGCTGCTGCACCCGAGTATCGACCCGTCGGCCGAGGTCGAGGTCGTCGCGAAGGGCTTGAACGCCTCCCCGGGTGCTGCCTCGGGTGCGATCGTCTTCGACGCCGACACCGCCGAGACGCGTGGGAAAGCGGGCGAGAGCGTGATCCTCGTCCGCTGGGAGACGACGCCGGACGACTTCCACGGCATGGTGCAAGCGGCGGGGATCCTGACCGCCCACGGCGGCCTCACCTCGCACGCGGCCGTCGTCGCGCGCGGCATGGGGACGCCCTGCGTGACCGGCTGCGAGGCGCTCCACGTGGACGTGCGCGCGAAGACGGCCCGGCTTCCCGGGCACGAGCTGCACGAGGGAGACACGATCACGATCGACGGCGGAACCGGCGAGGTGATCGTCGGCGCCGTACCGCTTGTCGCGCCGCAGCTGAACGACGACTTCGCCTCGGTCCTCGAGTGGGCGGATGGGATCCGGCGGCTGAAGGTGCGCTGTAACGCCGACACTCCTGCCGACGCCGCCAAGGGGCGGGAGTTCGGCGCCGAGGGGATCGGCCTCTGCCGCACCGAGCACATGTTCGGCGAAGCCGGTCGGCTCGAGCTCGTCCGGGAGATGATCCTGGCCGCCGAAGAGGACGGCCGCCGCTCGGCGCTCGAGCGGCTGCTCCCGATCCAGCAGGCCGACTTCGAGGAGATCTTCGAGGCGATGGCCGGGCTGCCAGTGACGATCCGGCTCCTCGACTGGCCGCTGCAC
>Ga0136621_1000302_pt1 | contig 18896 bp, 19 predicted proteins | sample AntDryUQ445A2306_FD_104673 | JGI IMG/M metagenome (GOLD analysis project Ga0136621, IMG submission 104673) | Polar desert sand microbial communities from Dry Valleys, Antarctica - metaG UQ445A (23.06) | ecosystem: Environmental > Terrestrial > Soil > Desert | place: Antarctica: Dry Valley...
CCCATGTCCCATCAATTGTCATCGCTCGCCTTCGAACAACTGGAGAGTGTTCGCCGGGAGGCGGCTGCTGCCATCAAGGCGTTTGAAGGGGCGATGCCGAAAGTCGATCTGCCCGATTTCTCGAGCCCGCACACATTCCCTACTGATGCATTGTTCTCTCTCTTGGAGAGTGACACCCTGGCGCAGGGAAGGGAGCTATTTCAAAGCCTCCAGGCCCGCCCTTTACTTGAGCGGTCGATTCACGAAATAGTGGGAGCACGCGAACTCTGGGAGCGTATTGACCTCGAGATCGAATCGGTCGAGTCCCTGGCCGATCTCACGAGCGAGTCCACGACGTCCAAAGCCTTCGCGATACTTGCGACCGTAGCGACCCTGGTGGCGGTGGAAGCCGGAGCCTCTCGGGTCCTGCTTGATTTAGCTGTCTTTGCGCTTGAAGCTGTCGTTGGCCTCATTCAGCTCGCTTGGCAAGTTGCATCGCTACCAGAGATTTCTGCGCCGATGAGCACGTTTGGAGCTGTTGCCGGGATACTAGCTCTGGCTCTCTATCTGCGTGATCGAAGTCCCAGTGTGTCGCCGACGGCCCAATACTGACCCCTTATCGACGGTTCATTTTTGACCCCCTCTCTCGGATATCCACCACTTGGGGTGGTGGCCGCCGGATCCTGGCGCTGGTGCCGACCAGGAGGAAAGGAAGTGCTGAAGGTGGAGGATTGGGCTGAGATCCGGCGGCTGTGTCGGGCCGAAGGTGTTTCGATCAAAGAGATCGTCCGGCGGATGGGGGTGTCGCGGAACACGGTGCGGGGGGCGGTGCGTTCCGATTCCCCACCAGAGTTCGAACGGAAGCCTCGCCTGTCGGCGGCCGACTCTTTTGAAACTGAGATTCGCCGGCTCTTGTCCGAGCATCCGCGGATGCCGACCACGGTGATCGCCGAGCGTATTGGTTGGAGTCGGGGGATGACCATCTTGAAAGATCGGGTGCGGGAGCTGCGCCCGTTGTTTGTGCCTCCCGACCCTTGCGGCCGCACCGAGTATCAACCGGGAGAGTTGGCCCAATGGGATCTGTGGTTCCCGCCCACCCCGGTTCCGCTCGAGGACGGCTCGTTGGCCAAGCCGCCGGTGCTGGTGGGGGTGTCGGGCTATTCCCGGGTGATGGTGGGAGAGATGATCCCCACCCGAGAAGCCCACGACATCTTGTCTGCTCATCTTCTCTGTCTCGGCCAGCTGGGCGGGGTGCCCCGTAAAGGCGTGTATGACAACGAGGCTGCCCTGGTTTCCCGTCACGGTGGCAAGGCCACCTTGACGGAACCTTTCCAACGGTTCCGGGGGACGTTGGGGATGGGAGTGGTGATCTGCCGACCGGGCGATCCCGAAGCCAAGGGCCTGGTCGAGCGGGCCAACGGCTACCTGGAGCAGAGTTTCCTTCCGGGGCGGCGGTTCTCCTCCCCGGCCGATTTCAACTCCCAGCTCGGCGCCTGGTTGGAGCTGGCCAACAACCGGATCCACGCCACTTTGCGTTGCCGGCCCCGAGACCGACTCACAGAAGACCGGAAGGCGATGATGACCTTCCCCCCGGTGCTCCCCGACCCGGCTTTGCGTCTCGGCCTGCGCCTGCCACGTGATCATTGGGTGCGGGTGGGGACTTGTGACTATTCGGTCCATCCCAAAGCGATCGGTCGGCGGGCCGAGGTCCGAGTCGATCCCGTCGAGGTGGTGATCACCTTGGCCGGGGAGGTGGTGGGACGGCACCGCCGTTCTTTTGCCAAGCATCGCACCCTCACCGATTCCGACCATGTCTCCGCCGCCAAGCTGATGAGGATGGCGGGTTCCACCCAGTCCTCGATGGGAAGCAAGGACGACGAGGTCGAGCAGAGAGACCTTGCGGTCTATGACCGGGTCCTCGGGGTGGTCTGATGGCAACTAGCAAGAAGACCGTCAACCGACCGGCCTCCGATCTGGCCTGGCTTTGTCGGGCATTGAAGGCTCCCTCCTTGGCGGCGTCGATCGACCGGCTGGCGGAACGGGCCCGGCAAGAAGGCTGGACCCACGAAGAGTTCCTTTCGGCCTGCCTGGAACGGGAGGTGGCATCCCGCCAGGACCATGGCGGCGAGAATCGGATCCGATCCGCCCGCTTCCCCGCCCGCAAGAGCATCGAAGACTTCGATTTCGACCATCAACGCAGCCTCAAACGGGAGGTGATCTCCCACCTCGGCACCTTGGACTTCGTCACCGCCAAAGACAACGTGGTCTTTCTTGGGCCACCCGGCACCGGCAAAACCCATTGTGAGACTAAATCCGCCGGTTCAACCAGGACACGGACAAGGGTGGTGCCGGTGATGACACGTGACCCCAAAACCCATTGTCCCCGTTAGCTCGGGTGGCCTTGCTTTGGATATGTCCGTGGAGTCACCGGTGCCGGCCCGGGTTCCGCACACGTTGGCCTGATCAGAAGCCTGTCCACCATACGGTGTGACCCATCACAGTCCTGCCTTAGCGGTTCTGGCCGGACCGGCACCGACAACCTGTCGTCCATCATGGAGGAATCGCATGCGTCTCGCTACTCGGGTCGACTTCGTCGTTGGGGTCGACACCCACAAGAACTCCCACACTCTCGGGCTCTTGGATCGCACCGGCGCTGAGGTGGCTGATACCACGTTGGCCACCGACGCGTTCGGCTACCGCAAGATGCTCGCCTGGGTCAGAGAACGGACCACCGATCCGGAACGTCGTTGCTGGGCCATCGAGGGCACCGGCAGCTTCGGGGCGGGGCTGACCACCTATCTGTTGGAGCAAGGCGAATGGGTAGTGGAGATCGACCGCCCCGCTCGGCCTGCACGTCGTAACGGAGCCAAGTCCGACGTGCTCGACGCCTATCGGGCCGCCCGCGAAGCCCTTGCCAGGGACCATGTCGCTCAGCCACGCCGCCGTGGCATCCGGGAAGCGATCCGGGTTCTGCTCACCACCCGCGAAGGAGCCGTCCGGGCTCGCAGCCGCGCCCTGTGCCACCTCCAGGCCCTCGTCGTCAACGCCCCTACCCAGTTGCGGGATCAGCTCCGCCGCCACAAGACCGATGCGCTGGTGGAACGTTGCGCCCGCCTGCGGATCATGGCCAACCACAGCATCGAGCATCGTGCAACCATCCGGGCGCTGCGTGCCACCGCCCGCCGCATCCAGGCCCTCACCGCAGAAGCCGACGACCTCGAAGCCGAATTGGAACTCTTAGCCGCTGACACCGCCCCCGAGCTCCTGGCCGAGCCAGGAGTTGGGGCTATCTCAGCCGCCCAGATCCTCAACGCCTGGTCTCACCCCGGCCGGATCCGTTCCGAAGCTGCCTTCGCCATGCTCTCGGGGAGCGCTCCCATCCCCGCCTCATCCGGACAGACGGTCCGATACCGCCTCAACCGGGGCGGTGACCGACAACTCAACCGGGCACTGCACACCATTGTCTTGTCCCGGATGCGGTTCCACCCCGAAACCAAGGCCTACGTCGCTCGTCGCACTGCAGAGGGCCGCACCCCCCGAGAGATCAAACGGTGCCTTAAACGCTACGTCGCTCGACGGCTCTTCCGCCTCCTCGAAACCAGTCACCCCAGCGAAAACACCACATCCCTCGAGGCTGCTTGACAGCCATAGAAGCATCCTCGCCACCGCTTTGGGGATCAGAGCCTGCCAAGCCGGTCATCGGGTTTCATTCGCCACCGCCGCCGAATGGGTCTCCCGGCTCGGGGATGCCCACGCCGGCGGTCGGCTGCAGCAAGAGCTCACCCGCCTCGGCCGCCTCCCCCTGCTCGTGATCGACGAAGTCGGATGTGCGCCACGAGGCGCTGTTGGATCGTGCGGGTTGAGAGGCCCGCCGCTGGTCGTCGTAGCGACCGGTTGAAGCTGAGGGCAGGCCGATCCCCGGGTTGGGGGTGTGGCCGGGAGCAGCCCTGACAACGTAGGGACGTGTCGAAACCACTGGATGACACGTGCCCGCAAGCGAGACAGAAAGGCGTAACGCCAGTGAACCAGTGTTCGAAGCCCCGTGAGTCGTCAACGGTCCGCCAACTCCAGTGGATGGGCCGTGCCGCGGTCCTGGAAGGAGCCATATCCGATGGCCCTTCCTCTCGGATCGTCTATGTCCTATGGGCGACTCGAGGCTCGGTCCAATCCTGCGATCTGCGGGCCGGGCGATGCCGTCGGGGTGTAGCTGGGCGCCGACCCTGTCAAACGATCCACAGTGAACGTGGGAAGCGACCTGACGTCGCCCATCCCGGCCAGCGGCCTGCTGGTCGGCGGGCAGGCGCAACGCCCGCTGTTGCGTCAGGTCGTGACGGAGCCGCCGTAGTACTCGGGGGTCACGATTAGGGCATCTCACGGCGCTCGCTCCGAAAAACAAGGCTTGCGACTGACTCCGCCGCCTCGGCCTGCATTCCAGGAATCACGTGGGCGTATTGCTTCAGTGTGAATGCTGGTGTCTCGTGGCCGAGACGTTCGCTGATGACTTTGACCGGCACCCCTGCTATTAGTGCGATCGTGGCATGCGTATGACGAAGGTCATGCAGCCGTATCCTTGGCAGATCAGACTTGGCGACGATCCGTTCGAATGCTTGTGAAAAGGTATGCGGGTGCAGGGCAGTCCCGTCTTCTTTGCAGAAAACGAGGCCGCTGCCTTGATAGTCGCGGCCCCACTCGGCCTTCTCCGTCTCCTGGCGCTGGCGGTGTTCTCGAAGCTTCTCCACGGTTCCCGCGTCTAAATCGACAACCCGAGCCTGTCCATTCTTGGGCGTCGATGGGAGGACTTCGTACGCCACTGAGACCAGAGCCTGACGAACGGACGCTCTTGCGGCTTCGAAGTCGATATCCTGCCACCGTAGTCCGAGAACTTCGCCTCGACGCATGCCGGTCATAGCCGAGAGGTACCAAGCGGCTTCGAGACGGTGGCCACGAACGATCTCGAGGAACTCCTTGAGTTCGAAGGCATGCCAAACTCTGATTTCGCTTAGAGACGACGCCCGAAGCCGAGGCGGCCTGGCCCGCTCGGCGACGTTGACACCCACCAGACCGGCATCCACGGCGTCGACAAGTGCCTTGTGAAGAATCGTGTGGATGTTGCGAACCGTTTTTGAACTTAGGCCGCCTGCGACTTTTCCCCGCCCTTCGCTCGAAAGGTCAGCGTAAAGGCGATTGAGCATCGTCGGCGTGAGTTGTCGTAGCTGCCGACCGCCCACATGGGGCAGGACGTGGAGTTCCATGTTTCGCCGATACGAGTCGAAGGTGCTCGGCTTAACTCGGCTCTGCATAGTCGGAAGCCAATGCCACCGAATCCAATCGTCGAGCGTGGTTGCAGTGGGCTCAACGTAAGTCCCGGAGTTGAATTCGTGGACGATCTTGGCCCTTACTGATTCCGCCTCCTTACGAGTGGGGAAAGCGCCGTGCCACTTCTGTCGGCGCTTGCCGCTGGCGTCCCGAGGAAGATCGATCACCACATACCAGTTGACAGTCTGGCGGCCATCGGCAGTTTTATGAATCCGCTTTCGAATGTGGCCCTGCATCTCAGCCACCGACACTTTCGCTCGACCCGAGCCAGGTGAGGAGTGCTGGAACCGGAACGACGATCCGCCGGCCAAGCCTTCGAACTGGGATCTCTCCCCGGCGAGCGGCCTCATAGGCGGCTGTCCGGCCGAGGCCGAGCAGGTCGGCAGCCTCCTCGATCGTGAGGGTGAATCGGTTTTCGAGGTCAACGAATACTCGAGAGATAACCTGGGCCATGTCGGGACCTCCTTGTTAGGTGCCGGCCAGGCCCCGGGGTGTTTCCGCACCGCCGGGGCCAACTTGTGTCTACAACCGTAGTCTACAGGTAGGACAGATTCTTGTCAACACATGTAGGCTGTCAATGTGGGACGCAGAATTGACGTCGACGATTTGATCGACGCGAAACAGGTCGCGGCGCTCCTCGGCCTCGCGCAGCGCAACACTGTTTCCCTCTATCAGCGTCGCTACACCGACATGCCCAAGCCTGTAGTCGACATGGGCCGAGGCCGATGCAAGATGTGGCTTCGAACTGAGATCGTGGCGTGGAACAAGGCCAGGTAGCGAGATGGGTGGACTGACATGATCACCGGCGAGCTGAAGACCAAGATCGACGCGGTCTGGAACGACTTTTGGTCGGGTGGTATCTCCAATCCGTTGGAGGTGATGGAACAGCTCACCTACCTGCTGTTCATCAAGGGACTCGACGAACGCCAGACTCTGGCGGAGAACAAGGCCAATCGGACCGGGGAACCGATCGCGGACCCGATCTTTCCCGAAGACGAGGAGTTCACCCCCAAGGGCATGGCCGAAGGTCGCCCCTACGCCGAGTTGCGGTGGTCACGCTTCAAGCACATCAGCGCCCAGGACATGTACGACGTGGTCGCCAACTACGTATTCCCCTTCATGCAGGCCCGGGCCGCCGACAGTACCCACGTTCGACACATGAAGGACGCTCGCCTCACCATCCCCACCCCGGCTCTCCTGCTGAAGGCCGTCGACGGGCTCGATGCCATCCCGATGGCAGACCGCGACACCAAGGGCGACGTGTATGAGTACATGCTCTCTAAGATCGCCACTGCCGGTCAGAACGGCCAGTTCCGAACGCCGCGTCACATGATCGGCTTGATGGTCGAGATGATGGCACCCACCCCCACCGACATCATCTGTGACCCGGCTTGCGGAACCTGTGGCTTCCTGGTCGCAGCCGGTGAGTATATCCGTCGCAACAATCCCAATGCACTCACCGATCCCGTCAAGTCACGCCACTTCCACGATGCCATGTTCCACGGCTACGACTTCGACAGCACGATGCTGCGCATCGGGTCGATGAACATGCAGCTCCATGGGTTCCAGAATCCGGCGATCCTCTACCGCGACTCACTCGCAGAGGACCACGCCGGCGACATCGAGGCCTACAGCCTCATCCTGGCCAATCCGCCCTTCGCCGGGTCGCTCGACTACGAGGGCACCGCCAAGGATCTGCTCCGGGTGGTCAAGACCAAGAAGACCGAGCTGCTGTTTCTCGCCCTCTTCCTCAGGCTGCTCAAGCCCGGCGGTCGGGCGGCGGTGATCGTGCCCGACGGTGTCCTGTTCGGATCGACCAGAGCCCACAAGGAGCTAAGACGCATACTGGTGGAAGACCAGAAGCTCGACGGAATCGTCTCGCTTCCTTCCGGTGTCTTCAAGCCGTACGCCGGGGTGTCGACCGCCATCCTGCTGTTCACCAAGACCAACTCCGGCGGCACTGACAACGTCTGGTTCTACGACCTGCAAGCCGACGGCTACAGCCTCGACGACAGGCGAACCCCTCTGCTCGAAGTGGCCAAGCTCGGGCCAACGTCGGACGGATTTCTCGCCGACGACCAACATCTCAAGAACAACCTTCCCGATGTCTTGGCCCGGTGGCAGCAACGAGACGAGACGGAGCTCGACCGTTCCCGAACCGATCAGTCGTTCTGCGTTCCCAAGGCAGACATCGCCTCCAACGACTACGACCTCAGCATCAACCGGTACAAGGAGATCGTCTACGACGAGATCGACTACCCCGCTCCCGGTGAGATCCTCGACGAGCTGACGGCCCTGGAGGAGGAGATCCAGAAGGGCATCGACGACCTCAAGGCGATGCTGGGATGAGAACGGGCTGGCCCGACATCACTCTCGGGGAGGTCGCCGCGATCGAGCGTTCGACCGTCAAGCCGGACGCCATCAAGAACGGTGAGACTTACGTCGGCCTTGAGAACCTGACGAACGAGGGCGACTTCGTCGATGTTGCGTCGGTGGATACAGGCCAGCTCAAGAGCACCAAGTTTCGGTTCGGCCCTCAACACGTCCTATATGGAAAGCTTCGCCCGTATCTGGCGAAGATCGCAGCCCCCGACTTTGGCGGGGTGTGCAGCACGGACGTTCTTCCGATCCTCCCTGGACCGTCGTTAGATCGAAGGTACCTGCTCCACTATCTGCGCACGCCAGCAATGGTGGCCCACGCGTCGAAGCTTGCCGTCGGAATCAACCTTCCTCGCCTCAGTCCGAAGTCGCTCGCGAAGTTCCCTATCCCGCTCCCGCCGATTGAGGAGCAGCGGCGGATTGCGACGGTGTTGGATGCGGCCGATGCGCTCCGAGCGAAACGCCGCCAGGCGCGTGCCAAGCTCGACACGCTCACCCAATCCATCTTCATCGACATGTTCGGGGACCTGACGAGATCGCAGTGGCTGCGCGTGTCGTTCGGATCGTTGCTACTCAGATCGTTGCGCAACGGTGTGTCGCCATCCAAGGCAGGAAACGTGGTCGGCGAAGTGCTGACCCTTTCGGCCATTACTGGTTCGATCTTCGATGGATCAGCGGTCAAGGAGAGCACGTTCGATGCGGCTCTCAATCCGGCCAAGTCTGTCTCGGTCGAAGACTTTTTGATATGCCGTGGCAACGGCAACTTGTCTCTCGTGGGCAGGGCAAAGTATCCGATGACGTCGATGCCTTCCGTCGCCTTTCCCGACACGATGATTGCAGCAGTATGTGACGAAGAGGTCATCTCGCGCGCCTATTTGAGCCATGTCTGGAACGGCCGCTTCGTGCGTCGGCAGATCGTACGACTTGCCCGAACGACGAACGGAACACACAAGATCAATCAGACGATGATTGCGTCGGTCGAGCTGAGTATTCCGCCAATCGATCTTCAGCGTCGCTTCGAGCTAGCCCAACATCGCGTCACCGAGCGCCGTTCCCTCCTGGAGCGGCACTTAGAAAACCTCGATACGCTTTTCGCCTCGCTCCAGCAACGGGCCTTCCGTGGTGAGTTGTGAACGAGTCGCAGTTCGCCTTCCTCCGGGCCGAATTCGTTGATGAGTTCGAGCTTGCCGAGCGGGCAGAGCGGTACGCCCTGTCCGACCCTGGAACGGCAGTCATCCACGCCCGAAGGGCGCTGGAGTCGGCCGTCAGGTGGATGTTCGCCAACGACCGGCAACTGGTCCAGCCCTACGAGGGCACGCTCAACGCCTACTTGAACGAGCTGGCCTTCAAGGCGCTTGCTGACGGCCGGGTGTTCAACATCGCCAAGAAGATACAACGGGCCGGCAATCGGTCGGTGCACGAGTCGAAGCCGCCCACCAACCTGGAGGCGGTCGAAATCCTCTCCGGGCTGTTCCAGTTCTGTCTTTGGTTCGCCTTCACCTACGGCCGTGAAGTCAAGCCCGATCTGGCCCTCCGGTTCGACCCGCACCAGTTGGCGGAGATCGGCAAGGTCGAGCACTCTTCGCTGAAGGAGCGACAGGAGCTCGAGGAGAGGCTTGAACAGGAGGCAGAGGAGACCGAGCTCGCCAGGCGGCGTCTGGCCGAATCGACCCGGACCATCGACGAGCTCGAAGCCGAGCGAGTCAAGCTGGTCGCCGAGGTGGCGGCCGCCAAGAAGGCGGCGTCGGAGATTCCTGCCGAAGCCCACAACTGGTCGGAAGCCGAGACCCGTCGCTACAAGATCGATCGGCTGCTCGCCGAGGCGGGCCATCAGGGTCTAAGGGCGGGCCGTGATCTCGAGTACGAGGTGCACGGTATGCCTTCGGGCTCGGGAGTGGGCAATGTCGACTACATGCTGTGGGGCGCCGACGGCCTGCCCCTGGCGTTGGTCGAGGTGAAGAAGACCACCATCAGTCCCCAGACCGGCCAGCAGCAGGCGAAGCTGTACGCCGACTGCCTGGAAGCCAAGACCGGGCAGCGGCCGATCATCTTCTACTCCAACGGTTACGACCACTGGATCTGGGACGACACCCGCTACCCACCACGCCGGGTCCAGGGCTTCTTCACCAACGACGAGCTGGCGCTCCTGATCCAGAGGAGAACAACGCAGGAATCGCTGGCGTCGACGGATATCAGCGAACAAATCGTCGAGCGCTACTACCAGCATCGAGCCATCCGAGCCATCGCCGAACACTTCGAGAATGACAGGCAGCGAAAGGCCCTGTTGGTCATGGCCACCGGCGCCGGCAAGACCCGGACGGTCATCGCCCTGGCGGACTTCCTCATGCGGGCCAACTGGATCAAGCGAGTCCTGTTCTTAGCGGACCGCACCGCCCTGGTGAAGCAGGCGGTCAACGCGTTCAAGACCCACCTACCGGATTCGGCGCCGATCAACCTCGTCTCCGAGGCCGACCAGGACGGGAGGGTCTACGTGTCGACCTATCAGACGATGGTGGGCAAGATCGACGAGTACAGGGCCGACGGGACCCGGCGCTTCGGGGTGGGACACTTTGACCTTGTTGTCATCGACGAAGCCCACCGTTCGGTGTATCGCAAGTACCGGGGGATCTTCGACTACTTCGATTCGTTCCTGGTGGGACTCACCGCCACACCCAGGGATGAGGTCAACAAGAACACCTACGACCTCTTCGACCTCGAGGTTGGCGTGCCCACCGACGTGTACTCGCTCGACCAGGCGATCGCCGACGAATACCTGGTGCCGCCCAGGGGGGTGTCGGTGCCCCTCAAGTTCGCCCGGGAGGGGATCAGATACGACGAACTCTCCGAGGACGAGAAGGACAACTGGGACGAACTCGACTGGGGCGAAGACGAAGACGGCACAGAAATAACGCCACCCGACGAGGTGGGCGCCGCCCAGCTGAACAAGTGGCTGTTCAACCAGGATACCGTCGACAAGGTGCTGGAGCACCTGATGACCGAAGGGATCAAGGTCGCCGGTGGCGACCGGCTGGGCAAGACCATCATCTTTGCCAAGAACCAGAAGCACGCCGACTTCATCTACGAGCGGTTCATCGTCAACTACCCGGCACTCCACAACGGCAACTTCGCCCGCGTCATCACCCACAGCACGAAGTATGCCCAGAGCCTCATCGACGACTTCTCGATCAAGGACAAGTCGCCTCACATCGCCATCTCCGTCGACATGCTCGACACTGGCATCGACGTGCCCGAGTGCATCAACCTCGTGTACTTCAAACTCGTCCGGTCGAAGACCAAGTTCTGGCAGATGCTCGGCCGCGGCACTCGGCTGTGTCCCGATCTGTTCGGGCCGGGCGACCACAAGGTCGCCTTCAATGTGTTCGACTTCCTCCAGAACCTCGAGTACTTCAGCCAGCCGTTGCTTCCGGCTGAGGGCTCGGGGATGGTGCCATTGAGTGAGCAGATCTTCAAGGCTCGCCTGGAATTGGTGCAGGCACTCGACGCCATCGAAGCGTTGGGCGATGAGCGCGCCGAAGTGGTAAGGCTTCTACAGGAGAGGATCGCCTCGATGAATCCAGACAACTTCCTGGTTCGCCCCCATCTGGCGCTCGTCGAGCGGTTCGAGAATGTAAACGCCTGGGAGTCGGTGTCGATTGGTGACCTGGCGGCGATGGCTCAGTCGTTGGCATCGCTGCCGGCCCAGCTCGATCCCGAGCACGAAGACTCCAAACGGTTCGATGTCCTGTTACTCAACGTCCAACTGAGCATCCTCCGGGGTGAGCCATACGAACGGCAGCGGCGCAAGATCATCCAGATCGCCGGTCTGCTCGAGGACCAGCAGACGATCCCGGTCATCGCAGCCCAGCTCGAACTCATCATGGACATCCAGGCCGACGAGTGGTGGGTCGATGTCAGCCACCCGATGCTCGAAGAGGTGCGCAAGCGGCTGCGGCTGTTGGTTCCTTTGATCGAACGTGCCAAGAAGGGCGCGGTGTACTCCGACTTCGAGGACTTGATCGGAGTGGGCGCTGAGATCGAGCTACCCGGCACGGGAGGTGCAGTCGGGAGTACCGAATTCGCCCAGTTCCGCAGGAAGGCGCAGCACTACCTGAAAACTCACCTGGATGAACCCGCGGTGGCGAAGGTCCGGAGCGGTGAGCCACTAGGAGACTCCGACATCGCCGAGCTCCAGGACATCCTGGCACTGGCGGGGATCGGTAACGAGGAGTCGTTTGCTGCCGCGGTCAAGCACGCCGGGACCTTCGGACTCTTCATTCGCTCCCTGGTCGGCCTCGATCGGGCTGCCGCCAAGGAGGCCTTCGCCACCTTTCTCGATGATACGCGCTACAGCAAGAACCAGATCGAGTTCGTCAACCTCATTATCAATTTCCTCACCGAGTACGGCGTTGTGCAGCCAGGCAGGGTGTATGACTCACCTTTCACCACAGTGGCGCCCGAGGGGCCGGAGGCTCTCTTCGGCTCTTCTGACGTAGACAGGATCTTCGAGACCATCGAAGGCTTCTTGAAGTCCGCCGCGTAGCGATGACTTCAGGTCGAGCTGATTGCCCGACCAGTTGCTAATAGCCCACGCCTTCAGCTCTGCGAACTCGTCCAAATCGGCCGCACGTGTGGGGAGAAGCCCGGCGTCGGCTAGTCGTGCGATTCGCGGAGAATGCGGTATTTCGACGCCAATCTTTACCCCAAGGGCCGCCACCACCTCGCTGGTGCCCATTGGTCTCCAGGGCTCCCGAATCAGGATGAGTTGATCGATGCAACTATGAGCGCGAGCCAACCTCCTCAGCCCGAGCCCACAGGGCCCTCGAATGACGACGACATTGATTGCTGGGGTCGGGGAGCGCGCCTGCAAGACGCCCGCATCGAGAACCCTAGGGAGAGCCGTTCGGTTCGATGCGCCCCCAGGCCACATCCAATCCATTGAGTCGAGATCGTGACCAAACGGTGTAGTCCCCAAGAACAGACCGACCGCTCCCGCCACAGTCGTTGCCCCATGTCCTCCTCCAGCTCCCCAGACCAGAATGGGAATCTCGAATTCGGGGGTAACCATGGCGACGTTGTAGCAGCCGGCTGGTCTCCTTGGAAGGCTTTCGATCAATGCGGATAATGACGCGGTGACTGCCGAAACCGATGTCGCTCGCTATCGAAGCGCCGTTCAGGCGCTTCAAGCAAGAATCGCTACCGAATCCGCCAAGGTGGCTACAGCTCGCGACAAGGAGGCACGGGCGCGCCAGCAAGCAGCTAGCACAAATGCCCCCTCAAGTATTGCTAGCCGGCTCCGCGAGGCTGAGCGCTACGGCCGAGCGGCCGTCGATGCCGAGAGGAGGCGTTCTGCACTGGAGCGCGACCTAGCCGCGAAACAGAAGGACCTTCATCGAGCGGAGGCAAACCTAGATAAGCAACGAACACAAGAACGAGACCAAATGCTGAAACGACTCGAAAGGCGAACCGAGGCGGCCGAGCGTCAATTCCGTGGCAATGCGAGTAGCCGGCCCCAACCTCGAGCGAGTGGAACCAGAGAGACCGAGCAAGACGTGGAGTACGACGTCTTCATTTCACATGCGTACGAGGACAAAGCCGAAGTAGCCCGCCCTTTGGCGGAGCTTCTCCTGGCAAGAGGTCTGGCCGTTTGGTATGACGAACTCAGCCTCACAGTCGGCGACAGCCTTCGTCGCAATATCGATGCTGGGCTGGCGAGGTCTCGGTTCGGAGTAGCGATACTGTCGCCCGACTTCTTCGGCAAAGAGTGGACGCAAGCAGAACTAGATGGTCTGATCGCTAAGCAGCGATCTTCGGGTCAAAAGGTCGTACTACCCATCTGGCATCGGGTTACTAAAGACGATGTCCTATCAGCCAGTCCGACGCTGGCGGATCTCAAGGCGTTAAACACGGGCGTGATGACCATGGCAGAGATTGCGGATGCAATTGCGACTGTTACGAACTCTCGACAAGGCTGATCATGGCTGACCAGTGCCGGGCGAGTCTGCAGCCGCTGTGCTTCCTTACATGGCCGCGGGGATTCACGTCGATGCCAGAAGACGAAGCGTCGTGTCAAACCTATGTCAAACGAACCGAGCCGGATGGCTGGCTCGAGGGCGGCATTCTGCGGAACACGAGCCCGACTTGCCGGACGAATGCCTGGTTTCGCGGACTGTCTGGCATGGATGCGGATGACCCGATCTAACTCATAACCCGAAGGTCGCGGGTTCAAATCCCGCCCCCGCTACCAACCGGAAAACCCAGGCTCTGCCTGGGTTTTCTGCATTCTGAGGCTTGGCTGGGGGAAGGCGCTCCGAGGGATTCTGAAGCCAGACTGAAGCCAATCGATCGCGGTCCGGTTCCGCCGAGCTTCATGGTTGGATCGTCAAGAGATTCGATTTCGCCACTCTCAGTGGTTTCACGAGCAGTAGATCGATCCCTGCTTCTCGTCTCAGTTGGAGAAGGGGCCGAGGGGTTTGCCTGGCCTCGTGCTGTTTCCGTGGTAGTCACAGCTCCAGAAGAGTGCTGTCCCCGGACTGATACGCGACCATGTGCGGATGAACGTCTCACCGGACACCTTCTTCTTGTGGTTCATCTCCGAGGTGGCCGTGTCAACGACGGTCCACTTTTGACCCCCCGGTGACGGTCCACTTTTGACCCCCTTTGGTCACGCAGCGTCATCATTGGGGACTCTTCCCAGGTCGCGGTCTTTGAGGCGGTAGCTGTCTCCTTTGAGATTGATGACTTCGGCGTAATGATCGCGGGGCAGCCGCACGCTGAGACGGAGAGCCGGGTCGGGGAGCACCGGGGGAAAGGCCATCATCGCCTTGCGGTCTTCAGAAGCCGGTCGGAGGGCCGGCAGCGGAGGGTGTCGTGGATCCGGTTGTTGGCCTTCTCCAACCAGACGATGAGCTGGGTGTTGAAATCGGTCGGGGAGGAGAACCGCCGCCCGGGAAGAAAACTCCGCTCCAGATAGCCGTTGGCCCGTTCGACCAGCCCCTTGGCCTCGGGATCGCCGGGTCGACATATCACCACCCCCATCCCCAAGGTTCCCCGGAACCGCTGGAAAGGATCGGTCGGGGTGGCCGCCGTGACGAGACACCAGGGCGGCCTCGTTGTCATAGAGGAACCCCACCGAGGCTCTGCAGGCAATGAAGATGAGCCGAGAGGATGTCGTGGGCTTCGCGGGAGGGAATCATTTCCGCCACCATCACCCGGGAATAGCCCGACACCCCCACCAGCACCGGCGGCTTCGCCAGAGAACCGTCCTCGAGCGGCACCGAAGTCGGTGGAAACCAGAGATCCCACTGGGCCAGCTCCCCGGGCTGATACTCGGTGCGGTCACAGGGGTCGGGAGGCACGACAGCTTCCGGTGATAGAGCGCGCTGTCCGAAAAGAGGGGCGCAGTTCTCGCACCCGACCCTTCAAAATGGTCATCCCCCGCTGCCAGCCGATCCGCTCGGCAATCACCGTGGTCGGCATCCGCGGATGCTCCGACAACAACCGACGGATCTCTCCCTCGAAAGGATCAACCAACGAGGGGCGCGGCTGGCGCTTGAACTCGGGCGGGGAATCGAAACGTACCGCCGCCCGCACCGTGTTCCTCGATACTCCCAGCCGTCGGACGATCTCGTTGATCGACGATCCCTCGGCTCGATAGAGCCGACGAATCTCAGCCCAATCTTCCACCTTCAGCACTTCCTTCCCTCCTAGTCGGCCATCCGGCCAGGATTCGGTCGCCACCACCCGAAGTGGTGGATTTCTCAACGAGGGGGTCAGAAGTGAACCGCCGATAAGGGGTCAGTATTGGGCCGCCGGCGACAAGCCGGCCCGCGCCTTGCAGAGGCGGCTATCGATCAACTCAGACCGGGGTGGGAGAGCAGGCTGGCGAAGAGGGCGATCGAAGCCTGCGACCTCCGCGTTTCGAAGCGTCGGGTCCGGAGATGGCTTTCGACGAGCGAGGTCTGGGAAGGCATCGTGCGATCGCAAACAGACGACCTCGTAAAGCTGGTGGAGTCGCTAGAGGCAGCCTTGCGGCGCGATCGGCGTCAGCGCCGCTTGTCGGACACGCAGGTGCGGGACAACGCTGAGGCCCTTCTCAATGCGATAGTGGCCGAGTTCCTGTCGGAGTTGGATCCGAGTCTCGCCGTGAACATAACCCATTACTGGGAAATGTGGGAGCTGCGCGAACTCGGGCGAGGTCAGGTCGAGATTCGACAGATGCTCGAGGACACTGGCCGCTTGCATGATGCGCTCGAAGCGTTGCCGAGACCTACAGGTCGCGCTTTAGAGCACGGATTCGAGGACTCGCCGGTCTCAGCGGCGCGCCTCGCCGTGTACCTAACCGGGACGTCTCGCCCACCACGCGACCTCATCGCCGAACTCTGGGCTGAGCCCCCTGACTGGTTGGCTTCCGGCTCTCACCGGCTGTTGCTTGCGGCCGCTGAATTCGCTGCTGCGCACGATGTTCCTTCGATCGCGCGCGCCATCTTCGAGAGGATGGCAGACCTCGCCGCGCCCGATCGCCCGCGATGGCTGGCAAGGGCTGCCCTCGCGGCGGCAAATGCTGGAGATGGGCAAGGAGCGGAGGCGCTTGTCGATCGCGCTCGCAGCATCGCTGAACAGCCTCATGGTTTCGTCGAATTCTGCGTCGCATTGATCAGCGAGGACCCAGATGTCGTGCTCGCTGCGGTATCTGATGAACTCCTCGATTCCGAGCAGGATCGGGCGATGGCACTCGTTGCTCGGGCTCAGGCCCAGGACCTAACGGGTCGCCTGGATGATGCGATTCGAACGCTCGATGACCTGTTGACTGAGCGGTCTGATCTCACGTCTGGTTTAGTGACCCAGGCGAGGCTGCTGGCAAAGAGAGCAACGGAACAGAGCGGAGATAGTCGGTTTGCTGACCTCTCGAAAGCCAAAGAGCGGAGCCTTGCTGCTCGGGACGAGCGCCGGAAGTGGCGGGGTCCCAGCGCTGAAGGAGCTGGCTTGGCGGCGGAGGTAGCGTTCAATCTTGGGAATGTGGATGAGGTACTGCGGATCGGTCTTCCTCGTGCGGAGGGGGAGGCGCTCGAGGAGAGAGTCATCACCCGAACTGGCCAGCGTCGTAGCTCTAGCGGCAATGGCATCGGGTCGTCACGACATTGCCCGGAGACTGGCTGACCTTGTTGAGCCGGGCCCCCATCAAAGCCTCATGCGGGGGTGGCTGCTCGAGGCTGACGGGGACCGGGAAGGGGCTCATCGCGAGTACCGCATTGCCTATGAGGCGGCGACCGACGCCGCAGACCGGCGTCGTGTCCTCGCTGCTCTCGCAATGATTGGAGAGTGGCCGCTGCCGGATTGGGACCAGCTGGTCGCAAGGGACCCGGAGCAGGCAGACGAACTCGCAGCACTCTCGGAGAGCGCGCGCGGGCTCACCGAAGAAGCGACTAGACGTTTGCGTAGGCATTCGTCTCGCGATCATGGCGGCGGCCACCACCGGGTCGCCGAAGACTTCTCGCCACCGTCCGAAGGGCTTGTTGGAGGTGACGATGACCGCGGCCCGCTGGTACCTGGCCTCCGGCTGCTCCTTCCAGGAAAGGAACTTCGTCGGCACCTCTTGCAGTTTGAGCGGCCGCGGTTGCCACAATTGGAAGGTGCTACCTCCATAACTCAAGAGCATTGGACCTCGCTCTTGCCGCGATTGGGAGACTCAAAGCGCAGTCTGACCAGCGTCGATTCAATACAAGGTTTCGATTAGCGTTTCCTCCAGCGGACCCACCTCCGAATCGGAGGCACTCGCCACGACCTCGGCCGCAAGTTCCATTATTAGGTCAACATCGGCCGGTCGACTCAACGCTTTGGCGAAATCAGCGAACTGCTGGTCAAGCATCTCGGAACAGGAGCCGGTGAACGCGATGGAGGCATCGGATACAACCGCGATTCTGCGGACGAACCAGCTACTAGCAGCATCTCGATTGTTCACATCTACGACGCCCGACAAGCCGAAAAAGATCGTCTCGCCGGTGCTTGCGAGCTTCACGACGGGCTCTGACGGTGTCATCGTCAGATCCGGATAGAGGATCACATCCACTGGTTGACCCGCTTCCAGGATGGGCAACTCTTGGCCGGTTTTCGCTGCGTCCGCCTGCACCGCCACTTCTTCGACCGTGATCCGGACGAGGACGTACTCTCGCTCAGGAGCATCCCACGGAAGACCGGATAGACCCTCCTCCACCGCCTGAACCGTACCCGTTCCGGCGCTCTGAAACTCGCCTAAGAGAACCGAGAGGTCGCAAGCGAGATTACTGAAATGAATCGTCGTCTCTGAGGGCTGCGTATTCGGCGGCGGCTCTTCGAAGATGCTGGTTGACGTTACAAAAGCTTCTGTTGGCGTTGTTTCGGCGCCCTCACTGAAGGGAGGCGTTGCACAGGCATATAACAAGAGAATCATGAGGCACCGGAGGACTGCTGGCAGCTTCAAAGTTCCTCCAAGGCGAAGTTGTCGATACGCACGGGCACAGAGGTGTTGTTGATGATTTCGATCCGAATTCTTACCCCCTCTGCCACGACAACTCCCAAGTCCTGGCTGAACAAGGCCCAACTGGTTGTTGGCATTCGGGTCGTATTGACCGGCGTCTGAACCTGCCCGCCCGTCTGCTCAGTGAAGTCATTCTGTTCGGGGCAGCCCTGGTCCGAGAACGGGAATGTCGCGTAGTCCACTGTGCCTCTATAGCCGAGGAACCAGACGCTACCTGTTACAGGGGTTGACGCAGCCTGATATCGGATCGTGTACCGATAATTCCCGGGCTCCGAGATTCGGACTCTCGTAGAGATGCTCCCACCGGGATTCAAATAAGCCGACCTCGCACCGGTGTAGGCAATCGTGGAGGTGCCCGTGCTGATCGGTGTCTAGTAGGCCAGATCCTGCTCGAAGCCCCAGTTCGGAGTAGCTCGGGGACCGAAACGATCGAACGCCTGAGCAGCGTCGTCAGCTCTGATTTCGGTCACATTGGGTGTGGGCGAGCACGCCATTAACGGCTGCAAAGGCGCGCCGTCTGGTGCCAGATTGTCCTTGTTGCCGCTATGTCGGATACCGTGTGCGTGTCCTACCTCGTGCATCGTTGTGAACCGCCCCGGGATTGATGGAGGCTCTGATGTTGCCCGGGTTTTCCGGAGTTGGGATATTTGAATCGGGTGTGCCCTGACCCCATGAAGGAGGGTCTGCATGCCGTACCGATATCCGCCCG
>Ga0136621_1000304_pt1 | contig 18779 bp, 18 predicted proteins | sample AntDryUQ445A2306_FD_104673 | JGI IMG/M metagenome (GOLD analysis project Ga0136621, IMG submission 104673) | Polar desert sand microbial communities from Dry Valleys, Antarctica - metaG UQ445A (23.06) | ecosystem: Environmental > Terrestrial > Soil > Desert | place: Antarctica: Dry Valley...
GCCCGCCTATCGTTGCCGCCTCCGACACATACCGCTCTGATGCGAAACCTACCTCAACGCGTCGACCCAGGGTCATATCAGTGTCTGAACTACCGTCAAATGACAATTGATTCACAGCCTCTCGGTCGTCCTTGCGCGCGGAGTATTGGGTACCGGCGCCTGTGCCTAAAATACTAGGTTAGAATGAACGCGCGTTTTTATCGAGAAGCAGAGCTGGGATGGTTATTCACACAATGACCCGTGGCGCCCTTTGTGCCGTTGGCGCCTCGCTGATGATGGCGCTCATGAGCACGGCGATCCGCATCGCCTCCGGCGAGCTTCCGAACGAGATGGTGGTGTTCTTGCGCAATGGCTTCGGCTTGGTGGCGCTGCTGCCCTGGATCCGCGCCTACGGCGGCGTATCGAGTCTCGCAACGGCGCAATTCCCGCAGCACTTGCTGCGGTCGCTCGCCGGGCTCGCCGCGATGTATTGCTTCTTCTATGCGCTCGCGCACTTGAATCTCGGCGAGGCCGTGCTGCTCAACTTCAGCGCGCCGCTCTACATCGCGCCCATCGCGATGCTGTGGCTGGGGGAGACGCTGTCGTGGCGGGTGGGTTGGGCGGCGGTGGTCGGGTTTCTGGGGGTGGCCCTGATCCTGAACCCCGGACACGGGCTTTTCACTCCCGCCGCGATGATCGGAGCCCTCTCGGGCTTGCTGGCCGCGGTCGCGATGGTATCGGTGCGCGGCATGTCCGCGACCGAGCCCACGGTGCGCACCGTGTTTTACTTTAGCGCCATCAGCACAGTCGTTTCCGCCGTGCCCTTGCTCTGGGCCTGGCGGACACCGACCGTGCCAGCGCTTGCGCTCATGGCACTCGCGGGTTTTTTTGCGACCCAGGGGCAGTTACTGCTCACCCGTGGCTATGCGCTCGCCCCGGCCGCGCGCGTGGGGCCGTATACCTATACGACCGTGATCTTCGCGAGCGCCATCGGCTGGATCCTTTGGAGTGAGGTCCCGGATGCCCTGACGATCGCGGGCGCGGTCTTGATCGGCGTGTCGGGGGTCTTAGCCATGGCGCGCTCGGAAACCGCGGTGTCCGGCACCGAAGAGATGGCAGCCGGGGTCGTGGGTGCTTCGGAACACGAACGGCCGATTTAAATCGTATCGTCACCCGTTCGTCACTGTGCTACCGGGCCGGGACCGCACCCGCCCCATTTGTCCTGCGCCTCGGGCTCGGAATATACTTTCCTACCGCTCTGGAGCCGCGATACATGAATACACGGACACGAAACGCGGCGAGCCGCTCTTGTAAGCCGTAAGGGATTCCATGGACATGAAGGGCCTCGTCCCGGACTTTGCGGAACACTGGGCCTTCTTCCTGGACGTGGATGGCACGTTACTCGACTTTGCGGGCCACCCCCAAGCGGTCGAGCTTAAGCCAGAGTTGGTTGCCACGCTCTCGTCGCTGCAGGGGTTAGTGCCGGTGGCGCTCATCAGCGGACGTCCTATTGTGGACCTCGACCGTCTCTTCGCGCCTCTCCGGTTGCCTGTGGCCGGACAACATGGCGCGGAACGCCGTACTGCACGCGGTCGGCTGATCCGCATGGAACGGCCACGCCAAATGTCCGGGGCGCGGGACGCGCTAGCCCGCTTCGCGGATGCCCGCCTCGGATTGCTGTTGGAAGACAAGGGCTTGAGTCTGGCGCTCCATTATCGTCTGGCACCGCGCCTCAAGTCGGAAGTCGAAGCAATGATGAAGGTCTGGACGCAAAAGCTTGGCGAGCGGTTTGTCCTGCTTGCGGGCAACATGGTTTACGAGATCCGCCCGGGCGGAATAGACAAGGGCACGGCCATCGCTACGTTCATGGAGGAGAGGCCATTCGCCGGGCGTGTGTCGGTCTTCATTGGCGATGACACGACTGATGAGGATGGTTTTGTCACCGTCAACCGTCTTGGGGGACATTCCGTCAAGGTCGGCGATGGCGAGACGACTGCCCGCTGGCGCTTAGGCAATGTGGCATGCGTGCTCTATTGGCTTGACGCCTATCGAAGTTGGCGTGCTCAATTCATGCCTGGGTAACAGCTCGTGGATCGGCTCGCGCTAGGGATTATTGGGAACTGCCCGGTGCCGCGCGCGAGCTTTCGGAAGCCCTTATAATCAACCCCTACGACATCGAGCAGTTCGCCGATGCGATTCGGAACGCCGTCGAAATGGAGCCGGCAGAACGGCAGGCACGGATGGAACGAATGCGGCGGACCGTCGAGGAAAACAATATCTACTGCTGGGCGGCAAGATTCTTGGCGGAACTCCGCCGCTGGGCGAGCTCCGGTCACTGCTGAAACCACCCTTCAAACTGGCTGAGACGCCACACATTCTCGAAGACCGTCTCGATCGGGAGGCTCAATCCGACCGAGCGGAATTCGATACGATCGTCCGCGGCGTAGCTTTCGAGATCCCAACCCTCGGCAATGCGGCGGTTGACTTGCACCTCGGGTTTGTCCTGTCGCACCAGCGCGTACTCTTCAAGGCTTTCGAGGGATTGGTAAGCCACGTGCTTTTCGAGCCTATCGCGGGCCTCCGTACTGGGAGAGAGGACCTCGATGATCAAGCGAGGGTGAATTTTGAAGTATAGGTGATCGTCGGCCGGGTCGCAGGTAACGAACAAATCGGGATAATAGAAGTTGTCGGCCACCCTCACTTTCAGTTCGGAAGCGAACACCCGGCACGGGCCGCCGCGCAAGTGCTGGTGGAGAGCGACGAGCAAATTACTGACGATAAGGCTATGCGGCTCGCTGACACCCACCAATGCATATGGTTGACCGGCGACATATTCATGCTTGATATCGCTCCATTTCTCGCCTTCGAGGTATTCCTCGACGGAAATCGTGACGTTCTTGCGTAGGGTTGACATAGGTTTAGCCCTCGGAATTAACCTCGTATTGTCCTCGCTAGTTGGCCAGCGCCGGAATCCGACAGCTTCGATCCTCAAGCTCCCCGGCGCAGACGGCGCCCGAGTGCGCCAAGAGCGACAGCGACGATTGCACGCCGGCTTTCTATCCCTTGAAACCGACCTCTTCGACCCAGCGCCGCTAGCACTAAGTCGAGCGCCTCACATACCCAGTCCGGCTTGATTGCAAAGAGAGCTACACAATAAACCACGGTCGCAGTTAGGACCAGTATCAAAAGGATCGGGACGGTGGCAGCACTTCCGAAGCTCATCACGATCAGATGCTTTGCCCCGAGGACAAATAGAGCCATGGCAGCCGCTGAAAGCATGACAGGAAGGGCTTGCCGTACAAAATCGGTTGCTCGGATTGGTAGCTTCGCTCCGTACCGCAGCAACACAAGGTCCATGACGAGCCCGGCCATATTACCGCTCACAACTGCAAACGCTATCGCCAAGGCTGGTAGCTCCAAGGCGATTACGATCAGAATTGCCACAGCCATGGTGACGATTACGACGAGGGCTGACAGTACCGTGTAATTAGGCCGGTCAAGCCCAAAGAACAAGGCGAGCAAATTTTCGTGTATTGACCGCGCGAATCCTTGGAGTGCAAATACCTGGAGAAACGGTATCGATTCGCGCCATTTCTCCCCGACAAGCACGATCACGAGCTCCGGCGCCAGGATCAGCAATCCCACAGCGGCGGGCAATACCACCATCGTCAGCATACGATAACTGCTGAGAAGCGCCCGTGCTACGCGCTCCTTTTCGTCTCTGATACCCGCATAGGCTGGCAACAATACGTGGTCCAGCGCGGAAAAGAACATTACGATGGGAAGGTTGGCGATGCTGAAACCCTGGGCGTAGTACCCAACTGTCACAGCATCGTAGAGCTTCCCAATGACAAGAGAGTCGCCGTATGTGTATGCATAAAAAAGGGAATTGGTCCCCGTAATGGACAGCCCAGATCGACCCAATTGGTATGCCAGTGCGCCATCCCAGGGAACGGGCCGCAGCCACATGCGTTTTGGGCTCTTCCAAACGACGATCACGAAACGTAAAGCCGAAGCGACGATTGGCCACCACGCTAAGCTCCAGTACCCGTACCCTCGATATGCCAGGGCAATCGCAACCCCTATTCCGGTGAAAGTCGACACAGTTTCGGCCAGAGCTATCCAACCAAAGTTCATTGTGCGACTGAGCACTGCCCTAGGGACTGCATACAAGCCATCGACCAAGATCATAATAGCCATCGCGCGGCAGACATCCGTCAATTCCGGCTGCCCCAGCGCGTGCGCGTACTGCGGCGCGAACACAACAGCGATTGTGCTCGAAAAAGCCGCGACACAGAGGGTCAGTATCAGCCCGTGAGGCGCAGCTTTGCCGATCTCGGCTCTTGTGGACACGAGCGCCGTCGCCATGCCGGTGCCCGCGATCAATGCAAGAAGCCCTATCGGCGCTTGCGCCAAGGTGGCGATACCATAATCTTGGGGATCGAGGAGGCGGGCTAAGATTATGAAAGAGGCAACCCGGACGAGTTGCTGCACCCACCGCGTTACGGTTAGAAGTACGCTCCATTTAAAGACTTTGTTGCGCAATTCCATAAAGTTGCCTGCCCCGTTGTACAGGATTGAGATCGGAGGGGATGCTCCTCTAGTCAACTACTACCATAAATCGTGACACGTTCTTGCGTAGGGTTGACATAGATTTAGCCTTCGGAATTAACCTCGTATTGTCCTCGCTAGTCAGCGCAGCGCCAAGCGTGAGGTGTTTGCGTTTCCACAAATGGGCGAAGGGGTGTTAAATTGCCCCGTTAATTGATCGCTGTCGCAACAAAAATCAGGCCGCGCTCCTCGCGGTCATAATTACTGGAGGACTGCATGGCTTCTGACATCGAAATCGCCCAAGCGGCAAAACTCAAGCGCATCATCGATATCGCCCGCGACCGCCTCGGGATCGCGGATGAGCACCTCGAACCCTACGGCCATTTTAAAGCGAAGCTATCTTTAGACTACATCGATAGTCTGGCCAGCCGTCCGGATGGCAAGTTGATCCTGGTCACGGCCATGACTCCGACCCCGGCCGGCGAAGGCAAGACCACGACTACCGTCGGGCTCGGGGATGCGCTCAATCGTATCGGCAAGAAAGCCTGCATTTGTCTGCGCGAGCCCTCGCTCGGGCCGGTGTTTGGAATGAAAGGCGGGGCGGCGGGTGGTGGCTATGCCCAGGTGGTGCCGATGGAGGACATCAACCTGCACTTTACCGGTGATTTCAATGCCATCGGTCTTGCCAACAACCTCCTGGCCGCGCTGCTGGACAACCATATCCATCACGGCAATGCGCTCGCGGTGGATGTGCGCCGGATCGCCTGGCGGCGGGTTGTGGACATGAACGATCGGGCCTTGCGCGACATCACCGCCGCGCTCGGCGGTCCCGCTAACGGCTTCCCGCGGCAGGACGGTTTCGACATCGTCGTGGCCTCGGAGGTCATGGCGATCTTTTGCCTGGCGAACTCCGTCGAGGATCTCAAACAACGGCTGGGTAATATCGTGGTGGGTTACACCCGCGAACAGCAACCGGTGCGGGCGCGCGAGCTCAAGGCCCACGGCGCCATGACGGTGCTGCTAAAGGACGCACTGAAACCAAATCTGGCCCAAACCCTCGAGAACAATCCGGCCTTCATTCACGGCGGGCCCTTTGCCAATATCGCCCACGGCTGCAATTCGGTCATCGCCACCAAGGCGGGGCTGAAGCTCTCCGATTATGTGGTGACCGAGGCCGGGTTCGGCGCCGATCTCGGCGCGGAGAAATTCATCGACATCAAGTGCCGGAAATCCGGTTTGCGGCCCGACGCCGTGGTCATCGTGGCCACCATCCGCGCGCTCAAATACCACGGAGGCGTAGACTTAAAATCCCTCAACATCGAGAACCTCGGTGCGCTCGAGAAAGGACTCACGAATCTCGCGCGGCATGTCTCCAACATAGGCACGCAGTTCGGGTTGCCCTGTATCGTGGCGCTCAATCACTTTACGCAGGACACCCAAGCCGAGGTGGAATTGATCAAGACCAAGATGTCCGGGCACGGCGCGCCGGTTGTGCTTGCGCGGCATTGGGCCGAGGGCGGCAAGGGCGCCGAGGAGCTGGCGCACACGGTGGTGGAAATGATCGCCAAGGGCCAAAGCAATTTCCGCTTCTTGTACGAGGACTCGGCTCCCTTGTGGGACAAGATGCATGCGATCGCGACCAAGACCTATGGCGCGCAGGGAATCGCGGCGGACGCCAAGGTGAAGGCCCAGATCCAGAAGCTGCAAGACGACGGCTACGGGCACTATCCGGTGTGCGTGGCCAAGACCCAGTACTCATTCTCGACCGACATTGCGGCGCGGGGCGCCCCCGCCGGTCACGTGATCAACATCCGCGAGGTCAGGCTCTCGGCCGGCGCCGAGTTCATCGTCATGATCTGCGGCGACATCATGACCATGCCCGGTCTGCCGAAAGTCCCGGCCGCCGAAAAGATCGATATCGACGATAAGGGTAAGGTCGTCGGTTTATTCTAACCGTTGTCTAGTGATCAGAAGTCTCCTCTGGATCGCGGTTGAGTTTTGCAAGTAATGCTGAGTAATTTTCCATCAACTGAGCGAGGTTGGGATGGTCCGACGGTAGGGCTTTTTTTAGGATCTGTAGCGCGCGTTCATACAGCGGCTCGGCCTTCCCGTACTGGCCTTGGGCATCGTAGAGCGCCGCCAGGTTGTTGAGGCTCGCAGCCACATGGGGATGTTCGGGGCCGAGGGCCTTCTCCACAATCGTGAGTGCGCGTTGATAGAGCGGCTCGGCCTTGCCGTACTGGCCTTGGGTGTCGTAGAGCGCCGCCAGGTTGTTGAGGCTCTTGGCCACATCGGGATGATCGAGGCCGAGGGCCTTCTCCTTGATGGCGAGCGCGCGTTGATAGAGCGGCTCGGCCTTGCGGTACTGTCCTTGGGCGTGGTAGAGCAACGCCAGGTTGTTGAGGCTCGCGGCCACATCGGGATGTTCGGCGCCGAGGGCCTTCTCGCGGATGGCGAGCGATTTTTCGAGGAAAGGCTGTGCCTGGGCGTATCGTCCGATCTTCCAGGCAAGCTCACCCGCCATGTTGAGATACGTCGGATTGTCCGGCTCGAGCTTGGCGGCCTCCTGGTAATAAGCATAAGTTTTCGCATAGTCGATCCGTTCGTAGGCAAGCTGACCCAGTTGATACGCCGCTTGCGCGGCCTTTTCGTTGCTAGCGGCGGCTTGCGCTTTGCCCTGCTCGAGCGCCTTGCCAAAGAGCGCTTCGGCGGCGGCCGTGTCGCCTTTGGCCAGCGCTTCCTGTGCTTGTTTCAACTGGTCCTCAGGCAGCTCTCCCTTGAACTTCCCTAGGGCCTGGGTGGCTAAGTCTGTCTTTCTCGGCGGCGCTGGTTTTGGTGAACTCCGCGCGTAGCTCTTGTTCCCGGCGTTTGAGGCTCTCTTCGTGTTCCTTGAGCGTGATGCCGGTGACGCGCATGTGCATGGTGGTATTAGCCCCGGTGTTGGTGACCGCCACGCCGCCTTGCTCTGCCGGAGTGGTCACGTTTCCGGCGATGCCACCATCTCCGACCGAGACGCTAGTTGGTGAAGCTGGTTTTGAGTTAGCGGAGAAGTGTACGTATAGTTGCCATCCTCCGGCGGCGAGTGCCGCGACGAAAGCTCCGATGAAACCCAGCGTGCGCTGATGATTCGGATCACTGATCCAGCGCCACTGGGACGAGGTTGCGGTTGCTTGAGGTTTCCCCGTAATTCCTTGTATCAATCTCTCCATATCGTGCCCGAAACGAGCACGCAAGCGGTCGAAGATCCGCCCGGCGATGCCTTCGCTATCCTCGCGGCGATAGTTGAGAAAGACGCGCGACATGTGCAGTCCAATGCGTGGGATTGTATGGAGAGTATATTCGCGACTTCGGTTTGTGAAAACTCAGTTGCCGGCAGCTGCTCCACATTAAACGGGTCTGGGAGCGTAGGCACACCCAATCTGGTGCGCTGCTACACACACGCATGTCTTTCCAGCCTGCCAGGGGAAAACCCTCCCTCACGGGGTTTTCCCTTGCTGTTTTTATTCGAAGCCCTATGCTCAACGCGCGCACTGCATCCCGCTGTGCCGATCGAGGCTATAATCGTCATACGCGTAACCTATCGATAGGTACTCTCGTGGAAACATTGACAATTTCTCCTAAATATCAGGTAGTAATACCTAAACGTATTCGTGGCATGCTCAAGCTCAGTCCGGGGCAAAAGCTACAGGCCATCCTTTTCGAGGACCGAATCGAGCTGATCCCACTGCGTACGGCGAAAACGGTGAGGGGGTTTCTAAGAGGTATCGATACGGATGTTCCTCGTGAGGGGGATCGCATCTGAACGTTGTCGATTCATCCGGCTGGCTTGAATACTTTGCCGACGGCCCCAGTGCCGAGTTCTTCCCTCCCCCCATCGAGGCCACCGGCGATCTGCTCGTCCCGACCTTGAGCCTTTACGAGGTGTTCAAACGCGTTCTGCAACAGCGCGGCGAAGGGGCGGCGCTTCAGGCCGTAGCCCTCATGCAACAAGGGCAGGTCGTCGAGCTTACGGCGTCGCTTGCCCTGGTCGCGGCTAAAGGGAACCTCTAAAAAATCGTCGTACCCGCGAAAGCGGGTATCCAGGTTTGTTGAGATGCCTGGGTTCCGGCTTTCGCGGGAACGACACAGCATCCTACTGGCAACCGCACAAACCTATGGCGCTACCGTGTGGAGCCAGGACGCGGATTTCGAGCTCATTGCGGGGGTGAAATATGTTGCTAAGACGAAATCCTAGACGCTTGGATGGAATGCTGCTGATTCCACCGTGATCGGGCGCGTCGAGCTAGAGACCGGGGGAGAGGTCGCCGGTCACGTGATCACCATCCGTAAGGTCAGGCTCTCGGCCGGCGCCGAATTCATCCTCATGATCTGCGGCGATATCATGACCATGCCCGGTCTGGCGGAAGTCCCGGCCGCCGAAAAGATAGATATCGACGATCAGGGGAAGGTGGTCGGTTTGTTTTAATCCTTGTCTAGTGATCAGCTTGACCCGATCCCGGGCTGCGCCTCGCCCCCGACCATGCCGATATGCGTACCAGCTCTCCAGGTGGTAGATCGCAAGCAGCAATTCAGATAGAGATTATTCATCAGAGGCAGAAATGAGCGACACAAGTGGCGGCGGAAGTTTGTACATTCGATTGAGGCAGAAGCTGAGCGGCTACGCGAACATGGATGCGGCGTTCCAATGGCTCGAAGACAACTACGACCGCGTTACGGCGCTATTCAACAACGACAGGGTCCGTAATTTCGTCTTTGAGCCGATTTAAAGACGTGTTCGAACTGAAGGGACACGACGAGGCAAACGGGATCCGAGCCGCGATTACGCGGGTCGCGGTCGCGAACATGGTCATGGCGGTCTGCCGGGCAAGATGGGCGTTGGCGTACTCGTGTCCATGGCGTTGGAGGCATGGATGGCCTATGTTATCGCACAGCGAGTGGGTATCCGAGTAGAGAAGCCGGCCGATGTGCTCAAGTACTTCACGTTGCTGGCGGGAGTAATCGGCACCGTAATCTGGGGGATCAAAGCGCTACTCGGCGTTGCGTTCTCAGCCTTCTCGATCATCCCTGGGTATCAATCCGCTCGTCTTTGCAGAAATAGCAGTTACTAACCTCATCGGCGTCTTGTTCTGGATCGGCTTCGAAGAGGCCAGGAAATCCGGCAGTTTCGCCATCCCACGGCGAACGGTCTCGCGAATCGCGGATGAAACAAAGGCCCTCTACCTGCACCAATACGCCATTATCAAGCGAGGCCTCTCGCCTGCCAATCTGCGCATGATGAGCGAGCGAATAGCTGCATGGGTTCGTGGCGATATTCCGCACAACGCGGCCAGGATGCCTGGAGAGTTATTTGCAACAGCGGCCATGGCCTATCTGCTCGCCGGCAAGACCGATCAGTTTGAGGGTCCGCTTGGCCAGATCTTCATACAGGCCATCCGCGATCGCGTTCCGGACCTGGCAGACGCCACGCACGCGAAGATCGCCGAGCACATGTCTCACTACAGTCCGGAAGGACTGGCTGGCGTCATTAACACGGTGAAAGGCCGGATGTTCGAACTGCTTGTGAAACAGCATGAGAATGCTGACGGCGATACGTGGACGGCAAGGGTACACGATGATCAGTCCTACCCTGGTTCGGACCTCATTTTCACTGACGAGCGAACAGGGCAGATCGTCGAGGTGTCGTTGAAAGCGACCGATAGTCCCGCCTACATCGAGAACGCGCTGCTGCGCTATCCCGACATTCCCATCATGACCACGGAGGAAGTCGCGGTTCACTTCGACGGCCATCCGTCTGTCGAGAGCACCGCCTTCCGCAACGCCGAGCTAACGGAAATCACCAACGCGAACTTCGAAACGATGCTCGACAAGTTGACGCCAATATCGGCGGTTGAAGTAGGTGGCACTGGCGTGGCGGCTTCGGCGATTGCCAACCTATGGCCCTTCGTTGCCGCGTATATTCGCGGGCGCATCACCTCGGCACAGTTAAGGCAAACTTCTGTCCGGGTGTTCGGCGAATCCGGGGAGCTGCTCGCCGTCCGTCTTGGGTACGGCGCACTGTTCGGCCCCGTATTCGCTTGGTATCTGCTCGCCCGCGGCGTGATTCTCCTTACGAACGCTGCGGAGGGCGTGCGAGATTCAAGCCCTGGACCGGATCCTTCGACGAGCCGCATATATCGTCTCTCGGTGAGCTTCTCGCCCGCATAAGCACTACCGATCATGCAATCCCCAGCCCCAGCGATCGCCCCCCGGGTTCGCGGAACGTCGCCCGTGACGCTGAGCGCGCGTAGATACCGTTTCCATACGTTTCAAGTCGCTATTGAAAACCGTGGCCTACCTTACACAGGAAGGTCCAACAAATGTCGGCAATAGGCCGAAAGGTCCTCTGCAAGCCGCGGGTCGGTCATAAAGACCTCTTGAAAGATGCCGGATTGGCGTTCCGTCAGAACGGAGATAACCGGATGCGTTAGCTCTGGACTGCCGCTCCAATTCACAGAATGCTTCTGCGCAAGATCCAGATACTCGTCGGCGAACGTCGGGATATACAAAGTCATAGGACGGTTGGTTGCGCGGGAGATCTGGTGAGCGATCGCGATTCCCTTCGGGATCGAGGTCGCCGAAGTGAGTCCAGCAGGCCTGCGGAAGTTTCGTTAGGAGCGCTACGGCTGGCTCGATATCGGTGCCAGAGGCGAATGCAGCGGCCGCTCCGGACGACAAGGGCAAGTCCACGAAAGCGCCGAGGTTCTCGCAAGTGATAAGGATCTGTGGGGATGTTCCAACGAGAGTCTTTTCCAATATGGTATGAGTCTCAACGTGGGTGTGTGTTTCCAACGAGGTATGAGTCTGAAAGGTAGCGTTTGGTCGATCATGGCAGCCATGGTGATCGACACGAACAAAACGCGACTTTGCTCAAGGCTTTTTTGGACGGTACGGCGGGACGCACCGCCTGATGACTCACTTTAGCACTTCGTTCAGACTCAAACCTCTATTGGAATTGACTGCCTATTCCGGGAAGTAGAGGTGAAGGCCCGCCTAAGCAAACGCCAAGCTCCGGCGCGCGGCTTGTAAGATGCGCTCGGTATCCGGCAGGTAATGCGACTCCAGCCGGTAGAGCGGCATGATGCAGTCGTAGCCGGCCACGCGTTCGATCGGCGCCTGCAAGGACAACAAGCCCCGTTCGGCGAGTTGCGCGGCGATCTCCGCGCCCACCCCGCAGGTGCGCGCCGCTTCCTGCACGATGACGCAACGCCCGGTCTTGGCGACCGATTCGAGGATGGTCTCGATGTCGAGCGGTTTCAAGGTCGCGACATCGATCACTTCGGCCGCGACGCCTTCCTGAGCGAGGGCCTCGGCGGCTTGGCTCGTCTCCTGAATGAGCGCGCCCCAGGACACCAGCGTGATGTCTGTGCCCTCGCGCAACAGATAGCACACGTCGAGCGGCAAGGCCGCACCGTCGTCCACCACCTCCTGGCGGTACAGGCGATACAGGCGCGGGGGTTCGAGAAAGATCACCGGGTCCGGATCGCGGATTGCAGCGAGCAGAAGCCCGTAGGCGCGTGCCGGCGAGGAAGGCACGACGACGCGCAGGCCCGGAATAGGCGCAAACAGGGCTTCCACGCTCTCGGAATGGTGCTCCGGGGCATGGATCCCGCCGCCGTTCGGCGCGCGCAGGACCAACGGGCAGCTTAAGCGCCCGCGGGTGCGGGTGCGCAGGCGCGCGGCATGGTTCAGGATCTGATCGAGACAGATAAACCCCGAGAATTGGACCTCGGCGACGGGCTTGAGGCCTTGCGCCGCCATGCCGATCGCCATGCCCGCGATCAGAGCCTCCGACAACGGGGTATCCACCACCCGCACCTTGCCGAAACGCTGTTGCAAACCGAGGGTGGCGCGGAACACGCCTCCGTTGACGCCGACATCTTCGCCCAAGACGACGACATTCGGGTCCGCTTGCAGCTCATAGGCGAGCGCCAGATTGACTGCTTCAACGAGTGTAAGGTCGGGCATGGCGCACCTCCTCAGAGTCCGGCCGTCTCCCGCTGCACGCTATAGGCGCGCGGCAAGGTCGCGTAAAGATGCGAGAACATGGTCTCTGGACTCGGTGCAGGCATCGCGGTGTAATCGCGCACCGCTTGCTCTACCTCGGCCGCGACGCTCCGTTCGAGCCGCACGTCGTCTTCCTCCCGCCAGTCGGCGGCGCGCAGAAGATATGCACGCAGACGAGCGACCGCATCCGCCTGCCCGTAGCGCTCGACCTCCTCGGTCGAGCGGTAGCGGCTGGCATTGTCCGCGGTCGTATGGTCGCCCATACGATAACTCAACGCCTCGATGAGACTGGGCCCGTCCCCGCGGCGAGCCTTTTCCAGCGCCCGATCCACCGCATAACGCACGGCGATCACGTCGTTCCCGTCGACCTGCTCGCCCGCAACCCCCGCCGCGATCGCCTTCTGCGCCAGGGTCTCGGCCGCGGTTTGCGCGGCGCGCGGGACGGAAATGGCCCATTGGTTATTGTTGATCACAAACACCACCGGCAAGCGCCAAATCCCCGCGGCGTTGAGAGCCTCGTAGAAATCCCCCTTGGAAGTCCCACCGTCACCGACGATGCACACGGCCGCCCGGGCCTCGCCGCGATACTTGAACGCATAGGCCACGCCTACCGCATGGCAGCATTGACTCGCCACCGGGACGCAGATGGGAAAATCTTCCCGGCAGCGGGCATAGTCCATGCCGCGCTCATCCCCGCCCCAATAGAGCAGGATATCAGCCATGCGCACGCCGCGCGGGAATTGCGCGGCCTGATCCCGGTAGGAGGGAAACAACACATCTTCCGGCCGCATGGCATGTCCGATACCGGCGCCGATCGCCTCCTGCCCTAGGCACGAGGCATAGGTGCCGAGTTGCCCGGTGCGCTGCATCGCGATCGCCTTTTTATCGAACTGACGCGCGGCCACCATGCCGCGATAGAGATCGATGAGCACGGCGGGTTCGCGGGCGAAATCAGGTAGAGACTCGACCGGGGTGCCGGCGGGATCCAGAAACTGTGTATAGTGAATACGGAAGCTAGCGACGTCTTTCACTACCGCCTCCTTTGTTGCCCGAGGGGCTAACTGAGTGTCGCGTTTTTATGCCGCGGAACGCGGTGCGACTCTTACATTCGCTTCGATCGCTGCAAAGCGCGAAGGTTCCGTTTAATATTATAGCCGCACGAGGGCTCCACGAGGGCACTCGGAATCTTTAATCTTAGGGCCAGTCAAAGATTCAGACACGGCCCGTGTTTGCTAAAGAGGCGCAGGCTATGCAGTCCCTCCAGGATGATCCGACGGCGGCCGCCGGTATCGAATTCGTCGAGTATACCGCGCCCGACACCCAAGCGTTGGAACGATTGTTCGTGACGCTCGGGTTCGCCGCCGTGGCGCGGCATCGCTCGAAGCACGTGACGCTGTATCGCCAAGGCGATATCAATTTTATCATCAATCATGAGCCGAACAGCTTCGCCCAGGCCTTCGCCCGCAAGCATGGCGCTTCGGTGTGCGCCTTCGCCATGCGCGTGCAAGACGCTGCTTCGGCGTATAAGCGGGCGCTCGGGCTCGGCGCCAAGCCCTATCGCGGTCCGGTGGGCCCGATGGAGCTCAATATCCCCGCGATCCAAGGCATCGGCCGCAGCCTGATTTATCTCGTCGATCGCTACGGGGAACGCTCGATCTACGACGTCGATTTTTTACCGCTCGCAACGCCGGCACGCGTTGACGGCGTGGGTTTAATCCATGTCGACCATCTGACCCACAACGTACGCAAGGGCAGGATGGACGAGTGGGCGAGCTTCTACGAGCGGCTCTTCGATTTCAGTGAGATCCGCTATTTCGATATCCAGGGGCAAAAGACGGGACTTAAGTCCCGCGCGATGGCGAGCCCCGGCGGGCAGATCCGCATCCCCATCAACGAGCCCTCGGATCGTCATTCGCAGATCCAGGAATACCTCCAAGCTTATGGCGGTGAGGGCATCCAACACATCGCGCTCGCCACCCATGATATTTATACCACGGTCGAGTCCTTGCGCGAGCGTGGCGTAAAGTTCCTGGACGTGCCGGAGACGTACTATGACGCCGTCGAAAAGCGTGTGCCCGGGCACGGCGAGGATCTCGATCGCTTGCGGCGCGATCGCATCCTCATCGACGGTGCGACCCGTCAACAGGAGGGCGGTTTATTGTTGCAGATTTTCACCGAAACCGTGATCGGTCCCATCTTCTTCGAGGTCATCCAGCGCAAGGGTAACGAAGGCTTCGGCGAGGGCAATTTCCAGGCCTTGTTCGAGGCCATCGAACGCGAACAGATGCAGCGCGGCGTGCTCTGATGGCTCAGTGGATCGCGTTACCCAAGAGCGAAGGGCAGTCCTCGCGTCAAGCGCACGCGGACCTGCCCGCGAATACCTACGAACGGGAGCTCGGGAAAGAAGGCTTTTACGGTCCCTCGACGCAAATGTACCACCGCCATCCGCCAACCGGCTGGACCGAGGTGGAAGGCCCTCTCCGGCCACGCGCCTTCGATACGGCAAAACTGGTTGGGTCTACGCCGATGCCGTGGGAAGCGGCGCGGCTATTGTCCAACGCATTCTTCGATCTCCGGATCTGGCGTTTGCAAGGGCCGATGGACAGTCTTGCGCGTAATGCCGATGGCGATGAGCTGCTGTTCGTCCACGCGGGCGGCGGGGATCTTTACTGTGATTATGGACACCTAACGATCCGCGAGGGAGATTACCTCATGCTGCCTCGCGGTACCTTATGGCGCCTGGAAACGACGGCGCCCGCGACGCTGTTGATGATCGAGGCGACCGGTGCCAGTTACCGGCTTCCCGACAAAGGTATCGCCGGCCAGCATGCGGTGTTCGATCCGGCCGTGCTCGATGCACCCGCCATCGACGCGGCCTTTCGCGCCCAGCACTCGGAGCGTGAATGGCGGGTCGCCGTGAAGCGCCGCGGATCCGTGAGCCTCCTTACCTATCCCTTCAACCCGCTCGACGCGGTTGGGTGGCACGGAACTCTCATGCCCGTGCGCCTCAATTGGCGCGACATTCGGCCCTTGATGAGCCATCGATATCACCTACCGCCCTCGGCGCACACGACGTTTTTGGCCGAGCGTTTTGTTGTCTGCACCTTCTGCCCGCGGCCGTTGGAAAGCGATCCCGGCGCCTTGAGGGTGCCGTTTTTTCACAACAACGACGATTATGACGAGGTGATCTTTTATCACCAGGGCCAGTTTTTCTCCCGCGATAACATCCATCCGGGCATGCTGACGCTGCACCCGAGCGGCATCACCCACGGGCCCCACCCGAAGGCTTTCCAGGCCGGACAAGCCCACCGCCGCACCGAGACCGACGAGGTCGCGTTCATGATCGACGCGCGCGATGCGATCGAGGTGGCCGCGCTTCCCCAGGGAGTCGAATGGCCCGGTTATGTGGATTCTTGGCGGGAGCGCTGAATGAAGCTTGCCTCCCTTAAGGTGGGGGGCCGCGATGGCACGCTCGTCGTCGTGAGCCGCGATTTAACCCGGGCGGCGGCGGCAGCGGAAATCGCGCCGAGCTTGCAGAGCGCTCTAGACGATTGGACCGGCGCCGCGCCGCGGTTACACTCGGTCTACGATAATCTCAATCGCGGTGCACGCAGCGGGTTCGCGCTGGATGTGAGCGCCCTGGCCGCGCCCTTGCCGCGGGCCTATCAATGGCTGGACGGCAGCGCCTATCTCAGCCATGTGGAACGCGTGCGCCAAGCGCGGGGGGCCGGCATGCCTGCCAACGCGTCCACCGATCCGCTCATGTATCAGGGCAATTCAGCGGGATTCATCGGCCCGTGCGATCCGATCGAGGTGCCTGACGAAACCTGGGGCGTCGACTTCGAAGCGGAAATCGCGGTGATCACCGGCGATGTCCCGCGTGGTGTGAGCCCGGCCGAGGCACGCGCTAACATTGTCTTATCGATGCTGGTCAATGATATATCGCTGCGGTATTTGATCCCAGCCGAGCTTGCCAAGGGGTTCGGCTTTCTGCACGGAAAACCGGGTCCCGCGTTTTCACCCGTGGCCGTGACGCCGGACGAGCTAGGAGAGGCCTGGGACGGCGCCAAGGTGCACTTGCCGTTGCGCACGCTCTGGAACGAGCGGCCGTTCGGACAACCGCATGCGGGCGCCGGTATGCAATTCGACTTCCCCGCGCTCATCAGTCACGCCGCCAAGACGCGCCCCCTGCCTGCCGGCACGGTTCTCGGTTCCGGGACCGTGAGCAATGCCGATCCCGCCCTGGGATTCTCGTGCATTGTCGAGCAGCGGGCGCTGGAGACGGTAACCCGCGGACGTATCGAGACACCCTTCATGCGGCACGGCGATCGGCTCCGCATCGAAATGCTCGATGGCGACGGCCGGTCAATCTTCGGTGCCATCGCGCAAGAGGTTCGGGTTTGCAGAAGCTGACGCTCTACACCTATTTCCGCAGCTCGGCGGCGTATCGGGTCCGCATCGCGCTGCACTTAAAGCGGCTCGACTACGAGCCGCGGTACGTGAATCTGCTCCAAGACGGCGGGCATGAGGCGGATTACCGAGAGATAAACCCGCAAGGGTTCGTCCCGGTGCTGGTCGCGGACGACGTGGTGCTGACCCAGTCGCTCGCCATCATCGAGTACCTCGATGAGGTCTGTCCCGAACCGCCGCTGCTACCTGCCGGCGCCCAAAACCGCGCCTATGTCCGCGGTCTGGCGCAACTTATCGTTTGCGACGTTCACCCCCTGAATAATCTGCGGGTGCTCAATTATCTCAAGACCTTCCTCGGGCAAGGGGAGGACGCCTGCCGCGGGTGGTACCGGCATTGGATCGCGGAGGGCTTCGCTGCGTTCGAGCGCCGGCTTGAGCGTCGTTCTAGCGCGGGTTGTTTTTGTTTTGGCGATACCCCGACGCTGGCGGACCTGTGCCTCGTGCCGCAGATGTACAACGCGCGGCGCTTCGAATGTGATCTAAGCGCCTATCCCAGGCTTCAGGCCATCGACGGCCACTGCTCGCGTTTGCCGGAGTTTTGCCAAGCCGCGCCGGAGGCTCAGCCGGATGCTGCCGCTTAGAGGCAGCCCGCAACCCTGGATCGCGGATTCTGGGTTGAAATCTAAGCTGGACCGATCGGTCTAATTGGTTATGTTTTTTGCAGAGGAATGTGCTGTGTAATAAGGAGGTCATGTATGAACGCAGTCACCACTCCAAGCTTGAACCGTTTTGCCGCGCGGCATCATCTCGTCGGATTGAGTCCGTCGTCGCTCGCGGCCGTCGCCACCAATCAGCGCGGGTATAGCATCGATAAGGCCCAGCGTTTCCTCGCGTTTCAGAGCCGCATCAAGCAGGAACTGCTGCGGCATCGGGTAATCATCGCCAACCCTTACACGGCCTGGTTCCGCCACGGCGAACAATCCGGCGAGCAGATCAAAACGTTCATCGTTCAATTTTCCGTCTTTTCCAATCTCTTTCTGGTCGCGCAACTCTATAAAACCATCAACGCCGACTCCCTCGAAGGCATGCGGGCCTCGAAAGAGATCCTCGCCAATGAGATCGGTGTGGTCTTCAACCCGGGCAAGGAATCGGCCCGCCGCCAGGATGAGCACACCGACCCAAAGCTCGTCTCGACCGAGGGCACCGTCGAAGGCGGCACCTTCCGTTTCCGGGCCGCGCATTTCGAGTGGCTGTTGCGCATCGCCGCTAAGCTAGGTCTGGGATTTAACGATGTCGGCAAGCGCCGGCACGGCACATCCGCGACCTTGTTTTTCTGCGACGAGTTAGCGCGACTCTACGGCAACGAACACTACCAGATCTCGCAAGCGGCCAGTTTCGCCGTGGAAAATTGGGCCGCGGCCGGCTTTTGGAAAGAGCTCATCGAAGGCTTCGAGAAGTTCAATACGCAGAGCGGGGCCGATCTGCCACTGGCGTTCTTCACCTGGCACGAACGCTTGGAGTCGCAACATGCCCGCCACACGCAGGAAGAGCTCGAGGACCTTTATTTTCATCGGACCTTGGACGAAGACGCCTTCATTCGCCACGGAAATGAAATGCTGGACGGCGTCGCCGCCTTTTGGGATGGCTTGGAGGCACAGCGAAAAATCGGTAACAACTGAGAGGCTGTGAATCAATTGTCATTTGACGGTAGTTCAGACACTGATATGACCCTGGGTCGACGCGTTGAGGTAGGTTTCGCATCAGAGCGGTATGTGTCGGAGGCGGCAACGATAGGC
>Ga0136621_1000305_pt1 | contig 18756 bp, 10 predicted proteins | sample AntDryUQ445A2306_FD_104673 | JGI IMG/M metagenome (GOLD analysis project Ga0136621, IMG submission 104673) | Polar desert sand microbial communities from Dry Valleys, Antarctica - metaG UQ445A (23.06) | ecosystem: Environmental > Terrestrial > Soil > Desert | place: Antarctica: Dry Valley...
ATCCATTTTATCCGCGACCATTCTGTACCTCACCAGGATATTCATTTAATTTTTGGTACAAGAGCTCAGCAGGATCTTTTATATTATAATGAATTAAAATCTTTACAAAATGATGTGCAGGGATTTCATTTTATCCCTTCGCTTTCAAGAGAAAAATGGGACGGATGCTGCGGTTATGTGCACGCTGTTTATGAAGACCTTATTCAGCAGAAAAAAAATGGAACAGATGAATTACCACCAGCACAATTTTATTTATGTGGCTGGAAGGCCATGATCGATGAAGCCAAACAACGAATATTAGCGATGGGCTATGATAAAAAATCTATTCATTTAGAGTTATACGGGTAGATAGATAATCGCTGATTAGAGCCTGGAAGTCAAAAATCGTTAGGAGATTGCTTTTACAATTATTTCTTTTACCTGGTCAATGGCTATTCTTTCCTGCAGCATACTATCCCGGTGCCTGATGGTAACGGTATAATCTTCTTTTGTTTGATAATCTACGGTAATGCAAAAAGGAGTTCCAATCGCATCCATCCTTCTATAGCGTTTACCAATAGTGTCTTTCTCTTCGTAAAAACATTTAAAATGTGGCTTACATTGGTTAATGATGCTTCGGGCAATCTCAGGCAAGCCATCTTTTTTAACCAATGGTAACACCGCCAGTTTAATAGGGGCCATCATGGGAGAAAATTTTAATACCACCCTGGTGTCTTTTTTTTCTTCTGTACTCATATCTTCTTCGGTGTACGCTTCACTTAAAAGCAATAGCACACATCGATCTACACCAATGGATGTTTCAATAACATAAGGAATATAATTGCCAAATGGCTTTCCATTAGCATCCAGGTCATTATCAAAATATTGCAGCTTCTTTTTGCTATACTCCTGGTGGCTTTTTAAATCAAAATCGGTACGACTGTGTATGCCCTCTACTTCTTTAAAACCAATAGGAAAATTATATTCAATATCTGTAGCCGCATCGGCATAATGCGCCAGTTTAACATGGTCATGAAAGCGATATTTATCTTTTGAAATGCCAAGATTTAAATGCCATTGCATTCGCTGTTCTTTCCAGTATTGATACCACTGCTTTTGCGTGCCGGGGCGAATAAAAAATTGCATTTCCATTTGTTCAAATTCACGCATGCGAAAAATAAACTGCCGCGCAACAATTTCGTTACGGAAGGCTTTACCTATTTGTGCAATACCAAATGGAATTTTCATGCGCCCACTTTTTTGCACATTTAAAAAATTTACAAAAATACCTTGTGCTGTTTCCGGCCTTAAATAAATTTCATTCGCATCCTCACTTACTGAACCCATCTGCGTAGAGAACATCAGGTTAAATTGCCTTATCTCCGTCCAATTGCCTGTGCCACTTACCCCGCATACTATTTTATACGTTTCTAATAATCTTTTTAAACCTTCAAAATCATTGGCTGTAAGCATTACATCCATTTCTTTTAATAAGATCTCTGCCTGGTCTTCATGCCCGTCTTTTTCCAATTCTTCAGCTTTGACTTCTATCAAATGATCAACACGGTAACGTTTATTACTGTCTTTATTATCGATCATTGGATCACTGAAATTGTCAACATGCCCGCTTGCTTTCCATGTAGTTGGATGCATAAAAATAGCTGCATCAATACCTACAATATTTTCGTGTATTTGCGTCATGCTTTTCCACCAATGATCTTTAATGTTTTTTTTTAGTTCGCTGCCCCACTGACCGTAATCGTAAACAGCAGCCAGACCATCGTAGATTTCGCTGGAAGGGAAAATAAATCCATACTCTTTACAGTGAGAAATAATTGCCTGGAATCTATTGTTATCCATTGTCATATTGCGGGCAAAAGTAAGCTGAATGGGTGAAAGTTGATTTTACAGATGACAGTTGACGGATGACAGATGACAGTGGGTCGTTGAGAGAAAAATTAGTCATGCATGGGGAAATGAACTGATGAAACCTGTGCTCTCACGTCTGACTTTTCACGTCTCACGGGTTTACTGACCTATAATGGTAGAATCCGAGCGTGTGGAATCAACAGGGAACGTTTCCATTTTTTGCTTTCCTTTTTTTCGCCCGAATAAAGTAGATAATGATTCAAATTCCTTACGGTAAGAAAGTTTAACTCCCGCCCGTTGGCTGCGCAAGGTGCTGAGATTGGGACCGCCAATTAAAGGATCTGCGGTTTGTGTATAAAAAAAGGTAGCCCGTACAGTTCCGGATTTATTTATAAGCAATGAAATATTTACATCGGGAAACAGGCGAATGGATTGTTCTATACTCGATTCAAGCGGTACATCAAACGTGCCGCCAAAGGTAATTTGAAGCCGGTCTTTTAATAATGGCAGGCCCACACTAAAGTTCAGATCAGTTTGATTGATATTAAATCCCCTGGCATTTCTATCAATAAGGTTGCGATTATATAAAGACCCGGTAAAATTGAAGGTCAGATCGTTATTGCGTAAAATTTTTGAGAGCAGTTGATTTAAACGCTTATTTACTTCTCCAAAGAACAAACCAGAGATGGTGCTATAAGCAAATTCGTTTAGCGAAGAAGTAAAACTGCTTTGATAAGGAGCAAAAGAATTAAATACAATTAAATAGGTAACCTGCTTATTTATTTCATTTTGATTATTTTCTATTTGCTGTATGCCATATGACACATAAGGATCGCTATTAGCAATACTGTTTTCCGGAAATTCAAGCTGAAAATTAAAAGTCGGTTTAAATAGTTCGCCGGTTAAAATGGCTACTACATTCACATCGCCCCGTAAGTTTGCAAGCCTGTTATTATTTAAACCCAGGCTTTCGCTAAGAGGAGCAAAGTTTACATTTTCGGCCTTGTACACCGCTTCAAACCGTATAGTGGCAGAATAAGGGTCGCCTGTCCATTCTATATAATTGTTGGAGCCGGAACGTAAAACAAATGGCTTTTTAAAAAAAGATTGAAAAGTAAATAAGTAACTGCCTTCCTGTATATCGTAACGTCCGCGCATGGTAAGAGGTTCCTGCGTACCTGCCCGCAGGCGTAAGTTACCAGTTCCCCTGCCTCTTATTACATCACCTGTCAGGTCATCTAAAACTACTTCAATATTTACCCGTGGATTAGCCGTTACGTTTACTTCATAAGTTATGTTACTCGAAGATTTCTGCAACTCCTCTTCCGACATTTCCTTACCATACTTACGCTCCACCATGAAACTGGCGGCACCGGTTACCCGTGACCTTGATGGCGGCAAAGTAATGAAAGAGCTATCCTGGTAAGAAGCTACGGCTTCTATATACATGTTCATATCGTATTGTGGTCCTAGTAATACAAATGAGCCCGTACCTTTGGCCCTCCCATAAAACTGTTGGTTATCATTATAGCTGGTGTTAATTAATTCCATCGGATTATTGTCCACTTCAGCTACGATATCAAAAACCATGTTTTGAAAACTTTTATGCGTAATACCTCCGCGTACAGTAGCCGTATTTCCATCAAGATCACGCAATTTCATATTACCTAACCTGATTTCATTTTCTGTGATCTCTAATTCCGTATCATCTATTTTATAAAAAACCCGTGTAAAATTTACCTTCAATCCTGCATCCTTTAATTTCATTTTGGTAATATAATCCCGCTTACCGCCCTCACCTAAAATATTAATATTGCCGGTTAAGTATCCCTGTAGGTCAGAAAATAAATTGCCAATAAAACGTTCCAGTATTTTTACAGGATAGTTAGTTGCCATAACACTTATTCTATCCTGGTGTAGTTTGGCTGAATCTTTAAAATCCAGGGCCAGGTCAAAATTAATTTTATGCTCCGGGTCAAGATTATTTCCTTTCCCCGTAAACAATCCTGTTTTATTATTATAAGATATAGAAGCCTGAACATCGCCAATTGAATCATCATCAACTGTTAAAGCCTTTGTTTTAATATCAGCAATAACGTTGAATTTGTTTTGAGCATCTTCTACACGAATATCGCCTGTGAGCAAGCCTTCTATGCGATTGGTTTTAACAAACAACGGAGACAGGTCACCAATATTTAGGTTTTGCAAAGTAATGTGCAGATCAGTCCAATCACCCACATCAGAAGGTTGGGTACTGATCTTTATTTCCTGGTTAGATTCCCTTAACACAAGCTGGCCCTGCACGGCAGTGTTTTTTCTAAAATCCAATTCACCTCCCTGTTCAATGCTCCAGGTTTTTCCATTTAATACAAAAGAAGATGGATTAAATAAAATCGAAGCACCATTCGAAAATGTTTTTACCTGTGCTGATAAGTTAGCCTTGTTAATAGTTTGATTGGCGATTGTGTTAAGGGTAATATCCGAAACATCATTTTGTGCCTGGATAGTGAAAGTAGTTTCGGGAAAACTCAAGCTATCACTTACTAAGGCATTATTGACTTGCCCGGTTATGATTAATCTTTCAAAGTTCCCATCACCTTTTATTTTTACATCGCCAAACTGGTATTGATTAAAACCAAACTGCGGCACATCAGCGTCAAGCGTTAAAGAATTAGCTGCCACATTCAGTGAGCCTTTAATGTGGCTATTGTTGAAACCGGAAAGACGTGGATCAACCAATTGCATATAATCTTCCACTACACCTGTTGTAATATCGAAAGTGAATGCCTGGTTTGGAATATTTCTTCGCGGCGGTTTAATGTAAGAAGGATAATACCTGTTTAAAAATAGGGTAAAGGCATCGGGTAAAGATTTCAAATCAAATTGCCCATTAACGCTTACATCAAATTCATTGGACCTTGCCCTGAAATTACGTAGGCCATTGATAAAATTTGAAGACACCACCAATGAATCAAATGAAAGACGTTTTCCTTTTTGCAAAAGAGTAGCATTACTAATGCTGGCATTGCCCAAAAAATCTGCAATCGAACTTCCGGTAAATTGCAGGTCAAATTTTCCGCTAAGTGATAATTCTTCGTTGATTAACTGTAAAGCTTTCAGGTCTGCTTTTACAATATCGGCTTTCACGTCAAACGTAGGTTCAGCGCCAGTGAAAGTAATAAGCCCGTTTAAACTTAAATCTGCGTTAGGATCTTTAATATCAAATTTCCCATCAAAAGTTTTTTTACTCAACCTGCCTTTTGCAGTAATATTTTGATAGGTATAATTATTAAACCTTATTTTTTGAATATTGCCATCTATCGCCAAATCCAATGTATTCCAATTAAACCCTCTTCCTTTTAGATCGCCATTAAAAGCAATAGCACCTAACTGATTATTATTAAGAAACTGTCCCAGTTGAAAATTAGAAGTGGCAATGCTGCCGGAATAAACGGGCGTACCATTTTTTGGCAACTTCATATTTAAATCTGTTCGCAGGGTGCCGAGTGCGGTTTGTAAAGTGCCGTAGGTTACAAAATCATTGACAAAGCCGGTGTAGGTGCCCGTAAAATGAATGTCGCCTAGTTTTCTTAGATTGGGTACAGTAACCTTCCGTATGGCTGGAATAAAGCTTGCCAGGTCTCCATGATTAGTCCGTAATTCTTCCGCTTCTATATTTATAAAGGTTTCATTAATGTTTGGCAAACCAATTACACTAATGTCTCCCTGTAACCTGGTGGACCCTGATCTTAAACTTATTCCTTTTCCGCCCAGATCATCAACCTTCCCTTTCACCAAACCATTTAAATAAAACATTCTGTTGAGGTCTTTGATACCGGGTGCAAAAAAAGCGATGTCATCGGATGCGACATTGGTATTATTAAAATTAGCTTCCATTGTAACGGCATGAATAAAATCACTTAGATCGCCAATCTTGTTAAACTTCATTGCAAAATAATTGCTCAACTCACTCCTGTTTGTTTTTAAATAGAGCTTGCCAAACTCCATGATTTGCGGATGAAAACGAAGATCTGTTTTTAAAGAATGCACCATTAATCCGCTCCTTTCTTTTGTAGTCAGATCAACCCTTGCTCTGAAAGTATCAGCGGCAAACTTTAAGTTTTTAATGCTTCCATCAATAGCAGTAAAATTAAGATGCTTTGCATCAAAATAGCCGGCTGCAGGCGTAGCATTTCCTTTATCCGTTTTGTAGGTTCCGTTATCAATATTTATTGTGCCAAATGATATGTTCCAATTTGCAGGGTTCCATTGTAATGCTGCCGAATCTATTGTAGAAGTATGGATGGGAGTATAAGATGTTGTTGTTTTTGGTTTTCTGCCCTCGTAACTATATTGGTGAAAAAAAGGCTTTACTAAATTAAGCCGGCTGGCATTGATGGTTTTCCCTGTTAATGTTATTTCATTCGCATCAAGGTCAAGTGACTTTGCTTTGAGAAACAGGTCATTGCCTGCCCATGCATCTTTTTGGTTGAAGGCAACATTATGAAATATTACTTTTTTTAAATTAAATTCTATGCCCGCTTTTTTCTTTTTTTTGCCTGTTGATGGCTGTGCAAAATAATCCTGTAGAAATTGATAGTTCCAAACCGAATCTGTCCGGCTAAAATTTATTATTGCATTTTCCAATCCAATGTATTTCAGTTCAGCTTTGTCCTGTAAAAAAAACCAGTCTGTAATTCTAACCTGTACAATACCGGCATATAAAAGCGTGTCTCTTTTTCTATCTTCTACCAGCACACCTTCAAGATTCATCTTGTTAAAAAGACCAAACTCTACATGTTTTATGCTGGTGCGGTTTTGCAGGTCTTTAGAAAGCCGCGTGGTTACCTGGCCAGCCAGCCAGTTTTGTCCCCATTCGGTTTGAACAAAAGCAATGGTAAGGCAAACCAGGATGAGTAGTGATACTATAAGAGCAAGAAATATTTTGGCAAATTTTCTCAGGACATTATCATTTAGCTGTAAAAATAAACAATGGCATCCTTAGGACAAACTCAATCACTCAAGGTTAAACGAAAAAAATGTGAAATAATGATGAGGAGATGCAAATAAGGTTAATTTAATTTGAGGATGGATGGACGTAAGCATTATTTATATAGCTTTTTGCTATAAATCCTCCGCGGGGTAATACAGTTTTCTTATTCTTAATGGCATTTACCGCAGGGGCAACATACTAAAACAAACAATAGTAAATAAACAGTAATAAATACATTCTGTGCCTCATTGGCTAAGGACAATTATTTCCCTTTCAAATATTTCCCAACAGAAACGCCAAAAACCCGGTGACGTATCTTAGGGCCGTTGTCGGCATTATTCATACTGCCTAACCCGTAAGTTACATGTCCAAAAAAGAAAAAGCCATTTTGCATTTGATAACCTAACCGTGCAATGGCCGAAGAAGTAAATCGTCCATAGTCTCCAAAGCTAAATTTCATATCGCGGGAAACCGCATCTCCGTTTTTTAAAACAATCTCTTCTTTTCCAAAGACAGCGATATCAATGGCAGGTCCAAACTGAATGAATGGATGTGAGGCTTTTTTGGAAAGATCAAAATGAAAAAGCGGGGCTATCTCTATTGTATGTATGCTAACATTATTGCTTTGGGCATCTTCACCGGGTGGAAAAGATGGATTGTTGAGTGTTACTTTATATCCTTTTAAACTATAATAAACTGAGGGTGCAAAATAAAACTGGAATTCAACTGGTATTTTAGCTGTAATGCCAGCCTGTCCCCCGATTTTATAATCAGTTGGCTGTTCTTTTTCCATTACTTCATAGTTGGCTGAAGTGGCTTGTGGTCCTAAAAAAACACCTATTCTTACCTGTGAGCTTACATTTTCTGAAATAACAATTAAAAGAAGAAAAACAAAAAATCTATTTGCCATACGTTACGATAAGCGATAAAAATAAGGATTAAGATTTACTTATTTAAATGCTCATTATATTTTTGGGATGATCTTTTTGGCAATGGAGAGTGAAGTCCATTCGGTATGCAACCGCCATTTACTGATATATATTAACTGGCCAATATGATAACTATAATGAGCTATTTGACGGTTAATGGCATCAACCACTATTAATGGTTGGTTGCGGATAGTGATTGTTTTTATAAGGTCTTCTGGTACTAATGATTTTAAACTGGTTAGGCAAACTAACCATCCTTCAGTCCACCATTGCAATATTTGTTCTTTTGAAATATGCTTTCCTTCAAATTCTTCATCTCTTTTCCGCCATACCTTTTCACCATCTTCCGTTAAAAAATTTGTCCATCGGCTAACCATATTTCCATGCATATGTTTAACGATGATAGCTATACTGTTGGAAGTATCATTTGGCTGCCAGTTCAACTGTTCATCATTTAAGCGATCGATCGCTTTTTCTGCAATTAACCTATAGTCTTCCAATCTTTTTATTGCACTGCTAAGAAATTGTTCTTCTATTGACATATTTATAGTTGATCGTTGATCCTTAAAAACTTGCAAACTTGTGAACTCGTGAACTTGTGAATATTGTAAACTTCAAACTCTCAATACCCTTCCGCTCCATCATCTCCGCGGCTATCTGCAACTGCTTCAAACCTGCCATCTTTTAAAACTTTTATAACTTCTGTTCTGCCAATACCTCCCCGCTCTTTTAATTTATAACCCATTTTTTCAAGAATGGGCCTTACAGTATAAGAAAATGATTTTTCTATATAAAGACTATCCGGCAACCATTGATGATGAAATTTTGGTTTATTAACCGCATCATCAGGCGTCATTCCAAAATCAATAATATTTACAATGGTTTGAAAAACAGAAGTCGGAATAGTTGTTCCGCCGGGCGTGCCTACCACTAAAAATGGTTTGTTATTTTGTAAAACAATTGTCGGTGTCATGGAACTCAGCATTCTTTTTCCGGGAGCAATGGCATTTGCTTCGCCACCAACAGCGCCATACATATTTGGGACACCGGGCTTCACGCTAAAATCATCCATTTCGTCATTTAAAAAAAAGCCTGCACCGCCCACCACTGTTTTACTTCCATACGAATCGTTTAAGGTAGTGGTTACAGAAACGGCATTTCCTTCTTTATCAATTACGCTGAGATGGGTTGTTTCTTCACTTTCTGTAACAGATCCAGGCTTAATCATTTCGCTATTACCAGCTTTTAAAGAGTCATAATTTTTCATCCTGTTTTTTAAGTATGCATCGCTTACGATTGTACTTACAGGCACTTTAAAAAAATCTGCATCACCCATGTATTGTGCCCTGTCGGCATAAGCAAGACGTTCCACTTCTGTCATTAATTGTATCGCTTGTACAGATGCAAACCCATAAGATGGTAAAGGTTTATCTTCCACCATTTTCAACATTTGATGGAGCAACACACCACCGCTACTCGGCATAGGCATACCAATAATAGTATATCCTTTATAAGAAAAACTGTGAGGAGTTCTCCATTTTGCTTTATAGTTTTTTAAATCTTCCATTGTAACGTATCCATTTCCTCTTTTCATTTCTTCGGTCAGTAACCTTGCTGTTTCACCTTCATAAAAACCCGGGAGGCCATTGTCTTTTATTCTTTTTAAAGTATTTGCCAGGTCAGTTTGTATTAATGTATCACCAACAATCCATGAAATTGTTTTTGTAAATGCATTGGTAACTGTATTGTATTTGCGCAACTGATCCTGTAAACTATTTAAGGATGAAGCTTCTCTTTCGGTGATCACAAATCCTTTCTCTGCTAATATTATAGCAGGTTCTATTAAAGTGGTGAATGGCAATTTTGCATATTTCATGCTTTCAAATAAACCCGATACCGTACCGGGTACGCCGCTTGAAGTAGGCCCTCTTAAACTTTTACCCGGAATTACATTTCCATTTGCATCAAGATACATATCGCGGTGTGCAGAGGCGGGCGCCATTTCCCTATAATCCAACGCAACCGTTTCTCCATTGGCTAAATGAGCAACCATAAATCCACCTCCACCTAAATTTCCTGCATTTGGATAAACTACAGCCAATGCCAACTGCGTGGCGATAGCTGCATCAACAGCATTTCCACCATTTTTCATTATTTCTATTCCCACTTTACTGGCTAGCGGGTGAGCCGATACAACTGCGCCATTTTTAGCGATAACTTTTTTGTTAGTTGAATATTGAAATGGATTAATTGGATAGAGCCCGGATTTTTTTGCAGTGTGACAAGAAATAAAAAATAACAGGCCCGTAAATACAAAAAAGAGTGAACGCATAATATTTATTTGGAGCTGTTAAGTTACTAATTCGTGACATCCGGTTATCAAAATAAGTTTGGTGAATGGATCATTTCCGCTATCTTTAAATTCCCTATAAGACTGTTTTTCAACCCATTATTAATCATTTAAAACTAAGGTTTATGTTGTTGTCACAATTCAGTATCCTGCTAAAAAAAGCAGTCTTTCTTTTCGTATTTATATTTTCTGTGTTTTATTCTTTTGCACAAAATGGAACGGTTACAGGAACAGTGAAAGATGCAAATGGTGTTGCTTTATCGGGTGCATCTATATCTGTGCAAGGTTCCGGTAAAGGAACTACAACTAATTCAGAAGGGATGTTTACACTTTCACTTAATCCCGGCAGATACACTATTATAGCAAGTTATGTTGGCTATGGATCAGCTAATAAAAGTGTTGATGTTCCAGGCAACGGAAGTATTACTGTGGATTTTCTTTTATCAGAATCGGGAGATGTAAGAGAAGTTGTTGTAACAGGAACAAGAGCATTGTCCAGGACCCGCTTAGAAACGGCAGCGCCTGTAGATGTAATACCGATAAATCAGGTCATAAATGATATAGGCCAGGTGGATTTAAATCAAATACTTACTTATATCGCCCCATCATTTCAATCTGCCCGGCAAACAATTGCAGACGGCACAGACCATGTGGATCCTGCACAGTTAAGAGGCTTGGGAACAGACCAGGTGCTAGTGCTTATTAACGGCAAACGCCGTCACCAGTCTGCTTTGGTCAATGTAAACGGAACAGTAAACCGCGGACAGGTAAATACTGACCTGAGTACTATTCCGGCGACATCAATAGAACGAATAGAAATTTTGAGAGATGGTGCATCGGCACAATATGGTTCAGATGCAATTGCAGGAGTTATCAATATAATATTGAAAAAAAGAATTGGTTTACTTGAAGCGGGTGTCAGTTATGGAGAAAATATTACGAGGTATGATAAAAATTACGCTTTATACAAACTGGCGGGTAATACCGGCGACCCATCTGTAAAAGTGACGGATGGCGGAAATTTCCAGGCTTCGCTGGGATATGGTTTTGCCATTGGCAAGGGGAATTTAAACCTTACTGGTGAATACATTAACAGAGAAGCTACTAACAGAGCAGGAACTTATACGGGAAGAATATATCCATTGGTAAATGGAGCTAACAGGGATGATTCCATTTTGCAAGCAAGGAATCTGACAAGAAATTCCTTTGACCTTCACATTGGTAACTCCGACATGAAAGGAGGTGCTGCCTTTTATAACTTTGCCTATCCTTTTAATGATAAAACGGAGTTGTATATATTTGGAGGCTACAGTAAAAAAAATGGCAAAAGCGCAGGTTTTTATCGCTATCCCGATGGTGCTACCAGTATTGTGAGTGGTGCGAGAAAATATGCTCCAAATGTATTGTCTATTTACCCCAATGGTTTTCTACCACAGATAAATACTGATCTCGGCGATTTTTCTACGGCTGTCGGTGTCCGCACAAAATTCGATCAATGGAACTTTGATCTGAGCAATACATTTGGCATTAGTAAGATTGACTTTACAATTGACCAATCCATAAATTATACACAGTTTGTCATTGCCGGTAATAAACAAACAGAATTTAATGCCGGTGGTTTGAAATTCTGGCAGAACACAGTAAATGCGGATGTATCGAGGCAATATAAAGTGTTGGAAGGGTTGAATGTGGCCGCCGGTTTAGAATACCGGGTGGATGCTTTTGGCATTAAAAGTGGCGAAGAAGCCTCTTTTACAAACTATGACACCGCATCCAAAGCATCAGCCGGAGCACAGGTATTTGCCGGCTTCAAAAATATAATTGGTGAGGATGATAAAACCAGGAATAGTAAGGCAGTGTATATAGATTTAGAACAGGATATTACAAAGCAGTTTTTGTTGACAGGGGCCTTACGTTTCGAAAATTACAGCGATTTTGGATCAACGCTTAATTACAAATTTTCCAGCCGTTATAGGTTTAGCGATTATTTTAATATAAGAGCTTCCATCAGCTCAGGTTTCCGTGCTCCTTCTATGCAGCAACGTTTTTATTCAAAAACTAATACGGTTTTTAAATCAATCAATGGAACTCTTGTGCCTACAGAAAGCGGCACTTTCACTAATGACAGTAAAGCAGCAGAAATATTAGGAATTCCAAAATTAAAAGAAGAGACCAGCAATAATTATTCTGTTGGTCTGACCGCTGTACCTTTCAAAGGATTTGAATTTACTGTAGATGCTTACCAGATTGACATTGACAACCGGATTGTACTGACCAATGATTTTAGCGGCGGCACTAATGCTCAGCTCAATGCTCAATTAGCAGCCGCTGGCGCAAGCACTGCCAATTTTTTTACCAATGCCATAGACACCCGTGCACGGGGGTTGGAGGCAGTTATTTCTTACAATAGAAGTTTTGCTAAAAAACAATCGCTCCGCACCATTTTAGCCATGACTTTTATTGATAACGAAGTGAAAAAAGGCGCAGACGGAAAACCAATTATTCATGCATCTGACATACTGGTAAACAACGGGCAGCTACCATTTTACTTTAACAGAGAGGATCAGAGCCGTGTGGAAGTTGCCAACCCTAAAAATAAGATCAGCCTTACATTTAATTATAAGTACAACAAATTTGGTTTGATGCTGCGTTTTATAAATTTCGGAAAGGTTCAATATCTTGATCCATCTATTTCCGCAGCAACCCCAACTTTTTTGAACACCCTTTCAGGCAAACAAGAAACACTTGATCAGGAATTTGATTCAAAAACAGTAACTGATCTTTCATTGTCTTATCAAATTACTTCCCAATTAGGATTTACTATCGGTGCGAATAATTTATTTGATGTTTATCAAGACAGGCATGTGCATAGCAGCAACTTCAGCAGTGGTCGTTTTGTTTACAGTCGTAGGGTACAACAAATGGGATTCAATGGTGCTTATTATTTTGCACGTTTAAAACTGGCGTTGCCCACAAGTAAATAACTATAATGCTTTGTTGGCCGCTTTTTAACCTAAACCATTAAAGACTGGCAACAGCTCCCTGCTTCGGTGGGGAGTTTTTTTATATAAGTAACCACTCTTTCTTAAATTGCCTGATAAATCAAATACATGTATAAAAAGTTTTTTGTTTTCATAATTCTTTTATTTTCTATTATTCATCAGTGTTTGGCACAGCTTCAATCGCCGGAACAATTTTTAGGCTATAAAATCGGAAGCCGGTACACACCACATTGGAGACTTGTTGAATATTATAAACATGTGGCTGCATCCATACCATCAATAATGAAATTGCAGGAGTACGGAAAGACCAATGAAGGACGGCCATTGTTGGTTAGTTTCATTTCTTCGGCTTCCAATATTTCCAACCTGGAAAATATTCGCACCAATAACCTCGCCTTAGCGCAGATGTCGGATGGTAAATCATCTATAAGCAATGCTCCTGCAATTGTATGGCTCAGCTATAATGTGCATGGCAATGAAACTTCTTCATCAGAAGCATCATTACTTACTTTATATGCATTGGTTGACCCTGCTAATACAAAAACAAAAGGGTGGCTTGAAAATACATTGGTAATTATTGACCCTTGCCTAAACCCCGATGGACGTGACCGTTATGTAAACTGGTTCAATTCTGTTGTAGGTAAAAACGTAAATCCCTTACTTGATGCAAGAGAGCACCGTGAACCCTGGCCCGGCGGCAGAACCAATCATTACAATTATGATTTGAACCGCGACTGGGCCTGGCAAACACAGGTAGAATCACAACAGCGGATTAAATTATACAGCCAATGGCTTCCGCAAATTCATGTTGATTTTCATGAACAAGGTGTTAACAATCCTTATTACTTCGCACCCGCAGCAGCACCGTATCATGAAGTAATCACACCATTTCAACGTAATTTTCAAAATAACATTGGCCGCAACCATGCAAAGTATTTTGATGAAAAAGGATGGTTGTATTTCACTAAAGAAATTTTCGATCTTTTATATCCTTCGTATGGTGATACCTACCCGACCTATCATGGAGCCATTGGTATGACGTATGAACAGGCAGGCGGGCCGGCAGGCGGGGCTGCGGCATTAACGGATGATGGTGATACACTTACTTTGCTCGATCGTGCTACACATCATTACACTACAAGCATCAGCACTATCGAAATAGCTTCTCAAAACGCATCGCAATTGCTCAATGAATTTCAAAAATATTTTCGCACGGCTGTAACAACCGGCGTGGGAGAATATAAATCTTATGTTATTAAAAATAATTCAAAGGATGAACAAAGAATTAATGCACTGACTGACCTGCTTAATAAGAACAATATTCTTTATGGAACGGGAAAAGGATCATCTTATCGCGGTTTAAACTATGACAACGGGAAAGATGAAGCCTTTTCAACCACAACATCAGATATTATTATTCCTTCTATACAGCCCCGCAGTGCCTTGATAAAAGTCTTGTTTGAACCAAATACTTTGGTAGTGGATTCGGCCACTTACGATATTACAGCATGGTCATTACCTTACGTTTACGGTGTAAAAGCCTATGCTACCCGGCAAAATATAGAGACATCGAAGACTTCTTTGCAAGTGAATGCTGTTAGCAATCCGGCGGGTGATGCGTATGGTTATGCTATAAAATGGAATGGTGTTCCCAGTGTAAAATTTATTTCACAATTATTGCAAAAAGGCATCAAGCTTAGGTTTAATGAATCACCTTTTGAAACCGGTGGACAATCATTTGACCGGGGTGCCGTTGTTGTTCTTAAAACCAGTAATCAATATTTCCCCAACCTTTGGCAAACAGTAAGGCAATTAGCTAATGACAGTAAAATACAACTAACACCCATCACTACAGGTTTTGTAGATAAAGGAAATGATTTTGGAAGTTCTAAATTCCATACATTAAGAAACAGGAGGGTTGCATTGCTTACCGGCGAAGGCACCAGTCCCAATGCAGCAGGTGAGGTCTGGCATTTCTTTGAGCAGGAGATTCAATACCCCATTACATTGATCAATGCAAATGATTTTGGCCGTGCAGATTGGAGGCAGTTTGATGTATTGATCTTGCCCGATGGGAATTATCGTTTTTTGGGAGATAAACCCCAGGCGGAGAGCTTTAAAGATTGGATATCTAAAGGAGGAAATGTAGTAGCACTCGGAAGTGCTGTGCAACAGCTTTCAAAAATGGAATGGTCAACTTTTAAATTGAAAAAAGATGATGACAGTTCTTCAAAAAGTACAGATTCTTTAAGAAAATTTGAAAATCGGGAACGTGATTTTATACCTAATACAACTCCGGGATCAATCTTCAGGGTAGAGTTGGACAATTCGCATCCGCTGGCTTTTGGTTATCCCAATTATTACTACACTTTAAAGCAGGATGATAATATTTATGAGTTTATTAAAGAAGGTGGGTGGAATGTAGGGGTATTGAAAAAAAATAAACAAGTATCGGGTTTTGTAGGTTCTAAATTGATCAAACGTTTGCAAAATGGATTATTATTTGGAACGCAGGATTTAGGCAGGGGCAGTATTACTTACCTGGCTGATAACGTTTTATTCCGCAGCTTTTGGGAAAATGGAAAACTGATGTTTAGCAATGCCGTGTTTTTGGTGGGACAATAAAAATTTCAAAAATCATGGTTCAGACGATTGAAGCGGGACCAATGCTCCAGAATTGCTGCAGGTATGCGGGCAGGCGATCATTCAAGCGTACTTGTGCCTAGGTATAGGAGGTTTGTATTTAAGCATGGGGCGCAAGCATAGCTTTCATGGGTATGGCATAAATATACCAAACACAATGCCCGCGCTGTGTACTTGCACCTTGTCCGGGGGGCAATGCTTTTGTTAGCTGATGTTTTGTTTTTTATTCTTATTTGAATGGAAGATTTGTCGGCTCTATTTCGATAGGTATTATTAAATAGTCATTATCATTGAGCAGAATCTTTTTTGTAATCTGATCAAATAAGTCGTAGCCAATTGAGTTAACCTTGTCAAGTTTAAGATTTCGAAGTACGTTGGTAATAATTTCTGAATCTGTATTAAACATGAAAAGGCAAAAGTCTTTTGATAATGGCAAATAGAACTCTGATTCAATAGGAATTATGATTTCACAATGATTTTGTTTGTCAAGATGAACTGGATTATCGGTTGTAAACCAAAATCTTTCATTAGGAGCTTTTAGTATTATGATTTCAAATGTTCGTATAACTGTGACTAAATAATTCATTGCAGTACTGATAGCGATATTTAATTGTAAATCTTTTTCAAGACTACCTAACAAGTTTATAATTTGCTTTTTTTGTTTAATAAAAAGAGTTATTTCCCAAATTAATTTCTCTCTCGCTTTATCATAATGCAATAGAGTTTCAATATAACTTCTAAATGGTTTTGTTCTGCAAAGCAAGTTGGGTACAAGATGATATAGTACATTTTTATCTTTTCTGGTTAGCTTTTTTTGATTATTAAGATTTGAAATAATTCTATCATAATTATCCTCTAGAATTCCACTGTTTTTTTCAAAATGCCGCCTCATTTGCATGTCTTCGTATGGCAAATCAAAAACATTTGTTTCTACTGAAAAATTTTTAACTAAAACATTCTGTGTAATAGAATCTCCTTTATGAAGAACAGAAATCCACCATTCTTCATTTTTTTTATATCCAAATTGTTTAAGATAAACTCTAGGTATTCGGTGTTGTCCTTGTCTTTTTGGAGAGCTCATATAAAATGTCAGCTAACGGAGCACTGCTAACCGTAATAGCGGTATTGACAGGACTATCGTTGATTTATATTCTAATATATACAAAACATTCTATCGCTCATAATTGGTTTCAGCTGATATTGTATTAAGCAAATGTTAGCTTTTGCTTTCAAAGTTGTATGGGGCTCCTAAACCTGGCGCAAGATTGAGGCGTAGGATGTGTGCTTGGCATCTTGTGCCTTGCTATAGGAATGCTTAACATTGATTTGCCTTGTTGAGTTTTTGGATTAACAACAGAAGCAAAGCCTGGATGGAAATATAGCAATTCTTTTGCGCCATTATTGGTGTTCCGCAAAAAGAAGTACGCCGTCGCTGCGTGTTGTGCCTGGCAATGTGGGTGGGCAAAACACCAGCGACACGAAAGGAGGAAAACCCTAACTTAATCTCCTTCTCCGACGAGTCACCGGCAAAGCTTATAATAGATTGTATAAACATCCATGGGAGTGTCGTCGAGGAAAGGAGATAGATAAAAATTTCGGATATCAAATTGTTTGTAGAATGTAAAGTGCATTTGCCGGGAAAAAGTAAATTTGTCACAAATAAATGAAATATGGGCGCAGCAAAACCCTCACGAAAGGAGGAAAACCCTAACTTAGTCTCCTTCTCTGCGCCATTGTTGGTGTTCCGCAAAAAGAAGCACGCCGTCGCTGCGTATTGTGCCTGGCAATGTGGGTGGGCAAAACACCAGAGCCACCCAATTGTCGCAATGAATCCAATGTCGGTCCAAACCATTTTACAAATTCTGCTTGTGTCGCTTTACGTTTTCTTTCGCCCATTTTGGTGTGTCAATTTAGAATCGCAGCGTAAGGTCGCAATGTGTGGCAGAAAAAGACCGGGAGTTGCGATAGCAACGAAGGGATTTTTCCTGTGTGATGGCATTGCAACCTTACGTTTAAGTGTTTATGAAGTTGTGGCAATTGAAAAACGTCAGTTTCAATTAACCACAAAAGCAAAATAGTGATTTATAGTTGAATGCTTAACGTCCAGCCACAATTTTATAAACACACTGTTAGCGGTTCGTGCTACTGTTTTGATGGCATTGCTTCTATGACATGAATTTCATTTCCATCCGGGTCTTTTATCATAACCGTCTTTGCACCGTAGGGCATTTTGTCTATAATGGGCTGTTTATATTTCCCGTATTTGTAATCGCTACTCACTTCGTTTAGCCTTTTTAGAAAAGCATCCATAGAAATTACCATAAAACCTAAGTGTACAAAACCGACATGACCTAAAGGTACAGGAGCAACAGCTTTCGTGGTGTCGTTGAGCCACTGTGATAAATGGAGTTCAACGCCTTCACCAACTTTCAACCATTTTACTGCGAATTGGGGTGTTGGAGGAAAGGGACACGGTATGGTGTCTGCCTGAAAAACTTTTGTGTAAAAAGCCACACTACTGTCCAAGTTCTGTACATCTAATAAAGTATGGTTATACCAAGCAACGGGTTTTTGGGCAATGGTAGAAAATGTGCTGAAGACAAGCAGCAGAAGGAGGAAAGGCTTTATCATTGTTTGAGTTTTGATTGTCTGATGAATTAAGCACTGAAATAGCATAACCGCTAACGTCTAAGGTTTGGCGATGTGGCGGTATTTAAAAATAGACAGCCCGTAACCGAAGCTAAATTTATAAATAAAAGTTCATTGTTTATTCTATTGCCTGGCATTATTCGTCGGCTGAAACTGAAGCCGATTAGCGAGCAAAAAGCTGAGAACATATTCGTCGCCCCGCTATATTGCCAAACCGCCTGTTGAACCAACACCTACGGTGAAGATTCCCCGGATCATCGTTAAAATTACTGAACTTCCTTTTTCATTAAATAAATCTATCATGAAAAAAAAATGAGTACAGCAAAGTAACATTATCCTCCC
>Ga0136621_1000306_pt1 | contig 18727 bp, 19 predicted proteins | sample AntDryUQ445A2306_FD_104673 | JGI IMG/M metagenome (GOLD analysis project Ga0136621, IMG submission 104673) | Polar desert sand microbial communities from Dry Valleys, Antarctica - metaG UQ445A (23.06) | ecosystem: Environmental > Terrestrial > Soil > Desert | place: Antarctica: Dry Valley...
CACGTCCACCACGTCCACCACGCCCATCTCGTACAGCTCCTCGGCGCTGTAAATCTTGCCGCTCAAAATGATTCGCTCGGCGCGCGCGCTGCCCAGTTTGCGGCTAAGCAGGCTGTAGGCGCCCATACCCGGAAACAGGTTGAACAGGATTTCGGGAAACCCATCCTGGCGCTGCGCTCGGCAATCAGTACGTCGCTGGACATCGCGGTTTCGAAGCCGCCGCCCAGGGCATCACCCTGCACGAGTGAAATTGTAGTAATGCCGCGGTTGAAATGCGCAATGTTTCCGTACAAGGCATCGATACAGGATTTTGCGTACTCATATAACGCAGCTTTGTTTTTGCCTCGGATCAGAGCCATAAACAAACCGAGATCGCCGCCCAGATTAAAGACGCCAGGTGCGTTGGAGGCCAGCACGTGATAACGGATATCGCGCGCTTCGGTTGCATCGGAATCCATCTCTTTACACCACTGGTTTAGCTCGGCCAGCAATGCCGGCGTGAAACATGGGCGCGAAGCCGCCTGCATATAGCACCACATGAGCCGATATTTGCCATCGTAGAAAGAGTCCAGATGACTGAAGCTGGACGCTTGCTGGTTGACGATCGAGACCAGTGAATTGCGGACGCTACTATTCATTTCTCACCTCTTTGCGCTTTGTGGTTAATGGGTAAGGCACTCGGCGACCAGCGCGGCTTTGATGGACGGGCGCCGTGGCGGCGGCGCGCGGCCGCTTTCGTGGTCGTTTTAGCCGTTCGTTCCGTAAGATAAGACTGGACGGTAAAATCTTTTCGGAAAATCAGGGGCAGTTTTCAGGATCAACGACGCAAAAAGCCGGACAAGTGGCGCAAGAACGGGTTGAAAGGCCAAAAGCAAGGTTAAGTGGTGTGACCCCGTGATGAACAACAGCGCCGCCTTACGGCCCTTCGTTCTAAGGCCGAGCGTGATCCGACGTTACCGAAAGCGTCCGGCAAGGCGGGTTGGAGATGAGCTTCTGTTTTTGTCAGATAAGGAAAGGACCGCCAAGGTCTACGCATCGACGCCAGCTGCTGTCGGGTCGCGTGAAACGCTTACCGTGGATGATCGCCGCCGACGCGCGGTACGGGACGCGGCATGCGCTAGTCTTAGAGGGGCGAGGAATGTTCGATACGTTGCATCAGAATCAGCTTGAACTCGTCCGGGTCTTTCGTGTGGGTGATATGCCCGGCGCGCGGAAAATGTTTGTCGTAAAGCCGTGACAGCCAGAAACGCAACGCGGCCGCGCGCACCATGACGGGCCAGGCGCGGCGCTCCACCGGTAAAAGCGGTCGCGTTTCGTCGTAAGCGGCAAGCAGCGCGTCTATCTTTGATATCTCTAAGCTGCCGTCGCGTCCACTGCACCAGTCGTTGGCGGTGATCGCCAGGTCGTACATGAACACGTCGTCGCAGGCGTAGTAAAAGTCAATAACTCCCGTGAGCGCATCGCCCATGAACATCGCGTTGTCGCGGAACAGATCGGCGTGAATGATGCCTCGTGGCAACCCTTCGAATCTGTCCTGGCGCTGAAACTGCAGTTCCGCCCCCAGTAGCCGCGCGTCGCTGTCGGTCAGGCGCGTGTGCATCACCTCACGAACCGCCAGCCACCAGCTGTAACCGCGATCGTTTTCGCGGTGTCCCTTGAAGTCCCGCACGGCCAGGTGCAGACGCGCCAACACCTGTCCGACGGCTCCGCACTGCTGAAGGTTTGCAATGTTTGGGCTTGCTCCCGTTAACCTGCGCACCAGCGCGGCGGGTTTGCCGTTCAACTGCTGCAGGAAATCGCCATGCCGATCAGCGATCGGATGAGCGCTGGGGATGCCGTGATCGGCGAGATGGGCCATGAGATTCAGAAAAAACGGCAACTCGTAGGCCGCATGCTTTTCAAACAGGGTCAGCACGAACTCGCCACGCTCGGTGGTGACGAAGAAATTGCTGTTCTCGATCCCCGCGCTGATGCCGCTGAATGCAAGCAAGGCGCCTTCGTCGTAAAGGCTCAGGAAAGCCTCAAGTTGCGGCCGGTTAATCGGTGTATAGACAGACATTGAATCCTGGCGGTTACAATGTAACGGGGACGTTTAAACTGGTATCGGCGGGCGCCGGGCTGTGCGCAACAGGTTTTGCACGGTCATAATTCCAGCAGCCGTTCGCGCTCCTCGGCCGAGGGCTCGAAGCCACGATGCTCGTAATGCTCGAAGATGGCTTCCACGACTTCGTCCGGGCTGTCTGTTAGTTTGAACAGGCCGATGTCGGCAGGACTGATAAACCCCTCGCTTACCAGCGTGTGTTTGAACCAGTCGATCAGGCTCGCCCAGAACTTCGCATGCACCAGGATAATGGGTATGCGCGCGGTTTTGCCCGTCTGCACCAGGGTCAGGATCTCGGCCAGTTCATCCAGGGTGCCGAAGCCGCCGGGCAGCACGACGTAGGCCGAGGCGTATTTGACGAACATCACCTTGCGGGTGAAAAAATGCCGAAAATGCAGGCTGATGTCCTGATAGCCGTTGGTGCCCATCTCGTGCGGTAACTCGATATTGAGGCCGACGCTGGGCGACTTGCCGGCGAACGCGCCCTTGTTGGCGGCCTCCATGATGCCTGGCCCACCGCCGCTGACCACGGCGAAGCCGGCGTCCGACAATGCGCGGGCAATATCCTCCGCGAGCCGGTAATAAGGATGCTCGGGCAGCACCCGCGCCGATCCGAAGACGCTGACCGAGGGTTTGATCCGCGCGAGGCGCTCGAAGCCTTCGACAAACTCGGCCATGATCTGAAAGACTTTCCAGCTTTCCCGCGTCAACAGGTTATCGTCGACCGGCGCCAGGCTGGGATGAGACGCGCGCGTGTTTTGATCCATAATCCTTAGCGGATGAGCGTAAAGCGACATGATAACCTTGGAAAATTGATCGCACTAGGATCAGTCTCCCGCCACCCGCGAAGCGCGAGCCCGTTATGACCGCAAATTCACGCAAGCCCCTCGTGCTGGTCGATGGGTCGTCCTACCTTTATCGCGCTTTCCATGCGCTGCCGCCGCTGACGAACGCCGCCGGCGAGCCCACCGGCGCGATCTATGGCGTGGTCAATATGCTCAAGAAATTATTGAGCGACTATCAACCCGACCACATGGCCGTGGTGTTCGACGCCAAGGGCAAAACCTTCCGCAGCGACCGCTACGAACTGTACAAGGCCACGCGACCGCCCATGCCGGATGAGCTTGGCGCTCAGATCGAGCCGTTGCACGCGATTATCGAAGCCATGGGGCTGCCGTTGCTGTGTATTGACGGGGTGGAAGCCGACGACGTGATCGGCAGCCTCGCGCGCGCAGCGCAAGCCGGTGATATGCACGTGGTCGTTTCCACCAGCGACAAGGATCTGGCACAGATAGTCAGCGCGCAGGTGACCCTGGTGAATACGATGAGCGGGCGATGCCTGGACGTGGCCGGTGTCGCCGAGCGGTTCGGCGTACCGCCGGAGCGCATGGTCGATTATCTGGCGCTGGTCGGTGACACGGTAGACAACATCCCCGGCGTGCCGGGGGTCGGGCCGAAGACCGCGGCGAAGTGGTTGCAGGCTTATGCGTCGATGACGGGCGTGATCGAACACGCGGGCGAGATCAAGGGCAAGATCGGCGAAAAGCTGCGCGCCGCACTCGCCGACTTGCCGCTGTCATACGAACTGGCGACCATCAAATGCGACGTACCGCTGGCGCTGGCGCCACGCGATCTGGGCATTAAACCCCCGGACACCGAGCGCCTGCGCGCGCTTTATCAGCGCTATCAATTCAAGGCGTGGCTGGCAGCACTCGATAAGAACCAGGATGCCGAGACACCGATTGAGGCACCGAGTCCCGTTGCCGACCAGCGCGATCAGCCGCGCGCCGAAGAACCGCGGGCTGACGAACCTGGGGACTACGAAACCATTCTGACCGACGCGCAGCTAACCGCGTGGCTGGATAAACTCGCGGCGGCGGAGCTGGTTGCTTTCGATACGGAAACGGATGATCTCAATTATGCCAGGGCTAGAGTCGTCGGGATGTCCTTCGCGGTGCGGCCCGGACAGGCCGCTTATCTTCCGCTGGCGCACGATTATCCGGGTGCGCCGTCGCAACTGGACTTCGATTTGACCCTTGCACGGTTGAAGCCGTGGCTTGAAGACGCGTCAAAGTTAAAGGTCGGCCATCACCTGAAATACGATCGCAACGTGCTGTCCAATCATGGTGTCACGCTCGCTGGCATCGCACATGACACCATGCTGGAGTCGTACGTTTTGAACTCGACGGCGACCCGGCACGACCTGGATACCTTGTGCGAGCGCCATCTGCGGCACACCAATATTCATTTCGAAGACGTGGCGGGCAAGGGCGTAAAACAACTGACGTTCAATCAGGTTGCGCTGGAAGAGGCCGCGCCGTACGCGGCCGAAGACGCGGATATGACCTTGCGCCTGCACCGCCATTTCTGGCCGCAGATTGAGGCGATGGGGCGATTGCGCACGCTTTATCAGGACATCGAGATGCCGCTGGTGCCGGTTCTCTCGCGCATGGAATGCGGCGGCGTGCTGATCGATGCGGTACAACTGGCCGCGCAGAGTTCCGAGCTGGCCACGCGCATGGCGGAAGCCGAGCGCGCCGCATTCGAGGCCGCCGGCCAGCCGTTCAATATCGGTAGCCCCAAGCAGATACAGGAGATCCTCTACGACAAACAGGGTCTGCCGGTGCGTCGCAAAACGCCCAAAGGCCAGCCCTCGACGGCTGAAGACGTGCTCGCGGAGCTGGCGCTCGACTATCCGTTACCGCGCCTGATTATCGATCACCGGGGTTTGAGCAAGCTGAAATCGACATACACCGACAAGTTGCCAAGGCAGGTCAACGGCCGCACGGGGCGGGTGCACACGTCTTATCATCAGGCGGTGGCCTCGACCGGGCGGCTGTCGTCTTCCGAACCCAATCTGCAGAATATCCCGATCCGCACCGTTGTGGGGCGGCGCATCCGGCAGGCGTTTATTGCCCCGCCCGGTTACGCAATTCTGGCCGCGGACTACTCGCAAATCGAGCTGCGTATCATGGCGCATCTGTCGGGTGATGCGGGCCTGCGCACGGCGTTCGACGAGGACAAGGACATTCATCGTGCCACCGCCGCCGAGGTGTTCGCGGTGCATCCCGAGCTTGTGAGCAACGATCAGCGGCGCGCGGCCAAGGCGATCAACTTCGGTTTGATCTACGGCATGTCCGCCTTCGGGCTGGCGCGGCAACTGGGTATCGACCGCGGCGCGGCGCAAGACTACGTCAACCGCTATTTCGATCGCTACCCCGGCGTGAAGGCGTACATGGATGCGACCCGCGAGCAGGCCCGCGAGCGCGGTTACGTTGAAACCGTGTATGGGCGGCGTTTGTATCTGCCGGAGATCAAGTCCCGCAACGCGCCGCGTCGCCAGTACGCGGAGCGCACGGCGATCAACGCGCCCATGCAAGGCACCGCGGCCGATATCATCAAGCGCGCGATGATTGCGGTGGACGCCTGGCTACAGGATGTTCGCCCGTCCGCCCGCATGGTGATGCAGGTGCACGACGAACTGGTGTTCGAGGTCGCCACCGATGCGGCGCCGGCGGTGATGGCGGAGATCGTCCCGCGCATGACCGCCGCGGCCGAACTCACCGTCACATTGAAGGTGGAGGCCGCGCTGGGCGCCAACTGGGACGAGGCGCACTAAAAAAGGTCTCAACGAGTCCGGCCTCCAGTTCGCATGCGCCCAAGGGCACAAAGCTGCGCCCGTGACCTTGCGTATGGCCTCGACTCCATTTTTAACAGGCCATTCGTCGTGAACAATGCGCTGGACATCGCTCAAAATTCCGCGTCTGTCGTTCGTAAATGACCGTTTGTCGTTAACCGGTGTAAATCCCTTCCATGCACGCTTACAACTCCCACTTAATGAATATCTGATTTTTTGACACTGCAAGCGTTTGAAAGTATTGGGCAACCCAGTACGCAAAGTCAAAAACAGCGATTGTATTCGCGGCAGTGTCAGCGTTAAAGAAATCCTGGGGAGGGAAGAGGGGCCGACCGGCGGGATCGTCATGGACGATGACCCCCCGTTTTTTGCGCACCACGTTTGTCGTTCCGTCAAACGCATCGAACCGCCCTGAACTTTGCCCTAACGCGCCAGTCGCATGTAATGAGTGCCGTAGTCTGGCGCTTCCCGCTTCCCTCCCTAAAGCGGGCTTATGGCTCGAATTTCCCCAAGTCGAGCCTCAAAATGCCTCGGCGTCGTTATTTGTACGCCGAGGCTTTTTTTATGCGCGCGTGAGGAAAGACCCCCACAAGACAGTCAGGCTAAAAGCCAAGCCATGCGTCCAGTACCTCGTGCGCCTGTTCCACACCCTGGCGCTTCAATGTAGAGAACGTTTGTACACTCGCGTCTACTTTTCGCTCGCGCAACGACCGCTCCACCTTTTGCAGCGTGGATGCGGCGGCGCCGCGGCTTATTTTATCGGCCTTGGTGAGCAGAATGTGCAAAGGCAAACCCCGCGCCTGACACCAGTCCAGCAACTGCCAGTCGTGGTCTGTGAGAGGATGACGAATATCCATCACCAGCATCAGCCCACGCAAATTCCGGCGCTGACCGAGGTAATGCTCGATCAACGTTTTCCACTGCCTGCGCAACGCCGTCGGTGCCTTTGCGTAGCCGTAGCCGGGCAGATCGACCAGCGTTCTCTCGGCGTCCACGGCAAAGAAATTGAGCGCGCGCGTTCGCCCGGGCATCTTGCTGATCTGGGCTAGACGCTTTTGCTCGCACAACGCATTGATGGCGCTGGACTTGCCCGCGTTCGATCGCCCGGCGAAAGCCGCCTCGGCGACTGCCTCGGCGGGCAACTGGCGACGCTCGAAAACGCTTGTGACAAAGCAGGTCTGTTTGTAGGCTGGATTCATAAGCTTACCATTGGCGCGCGACGCGCATTCTATGCTAACTTTCCGCTCCTTGCGGCCGGCGGGCTCGTATGCCGCCACGCTGACCAAGTTTTAAGCGCGCATCGTTAACCCGCAGTACCCTGGCTGGTTTCAAGGACATCCACGGAGTATGAAAAAGCTCGTATTGATAACGCTCGCCTGCCTGTTGCTGATGCCGGTTCAGACACCGGCGGCGGACGCGCAGGCGGGGCAGAAAAAATCCGCGCCCTGCGCCGCCTGCCATGGCGCTGACGGCAACAGCGTCAATCCGCAATGGCCCAAGCTCGCGGGCCAGCATCCTAAGTATATTTACCAACAGTTGCAGGACTTCAAGAGCAAGGCGCGCGTCAATTCGATCATGAACGCGCAGGCCGCCGACTTGAGCGCCCGGGACATGCGCGATCTGGCAGCGTATTTCGCGAAGCAAACCACGACTCCCGCCGCGGCCGAGCGCGACAAGCTCAAAGTCGGAGAAGAGATCTATCGGGCAGGTGTCGCCGCCCGTGGCGTGCCTGCTTGCATGGCGTGTCACGATCCGGGCGGCGCGGGCAACGCGGCGGCGGTGTACCCTAAACTTTCGTATCAGCACGCGCAATATGTCGCCACACAGTTGCGCGCGTATCGTAGTGGTCAGCGCGCCAACGATCCCGCCGGAGTGATGGGCGACATCGCCGGCCGCATGACTGATGCGGAGATCGACGCGGTCGCGCAATACATCGCCGGGTTGCACCGCGCCCAGGCTGTTCCGCGCTATTGATCAGATAGCCATTAACCCTTCAGGAGCAAAGTTATGAGAAAAATCGTGCTGACCCTGCTGTGCGTGTTTACACTTAACGTGCAGGCGGCGCCGAGCTTTTCCGAGGGCGAAGAGTACGATCGCATCTCGCCACCGGCGCCCACCAGCGTCCCCGCCGGCAAGGTCGAGGTCGCCGAAGTATTCTGGTACGGCTGCCCGCACTGTTACGATTTCGAGCCTTATCTCGAAAAATGGGAGCAGTCTAAACCCGCGGTGGCCGAGCTGGTGCTTCTGCCGGCGACACTGAATCCAAGCTGGCTGGGACATGCACGCGCCTTCTACGCACTGGAAGTCATGGGTGAGGTACCACGGATACACAAGGCTTTTTTCCAGGCGATCCACGAGCAGGGCAGATTACTCACGGACTTAGGCTCGATCACACGTTTTCTGGCTCAACAAGGTGTGGACGAGGCCGCGTTTCGAAAAGCATATAACTCGCCGGAGGTAGAAGCCCGCCTGCAGCGAGCCGACAAATTGCAGCGCAGCTACATGATCACGGGCGTCCCGTCAGTCATCGTGGACGGTCAGTACCGAACGTCCGCCAGTCAGGCCGGCAGCTACGAGAACATGCTGGCCGTCATCGATCATCTGGTCGCCCTGGAGGCAGGCGCCGGCGGCGAATGAAGCTTGCGCGCGTTGTGTCCGGAACGGCCACAAGATGCGACATCAAGGGAGGCGCGGGGCCGTGTAATTCGCGGCGACGGCCTGTATCTTAAGTGCGACCGGCGGCGCTTAAAGGCCGATAATTCACGCGGTCAACCGGCGCACCGGCAGCCTATAATCAGCACATGCAAACCGGCCCTCACGCATTCGACACCACCCGCGACTCGGACGGTTCCACGCTGCGTCTGCTGAGTTATAACATCCAGCTCGGCATCGCCTACACCCGCTATCACCATTACCTCACGCGCAGCTGGCGGCACGTACTGCCGTTCCACGGACGTCAGGGAAATCTGGACAGCATCGCGCGCTTTATCGACGATTTCGACATCGTGGCGTTGCAGGAGGCCGATGCCGGCAGTATGCGCAGCGACTACGTCAACCAGGTGGAATATTTGGCGCAGAGCGCCGGCTTCGACAACTGGTACGTCCAGACCAACCGCGATCTGGGCAACATCGCCAAGCACAGTCTCGGTCTGTTGAGCCGGCCGCGACCGAGCGAAGTCGCAGGCTATCGGCTACCCGGCCGCATCCCGGGTCGCGGTGTTATGCTGGCCCGTTACAGGTGTGGAGACAGCTCGCTGCTGGTCGGCATCGCGCATCTGTCGCTGGGTATCCGCGCGCGCCGCCTGCAACTGGCCTATCTCGCCCGCCAGGTAAGCCTGCACGAGCACGTCATTTTAATGGGCGATTTTAACTGCCGGATCGATAGCGTTGAATTTCAGGCGTTGCTGAACGATACGCACCTGTGCTCGCCGGAACGCGAACTGAACACCTTTCCCAGCTGGCTGCCCAAGCGCGGTCTGGATCATATTCTGGTTACGCCCGAGCTTGTGGTCGAGCGCGCGCATGTTTACGCTCTGGCCTATTCGGATCATTTGCCCATCGCGCTGGAGATTCGCCTGCCGGAGCAATTGACGCTCGATGTCGGCAGCCCGCGTCGATCATTCGAGATGGTCGCCCGGCACGTCTGATCCTGGGCGCGCACCGCCGCGCCAGCGCTCAGCTTTTCGCACGCTGCCGCTTAAGGAACAGGATCGCGGCCGCGGGCACATGCACAGCGCCGAACCCGGCACAGAACGCGATCAGCCATCGCGCGCCCTGCGCATTCGCGTAAATCGTCGCCACCGCCACACCGAAAGCCACCCCAACAATCAGCAGGATCAGCCGCGAGATTAGCGTGTGGCGGGCGTTTATCGTGTGAAACGGCAGCCGCCAGTGCGTATAAACCGCCGCGCCGAGCAGCAAGGCGGTCAGCGCCAGGTTGTAGAATATCGCCATCGATAAAATTGCAATGTAAGGGTTGAAGCGTTAGTAAGGACGCAAGTTAGGTGCCGGGTGCGTTTAGCAAGTCGCGCCGGAATCGATTCATAGTCTATGTACTAGTCTTGGCGCCGACATTACGGTAAGAAAATTGCTTAGGTTTCTTGCAAATCTTTCGACAAATTTCCTTCGAAAACAGGAGCAAAGCATGGGCAGCGAGAGTTATCACGAGCCAGTTGAATTATTATCTGAATCCACCCGCGACATGCACCGTGCGCTCGTGTCGCTGCAGGAAGAGCTGGAGGCGGTGGACTGGTACCGGCAGCGCGCGGACGCGGCTATTGACAAGCACCTGCGGAATATTCTGCTGCACAACATGCGCGAGGAGATGGAGCACGCCTGTATGGTGCTGGAGTGGCTGCGCCGTAACAGCGACGATCTGGATGAACAACTCAAAACCTATCTGTTCAGCAAGGGGCCCATCACCGAGGTCGAGGACGAGGACGAGGCCATGAACGGCGGTGACACAACATCCGAAACGGCCAATGCTCGACCCGCCAATAAACCCATGTCGACCATGCGTCTCACGGTCGGCAGTTTGAAGGGAATGTGATCGTGCGCTATCTCAATCGTGAAACGACGCCGTTGCCCGCGCAGATCTGGAATGAAATCGATAACGCCGCGGTGCAGGCCATGCGCGAAGTACTCAGCGCCCGCCGCTTCATGGATCTGGAAGGCCCTTACGGCGTAGGCATGACCTCGCTGGAGGTGGGCGCGGACGAGTTTTGCCGTGAGCCCGCCGAAGACGAAGCCGCCGCGGTGCTGAGCCGCGCCATATCCGTGCCGATGCTGCGCAAGAACTTCAAACTCAGCATCCGCCAGGTCGAGGCGCATCTGCACATGGGACAGCGCTTCGAATCCAGCCCCATCGAAGACGCGGCCGAGGCCGTCGCGCGCCGCGAGGAAGACTTCATCTATAACGGTTCGCCCAGCTTCGGCGTGGAGGGTCTGTTAACCGCCAGGGGTCGCAACGAAGTGACCATGGGCGACTGGTCCAAGGTCGAGCAGTCCATAAACGACGTGCTGAAAGCCGTAGAAACCCTGGACCAGGCGGGCTTTTACGGGCCATACGCGCTGGCGCTGCCACCGCGGGATTACAACAACCTGTTCAAGCGATACGAAGGCACGGACATGCTGCAACACGATCACCTGCGGCGCCTGTGCAAACTGGGCATCTACAAGGCGCCGATCGAAATTGCGGTGCTGGTCGACGCCAGGGTGGGCAAACTGGTGGTGGGCCAGGACGCCATGGCAGGCTATTCGTCCAACGACGGCATTCATTACCATCTTTTCATCAGCGAAAGCATCGTGCCCTTGCTGATCGAGCACAAGGCCATCTGCACCCTGAGCGCGAATCCGGCGGCGGCGTAGGTTTATCCGCCCGCGCGCCGCAGCGCGCTCAACTGTTCGATGAACAGCGGCTCATCTTCCAGACAGCGCAAATCCAGTTTGAGCGCGCCGTTCTGAATGCGGCCGATGATGGGGACAGGCAGGTATCGAAAGGCGCGCGCCATGTCTTCCAACCCATCCCCTTCGTGTTTGTCCGCCCGTGTCGACGCGATTGAAAGGCGCCAGCTCGGCAGACGGTCCACCGGCAGCGAGCCGCTGCCTACCTGACTGTCGCAGCTTTCGATGCTTACTTCCCAACTCGCGGGAAGCGCCTGGCGCGCGATCGGAAGCATTTTGAAAGCCAGCGCCTTGATTTCGTCGGCTGACCGCGCAAGAAGCCTCAAGCCCGGCAGCTCGCGGATCAGGTGCTCCGGCCTCCCGTATAACTTCAACACCGCCCCCAGCGCAGCCATGGTCAGCTTATCGACCCGCAGGGCGCGCTTTAGCGGATTGCGGTTGAGGCGCTCGATTAACGCCTTGCGCCCAACGATCAATCCCGCCTGCGGCCCGCCCAGCAATTTATCACCGGAAAACGTAACGATATCGGCGCCCGCGGTCAGGCTTTCGGCTGGTGTGGGTTCATGCGGCAAACCGTATTGCGCCAAATCGATCAGACTCCCGCTGCCCAGATCGAGCAGCAGTGGCAGGTCTTGGGCATGCGCCAACTCCGCCAGCACCTTTTCCGGCACCGACTTGGTGAACCCCCTGATCTCGTAATTGCTGGTATGTACACGCATAACGAGCGCCGTGTCCGCGTTGATTGCGTTGCGGTAATCGCGTGCGTGCGCGCGGTTGGTGGTGCCCACCTCAACTAGACGGCTGCCGGAGATGGCCATAATGTCAGGTATCCGGAACGCCCCGCCGATCTCCACCAGCTCGCCGCGCGAGACGATGGTCTCGCGGTCGACCGCCAGAGTGTTGAGCGCGAGCACCACCGCCGCCGCATTGTTGTTGACCACGGTCGCGGCTTGTGCGCCTGTCAGCGCTACCAGCAGTTCTTCGATGTGCGACTCGCGCCGTCCGCGTTCACCGGTCGCGAGATCATATTCGACATTGCATGCGCCCGCGGCCGCGACGAGCGCGCGCACCGCCGAATCGGGTAACGGCGCGCGGCCCAGATTGGTGTGCAGCACCGTACCGGTCAGATTGAAAATGGGTTTGAGCGCCGGTTGAGACCGCGCTTCCAGCGACGCCTCGCAGCGCGCCCGCAGATACGCGTCGGTATCTTCCACCTTCCAGTCGCCGACGCGGATCGCCGCGCGCGCTTGGCTCAGCGCGGTGCGTATGGCGTCGAGCACGGCGGTTCGGCCATGCGCGTCTTGCAGCGGTTCCAGCGATTCGCATCGCAGCAGCTTTTCCACCGACGGCAGCGCCGAGAACCGGCGAGCCATATCTTCATCCATGCGCGATTCCGGCCTCAGGATGGCGGAAGAGAGTGGGAGTCGAACCCACCAAGGACCGCCTGACGGCTCTCCCCGGATTTGAAGTCCGGACGCCCCACCGGGGATCGAATCTCTTCCATACGCGCAATTATAGGCGCACCGCTCGCCGCGTGTCCGGTGCGCCAAATATGGCCGAGGCGCTGCCGCGGAGCCGCCGCCCATCTTTGACTCGCAAGGTCAGGCTCACGCGGTCGAAATATTCCAGCAACTCGATCGTGACGTTGCGATCGACACCCGTGCCCTCGCGGAACAGCCGCATGGTAATGAGGTTGCCGCCTTGCGTATCGCAAAGCGCTTCGGTGCTGGCCGCCAGTGCCGCGATGGTGTGTGGCGGGTAATAAAGCTCATCGGAAATCTCACAGATATTTCCGGCTTTTGCCTGGCGCTTGAGCAACGCCTTGATGCGTGTCCGGTCTTCCTTGAACATCTCCGCTAGCTCGCGCGGTCGCGGCGGCCGTAATCCGCCCGCGTCGATCTTCACGTAAAGTCGCCGCCACAGGTTTTCCTCGATCGGCGACAGGCGATCGACATGTCCGGGCAGATGCAAAAGCGCGCCGTGGCGCAGAATCGCGCCTTCGGCGATCAGTTCGTCGATTGCAATTTTCACCAGCACGCCGGGCGCCTGATCGCGCAGTAGCTGCCGTAGCCTGCCCTCGGTAAGGCCGGGTTCGGCTGGCAAACGTTCGTGATGGTCGGCGAGCGCGACCAGCACTTCCCCGCGCAACGTGTGCCATTCGGCGAAAGCGACGCCGACAGGTTTTTCCGCGACCTCGAACAGATGGAATTCGCATGTTTCGCGCAGCCTGTGGATTTCTTCAAGATGCAGATTCCAGATCAGGCCGAAGCCGTCGAGATCAACACCATGAGCGCCCCGCAGTTCCAGCAGTCGCGCAAGCGCCGCGGTGGCCGTTGGCAGTTCAAGCGCGGCAAGCCATGTCATCCTCTGCGGCTTGCGTCGGCCGCGCGCTGTAGCCAGAGGATCGAGCACCTCGCCACCTGCCAGTGTGCGCAGCGCCGACTGGTCTCGCACGATGAATTTGTCGCCACGTAATGCCGGTACCGGCTTGTCCAGCACGATCTGGACCAAGCCGGCCGCGCCCGGCTCAATTGATTCTTTTTCCAGGATCGCGACACGGCCGCTCATATCCGCCGCGCCGATGTGAACGTGTACCGGCGTCCAGTGCCGCAGCACACGCGCCTCCGAGGGCAACACACGCAGTCGGCCGTCAAGGCGCAGGGTCGGCCGGTGCAAGGCTGGCGCCACCAGCCAGTCGCCACGCCGGATGGCCCGTGTGTTTAGTTTCGCGCCGGTTAAATTTAGCGCGCAACGGTCGCCCGCGCGCCCGATATCAGTGGTTCTGTTCTGACAGCGAATGCGCCGCACCCGCGCGCTCAAACCGGCCGGTGAGATGAGCAGACGATCGTCAACGCGCGCCATGCCGGCGTGCACGGTGCCGGTCACCACCGTCCCCGCGCCTTTTATGCTGAAGCATCGGTCGACCGCCAGTCTGAACTGGCCGCTGCCGGCGCGTAGTGATTGCATGTGGGCGACTTCGCCGAGCTGTCGAAAAAGCGCGGCCACGCCGGCGCCGGTTTTCGCGGATACGCGCATGATGTCGGCGCCCGCCAGACTGGTGCCCGCCAGCATCGCCTGTATGGAATGCTCGGCCGCTTCGATGCGCGCCGGCGTGACCCGATCGATTTTCGACAGCGCCACGACACCTTTCTTCAACGCAAGCAAATCCATGATCGCCAGATGCTCGCGGGTTTGTGGCATCGGGCCGTCGTCGGCCGCGATCACCAGCAGCACGTAATCGATCCCGAGCGCGCCGGAGAGCATGTTGTGCACGAACTTTTCGTGGCCCGGTACGTCCACGAAGCCCATGATGTGGCCGTCCGGCAACTCGTAATACGCGTAGCCCAGGTCGATGGTCACGCCGCGCCGCTTTTCCTCGGCGAGGCGATCCGTGTCGACGCCGGTCAACGCCTTGATGAGCGCGGTCTTGCCATGATCGATGTGACCCGCGGTGCCGATAATCAATTCAAGCCTCCGGCATGAGTGGCATCCGGCGCGCGCGAAACCTCGCAAGCCGCTGACAAAAATCTGGCCCCGTACGGGGCCAGAATTCGTTGTTGCGAGTCACAGCATCGTTACTCGTCCATTTTGGTTTCCGCCAGCTCCAGCACCGTGGACTTGTACGGTGTGAAGTCAACGCCGTCGCGCACCGCGTAGAGTTTTTGCGGTGCGAACAGCAACAGCGCGTCGGCGTGATCGTAGATATGTTTTTCGATCGCCATCGTGATTTCTTCCTGCTCGTCCTTGTCGACGGTACGCATCGCCTGATCGATCAGGCCCTGCAGTCGCTTGTCGCCCGGCGATTTGAGGTAGCCGCCCGTGTCGCCAAAGTACTCACGATGCACCACGGCGGCAGGGAACTCTGGCGACCAGTCGAAGTGCTCGACCAGCCAGATGTCCCACTTGCCAGTAGGCTCACCGACCTTGACGGATGCATCGAAACCGGCGTCGCTTAAATCCGCGGCCACGGCATCGGCCACGCCCTCGTGTGCTTCGTCGGTTACGATGGTGACGGTTTTGTCAGCGTCCTTCGCAAGCTGTCCGGCTTGCTCCGGATCGTGCGCGTATGGCTCCAGGCTGTCGTTGTAGCCGAAATGCCCTTCAAGGATGGTGGCCGGCATGAGATTGCCATAACCCATCATCGCGTCATCGATGACGCCTTGCCGATCCACGGCGTAGTTGACGGCCTTGCGCAACCTGATGTCGTTCCATTTCGAATCGCCGCTGGTCTGATTGAACACTCCGAGCAGCACCGTCTTGGAATCGCTGGCGACGACACTTGCGGCGTCACTGTCCTCCACCTGCGCGGCCTCGGCCGGTGTCAGCTCGGTGACGATGTCGATCTCGCCGTCCGCGCTGCCGACGTCTTTCACGGCCGCTGCCTTCGGAATAACGTTGTCGAACACCACGCGCACCGTAGGTGTACGCGCCGAATCCCAGTATTCCTCATTGGGCTCCAGCACCACTTCGGGAGAACGCTTGTCGAGCAGCGACGTACCTTCTACCAGTTCAAATGGCCCAGTCCCCCACGGACCGGGTTCTTTGATGACTCACCAATTGCCTTCGGATGAGCCTTCGGCGGTGTTGAAGCCGCCCTGGTTCCAGAACTTCTGGCTGGCGACGTGCATGCCTCGCAGCTTGGTGATAGTGGCGCCGTCAACGGTTGTCGTGTTGAAAACGACGGTGTCATCATCCGGCGTCTCCATGCTGGCCTGCTTCGAGAAATTCAGCCAGGCGCCCGGCGGATGCGGACTTTCCCACTTCTGCACCTCGTCGAAGCTGCGCTTAAACACGGCGGGATCGAAAGGGCTGCCATTCTGAAATACCGCGTCGTCGCGCATGTCCAAGGTCAGCGTCTGGTTATCGTTCCATTCCCAGCTCTCCGCCAGCGCTGGCTGCGTGTGACCGTTATAGTCCACGCGCACCGCCTCTTCCATGGTGTTCCAGGTAATCCACAACCAGTTGACGGGCGATGGATCGACCACGGTGACGGTCGGATAGTCCTTGGCCAGCGCCGCGCCCGAGAAGGCGACGCCAAGCCCGACACTCATTGCCGCCGCCAACAGCCCGGGACTCGCCCTGAGCGGCTTGGCAGACGGAGCTTTTAACACATTCATTATGTATACCTCCTGCTTGCTGGTTTGAAAACTGCCCGGGAATCTCACATCAGATGCGGCGTGAGAATTCCGGGCAAAGTGCCCCTTTTGGTGGATCCCAGAATGGTTTCGACCACCTCGCCCTGCGGCGTAATCATGATGGTAAACGGCAGTCCGACGACCTTGTTACCCATCTTTTTCGACAATTCCAGCGCCTCGTTACCGCCCACGAGAATCGGATAATCGACGCCATATTGCTCGATGTAATCCTTGACCTTGTCGGCATTATCCACAGCGAGACCTACGACCACCGTATTCTTGTCCTTGAACTGATTGTAGAGCTTGTTCAGCTCCGGCACCTCGTGCTGGCAGGACTTGCACCAGGTCGCCCAGAAATTCAGCACCAGATACTGGCCCTTCCATTTCGAGAGCGACTGCATCTGGCTCCAGTCTTCAAGTTTATGAAAACTTGCATCGAACACCGCCGCGGCCTGCTGGCGAGACGCCGACGGCTGGCCGCTGGTGTTTTTCTCACCATCCGCCGGCGTGCTGTTAGTGGACGTTTCCGGATCGCAGCCCTGTGCGAGCAACAGGATCGTCCCCGTCCAGACAAAGACTAGAGCGAGACGGGCACTGCTTGAGGTTTGATGACGATTCATGCCGAATATTTGGGCCTCGATAAATACTATACCGTAACTACTATATACCGTACTTTTCGTGGAATTGGATGTGACCCATGAAAATCAGTGCATGCCGCGTCGCGCAAAAAACTAACGATAACTTGAGGCGCGGCCGCGCTGGCATGGTTTCGAGCACATTGAAGTATACCGGCGATGGCTAAACGCCGGCGTCCTCGAGCGCGCGCACCGATCGTCGAGGAGTACGCGCGACTTGCGGCAGACTACGAGCAGAAATGGTCCGTCTATATCGAGGCGACGACTGAACAGACGCTGGCGCGCCTGCAGCTGCGCCCGGACGACCGGGTGCTCGACATCGGCTGCGGCACGGGCGCATTGCTCGATCGCCTCACTCGGGCTCACCCGCTGGCGCGGCTGGCCGGCGTCGATCCCGTGCCGGAGATGCTCAGCGTTGCCCGGCGCCGGCTTGCAGAGTCGGTCGAGCTGCGCGAAGGCTGGGCGGAGCGGCTACCCTTCGAAGCGCAACAATTCGATGTCGTCGTCTCGTGCAACGCATTTCACTACATCCGGCAGCCCGTCGAGGCGTTGCGCGAGATGGATCGCGTGCTGCGCCCGGGCGGCCGGCTCATCATCACCGACTGGTGCGACGACTATCTCGCGTGCCGCCTCTGCGACCTGTACCTGCGCTGGTTCAGCCGCGCGCATTTCAAGACCTACGGGGCGCGGGAATGCGCGCGACTTCTGGAGGAAAACGGGCACGCTCACGTGGACATCGAGCGCTACAAGATCAACTGGCTGTGGGGGTTGATGACGGCTAGCGCGACAAAGGATGCCGTCTGATGCGACGTGGTACGTGAGCAGCCGCCCCGTGCTTCTCGTCGTCGGGTGCGACACGGACTCCGTGTTACACTGACCCTGTGCACTACTTCAACAGACTGGCTGAGACAAGATGCGAAATGTAACGGTAGCTTTGGATGATACCGTCGCCGACTGGGCACGGGTCTGGGCGGCGCGACACCATACCAGTGTCTCGCGCATGTTGGGCGAGTTGCTGGCTGAGAAAATGGCGCATGAAGAGCGATACATGGTCGCAATGGAGGAATTTCTTGCCGTTACACCCGTGAAGCTGCCGAAAACAAAAATCGCCGATCGGCCTTATCCGCAGCGAGATGCGCTGCATGAACGCTAAGGTGTTCGTCGACACCAATATTTAGCTATACGCTCGCGACTCAGGGGAGCGGAAGAAACAGCCGATCGCGCAAGCGTGGTTATCGGCGCTCTGGCGACAGCGCGATACGCCGTCCATTTTTCCAGCCGGTCGCGCGCATCAGTAGATTCCGATAACACTTCCACGATCATAGTCGGTTCGGTCAGATAAACCGCGTCAGGCGCTACGGGCTGGCAGGTCACGACCACGTCCGGGTAATAAAATGCATCAGCGGACCGAACTTTAATGTCGGAGATGAAGGTCTCGCACGGCGAGCCCGACAGATGAGCGTGAACACGGGCCGCCAAACCTAGGGCTAGGAGGTTATGGCGAGCGGTACTGCCGCCCATTGCGTACACCGCGCCCGCGACGTATTCATGCCGTACCTCTGCCGCTTGTTCACCGACGAGATAATCCTCGACACTCAACCACTCGATTCTGCGTACCGACGCCATTGAGTTAACTTAGCACACGCTCTTGATCGCGGCATCCGTGCGGCAAAGTTGCAGGCCCTAGAAGCTCACAAGATGAGGATCAAACCGCCGCTGATCATCAACGCGATCACCCACAACAGATCGAGGTTGAACCACGCGCGCCGCAGGATGGCGACGCCGAGCTTTTCGTACACGAGCAGCGCGACCAGCG
>Ga0136621_1000307_pt1 | contig 18708 bp, 16 predicted proteins | sample AntDryUQ445A2306_FD_104673 | JGI IMG/M metagenome (GOLD analysis project Ga0136621, IMG submission 104673) | Polar desert sand microbial communities from Dry Valleys, Antarctica - metaG UQ445A (23.06) | ecosystem: Environmental > Terrestrial > Soil > Desert | place: Antarctica: Dry Valley...
CTCGACGACCAGGCGGCCCGCCCGGAGCCGGGTAATCTGCCACGCGCCGTCGAGCGCATCGCCCAGCTCCACGGCCTCGCCGGTCGCCCACGCCTCGGGCGTCACGTCGTCCGCGAGAAAGCGGACGAGACCGGAGCGCCGCTCATGGCGGTCGTAGTGCAGGCGGGCTGCGAGCCCGGGCTCTTTGAGCCTGACGACGTCATGAATGGAGGCGGGGCTGGTACCGGACTCAGCGTCCGCGACCTGGCCGGCGGCAGGCGGCCGCGCCTCGGCGCGGCGGAGCGTCTCGTGGTAGGCCTCCGGCCGTCGCCGGAGCACGGCCAGCAGCGCATGACGCACCGGCCGTATGTCCCAGCTTCCGATCCCCGCGCCCTCGTCGAGGTCGACGGTCACCACCTGGCCCGATCCCGCGAGCCGGATGTCGGGCAGGCCGTCGAGATCGGCGTCGAGCCGCTCGGCGCCGGGACCGCCGCCGAGCGCGGCATCGGCGAGGTCCTCGGCCGCGATGATCTGCTCGTGCGTGGCGAGCCGCATGTGGCTGATGTAGACCCCGCCGAACAGCCCGTGCCAGTAGCAGTCGTTCGACTGGCCGCGGTGGAGGTGGTCGAGCGCCCGCTCGCGATCGGGACTCGCCGGCATCGCCGCGACCTTGGCGGAGGTCCGGAGCATCTGCTTGTGCAGGTCGTTGATCTCCCGGTAGCGCACCTGGAAGTTGCGCCAGAAGCCGCCGCGCAGCCAGCGCCGCTCGGGCCGCCGCTCCTCGACGGCGCGATGGCGGAGCGCCGCGAACACCGAGGCCTCGTCCGCCGGCAGCGACCATTCGCCCATCTCGGCATAGGAGCTGGTCGGCAGGTAGACCCGCCCGATCGGCGGGTGTCCCGCGAGCCAGTGCGACGGGGTCACGGTGGCAAGCCAGTCCGCGTTCGCCTCCAGCGACTCGAAGAACCGCTCCATCCAGCGGCCCGTGCCCCAGCAATGCTCCCAGGTCGTCGGCCAGGCCCCGAACTTCTCGCCGTCGTCGCCCATCACGCCGATCCGGTTGCCGTCCTCGGTGGCATTGGCCCGGAGGTGCTCGATCACCCCCTCGACGCCACCGAACGGGATCCGGTAGCGGAGCCCCTGCTCGGTCCCGAAGACCGTCAGGGCGCGGCCCTGGTCCTCGGTCACGTAGGCGCCCCACAGCTCGTCGTCGGGGATGGACGCGGCCCGGAAGTGGGCGTCATCGAGGACCGTCCACTCGTACCCGGCCTCGGCGAGCGACGTGGGCAGGCCCGGCTCCCAGACGCGCTCGGCGAGCCACGCCCCGCGCGGTCGCCGGCCAGTCAGCGCCTCGAGCGCGTCGGCCATCCGCACCAGCTGGGCGACCCGGTCGCGCTCGGGCAGCGAGGCGAGCACGGGCTCGTACAGGCCGCCGCCCATCAGCTCCACCTGCTCGCGCTCCACGAGCACACGGAGCTGCTGGACGAAGTCGGGCCGCTGGGCCATGAGCCACTCGAGCAGGGGACCCGTGTAGTGGAGCGACAGGCGCACTCCCGGGTGACGGCCCAGCGCCTCCACGAGTGGCCGGTAGGCCTGCTCGTAGACATCGGCGAAGACCCAGCCGAAGTTGCCGACCGGCTGGTGGTTGTGGATGGCGAGGGCGAGGGCGATGCGGGGCGCCACCGGCGGCAATCCGGTCAGCCGGCCTCGCTCGCGAGGGGGACCGGCGCAGCCTCCGGCGGCGCCTCGAAGCCCGCCGCGGGCAGGTAGAGGCGCTCCGTGTACTCCTCGAGCATCCGGGTCGACGAGAAGCGCCACAGTGTCGTCGCCATCGACCGGCGCATGAGGTCCACCCAGCCCGCCGGGACGCCGGCCTTGTCGCGCTCGTAGTAGCGCGGCACGATCTCGCTCTCGAGCAGGCGATAGAGATCCTGCGCGTCGGCCCAGTCCTGCGCCCCCTCGTCCGGGTCGCTCTCGCGGCTGCCGATCGCCCATCCGTTGTCGCCGGTCCAGCCCTCGTCCCACCAGCCGTCGAGCACGCTCGCGTTGACGACGCCGTTTGCCGCCGCCTTCATCCCGCTCGTGCCCGACGCCTCGAGCGGGCGGCGCGGGTTGTTGAGCCACACGTCCACGCCCTGGACGAGGAACCGGCCCATCCGCACGTCGTAGTCCTCGAGGATGAACACCCGGCCGCGCAGCTTGTCCGAGCGTGAGCGCGCGAAGATCTCCTCGATGACCCGCTGGCCCGGACGGTCGGCGGGGTGCGCCTTGCCGGCGTACACGATCTGGAGCGGGCGGTCCTTGTCGTGGAGCAGGGTAGCCAGCCGGTCGATGTCGCTGAAGATCATCGCCGCCCGCTTGTAGGTCGCGAAGCGGCGGGCGAAGCCCAGCGTGAGGGTCGACGGATCGAGCGCCCGCTCCAGCTCCTCGAGCACCGACGGCGCCTCGCCATGGCGGGCGAACTGGTTGCGCAGCCGGCCGCGCGCGAAGTTGGCCAGCTCGCGCTTCTGGCGCTGGTGGGCCTCCCACAGCTCGGCCGCGGGGATCCGCCCGATCCGCTCCCAGAAGCGGCGGGCGGGCCGCTCGTTGTCGAGGTCGTCGAGATCCGCACCGAGGTAGCGCTCGAGCAGGTCGCGGATCGAGGGGCCGATCCAGGTGGGCGGGTGGACGCCGTTGGTCACGCCCAGGATCGTGCGCCCGCCCATCAACGGCGCCCACGTCGCATTCGCGGTCGCCGCGTGGAGCTGGCTCACGGCATTCGCGCGGTTCGTGAGCCTGAGCGAGAACGCGGTCATGTCGAACTGGGATCGATCGCCATCGACACCGAGCCCGAGCTCGAGCACGCTGTCGATCGGGACGCCGCCGGTGCCCGGACGACCGTCGCCCTCGAGCAGCGGGCCGGCGATCTTCCGGACCAGCTCGGCGGCGAACCGCTCGTTGCCTGCTGCAACCGGGGTGTGGATCGAGAAAACGCTGGTCCGCCGCAGGTCGTTCCACGCATCGTCCAGGTCCGATCCCGCGGCGACGCGCTCGCGCGCCCGCTCGGCGAGCAGCAGCGCCGAATGGCCCTCGTTGAGGTGCCAGACCGCGGGCCGGAGCCCCAGCGCCCGGATCGCGCGCACCCCGCCGACGCCCAGGACCAGCTCCTGGTGCAGCCGCATCTCGCGGCCGCGGACGTACAGGATGTGGCTGATCGGCCGGTCCGACTCGTCGTTCTCCGGGATATCCGTGTCCAGCAGGAGGACCGGCACGCGGCCGACCTGGACGACCCAGACGGCGACGGTCAGCGTTCGGCCGGGGAGCTCCACGCGGACCTGGAGCAGGTCGCCGTCGCGGCCCTGGACCCGCCCGATCGGCAGCCGCGCCAGCTCGTAGTCCGGATACGCGTGCTCCTGGTGCCCGTCCGCGTCGATGGTCTGGCGGAAGTAGCCCTTGCGGTACAGGAGACCCACGCCGACGAGCGGCAGGGCCATGTCGCTGGCGCTCTTCATGTGGTCGCCCGCCAGGACCCCCAGCCCTCCTGAGTAGATCCCGAGCGACTCGTAGAAGCCGTACTCGGCGCAGAAGTAGGCGACCGGCCCGTCGAGCTTGCCCGCGTGCCGGCGGGCGAACCACTGCGTGTGGCCGTCGGCCATGTAGCGGTCGAACTCGGTCATGACGTCCTCGTACTCGGCGAGGAACGCGGGGTCCTCGAGCAGCGCGTCCCACTGGCGCTGGGCGGCCAGCACGGGCACGGGGTTGCGGTAGCGGCCCCAGGCAACTGCATCGATCCTGCTGAACAGGATCTTGGCCGCCGGATGCCAGCTCCAGTACAGGTTGTAGGCCAGCCGGCGGAGCCCTTCGAGGGCCGGCGGGAGCCGGAAGGAGGCGGCCGGGATCGAGGTGATGCGTACGGCAGGATCCATGTCCGGCGCATGATAGCGGCGACCCATTCCCGGCAGCGGAGCACGCACGATGGCCAAGCAGTTCGTCGTCCAGCTGAAGAACGAGCCCGGGGCCATGGCGAGCCTGGCCGAGACTCTCGCCGATCGAGGCGTCGACCTGCGCGCGATCGGCGGCGGCGGCATCGGCGCCGCCGGGCACGTGATCATGACCACCGCCGACGACGAGACGACCCGCGCGGTGCTCGACGAGGGCGCATACACCTACATCGAGGGCGAGTCGATCCTCGCCGAGGTGGACGATCGGCCGGGCGGGATGGCCCGCGTGGCACGCGAGCTTGCGGACGCGGGCGTGAACATCCTCGGCCACCTGTTCCTCGGCCGGTGGGGCGATCGGGCCATGTTCGCGTTCGTGGTCGACGATCCGGAGCGCGCTCGGCCAATCCTCGAGCGGAAGACCTAGACCCGGCGCCCACCGCCCTCGGGTTCCTGGGCTCGGGCGTCGCCACGGCCCGGTCCTGAGCAGTGATCCTCAGCCACGGTGAGCGGTTGGGGCATGAATGAGCGCGGCCGCACACCCAGATTGCAGTCTGGGCATCGGTTCGCGCTCAGCTGTGGCGAAACCGCTCATTGGCAGTGAAGATGCGGGTTCGAAGCGCGGGCTCTGCGGCGGCACCCATCGATGCTGGGTCCGCGATCCAGTTGCCCGGTCGGCGGGCATCGCGCTATATAGGACGCAGCACCATCGACTTGCGAGGTCACCATGCCGCTCCCGGCGGCCGTCGTCATGCGCGTGCGCAAACTCGTGTTCGACCATTTCCTGGAGCACGCCACGCCTCCGCTGCTGGAGCAGGTCATTACGGAGCTGGGGCTGGCGCGGGAGGAGGCGACCGAGGCCTTCGAGGCGCTCGAGGCCGCCAGGCACATCGCCCTCGTGAGGGGCACCGCCCGCATCCTCATGGCGTTCCCGTTCTCGGCAATCGCGACGCCCTTCAGCGTCAGCGTCGGGGATGGCCGGTACTTCGCCAATTGCGCGTGGGATGCCATCGCGTTCCACGCGATGCTCGGCCGTGACGTGCGCATCGATTCGTTCTGCCATCACTGTGCCGCGCCCATCCAGCTGGAGATGAGGGACGGACGGGCCGTGGGGGTGGCGCCCGAAGCGACGCTGGTCTACCTCGCGCGTCCCGTTGCCCAGTGGTGGGAGGACATCACCACCACCTGCGGGAACACGATGGTGTTCTTCGCCTCACCGGAGCACCGGGATGCATCGGCCCTCTGCGCCGGTCCGGATGCCGGTGCCTCGCTCACGCCGGATCAGGTCCATGAGTTGAGCGGCCCGATCTACGCGAGGAAGATGGCCCTCGACTATGCGCGGCCCGGCGGCCCAGAGCTGCTGGCGCATTTCGCGGCGATGGGCCTCGACGGCGACTTCTGGAGGCTCTGAACGCCTACGGTGCCCGCTCGGCGATGTCGTCGAGGTACGCCCCGATCTCCGGCACGGCCCGCAGGGCCCGCTCGAAGTAGGCGTTGACCGCCCCGAGCGCGGCGCCCTGGATGCCGCTCATGTCGGCCGTCCGCGCGTCGTGCGACTCGCGGGCCTGGAGCGAGTTCCGCAGCTTCAGGAGGTGGCCGACCATCTGCGTCTCCTCGGGGCCGTCGAGCGCCTGGATCGCGGACATGATGAGCGCGTCGACCTGCGAGACCATCGTGGCCGTCGCGAACACGTCGCCCGATGAAGCGGCCTCATCGAGCGTCCGGATGAGCGCGGAGACCTGGTAGAGCGCCGTCACCGGCTCGTCGAACAGCTCGCGGATGTAGGCCGCCTCGCGGTACTTGCCGTTCATCCGGAAGACGTTGTACATCCGCCGCGCGGCCTTGCCGAAGTTCGGCTCCTTGACGGTGTACTTCCAGACTTCGTGCTCGAGCGTGTCGACGTAGTCGTCGACCGCATCCGCCGAGAGCTCCTTGACGAGCTTCGTGAACAGCGGGATCGACTCCGTCTCGAGGTAGACCTCCTGGTAGTAGGGGTCGAGGAAGCCATCGAGCGGCACGATCGTGCCGTCGGGCGCCTCCCACGTGGGATCGAGGACGTTGCTTGCGTTCGCCAGCTGTCCTCGGGTCCGGTCGGCAATGACCCAGTCAAGCTTGCACCAGCCCGGGTCGTTCGACGCCTCCTCCCAGCTGTAGACGCGTGGAGAGCCGTCTGGCAGGGTGACCTCAAGCTGCCCGGCCACGGCTTCCTCCATGGTCCACGACATGGGTGATCCGGCGCCCACCGGGCTGCCACCCTTCGTGGCTGCGACCTGGTGGGACCCGAACTTGACCTCCCGAAGGCGGTGGGTCGGCCCGACGGCCGTGGCCCGCGCCTTCTCGCGGATGAGATCGGCGAGGATGGTGCAGGCCTCCTTGCGCGTGTCGGCGCGGATGTGGATCCGCTCGAAGAAGTCGCAGTCGGCCGGGTAGGCGTTGACCTTGCTCTGCGCGGCCGACCCGGAGATCGACAGGGCCGTCAGCACCTGCGGTGGCCGGTCCTCGAAGCCCACTATCGTCGACATCTCGCGGAAGCGGGCAAGATCCTCCTGCTTGAAGTCGAGCATCGTGACCCGATGGCCATAGACGCCGCTGCTGACATCCACGACGAGGTCACCGCCGCTCGCCTCGGTCTCCATGGCCGCGACCCACTCGGCCGCCTCGCGCTCGTCGAGCTCGACTCCGAGCCGGGTCGCCGACGCGACCACCCGTTCGATCGCCTGGTCCCGGCTGGTCTGGGTCTCCATAGCGATGCCTCCGTCTCCTGCAGGGGCCCCAGTGTATGACCCCCGCCATGCCCCGGCGGGGAGAAGCTCCCGCTCGGCTCGACCGTCAGGGAACCGGCGAGCGCCGCTGTGCGGCGGGCGTCACGGCGACCGGCGCGCCGGCCGCCACCGTTGATTCGATCTGTTCCTCGACTCCGGTCACGGCGATCCGTTCGGTGGGTGCGCGGCCGGCTTCGAGGCGTCGGGCAAGGCGGGACAGCGGGTAGTTGATGGCGAAGAAGATGCACCCGATCACGAAGTACGTCTCGAGCAGGTTGCCGTAGAAGTTGAAGAACGACTTGCCGAAGCTGAGCAGCTCCGGAGCGGCGATGATGAAGAGCAGGGAGGTGTCCTTGACGAGCGTGATGAGCTGCGAGACCAGCGCCGGCGTCATCCGTGCGAGGGCCTGCGGCAGCACCACCCAGCGCATCATCTGCCGGTAGGTCAGCCCGAGAGACCTTGCGGCCTCGCTCTCGCCACGCGGGATGGAGGCGATGCCGGCGCGGACGATCTCGCCGATCACGGCGCTGTTGTAGATCGTCAACCCGACGATCCCGGCGATGATCGCCTCGCGCGTGATCCCCGTGCGCAGCATCGCGATGTAGACGACCAGCAGGATCGCGAGGATCGGCGTGGCGCGCACGATCTCGACCAGCCCGGCCACGAGCCACAGCCGGGGTCCCGAGAGCGCCGACCGGGCGATCCCGAGCCCGACGCCGAGCACCAGGCTCGCGACGAGGGCGGCTCCCGCGACGACCAGGGTCACCACCAGGCCCCGGGCCAGGAACAGCCAGGTCGACGGGAGCAGGAACGGTTCCCACTTCCTGGTCTCGAGCCGCCCGGTCACGACGAGCAGCACGACCAGCGTGACGACGATGCCCACGGCGACGAGCGCGCCGCGCCCCGGTGCGAGACGGCGGAGCCGCGACGGCGCCGCTCGTGCGGTCATCGGGCGAACGCCAGCCGCCGCTCGAGCCGCCCCACCAGCCACGCAAGCGGCAGCGTCAGCGTCCAGTAGGCGACCAGCATGGCGAGGTACGGGGTGAACTGGAACGTTCGCGACTCGATGATGCCGGCCGCCTTGAGCAGCTCGTTCACCGCGATGCCGCCCGCGATCGCCGTGTTCTTGATGAGGGCGATGGCGAGATTGCCCAGTGGCGGGATGACCGTGCGGATCGCCTGTGGCAGCACCACGAAGCGGATCGCCTCGAGCTGTGTCAGACCCAGCGTTCGCGCCGCCTCGATCTGCCGCGCGTCCACTGACAGGATCCCGGATCGCACGACTTCCGAGACGTAGGCGGCCGTGTAGATGCCCAGGCCGATGAGCGCGGCGAGGAACGGCTCGCGGGTCACGTTGAGATTGGCCGGCGCCAGCAGGACCGCCAGGAAGAGGAGCTGCACGAGGAGCGGAGTGTTCCGGAAGAACTCCACGTACCCGCGGGCGAAGGACGCGAGGACCGGGCTGCCCCACACCCGGACGCCCGCCACGATCGTTCCGAGCACGAGCGCGAGCACGAGCGCCCCGACGCTCAGCTGGAGCGTCGTGAAGTAGCCCTGGACGAAGAGGCTCGCGTTCTCGTCGAGCGCCGGAAGGGTCAGCACGGCACGACGACGGGGGATAGTGCGGCGCCCCGGCCGAGTACGGCCGGGGCGCGGAGGGGCGTCGTCGTCACGTGGGCCGATCGAGTGAGCCCGACCGGTCGCCGGTCACGACTCGGGCGGCAGCTTCGGCTCCTTCGTCGTGTACTTGCCGATGTTCTTCTCCCACAGCATCTTGAACCTGCCGTCGGCATCCATCTTGGCCAGCAGGTCGTCGACGAGCGGCTTCAGCTCCGTGCTGCCCTTCTTCATCCCGATGCCGTAGTCCTCGGTCGTGAAGGGTTCGCCCTTGAGCTCCGTGTCGGGATAGGCGCTGATGAGCCCGAACAGGATCACATCGTCCGTCGAGACGGCGTCACAGCGCCCGTCGTTGAGCGCCTGGCCTGCTTCGGTGTACGTCTTGAAGAGGACCAGCTCCGCCTGCGGCGCCTTGGCCCGGACGTTCTTCTCGGACGTCGAGCCTTCCGCCGAGCAGACCTTCTTGCCGTTGAGATCGTCCACGCCGGAGATGGCGGTGTTGCTCTTCTTGGCGAGGATCGACTGGCCGGCCACGTAGTACCGGCGGCTGAAGTCGATCTGCGTCTTGCGGTCGTCGTTGATCGTGAAGGTGCTGATGACGAGGTCGACGCGCCGCTCGTTGATGAACGGGATCCTGTTGGCGCTGACGGCCTCGATCAGCTCGGCCTCGACGCCCAGCTCTTTCGCGATCTCGCGGCAGAGATCCGCGTCGAAGCCCTCGACCTCGTTGTTCGTGGGGTTGCGGAACCCGAAGCCCACCACGTCGAACTTGACGCCACAGGTGAGCTTCCCCTTGTCCTTGATCGACTGGGGCGTCGACACGCCCTCGACGATGATGGGCGTCGCGCTCGCGCCCGACCCCGCGCCGGATGCGCCGGGTGAGCCGCCTGCGCTGGTGCACGCAGCAAGGGTGAGCAACAGCCCAAGCGACATCGCGATCCGTTTCATCGTGTCCTCCTCCATCCGTATGAACGCCGACGACCCCGTACCATCTCGGGGGCTTGGTCAGTTGCGCAGGATCGTGTTCAGGAAGCGCTTCGTCCGCTCCTCCGCAGGATCGCTGAAGAAGCGCTCGGGGGGAGCCTGCTCCACGATCTCCCCATGGTCCATGAAAACGACCCGGTGGGCGACCTCGCGCGCGAAGCCCATCTCGTGGCTGACGACCATCATCGTCATGCCGTCGTTCGCCAGGGCCTTCATCACGTCCAGGACCTCCTTGATCATCTCGGGATCCAGCGCTGACGTGGGCTCGTCGAACAGCATGATCTTCGGCTCCATGCACAGCGCGCGGGCGATCGCGACCCGCTGCTGCTGGCCGCCAGAGAGCTGCGTCGGGTGGGCATCGGCCTTCTCGGGGATGCCCACCTTGGCCAGCAGCCGGCGTGCCCGCTCCTCCGCGCTCGACCGGTCCATCTTGCGCACCCGGATGGGTGCCAGGGTCAGGTTGCGCATCACCGTGAGGTGGGGGAACAGGTTGAACGACTGGAACACGACGCCGATCTCCGTGCGCAGCGCGTTCACGTCCAGCCGGCGGTCACTGAGCGACCGCCCGTCGACCACGACCTCGCCGGCGTCGGGCGTCTCGAGCCGGTTGACGCAGCGCAGCAGCGTGCTCTTGCCCGATCCGGACGGGCCGATGACGACGACGACTTCGCCGCGCTGGACGTCCAGGCTCACATCGCGCAGCGCCTCGAAGTCGCCGAACCGCTTGCGGATGTGCCGGAGCTCGATCATCGGGCGCGTCTCGGCGCCAGCCGCCACGCCCGGCGTGGTCGTTGGGGCGGTCGTGGGAGCGCTACCGGCCACAGTCGCCCGATGGTAGCACCCGCCATCGGGTCGGAGCCTCGCGGCCGGCGCCGAAACGTGATCGTCCGAACCGTCTAGGATGCCCCAGCGGGCGGGAGCAGCTCAGTTGGCAGAGCGTCAGCCTTCCAAGTCTCCAGGCGGCCTCGCCTCCGCGGGCCGAACCGGTTTACCCGGCCGCGAGCGTGGTGCGGACGGCCTCCGCCTCGGGCGCGAGGCCCATCGACTCGAACAGGGCCAGGGCGCGCTGGGACGTCGCGTCGCCTTCTGCGTCGCGGCCGGCATCGCGAAGCGACTGTCCCCAGCCGCGCAGGACGCGCGCCAGCTGCGGCCGCGCCTCCAGGTCCTCCAGGATCGCCGCGGCGGCCCCGAAGTCCGCGAGGGCGGCATCCAGGTCGCCGCGCTGCGCTGAGGCTTCGGCGCGCTTCCAGAGGATGCCCGCTTCGCCGACGCGGTTGCCGATCGACCGCACGGTCACGAGCGCCTCCTCCCAGCTGCCCTCCGCCGCCGCGAAGTCGCCCAGGGCAGTGACCGCGGTGCCCAGCCAGGCCTGGAGGCTCGGCCGCCACATGGTTCGGTCCACCACGAGCGCGAGGTCCGCGCCGCGCTGGAGCGCCTGGCGGGCCTCCTGGAAGCGCCCCTGCCGCTGGTAGACGTCACCGAGGATCCAGGAGCTGACAACCGCGCAGGCCGTGGCGCCGGTCTCCTCGGCGCGGAGCACGCAGGCCTGGGCGATCGGGACGGCCTCGTCGAGCTGGCCGCGCTCCGATCGAACGATGGATTCGGCGATCTGCGCGTCGAGCTGGGCGATCAGGTCGCCGCCCGCGGCCAGCTCGGTGGCGTAGCGGGCGGCCTTCTCGGCCTTGTCGAACTCGCCGAGATGCGCGTAGCCCATGGCCAGGGCACCCCGGGCGAACGCCGCCCCGATGAAGTCCTGCCGCTGCTCGAGCATGGGCACAGCCTCCTCGAGGGCCGTGACGCCGTCCCGGATGGGACCGAGGAAGATCTGGTTCAGGCCGATGACCGCCAGCTGGAGCGCGCGGAGGGAGGGATCGTGGAGTGCCTCGCCGATCTCGGTGATCCGATCGAGCGAGCGCTTCACCTCGGGATCCGAGGCTCGCTTGCCGAGTCCCATGCGGGCCATGGCCAGCCCCAGATGGAGCGGAGCGACGAGCTCCAGGTCGCCCAGTCGCTCGGCAGCCGGGATGATCGCCTCGAGGTCGCCGATGATCTCCTCGGTCGGGCGGAAGGTCCAACCGGATCGCGACCGTCCGAGCTGGATCTCCACCCGCCGCCGCAGCAGCGCGTCGTCCTCCGAGTCCGCGGCCGGAGGCAGGATCGTCGCGGCGCGATCGAAGGCCGAGTACGCCTCCGCGATGGCATTGCGCTCCATCGCATACCGACCGGCCGCCAGGAGGTACTCGACCGCCTTGTCCGTGTCCCCAGCTTCCGAGAAGTGGATCGCGAGCACGCCGGCCAGCTCGCTGCCCCGATCCGGATAGAGGACCTCGAGCGATTCGCCGACGAGCCGGTGCAGCGCGCGCCGCTCCTGCTTGAGCAGCGAGCCATACGCGGCGTCCTGGACCAGCCAGTGCCGGAAGAGGTACTCCAGCTCCGGCCGGGTGGCGGCCAGCCGGATGAGCCCCTTCGCTTCCAGCGTGTCGAGCTGTGCGTTGCCTGCCATCCCGCCCTACCCCCCGGCCTGCCCGAGGACCCGCTCGAGGACCCGGAGCGGGAACTGCCGCCCGATCACCGAGGCCACCCGGAGGGTTCGCTTGGCGCCATCGGGCAGCTGGTCGATGCGCGCCAGGAGGAGCCCGTGCAGGGTTTCCGGGATCTCGACGGACGACGCCTCCGCGGTGGCCACCCACCGATTCTCGCGGCGCTGGATGACCCCGCGCTCGATGAGCATCCGGATGACCTCCTCCACGAAGAACGGGTTGCCCTCTGCCCGGGCAAGGATCGAGTCGCGAACCGGTCCCGGGAGGGACTCGATCTCCAGCAGGTTGGAGACCAGGTCGCGGCTGTCCGCCTCCGTCAGGGGCTGCAGACGCAGCTCCACGAGGGCGTCGCCGAACAGCTCACGGGCGGCGGTCACCAGACCCCAGCCGGCGGAGTCCGTGTCGGCTCGCAGGGCGGCGATGAAGAACACGGGCAGCTGTGCGGCCAGCGGCAGGAGCTGGCTCACCAGGGCGACCGACGCCGGGTCCGCCCAGTGCACGTCCTCGCACACCAGCACGACCGGTCCGCGGCCGGACAGATGCCGAAGCAGCCGGTGGATCGAGGCGACGTACCGGCCCTGCATCGCCTCGGGCTCGAGCCTCGCTCGATCGGCCTCGTCCGGGCGGAGCGGCAGGCCGAGGAGGTGGGCGAGGAAGGGTGCAGTGTCGGCGGCCTCGTCCCCGAGCCAGGCCGCGAGCTGCCGATCGAGGGCCGCCCGGATCTCGAGCTCCGGACCCGTGAACGGGAGCTGCAGCGCCGCCCGCACGAGATCGAGGAGCAGGTGGTAGGGCAGGTTCCGGCCATAGGAGACGCAGCGACCCTCGAGCCAGGTGGCGGCGGCGCCGCCGTCGGTGCCCGCCTCGTCGCTCACCCAGCCGCGGAACTCAGCCAGGAGGCGGCTCTTGCCGAGGCCGGGCTCGCCGATCACGAAGGCGACCCGGCTGCGCCCGACCTCCACGACGCGGTAGAGCGACCGCAGGCTGTCCAGCTGATCGTCGCGCCCGACCATCGGGCTTTCCAGGCCTGCGCGCTCGAGGCCCCGCCTCCGGCCGGGCGCCGCCCGGCGCGCCAGGACGCGGTAGGCGTGGACCGGCTCGGCCTTGCCCTTCAGGGCGATCTCGCCGAGGTCCTCGGTCTCGAACGCGTTGGCGACGAGTCGATGGGTGCTGGCGGTGATGAGGACGGAGCCCGGCTCGGCGGCCGCCTGCATCCGCGCGGCGACGTTCATCGCATCGCCGAGCGCCGTGTATTCATAGCGCAGGTCCGTTCCGACGTTGCCGACGACGACCGGGCCGCTGTTGATGCCGGCCCGGATCCGGAAGTCGATGCCGTGGCTGGCCTCGAGCTGCCGGGCGAACTCGTCGATCGCGGCGACCATGTCCAGGGCGGCGCTCACGGCTCGATCGGGGTCGTCCTCGTGGGCCACCGGCGCGCCGAAGAAGGCGACCATGGCGTCACCCTGGAGCTGCGCGATCGTGCCCTCGTACCGGAAGACCGCCTTCGACATCTCGTCGAAGGCCTCGTTCATCAGGGCCGTCCAGTCCTCGGCGTCCATCTGCTCGGCGAGGGCGGTCGAGCCCACCACGTCCACGAACAGTGCGGTCACCGGCTTGCGCTCGCCGCTCAGCTTGGCCGCGCGCATCTTCTCGATGAGCGGCGCCGGGGCGGCGGCTGAGAGGCGGGTCTGGCGGGCCCCGTCGGACGTTGTCTCTCGGCCGTCGAGCAGCGACTGGCCGCAGCTCGCGCAGAAGCGCGCGTCCGGGGGAACGGCTGCGTCGCAGACCGGACAGGACGCTGGCGCGGGCTCGACCATCATCGCGCCGACATCTTACGCGGCCGTACGCCGGTCCCCGCTCCCGTTCGACTACGATGTCGGCGCGCTCGGGCGGGAGTAGCTCAGTTGGCAGAGCGTCAGCCTTCCACAAGCCGTACGCGTTCCGGCGCTACGCCAGCATCGTCGATCTCCTCAAACTCAGCCTCAACGGCTACGCCTACGACTCGCTCAACCGGTTCGAGCGCCGACGCTGGGAGAAGGCCTTCGAGGACGGCGATGAGGCGGCGTACACGAAGCTGTTCGGTCCGGCGAAGACCCCCGAGCACGTCGGTGAGTTCCTGGGCTACTTCATGATCCGCAAGGTCATCGTGCCGGCGAAGCTAACGGCGGCTGCCGGCCGAGTCACCAAGGAGTTCGTCGAGTGGCTGGCCGAGCGGAGCTGGATCGAGGCGACCGCGATAGCCGACGCCGTCGAGCGGTCGGACGACGCGGCGCGATACCTGCCCAGAGCCGAACGCCTCGGCCGCTTGCTCTACGAGCAGGCACAGCGGACGCGCATCGATCAGTCCGCGCTCGCAGACGAGGATTACGTCGAGGACTACCTGGCGATCGAGCGCGTCGAATCGTCCGCACTCTGGTTCGAAGGCGACATCGGGCCCGTTCCAGTCTCCGCGGCGACGGCCAAGCTTGCGCAGCCGGGCTGGTCGATCAACCTCGTGCTTGGCCGCAAAGGCGGGAAATGGCACCTCCTCGAGGTTGGCAATGTCTACCCGTAGAGCCGCGACAATCAGAACAACAGAGGTCGGCCGGTGAGCCCGACGCCGATGCTCGATCTCGATTCGAAAGGCGTTGGTCCTGGCCTGTTCGCCCGTCGAGTTGCCTTCGCCGGCCGGCGCGCACGTTAGCGCTGCGCCTTCTCGAGGAAGTTGGTGATCCCAGCGTCGACATAGGACCGAACGGACAGATCCTTGATCCTCGCCACCCAGTCGCCAAGTATTTCGGGACGGAAGCCCGCCGGCAGTTCGATCTCGGTGAGATGACTGAACCGCCGCCCCCGAGCGCGGGCCAGGTAGAGCGTGTCGAAGACTGCCTTCTCCGCTGTTGCCAGTCGTTCGCCGTTACGCTCCTCGTAGCCGCCAAAGAGGTCCGGCGGTAGCCGGTGAACCGAATACGTTCCGACGGGCGTTTTCAAGGTCTTGGTGTTCGCGAGCGAGACGACGTAGATCATGCTCGGGATCTGGGTGATGAGGCCCCGCCGCGACAACGCCGTGTAGAGCGAGACGTAGGAGGGATAGGGATCGGTCAGCCAGGACGCGACAAGATAGGGGCTGGGTTGGGCGGCCACTGACCAGCGTCCGGGCGCGACTCGAAGCACCGATCCGGCCTCCTGCAAGGAGGCTAGGAGATGCGACGCGTTGGAACCCGAGATTCCAAGGACCGCTGCGGCCTCCTGTGTGCGGACGATCGGGCGGCCGAGGCCGCGCAGCGTCTCGAGGGCGCGGACGGCGTTCATGGCAGAAGACCCTCAAGGCGCTCGGCGACCGTCATCTGCATGCCCTCCCAAACCTCGATGGGTTCGTAGAGGGGCAGGGCGTCTGGCTCGATGAAGCTCAGGACCTTGGCCCGATACTCGTCGTAGCCGATCTCGAAGAGCCGGGTGATCGCCGCCCGAAGGCCCGCTTCGTCGACCTCGCCTCGCGACAGCGCATCCGGGGCGATGCGGAACAGGAGGTCCAGATCAAAGACATCCCGCGGCTGTCGGATGTCACGACCCCAGAGGGCATCGATCTTCTGAGCCACCGCGGCTCGCGGCAGGTAGTGACCAAAAGTCGGTCGACGGAGCGCCGCGGCATACCGAGCGACAGCTGCTTCGGCGACGGATTCGACCTTCGCGAACTCGCGGTAGGGATACTCTCGATGCGAGACCTCGACCTGCGTGTAGACCGGCTCAGTCTCCGAAGGATGTCGCAGCCCGAGGACCCATTTCGACTTGGTCTCCGATCGTTCCTTCGGGTTCACGTACTCGATGCGCGAGCCCAGCGTGCCGAGCGTGCGCTTGAGCAGGTCCGAGGCCAGCGTCTGGTCGACGCGCTCCTGGAACGCCCACGGCTCGATGTCGAAGGTGTCGAGGTCGATGTCCTCGGAGAACCGCTCGCTGGGGTAAAAGAAGCGCAGGTTGCCGCCCCCTTTCAAGGCCCACGAAGCGGGATTGGCCCGCGTCGCAAGCGCCTGCAGAAAGGCGAGATGGAAGCCCTCGGCGATCTGAACGGGCCGCATAGTCATGCCTCAAGATTGAAGTATGTTTCAATCCTAAGCAATAACTGATGGGAGTCAAGTCGTCGCGATATCCTCTCTGCGAGCGGTATGGTCAATCCCGGAGGCCAGAATGAACAGTTATCCGCTGTAGTTCAGCACGACACCTAAGCGGGAGTAGCTCAGTTGGCAGAGCGTCAGCCTTCCAAGCTGAATGTCGCGAGTTCGAACCTCGTCTCCCGCTCCACCTCCCTTTGCGACTCCAAACTGCAGCGCAAGCCTGTAGGCACTTGTCGGAGGGAGCGAGCCGATGCGCATGATCTGGACCGCACTGGCTGGCGGGTTAGCGGGCTTCGCCGTCGTCTTCCTCGGAGTGCTTGGCCTTGTCTTCGGCACCGTGGCGGCCGCTGCCCTCGTCCTCCTGGCAATCACCCGACGCGACGCAACGCTCCCTGGCATCGCCGTGGCAGCTGCTGGAGGCGTGGTCGCTGCGCTGTCGGCGCGGATTGTCGTGACCTCATTCGGCGATCCGAACGTGTCCTACGACCTACAGCTCCTCGTCTTCATGGTCGTGGGAGCCATCACTGCAGGAGTCGGCGCTCTGGCGACGCTTGTTGGTTGGGGCCGGCGGAACGGTCGGTCAGACGAAGGCTCGGAGCCGCGGAGCCAGGTTCCATAGCTCACGGTCGGGGCTGAACGTCGCGAGTTCGAACCTCGTCTCCCGCCCCAGCCGCCCCGGTCAGGCCTGACGCGTGTCCGCCAGGCGCGGAACCGTCGACGAGGCGAGCCGCTCCTCGAAGCGCTTGGCCGCGAGCTCGAGGTGGTCGAGGTGCTCCGCCAGACGCTGGCGCGCCGCCTCGGCCGCGGCGTCCAGGCCCGTCAGCTCGAAGATCCGCCAGTGCCGGATGATCGGCATGAGGACCTCGTCGCGATGGACGCGCAGGTCGTAGATGCCGGCCTTGGCCATCGAGGACGCCTTGCGCAGGAAGCCCGGAATCCCGGCGCCGGGCATCTGGAAGGCGAGCACCTCGTCGACGACGGCGCAGACGGCGGCCGACGGCTCGAGCTCGATCGCTGCGCTGAGGACGTCGCGGTAGAAGACCATGTGCAGGTTCTCGTCCGCCGCGATCCGGACCATGATCCTGTCGGCGACCGGATCGTCCGAGTAGCGGCCCGTGTTGCGGTGCGCGATCCGGGTGGCGAGCTCCTGGAACGCGACGTAGGCGAGGCCGTGCAGCGTGTCCGGCGCGTCGTGGTCGTAGCCCTGCTGGAGCTGGCTCATCCGGCCGCGCTCGAGGAGCACGGGATCGATGTTGCGGGTGACCGTGAGGTAGTCGCGGAGCACGATGGCGTGACGCCCCTCCTCCGCGGTCCAGCGGCCCACCCAGGTGATCCATGCGCCGTCGCCCCGGCCGAACATCCCGTGGATGAGCCGGTGATACGAGGGCAGGTTGTCCTCGGTGAGCAGCCCGATCTCGAAGGAGGTCTGGGCCACGCCCGTCAACCGCGGCTGGTCCGGCGTCCAGGGCTCCTTGTCGAAGTCGCGGCCGAGCCGGTAGGGGATGTACTCGTGGGGGAACCACTCCTGGGCAACCTTGAGATGGCGGTCCACGAGGCGCCCGGCTTCGGGCTCCAGCTCGAGCAGCAGCGCGCGCTCGTCGTAGTCGGCGGTCATTCGAACGGTTTCCTTCGGGGCGATCGGTGGCGTCGGACGCTCGGGGGACCGAGCGGGTCACAGATCATAGGCGCGCCACGTGTTTTCCTCCGGGAAACGCGTGCGGAGGTGCACGGGACGCCCGGGCACCGGTGCTGGGGGCGCGCGGAGATACTTTAAGGTTCCGCCCGTGGCCGTGATCGCCGTCGACTCGCTGACCAAGCGCTATCCGGGCGTCACCGCGCTGGACGATCTGACGCTCGAGATCGAGCCCGGGATCATCGGCCTCGTGGGCTCCAACGGCGCCGGAAAGAGCACCCTGCTCAAGATCCTGCTCGGCCTGCTCGAGCCCACGAGCGGCCGGGCCACGGTGTTCGATCTGGACGTGGCGACCCGGGGCACGGACATCCGCCAGCTGGTGGGCTACCTGCCCGAGCACGACGCGCTCCCGCCCGACGCCTCGGCAACCGACTTCGTCTCGCACATGGCCCAGATCAGCGGCCTGCCCGGGGCTGCCGCGCGTGAGCGGACCGCGGAGGTGCTCCGCCACGTGGGGCTGTACGAGGAGCGCTACCGGGCCATGGGCGGCTACTCGACCGGGATGAAGCAGCGGGTGAAGCTGGCCCAGGCGATCGTCCACGATCCGCGCCTGCTGCTCCTCGACGAGCCCACCAACGGCCTCGACCCGGCCGGCCGCGACGAGATGCTGGAGCTCGTCCGGCGGACCGGGACCGAGTTCCGGATGACGGTCGTCGTCGCGAGCCACCTGCTGGGCGAGATCGAGCGGGTGTGCGACTACCTCGTCGCGATCGAGGGGGGCCGCCTGCTGCGAGCCGCCCCGCTCCGCTCGTTCACGGAGCAGACCGGCGTCCTCGCCGTGGAGGTCGAGGAGGGCGCCGAAGGGCTGGCCGCCGCGCTCGGGGAACGCGGTCTCGAGGCGCGCGCGATGGGCCGCACGGTGCTCGTGGCGCTCGAGGACGAGCGGCCGTTCGACCTGGTGCGCGACCTCGTCTCCGAGCTGGGACTGCCGCTGGTCCGGCTCGAGCAGCGCAGGCACCAGCTCGAGGACCTGTTCCGGGACGTCCCGACGGCCGACGACGTGCCGGTGTCCCCTGGCCCGGGCCCGGGCCAGGGGCCGATGCCGTGACCGCCAGCGGGGGCGCGCCGCCGGCGGGCAGCATCTACGACCTCGGCTACCGGTCGTACGACGGGCCGCGCCTCGGTCGC
>Ga0136621_1000308_pt1 | contig 18675 bp, 18 predicted proteins | sample AntDryUQ445A2306_FD_104673 | JGI IMG/M metagenome (GOLD analysis project Ga0136621, IMG submission 104673) | Polar desert sand microbial communities from Dry Valleys, Antarctica - metaG UQ445A (23.06) | ecosystem: Environmental > Terrestrial > Soil > Desert | place: Antarctica: Dry Valley...
CACGATCTGTAAGACGTTGCCGCGGGGAGCCGGTCCGGTTGGGCTCCAGCAGCTCGCGCTACTCGAGGGCTACGACCTCGCGGAGCTCTCGACCGAAGAGCTCGTCCACGTCGTGACCGAGTGCGCCAAGCTCGCTTTTGCCGATCGCGACGCGCTCTACGGCGACCCGCTCCCCGGCGCAGCTCCTGTGCCGCTCGGGACGCTGCTCTCGCGCGAATACGCCGCCGAGCGGCGAACCCTCGTGGGCGAAGAGGCCTCCGGCGACTACACCCCGGGCCTGGGCAGACTGCCGACGGTGGTCGGCGCGCCCGTGACCCCCGGCGCGGGCGAGCCGACGCGCGGCGACACTGTCCACCTTGACGTGGTCGATCGGTGGGGGAACATGATCTCGGCCACCCCGAGCGGCGGCTGGCTGCAGAGCTCGCCGGTGATCCCCGCGCTCGGCTGGCCACTCGGCACCCGCGCCCAGATGTTCTGGCTCGAGGAGGGCTTGCCGTCGTCGCTTCGCCCGGGTGCGCGGCCGCGCACGACCCTCTGCCCTGGGCTGGCACTGCGCCACGGCGAGCCGTACATGGCGTGGGGAACGCCGGGAGGCGACCAGCAGGAGCAATGGGCGCTCCACGTCTTTCTCCGGCACGTCGATCTCGGTCTGAACCTGCAGGAGGCAATCGACGCACCCGAGTTCCATACCGACCACCTGATCTCGTCCTTTTATCCGCGGGGCTTCAGTCCGCGCTCGGTGACGGTCGAATCACGCTTCGACGACGAGGTGGTGGAGAGGCTGCGAAAGCGCGGTCACGAGGTCGAGGTATCGGGACCGTGGACGCTCGGCCGCGTCACCGCTGTCAGCCGGGAACCGGACGGCCTGCTCAAGGCGGGTGCGAACCCACGCGGCATGCAGGGCTACGCCGTCGGTCGCTAGAATCAGCCCATAGTCGCTGCCTGACCCCCGATCCGAGCGCGGCCCTCGTTACCATCGCGCGATGGAGCCGCTGTACACGCCGGAAGGTGTCGAGTCGCGCTGGCAGCGCACGTGGGAGGAGGAGGGCCTCTACCGGGCCGGGGCCGGCGCCCGACACGACGAGACGTTCGTGATCTGCGTACCGCCGCCGAACGTCACGGGGGCGTTGCATATGGGCCATGCGCTCAACGGCTCGCTCCAGGACGTGCTCATCCGCTGGCACCGGATGAGGGGCTACGACACGCTCTGGCAGCCGGGCTACGACCACGCGGGCATCGCGACGCAGAACGTGGTCGAGAAGCAGCTCGCCAGTGAGGGGACCTCGCGCAAGGAGCTCGGCCGCGACGCCTTCGTCGAGCGCGTCTGGCGCCACCTGGAGGAAACGGGCCGGACGATCATGGGCCAGTTCCGCAGCCTCGGGGCGTCGCTCGACTACTCACGCGAGCGCTTCACGATGGACGACGACTACATCGAGGCAGTCATGCGCTTCTTCGTCCACCTCTGGGAGCGCGGCTGGCTCTACCGCGCGAACCGGATCGTCAACTGGTGCCCGTTTCACGAGACCGCCATCTCCGATCTCGAGGTCGTGCACGAGGAGATGGACGACGCGCTGACCTACGCGCACTACCCCTTCGCCGACGGCGATGGCGGCGTCACGATCGCGACCGTGCGCCCGGCGACGATTCTGGCGGACGTCGCCGTCGCGGTGCATCCGGGCGACGAGCACTATGCGGACGCCGTTGGGAGGGAGGTCGTCGTCCCGTTCGTCGAGCGCCGCGTCCCCGTGATCGCGGACGAACGTGTCGACCCGGAGTTCGGCACGGGCGCTCTCAAGATCACGCCGGGGCACGACGTCAAGGACTTCGATATCGGCCGCGATCACGAGCTGCCGACGATTACGGTGATCGCGCTCGATGGCAGCATGAACGAGCACGCGGGAAAGCTCGTGGGGCTGACCCAAACCGAGGCGGACGAGCGAATCCTCGGCTGGTTGAAGGAGCACGGCCAGCTCGAGAAGCGCGAGAGCTACCGGCATTCGGTCGGCACCTGCGAGCGCTGCCATGCCCGGATCGAGCCTCTGATCTCGCTTCAGTGGTGGTGCGCGATGGAAGAGCAGAGGAAGCCGGCCCTCGCGGCGTTACAGGAGCGGCGCGTGCGGTACCACCCGGAATCGCAGCACCAGTTCGCGGTCCGCTCGTTCGAGGAGATCCCCGACTGGAACATCTCGCGCCAGCTCTGGTGGGGGCACCAATTGCCGATCTGGTACTGCCCGGACGGCCACGCCACGTCCGCTTGGCCGCCGCCCCACGCATGCGCCGAGTGCAGCTCGGTCGAGCTCGAGCGCGACCCCGACGTCCTCGACACGTGGTTCTCCGCGGCGCTCTGGCCGTACGCGACGCTCGGCTGGCCCGAGCGGACCCCCGAGCTCGAGCGCTACTACCCGGGGGAGGTCAACTCGACCGCGCGCGAGATCATCCGCCTCTGGGAGAACCGGATGATCTGGACCGGGCTCGAGCTGATGGGCGACGTTCCCTTCACCGATATCGTCATCCATTCGACGGTGCTCGCCCCCGACGGCCGCCGGATGTCGAAGAGCCTGGGCACCGGGATCGACCCGCTCGACCTGATCGCGAGGCACGGAGCAGATGCGACGCGCTACGGGCTCCTGAAGATGTCCTCCACGCAGGACGTCCGCTTTGCCGAGGGCATGATCGAGGAGGGCCGCAAGCTCGCGAACAAGCTCTGGAACGTCTCACGGCTGCTGCTCCAGTACCGGGTCGAGCCCGAGGCTCGGCCGACCGCGGTCGAGGAGCGCTGGATCTTGGCGAGGATCGATGCGACGCGGGCCGAGATCGAGCAGGCGTGGTCCCGGTTTGAGTTCTCCCCTTCGGCGCAGGCGCTTTATCGGCTCACCTTCGACGACTTCTGCGACTGGTACGCGGAGGCGATCAAGCCTCGGCTCCGCGAAGAGGACGAGGATGCGACGGCCACGGCGCTCGCCGCGCTCGAGACGCTGCTGAAGCTCCTCCACCCGGTGATGCCGCACGTGACCGAGGAGATCTGGTCGCAGTTCCACGACACGCGATTGATCGTGACGGCTTGGCCCGACTCGAACGAGACCTACGCGGGCGACCTGCGCGCGCTCGACCGAGTCCAGGAAGCCGCGGCGATCTTCCGGCGCAGCGGCGTCCTCGTGGAGCTGGAAGGCGACGAGAAGCGGATCTTCGACGCGGTCGTGCGCCCCGAGCGCGCCAAGACGAACGGCAACGCCGCCGCGGAGATCGAGCGCCTGCGCAAGGAGGTCGAGCGCGGGGAGCGGATGCTCGGCAACGAGCGGTTCGTCGCGAACGCGAAGCCCGAGGTGGTCGAGGCCGAGCGAGAGAAGCTCGCCCGCTACCGGCGCGAGCTCGATGCCCTCACAGGCTGAGTGGCTCGAGGGTCTTTCGCCGTGGCCGGAGGAGTTCGGGCTCGCGCGGATGCGGGCGCTCCTCGCGAAGCTGGGCAATCCACAACGTCGTTACCCGTCGATCCACGTGGTCGGGTCGACGGGCAAGGGCACCGCCGTACGGACGATCGAGGAGCTGCTGCGTACGGAGCACCTACGCGTCGGCGCCTACCTATCGCCCCACGTCACCGGCTGGAGCGAGCGAATTCGGATCGACGGTGCTGAGGCCGACTTCGAGGCCGCTATCGCCAGGGTCCGTCCGGAGGCGGAGCCGCTCGATGCAACGCAGTTCGAGGTGTTGACGGCCGCCGCGCTCGCCGCCTTCGCCGTCGAGCAGATCGACGTCGCGGTCGTCGAGGCGGGTCTTGGGGGGCGCTACGACGCCACCAACGTTCTCGATGCGCACGTCGTTCTGCTCACGAACGTTGCGCTCGAGCACACTGACGTGCTCGGCAGCACTCGCGAGGCCATCGCCGGCGAGAAGCTCGCGGTTGCCGACGCGGCCAAGACCGTGGTGCTCGGCGAGCCGGAGTGGCGTTTCCTCGTGCCTGACAAGCGAGTGATAGAGGGCGGCGCGCGCGAGGCAGCAGAGGCCTTCCTCGGTCGGGGAATCGACGCCGAGGTCGAGGTCTCGTTGGCGGGAAGACTCGAGCGGCGCGGCGACGACGTCTGGGACGGCGCTCACACGCCCGAGGCAGCCGAGTGGCTCCTCGAGCGGTTGCCGCGCCGCGACTACGTCCTCTGCGTCTCGATCCTCGGTGACAAGACCGTCGACGGCATCCTGCGGCGGCTTGCGTGCGCCGGTCGAATCCTCGTTGCCACGCGCTCGTCGAATTCCCGAGCCCTTCCCGCTGAGGAGGTCGCACACCGCGCGCAACCGTACTTCGATCGTGTGCACGCGATCGACGACCCACACGCCGCGCTCGCCCGCGCGCGCGAGCTGGGCGGCCCGATCCTCGTCACCGGGTCGCTCTATCTTCTCGCCGATCTTTCGAGGAACGAGGTCTGAGATGGCGAACAGGCGCGGGAGTGTCTCCGTACTCCTTTTCGCCGCCGCGGTGGTCGCCTTGATCGTCGGGTCGGCGTTCGCCGTTGGCTATATCGTGGGAAAGCTGATTCTGTGATCCTCGCCGCCACCACGACGAACGACGAGCTCTTCGGAGGAGTGAACGACTTCTTCGATTCCGGTGCGTGGCTCGTGATCCGGAACATGACCATCTTCCTCGTCGCGATCTTCTGGCTCGCGACGGCATTCTGGGTCTTCAAGGATGCGCGGCGGCGGATCGAGGACCCCTGGCTCGTCGGTACCGCAACGCTGCTCGGGCTGCTCGCCCCTTTCATCGGCGCGATCATCTACCTCTTCCTGCGCCCGCCCGAGTACATCGACGACGTACGCGAGCGTGAGCTCGAGATCAAGGCGATGGAGGAGCGGCTCTCACGCCGCGACCTACACTGCCCGGTCTGCCGCGCCGAGGTCGAGGCATCCTTCCTCGTGTGCCCGGTCTGCACGACGCGTCTGAGGCAGGCGTGCGTCAAGTGCAACGCGCCGCTCGAGGCGCTCTGGCAGATCTGCCCGCATTGCGCGACGCCGGTGACGACGCCGAATCTGCCCGGGCTCGACACCACGATCGCGGAGACGTGGACCGCACCGCGAAGACGCGCTGCTGAGTAGACTCCGCCGCCGATGGCGGTCGAGACCACACTCGTCCTGATCAAGCCCGACGCGACCGAACGGGCACTCGCGGGTGAGATTCTCGCGCGAATCGAGCGGCGCGGCTTCGAGATCGTCGCCGGCAAGCTCCTGCGGGTCGATCGCGACCTCGGCGAGACTCACTATGCCGAGCACCGCGAGAAGCCGTTCTTCGGCGAGCTCGTCGACTTCATCACGTCCGCGCCGACCTGGGCGCTCGCAGTTCGCGGCGAGGGTGCGATCGCCACGCTGCGTAAGACGATCGGCGCGACGAACCCCGCGGATGCAGAGCCGGGAACGATTCGCGGCGACCTCGCGACGGCGATGCCGGACAACCTCGTCCACGGCTCCGATTCGGTCGAATCGGCGCAGCGGGAGATCTCGCTCTGGTTCCCCGACGATGAGCTCGTCTGACCTCGCGCCCCTGGCCGCACTCGGCTCCCGCCGGGCGGAACCCGGCTCCGCCGAGCGCTCGCGCCGCTGGCGGCACGCGGCTCTCCGGGTCTGGCCTCTCGGCCTATCCCCTCCGGCCGCGCACCACCAGCGACCCCCCAGGAACGCGAGGCGGCGCGACAAGGGACGATGAGCGCGTTCGAGCTGCCTGAGTACGCAGTCCGCAACCGCGCGAGCTGGACGAAGTCGAACGAGGAGTACACCCATGAGCAGGGCATCCGCGCGTGGCGGCAGGAACACGTCACCTGGGGGCTGTGGGGGATAGCCGAGTCGGAGCTCAACGTGCTGCCCGACGTAGCAGGCAAGGATGTGATCGAGCTCGGGTGCGGAACGGCCTACTTCTCGGCGTGGCTCGCGCGCAAGGGCGCGCGACCGGTCGGTGTCGACATCACTCCCGCGCAGCTCGAGACGGCGCGGCACATGCAACGCGAGACGGGCATCGAGTTCCCGCTGCTCGAGGAAAACGCGGAGGACGTGCCGCTGCCGGGCGACTCGTTCGACCTTGCGCTTTCCGAGTACGGAGCATCGATCTGGTGCGATCCCTACAAGTGGATCCCCGAGGCCGCCCGTTTGCTGCGGGCGGGCGGTGAGCTCCTCTTCCTGCGCAACTCGACAGCTCTCGATGCTTTGCGCCGGCCCGGACGGATGGCATGAGACGTTGCAACGGCCGCAGCGGGGCATGCACCGCGTCGACTGGGCGGATGAGAACACGACCGAGTTCCAGCTCGGGCACGGCGATCTGTTCAGGCTGTTGCGCGAGTCGGGCTTCGACGTGCTCGACCTGATCGAGCTCTACGCGCCGGAGGAAGCAAAGGACGCTCGCTTCTATCACTCGAACGCCGAGTGGGCGAAGAAGTGGCCGTGGGAGGAGATCTGGAAGGCGCGGAAGCGCTAAAGCCCGAGGCGCCGGCTCTGCTCCAGTGTCTCGCGCAAGATCGGGAGCTGCGCGTGGTCCTTGGCGCGACCCGCCGCAGCCTTCGAGCGAACGACGTCGGCGAGAGCCGCGACTGGCACCTCGAGCTCTCCCGAGACTCGAACGCGAGTCGCAGCCCGGACGAGGTCGTCGTAACCCCTGGTGCCGTCGGGTAGCAGTACGAGATCGATTTGCCCGTGAGGAGTGTCCAGCGAGATTTGCCCGTGAGGAGTGTCCAGCGAGAGATTCTGGAACCCCGCAAGCATCGCTCCGTCGAGCGGAATCTCGAGACTCGCGGGCGCATCGGCGATTCGTGGCGTTCCGCTGAGATCCGAGAGTGCCGCTGCCAGGCGATCGAGGTTATCGCGATCCCGTGCGGGCGAAACGTCAAGATCGTAGGTCACGATCGGCGCGCCCCGGAGCTGCGCCGCGATCCCACCGATGACCACGTATCGAACCCCGTGCCGCTCGAGCGCTTCGAGCATTGGAACCGGAGCGAGCTCAGTCTCGTCCGCGGGCATAGTTCGCCATCCGACGCAAGGAATTCGACGCGGAGACACCCCGGTGAAGTCTCTCGGCTGGTGTGAGTCGCAGCGAACGTTCGACCATCTGAGCGTCGTGGTCGTCGTACTTGTAGAGCCCGTACCCGATCTCGAGACCGCAGGCGCGGACGAGCTCGCGCAGCGTCTCGAAGCTCGGCTGCACCTCGTCGCGCTCCCAGCGGCCGATCGCCGAGCGGGCCTTCCCCGCCCGGCGCGCCAGCTCCGCCTGTGAGAGACCGGCGCGAAGTCGTGCTTCACGGAGGAGAATGCCGCTGACCATGATGACCAGTGTAGCCACAGATATGTGGCCGATCCGATGAGCGCCCCGCCGGCGCCGCCGCTCCTCCTCGCCTCGACGAGCCCGCAGCGGCGCGCGATTCTCGAGCAGCTCGGCCTGCCGTTCGACGTCGTGGCGCCCCGTTACGACGAGCACGACCCGCCTGGCGAAGACGCCCTCGAGCTCGTGCGCGACCACGCGCGCGGCAAGGCCCGCTCTGTGGCTGCGGAGGCGGGCGATCGCCCCGTGCTCGGCGTCGATACGGCCGTCCTCCTCGGGGAGACGCTCTTCGGCAAACCGGGCGACGCCACCGATGCCGGCCGGATGCTCGAGGCGCTCGCAGGGCAGACGCACGCCGTCGTCTCCGGCCTCTGTCTGATCACGCCCGGCTGGGAGCTCGTCGAGCACGACTCGACGCTGGTCACGTTCCGTCCACTGACCCCGCGCGACCTCGCCGCCTACCTGGCGCTGGGGGAGTGGGAGGGCCGGGCCGGCGCCTATGCGATCCAGGGGCGCGGCGCCGCGCTCGTGGAGAAGCTCGAGGGCGACTATCTCAACGTCGTCGGCCTGCCCGCGGCGCTCCTCGTCCGCATCCTGGCGGAGCGCTTTCCCGGTACCTACGGCTTCGGCTGAGGGTACGTCCGGCCGACGAGGGCGTCCCAGCCCCGATCGGGCAGGAGCCGGCGCAAGGTCAGCAAGAGCGCCGCCGACGGCGTGACCCGGTAGCGCGTCCGCGGACGCTTCGCCGAGATGGCCCGGTCGATCGCCCTCGCGACCGTGTCGGGCCTGCCTCCGAGCCTGCGGCCGAGCCCGCCTTCGTACGCACCGGCGGTGGCGGCGCCCACGGCCGCGTTGAAGGCGCCGTAGGGCTCGTGGCCGACCGGGATCGAGCCCGCGGCGGCGTCCGCGAAACCCGTGCGGATCAGGCCCGGCTGCACCACGATGACGTCGACGCCGAAGCCCCGCACCTCGAACCGCAACGCATCACTCAGCGCCTCGAGGGCGTGTTTCGACGCGTGGTACCAGCCACCACCCGGGAACGTCAGCCTGCCGCCCATCGAGCTGATGTTGACAATCCGCCCCCAACCCTGCGCTCGCATCCCCGGCAACACGAGCTGGCTCAGTCGCGCGAGTCCGAAGAGATTCGTCTCGAACTGTCGCCGCGCGTCCTCGAGCGACACGCTCTCGACCGCTCCGCTCAAGCTGTAGCCGGCGTTGTTGACGAGCACGCCGACCGCACCCTCGCGCGACTCGACCTCCGCTACCGCGCGTCGCATCGACTCGTCGTCAGTGACGTCGAGCTCGAGCAGATGGCAGCCGGCGTCGGCCAGCTGCGAAATCGCGTCGAGCCGCCGTGCGGTTGCGTACACCGTCCACCCTCTGCCGGCGAGCCTTTCGGCGGTCGCGCGGCCGATGCCCGACGAGCAGCCGGTAATGAGGACGGCGCGCGAGCCGGGCACCGCTCCAGTCTTTCACGGCTAGACTCGCTGCTCGTGGGCATTTTCCGATCGATGACCGGCTTCGGCGGCCGTGACATGGCCGTCGACCTCGGCACCGCCAACACGCTCGTGTACGTGCGCGGCCGGGGCATCGTGCTCTCCGAGCCCTCGGTCGTTGCGATCGACCAGCGCACCGGCGAGGTGCACGCGGTCGGGGTGGAGGCGAAGCGCATGCTCGGCCGCACGCCCGGGACGATCAGCGCGATTCGGCCGCTCAAGGACGGTGTCATCGCCGACTTCGACGTCACGGAGCAGATGCTTCGCCACTTCATCCAGAAGGTGCACCAGCACCGCTTCGCGCACCCGCGCGTTGTCGTCTGCGTCCCCTCGGGCGTGACGGGCGTCGAGAAGCGCGCCGTCGAGGAGGCAACGCTGTCGGCGGGGGCGCGCCAGGCCTACCTGATCGAGGAGCCGATGGCGGCGGCGATCGGGGCCGGCTTGCCCGTCGCCGAGCCGACCGGGAACATGATCGTCGACATCGGCGGCGGCACGACCGAGGTCGCGGTCATCTCGCTCGGCGGCATCGTCGTCTCGCAGAGCCTGCGCGTCGGCGGGGACGAGATGGACGACGCGATCGTCACGCACATCAAGAAGGAGTACAAGCTCCTGGTCGGGCAGCAGACGGCCGAGGAGATCAAGCTCGAGGTCGGCTCCGCGTTCCGCATGCGCGAGGAGATCCAGGCGGAGGTGCGAGGCCGCGACATGCTCACCGGCCTGCCGAAGACCGTGATCCTGTCCTCGGAAGAGATTCGGCACGCGCTCGACGAGCCGGTCACGCAGATCATCGACGCGATCAAGTCGACGCTGGACAAGACGCCGCCCGAGCTCGCCGCGGACATCATGGACCGCGGAATCGTGCTCGCCGGGGGCGGTGCGCTCCTGCACGGGCTCGACGAGCGGCTGCGCCACGAGACGCAGATGCCGGTGCACTTGGCCGAGAGCCCGCTCACGTGCGTCGCCGTGGGTTCCGGCCGCAGCCTCGAGGAGTTCGAGGCGATCCACCGCAGCGCTCGCGCGCGTCCCCGTCGCAACGGCTCGCGACGGTACTAATCTCGCTGCACGCAGCGGGTTCCTGAGGCATCGCTAGACTTTGGCGCTCGTGCCACGCAACCGCAGCGCAAGATCGGCGGTGCTGGGCCTTCCCGTCCGGCGTCCCGCCCACCGGCCCTTCCCCTCTCGCACCAGCAGCGCCCTCAGGCGCAGAATCGTGCTCGGGGTTCTGGTCGTGCTCGCGCTCGCCCTGATCACGATCTCCTTTCGGGAGTCCGAGGAGGGGCCGCTCCACGACGCCCAGGGGGCGGCGGCGAACGCGCTGCAACCTTTGACGGTGGCGATGGACCGTGTGGCGCAGCCGTTCCGGGACGCCTACGGCTGGACCGCAGATCTCTTCCACGCCCGCGCCGAGGTCGAACGACTGCGCGCCCAGAAGGAACAATTGCAGCAACAGGTGATCCAGACCGAGTCGGCGCTGCAGAGCCTCGTCGAGGTGAAGGAGCTGCTCGCTTACGTCGACGGCCCGACCTTCCCCGAGGACTACACGTACGTCGCGACCTCCGTCACCGCCCGGCCGCCCAACGCGTTCGAGCAGGCGATCGTGCTGCCGGTCGGTTCCGACGACGGCGTCGAGCGGGACGCGCCGGTGGTGACCGGAGACGGCCTCGTAGGCCGTGTCACGGACGTCTTTGCGGATTCGTCGCGGGTGACGCTCCTGACGGACGAGTCGAGCGCCGTCTCGGCCCGGGTTCTGCGGACGAAGGCCGACGGGATCGTGGAGCACGGCCAGACGGGTGACTCGCTGATCATGTCGCGAGTGGCGAAGGAGGACGTCGTCAACGTCGGGGACGAGGTCGTCACCTCGGGCTGGCGCTCCGGTGCGCTCGCCTCCCTCTATCCGAAGAACATCCTCGTCGGCCGCGTGACGAGCGTCGGCAACAACCAGACCGACCTCTATCAGCAGGTGCAGATCGCCTCCGACGTCGACTTCTCCTCGCTCGACTCGGTCGTCGTGCTCGTGCCCCGTGACAAGACTCGTGGCCGGGTGAGATGAACGACCCCGCGGCGATCGCCGTCATGGTCTTTCTTGCCGCGCTGCTCCAGGCGACGATCGTGGCGTCTGTGGATTTCTTCGGAGGCGCGGCCGACCTCCTGTTGCTGGTCCTGATCGGCCTCGCGCTGCTGCGGGGGTCCGTCACCGGGGCCGTCGCCGGCTTCTTCGCCGGGCTGCTGCTCGACGTCCTGACGCTGGACACTCTCGGTGTCACCGCGCTCATCCTCGCGCTCGCGGGCTACTGGACAGGCCGCTACGGGGAGACGACGGGCCGCGACCGAGCGCACGCGCCGCTCCTCGCAGTCGTGGTCGTCACAGTCCTCGTGGCCGTCTTCGGCTACGGGCTTCACTTTCTGATCGGCGAGGAGGTGTCGGCGCGTCGCGCCCTCTTCGAGACGCTGCTTCCGGGCCTCGGGCTGAACCTCCTGCTCGCGGCGCCCGTCTTTGCGCTGTGCAACAAGCTGCTGCGCCCCCTCGAGATCTCCGACCGAACCGCCGAGGTCCGGCTCCTTGGCTAGCAACACCTTTAACGAGCGACGCTCGGCATCGGGCAGATTCCTGCCTCCCGACCCCCGCGTCGCCGAGCCGTACCGCTTCACCCCGCAGCTCGCCCTCCGGGTCGGCATTCTCGGCGCGATCACCCTGGCCGTCTTCGCGGCGCTCTTTTTGCGCCTGTGGGCGCTGCAGGTGCTCTCGGGCGACAAGTACCTGGTTGCCGCGCGCGAGAATCAGGTCCGGACCGTGCGTGTGGAGGCGCCGCGCGGTCCCATCGTCGACCGGAACGGACGCCCGCTCGTCACGAACGTCCCGGGCACGGCGGTGCAGCTCTGGCCGGCCGACATGCCCGAGGAGGGGCGTTACCGCATGGTGCAGCGGCTTGCAGCCCTACTCCGGATGCCCCCGTCCCGGATCACGAAGGCGATCGAGGCGCGCCGGGGCGATCCGCTCACGCCCATCACCGTCAAGACTGCGATCCCCGCCGAGCGCGCGTTCTATCTGAGCGAGCACCGCTCCGAGTTCCCAGGCGTCTCCGTTGTCACCACGTACCTGCGCCACTACAAGTACAAGTCCCTGGGGGCCCACGTCCTCGGCCATGTCGGCGAGATCTCCAAGGAGGAGCTTGCGGGCAAGAAGGATGAGGGCTATCGCGCCGGGGACAAGGTCGGCAAAGCCGGCGTGGAAGCCGCGCTCGATTCTTCGCTGCGTGGCACGTCTGGCCTCGCTCAGCTCCGGGTGGACTCGCTCGGACGACCACAGAGCCCCTTCCAGGTGCACCAGTTCCCGGCCGCGGGATACGGCGTGCGGCTCACCATCGACCTCCGCCTCCAGCGGGCGGCCGAGGGTGCGATCCGGTACGGCATCGAGCGAGCACTGGAGAAAGACAACTGGTGGGCGAACGGCGGCGCGATCGTCGCGCTCGACCCGACCAACGGCGAGGTGCTCGCCCTCGCCTCGAATCCGACCTTCAAGCCCTCGGTCTACGTCGGACGCACGGACGCCAAGAAACTGGATGCCCTCAGCCTGCCGGAGGCGAACTTCCCGCTGATCAACCGCGCCACTTCGGGTCGATATCCGCCAGGCTCGACGTGGAAGCCGGTCACCGCGCTCGCAGCGATGGAGGAAGGCATCCTCTCGCCCTACCAGGCGATCCAGTGCGACCCAGTCCGGTACTACGGTCGCGACCGGCAGCCGTTCAAGAACTGGAACCCGTCCATCAACGAGCCGATGACGCTGCCGACCGCGCTGGCCGCTTCCTGTGACACGTACTTCTACGAGATCGGGAACCGCTTCTATCTGCTGCCCGAACGGCGCGGGCAGCCGTTGCAGAAGTGGGCGCGCACGTTCGGCTTCGGGGAGCCGAGTAGGCTCGATATCGGCGGCGAGGACAGCGGGCTGCTGCCCACGATCCGGTGGAAGCGCGAGACGTACACGAAGGAGCGCTACCCGAAGACGTGGGCGATCGAGCAGCTCTGGAAGACCGGAGACTCGGTCCAGCTCGCGATCGGCCAGAAGGACCTGCTGGTGACGCCGCTACAGATGACTCGCTTCTACGCGCTGCTCGCGAACGGAGGCCAGCTCGTGACGCCGCACCTTGTCTCGAGCGTCGAGCAGCCGGGGAGCCCCGACCGACCCCCGGTCGTGCTGCAGCGGTTCGCTCCTCCGCCGCCGAAGCCGACGAATCTCGCACCCGAGCACCTGGCGGCGGTCCAGGAAGGCCTGCGCGCGGCGACGAGCCTCCCCAACGGGACCTCGGTGGGCGTCTTCGGCAACTTCCCGGTTCCGATCTACGGCAAGACGGGCACCGCGGAGAAGGTCGTGGACGGAGCCATGCGGGACCAGTCCTGGTGGTGCGGCTACGGGCCCGAGTGGGGCGGCCGGAGCCCGATCGCCGTGTGCGTGCTGATCGAGAACGGCGGCTTCGGCGGCGAGGCTGCCGCACCGGCTGCACTGAAGGTGTTCGAGGCCCACTACGGTGTGAAGGCCGCGGTCGTCTCCGAGGTCGCCTCGGACTGATGGTCGACTACGCCTCCTCCAGAAGTATCCCCGCCGAGCGGCACAGCTTCGACGTCCTGTCGTTCGTCCGTCGCCTCGACCTGCTTCTCCTCGGCGCGGTCGTTGCGATCGTCGCGTACGGTCTCTGGGGCGTCGCAGGTATCACGCGGTACGACGCCGAGGGCGGCGAGGGCTACTTCGTAACTCGCCAGCTGATCGCGGTCGGCCTCGGCTTCACCGGGTTGCTCCTCGCTCTGGCGATCGATCCGGGCCGGCTCCGGCGCGCGCAGCACGCGATCTATGGCACGACGATCCTCTTGATGCTGCTCGTCTTCCCGCTTGCCCAGGAGACGCGTGGAGCGAAGCGCTGGATCGACCTCGGACCGTTCCAGTTCCAACCCTCGGAGTTCGGCAAGCTCCTCTTCGTGCTGGCGCTCGGGGGGTTTCTCGCCGACCGAGTGCGTCGCCTGCACGAGCCGCGGATCCTGCTCCAGGCGATCGCCATGGGGGTGCTGCCGATTGCGCTCGTCTTCAAGCAACCCGATCTCGGCACGGCCCTCGTCTACGGAGCTGCGCTGCTCGCCTGTCTCTTCGTCGCAGGTGTGCGCTGGCCACATTTCCTCTCGCTCCTCGTGACGGGTGTCCTCGTGGTCGTGAGCGTGCTCGTTCTCCTGCCGAGGCTGGGCGTCGAGCTGCTCGAGCCGTACCAGAAGGAGCGTCTCACCGGATTCACGAATCCAGATCTAGATCCCTCGGGAACGACGTACAACGTGAACCAGTCCATGACGGCGATCGGCTCCGGCGGCCTCGACGGACGGGGTGTCGACGGCGCGACGCAGACGCGCTTCGGCTTTACTCCCGAGGCCGAGACGGACTTCGTGTTCGCGTCGTTCGCCGAGCAGCGTGGGTTCGTGGGCGCCGCGCTCCTGCTCGGCCTCTACCTCCTGATCGTGTGGCGCGCACTGCGCGTCATCACCGTGGCCCGTGACGCCTTCGGCGCGATCGTTGCGGGTGGCATCGTGGTCGCGTTCCTGTTCCAGGTGTTCGTGAACGTCGGCATGACCATGGGGATCGCGCCGGTAACGGGAATCCCGCTGCCGTTCGTGACCGTCGGCGGCTCCTCGATGGTCGTCAACCTGCTCGCCATCGGCGTGTTGCTCTCGATCCACGCCCGCGGCACCGGCCGCCAGCGCTGGCCGGCGTAGGCGTGTCTCGCGCACTACACCCCATGGCTGTCTGGAGCCTTCTGAAGGAGGCGCAGGCGGCGCTCGAGGACGCCCGTCCACTGCTCGTCACGGGGCCGCTGGCAGAGCAGCTCGCGCGGGAGCTCGCGGTTGGCGGGTCGTCGGCTGCCGTGCGCACGAGCGGCCGCGTCCAAGACGCCGCAGCTCTCGTGCGGGTGCTGGCAGGAGAGCCCACAGACGACGACGCGCGCGAGCTGCGGGCGGCGAACCGCGCTCGGGTGCCGATTGTGGCCGTCCAGACGAGCGCCGAGGCCGGTCTCGAGGTTCCCTACGTCCTCGCCACCGACGTGATCGCGTGCCCACCCGGGGGAGGGTTCCCGCTGGACGAGCTCGCCGACGCGCTCGCGTCACGGCTCGGCGAGAGCGGGACTGTTCTGGCCGCCCGTCTGCCGGTTCTGCGGGACGCCGTCTGCGACGAGCTGATCGAGAGCTTCTCGCGCAAGAACGGCATACTCGGGGTCGCCATCTTCGTGCCGGGGGCGGACTTTCCCGTGCTGGCGTTGAACCAGCTCAGGCTCGTGCTCAGGCTCGCGTCTGCTCACGGCGTGGAGGTCGATCAGACGCGGGTGCCCGAGGTCCTGGCCACGATCGGTGCAGGGTTCGGCTTCCGGGCGGTCGCGCGCCAGCTCCTCGGCGTCGTTCCGGTTGCGGGCTGGGCGATCAAGGGAGCGACCGCCTACGCCGGCACGCGCGCCCTCGGCGAGGCCGCCCGGCGGTACTTCGCCGTGGTCGCGCAGCAGTCGCTCCCAGCCTGAGACGTGTCGTCCGGTCCGGGTCCTACCATCGGCGAAACGATCGTCGTAGGGAGGCTGGATGGCAGGGATGGAGCACGCGGAGGAGCTGCTGCTGATCGAGGAAGCCGACGCCTGGTTCGAGTACCTAGAGGCGACGCGAGTCCAATCCGAGACACGCTACGCCGAGCTCGAGCCGTGGGCCTGGGCCAGGCTTTCGCAACGCCTCCGTGCAGTGCGCGCGCGGCGGGCGCGCTTGCGTCCCGCTGCAGCGTAGGGCTTGCGGCGTAGGAGGGTACGTCCCGACGGATCCGGCCCCCGCCGGGACGACTGCTAGCCTACGAGCAGGCCCATGCCTTCGTTTTTCATAATCACCCGCAGCGCGCGACCGGTCGCTTCCGCGGCCGCGTCTTTGCGCGCGCCCACCCTAGGAGAACCTTTTGTCACCGTGGTTTCGATGGAAGCGCAAGAAGAAGGACGAGCAGGAGGCTGGCGCAGAGTCGCCGCCCGCTCCGGAGTACCAGGCACCACCCACTGAGAGTTCCGCGGCCGGTGAGGCCGCAACCGATCCGACGAGGAAGCGACGACGCGGCAGCCGCGGTGGCCGCGGACGCAAGCGCCCCGGTGCGGGAGCGGCCGTACCCGAGCAGCAGCCCGAGCCCTCGGAGAAGACAGATCAGTCCGCGAAGCGCGAGCGCGCCCGTTCCGAGCGCGAGCGTAGCCAGCGCCAGGAGCGTCGGGCGAACCAGCCTCGCCGCCGCACCCCGCAGAAGCGCACGCCACTGCCCAAGGCCAAGCGCCAACTGCTGATCTCCGTCGATGTCGGCGAGCAGCGCGTCGCGGTCGTCGAGGACGACCGCGTCGCCGAGGTCTATCTCGAGCGCCCAGAGCGCCGCTCGATCGCGGGGAACATCTACCTGGGCACCGTCGACAACGTCCTGCCCGGCATGGAAGCCGCCTTCGTCGAGATCGGCCTCGAGAAGAATGGCTTTCTCTACGTCGACGAGATTGTCGTGCCGGAGCTCGAGGGCAAGCGCCACGGCAAGAAGATCACCGACCTGATCGCCCGCGGCCAGGAGTTGCTCGTGCAGGCGGTCAAGGACCCGATGAAGACGAAGGGTGCGCGGCTGACGACAGAGATCTCGTTGCCCGGTCGCTTCCTCGTGTTCGTGCCGCAGGGGGAGGGTCTCGGCGTCTCGCGCCGGCTCGACGATTCCGAGCGCGCGCGCCTGAAGGAGATCATCAAGGGACTCGACGTCAAGGAAGGCGGCATCATCGTCCGGACGGCGGCCGAGGGTGCCTCCGGCGAGGACATCCAGCGCGACCTCGTCTTCCTCCAGCGGCTGTGGAGAACGATTCAGGCGAAGGCGAAGGCCGCGAAGGCACCGGCCCTCGTCTACCAGGAGGCCGAGCTCCCGCTTCGGATCGTGCGCGACCTGTTCGCGGGTGACTTCGAGCGAGCGCTGATCGACCACGACCGCACCTATAAGCGGATCGTCGGCTACCTGAAGAAGACCTCGCCGCACATGCTCGAGCGCGTCCACCGGTACAAGGAGAAGGAGCCCTTGTTCGAGGGCACCGGCGTCGACGCCGAGATCCGCTCGACGCTCTCCCGCCGCGTCGACCTTCCGTCCGGCGGCTATCTCGTCTTCGACTACGCGGAGGCGTTCACCGTCATCGACGTCAACACGGGGCGCTTCGTTGGCTCCCGCTCGAAGACGTCCGCGGGGCGCCTCGAGGACACGATCACGAAGAACAACCTCGAGGCGGTCAAGGAGGTCGTTCGCCAGCTGCGGCTACGCGACGTCGGCGGGATCATCGTCATCGATTTCATCGACATGGCGAACCCGAAGAACCGCGCCACGGTCGAGGAGGCGCTTCGCAACGAGTTGGAGCGCGACCGGACCAAGACCTACGTCGTCGAGATCTCCCCGCTCGGGCTGGTCGAGATGACGCGTCAGAACGTGACAGACGGCCCGCGCGAGATCCTGACCAAGAAGTGCCCGACCTGTGAGGGCGACGGGATCGTCGTCTCGGAGGCGACCGCGGCGATGGAGGTGGAGCGGCGCCTCCGTCGCATCGCAGCCGGCTCGCGGGCGCAGGCATTCCAGGTCGAGGTCAGCCCGCGCACACGGGCCATCTTGGTCGGACCCGGCGCGTCCAGGTTGCGGGAGCTCGAGGAGGCGGCGAAGAAGCGCTTCTTCCTCGTCGCCAAGCAAGGGGTACACGCCGATCACGCGGCGGTTCTCGCCGAAGGGAAGCTCGCGACCCTGCAGCCGCAGGCTTCGGTCGCGGAGGGAAGCGAGCTCGATCTCAAGCTCGTCGAGCTCGATCTGCACGACGCGCAGGCCGCGGTCGCCAGGCATGACGGCCTCGACATCGTCATTGGAGGGGCCGCGAAGCTCGTCGGCAAGAAGGCGAGGGCCCGTGTGGAGCGTGTCGCCGACGGCATCGCATACGCGACGCTCCTCTCCGGCGGAGAACAAGAACCGGATCCGATTACATTCGAGAGCGAGGCCGAGAAGCCGACGCGCGCCCCGACCCGAGCGAAGAAGGTCGTCGCGGATGCGGTTGAATCGGACGCGGCTGAGCCCATACCCGGGCCAGAGCTGGAGGCTGGGCCAGAGCTGGAGGCTGAGTCCGAGCTGCGGGCTGAGCCCGGGTTGAAGCTCGACGTGCCAGCAGCCGGTGGCGAGGACGACGAGGAAGAAACGCTCGAGACGTCTGAGACCGACGGTGGTCCGCCGAAGCGCAAGACGCGTCGCGGTTCCCGGGGCGGGCGGAACCGAAAGAAGCAGCCGGAAACCGCTTCCGAGGATGGGGAGGAGCCGGAGCTCGTGACGGAGGAAATACCGCCGCCGGCGCCAAAGAAGCGCGCGCCGCGGATCCACGTGCCGACGGCCGACCTCGAGCCGGGCGTGGAGCCACGGGCCGAGTTGGAGACGACCGGCGAGGCAGCCGCTGCCCCCGCTGACGAGCTCGACTCGGAAACGGGTGAGCCGAAGCCGAAGCGCAAGACGCGTCGCGGCTCCCGCGGAGGGCGCAACCGCAAGAAGAAGACCGGCGTCGCGTCGGTAGGCGCAAACGGCGACCAGCCGGACGAAGCCCGGTCTGTCGAGACGGTGGGGGCAGCCCCCGATGCGAGCGGCACACCGGAGCCGACCTCCGACGAGTACGTCCCCATGTCCGAATGGCTCGACGAGATCGAGGCTTAGAACTCGATTCAAAATGAGGAGCGATCGCCGTTCCGGCACGCTCGGCGGCACGGGGCGGCGTCCTCAGTCGCGCCCATATTCACTGAATATGGGCGCTCCCTGCGTCCTTGCCTCGCACCACCGATCGCACCAGACCGGCGGGGCCCTCATTCTGAACCGAGTTC
>Ga0136621_1000309_pt1 | contig 18589 bp, 14 predicted proteins | sample AntDryUQ445A2306_FD_104673 | JGI IMG/M metagenome (GOLD analysis project Ga0136621, IMG submission 104673) | Polar desert sand microbial communities from Dry Valleys, Antarctica - metaG UQ445A (23.06) | ecosystem: Environmental > Terrestrial > Soil > Desert | place: Antarctica: Dry Valley...
CTCATCCGGCGGTTAGCAGTACTCATCCTCGACGGCAGGCCGCTCTGGTTGGCCCGATTAGCCCGCAGCCCTACACGGCATGATCAGACTGGTTTTCGAGTCATCGGAGTCTCTGCCGTGCTCGAGTATGACCGTGGGGGTGCCCGAGCCCAGGCATCCCAGCTCCAGGGTGCGGCCTCCGCCGATGTCGACCTTCGTCATCTTGAAGGGCGGGGGCGGCGGCGTGGCGGGGCTCGCGCCCGGACCGCAGGCGAGCGGCCCCAGCGTGATGACGACCGCCATGGCCTGGAGGAGCTTACGCATGGCCCGATCGTACGGCGGATGGCCGCGCTGGCACGTCGAAACCCCTAGGAACGGCCCAAAAGAGAACGCATGTCCGATTCCGACCGCTGTGGATGGGACGTTGAGCGTCAGTGGAGAACGAGCTGTTCGTGGTGGACAATCCCGGTCTGCGCGTGGACAACCTGTCGCCGAGCGTGGATCGGGTGGGAAACCACATGTAGCGATCGGATCGTGCCGCCAACCACTACATGTTGTGTTTTGGGCTTGACGCTGCCCGACAGCCAGCGTATCGTGGAACGGTCGCTTGATCGACGGCGACTCCCCGCTCAGCCGGCCGCCGGGCCCATATCCCGGCCCTCGCCATGGCTCCCCGGACCTCCGTCGAGCGCCCGACCAGCCGGTACGTGGCAGCTACGACAGCCGCCACGAACCGTGGAGGAAGGAACCGCGGACTTACCCGCGCGGACAGGCCCGGAGGAGAGCAGGACGATGGCCCGAGGCACCGCCAGTGACGCCGTTCCGGTCATGGAGTCGAAGACGCGCAAGGGGTCGGGGGTGACATCGGCCGGCTCGGGCGCACGGAGCGTGAAGGCCGCGGCGGAGCGAGTGCTCAGCGGCCCGTACGGGGCCAGCTTCGACGGGATCGGCACCACCGGCCTCTCCTGGCCGCGGCGCTGGACCCGCCCGGACATCCACCCCTACGACGAGATCGAGTGGGAGACGCGGACCGCCAGCATCGGCAACGAGAGCGGCAAGACCGTCTTCGAACAGACCGACGTCGAGGTTCCCGCGTTCTGGTCGCAGCTGGCCACCAACGTGGTCGTGAGCAAGTACTTCCGCGGCCACGTCGGCACCCCCGAGCGCGAGCGCTCAGTCAAGCAGCTCATCGACCGGGTCGCCAACACGATCACCGCGTGGGCGGATACCCAGCATTACTTCGCCACGGACGAGGACCTCAAGGCGTTCCAGGCGGAGCTCATCCATCTGCTCGTCCACCAGAAGATGGCGTTCAACTCGCCGGTCTGGTTCAACGTGGGGATCGAGGAGCGGCCGCAGTGCTCGGCCTGCTTCATCAACTCGGTCCAGGACAACATGGGCTCGATCATGGACCTCGCCAAGACCGAGGCGATGCTGTTCAAGTTCGGCTCGGGCGCGGGTTCCAACCTCTCGACCATCCGCTCCAGCAGGGAGCGCATGTCGGGTGGCGGCATCGCCTCGGGCCCGGTCAGCTTCATGAAGGGCTACGACGCGTTCGCCGGCGTCATCAAGTCGGGCGGCAAGACGCGGCGCGCCGCCAAGATGGTCATCCTCGACTCGGACCACCCGGACGTATTGGACTTCGTCGACTCGAAGATGCTCGAGGAGAAGAAGGCCTGGGCGCTAATCGAGCAGGGCTACGACCCCAGCTTCACGGGTGAGGCCTACGCCAGCGTCTACTTCCAGAACGCCAACCACAGCGTCCGCGTGACCGACGAGTTCATGCGCGCGGTCGAGAACGACGACAGCTGGACCACCCGCTCGGTAACCACCGGTGAGACGGTCGAGACGCTCCGCGCGCGCGAGATCTTCAAGCGCATGGCCGATGCGGCGCACCTGTGCGGCGACCCCGGCATCCAGTACGACACGACGATCAACGACTGGCATACCTCCGCGAATACGGACCGGATCTACGCGTCCAACCCGTGCTCGGAGTACATGTTCCTCAACGACACGGCGTGCAACCTCGCGTCGCTGAACCTCATGAAGTTCGTGCGCGAGGACGGTGAGTTCGACGTCGAGGCCTACCAGTACGCAGCCCGGCTGACGATCACCGCCCAGGAGATCCTCGTCGACAACGCGTCCTACCCCACGCCGAAGATCGAGGAGAACTCGCACAGGTTCCGGCCGCTGGGGCTGGGCTACGCGAACCTGGGCGCGCTGCTGATGAGCCGGGGCCTGGCCTACGACTCGGACGACGGTCGCAACTTCGCCGCTGCACTCACCGCGATCATGCACGGCGAGGCATACCGCCAGTCAAGCGTCGTCGCCCGCGATCACGGCGGCCCGTTTGTGGAGTACGACCTCAACCGCGACCCGTTCCTGCGGGTCATCGCCAAGCACCGCGACGCGGCCTACGCGATCCCCGAGGAGGGCGTGCCCGCGGACGTGCTGTCGGCGGCCCGGTCGGTCTACGACGAGACGCTCGAGCTCGGCGCACAGCACGGCTTCCGCAACGCCCAGGTGACCGTGCTCGCGCCCACCGGGACGATCGCGTTCATGATGGATTGCGATACCACCGGGGTGGAGCCGGACATCGCGCTGATCAAGTACAAGAAGCTGGTCGGCGAGGGCTTCATCAAGATCGTCAACCAGACGGTCCCGGCCGCCCTGCGCAAGCTCGGCTACACGGCAGACCAGGTCCAGGCCATCCTCGACCACGTCAACGAGCGCGAGACGATCGAGGGTGCGCCCGAGCTCAAGCCCGAGCATCTGTCGGTCTTCGACTGCGCCTTCAAGCCGGTCAACGGCGAGCGGTCGATCCACTACATGGGCCACGTCCGGATGATGGGCGCGATCCAGCCGTTCCTCTCGGGCGCCATCTCCAAGACGGTCAACATGCCCGAGGCGGCGACAGCCGACGAGATCCAGCAGGTGTACCTCGAGGGCTGGAAGCGGGGTCTCAAGGCGATCGCGATCTATCGCGACAACTCGAAGCGCTCGCAGCCGCTCTCGACGGGCCGCAAGAAGGACGCAGGCGCGGCCGATGCCGAGGCCCAGGCCACGATCGCGCAGCTCCGGGCGCAGCTGGCGAAGGCGCAGGCCGAGGCGGGCCTGCCCCACCGACGCCGGCTCCCGTCCGAGCGCACCGCGGTCACCCACAAGTTCGACATCGCGGGTCACGAGGGCTACATCACGGTGGGCCTCTATCCCGACGGTCAGCCGGGCGAGATCTTCCTCAAGATGGCCAAGGAAGGCTCGACGGTCAGCGGCCTGATGGACTCGTTCGCGACCACGGTGTCGGTTGCGCTGCAGTACGGGGTGCCGCTGCGGGATCTCGTGAACAAGTTCGCGCACGTGCGGTTCGAACCGTCGGGGTTCACGGGCAACGGCGAGATCCCCATCGCCAAGTCGATCATCGACTACATCTTCCGATGGCTCGGGTCGCGGTTCCTGTCCCCCGACGACAAGGCGAATCTCGGGCTCATCGACCGATCCGCGCTCGTGGCTGAGCCGCCGGCTGCGGGTTTCTCCCCGGCCGCCGAAGTCAGCTCCGGTCTGGCGGCCGGCTCCGCCGGCAATGCTTTCTCCGCTGCCAGGCCGGCGGCCGGTACGAACCCTCCGCCGGCGGAGTCAGCTCCGAAGGCGACCGATGAGCCGAAGGCGGTCCTGGCGGTCGAGACACCGCCTACCGCTCCTTCGGGGGGTGGGGTCCGTGACGAGCTCGCGGTCATTGCCAAGAATGGGAACGGGCATGCGCCCAAGGCGAGCGGGAACGGGGGCGGATCGGCGCTCACGCTGTCGCTTGGCGCCACGAACGTGGCGTTCAAGATCCAGGAGGACGCGCCCAGCTGCGCCGACTGCGGCTCGATCATGATCCGCAACGGCTCCTGCTACAAGTGCCTGAACTGCGGCTCCACAAGCGGCTGCTCGTGATGTAGTCGTGGACGGCCGTCTGCTCTCCCACCCTGGTCAGCCGCCCTTCGCGGGCGGCCTGCGAGAGCGCGAGTCACAGCGCAAGCTCGAGCCCGTGGTCGTCGCGACCGCGGGCTCATTGCGTTTCATGAAGGAGGTGAGGCGGGCGCGAAGCCACCGCGGAAACCGACCGAGATAAGAGACGGGTCCGTCGCCCTGACGAGCGACGACCCGGGCTGGGTGGGAATGGACGTTCCGGCTTAGGGCTCATCCCTCCTCACCAAGCCCCTTGATGCTAGGACGATCCCTCGGCCTTGGATACCTGGTTACCCACAGAGCTGCATTTCAGTCCCCCAGGGAGCTGTGGTTATCCACCCGCTCTGCACACTCCGAAAGGAACACAACCCTGATGGCGAAGAACAACAACAAGTCCGACGGCTTCTTGAACGGCACGATCCGCGACCGCTCGCAGTTCCAGCACCCCAACGGGCACTGGATGAAGCGGGACACGGATACGGGCCAGATCAAGAACGTCAAGCACGACGAGACGCCGTTCAAGAGCATTCGCAAGGAGCGTCAGTGATGAACTTCCTGCACTCGACCGTTCAAGTTGGGCCTGGGCAGTCGATCATCGTGAGCCTCGACCAGGCAGCAAACGTGCAAGTGATGGACGACGTCAACCTCAGGCGGTACAAGCTCGGTCAGCGGTTCGAGTACTTCGGAGGATTCGCTCGGCGCAGCCCGGCGGTGATGAAGCCGCCACACCCCGGCCGCTGGAACGTCGCGGTCGATCTCGGCGGCGGACGAGGCGCCGTTCGCGTCGGGATTCGAGTCCAGTAACGAGACCGGCTGGAGGCGGTACGCTGCCTCCAGCCAATTCATCATCAACACATGCCTGAGGTCTTGACCCTTGGCTGACTGCGGCTGATAGCGAGCGACATCGTGGCGGTCCTCGACCAGCTCGGGCTCGACAGGCCGGACCGCGTCGGCGACTCGGTCAGCGAATTGTGACTGTTAGTCGGCCGGCTGGGTCGCCTGGCCGAACTCTCGGTTGTCGGACGAAAAGTCCGGCGGGGTCGGCGTCGCATCGTCTGTCGCGGTCGCGACCCTCCCCGGCAGCTTCGGGGCGACCGCGCTCCATACGCGAAGGCCCTGGACGGTCGAGCGGTAGAACTCAAGGGTCTGCTGCTTCGAGTCGTGGACGAATGACCCGGGTCCCTTTCCACGCTTGGCGCCCAGTTCCCGCGAAAGCGAGAGCCGGAAGGATCGAGGCTCACGCTTGAGGTCTTGCGCGTAGAGCACCTGGTCCGGCTTCTCGCGGGCGACCTTCAGCGTCTCGGACGGGAACTCCTTCGCGTTCGGGTAACGCGCCTCGACCCGGAGGTTGTCGGGCGCGGTCTTGAGCTGGCGGAGGATCCACCCGATCCGCGTCTTCGGGCGACCCTCGCGCGGTGCGGCGAGCTCGACCGAGGTCGTGAAGAACCGCGTCCGGAAGTCAGCGACCAGATCGATCGGCGCAGCGGCGTCGGGGATCCGGATTGTCGCGGTAAGCCGACCGTCGTCCACGAGGGAGCGGATCGCGAGTTCGAGGCGCGCTGATGGCTCAACCTTGCGAGGCCAGGCGGGGAGCACCTCCCGGCCGAGATCCTGGCTCAGGCCCAGGGCGAGATACTGCACGAACTGCTCCCACCGGCGGACAACGTCCCGGACGCCTGCGTCGACGCTCCGAAGCGTTCCGGCGCGAGCGCCATCCCGGACGCCGACCCACCTGTCACCCATGTCCTCGAAACCGCCCGCGCCGGCCTTCTCGTGGTCGAGATAGGCGATCAACTCACCGAGGACCCACGCCTGATCGGGGTCGCTTACGCCGCGGTGCTTGTGCTCGACACGCGCCTCGGTCATCACCTGCCACCACGACAGGTGGCGGAGCGGGACCCGCCTGAGCTTCTTCGGATCGACAGTAACTGGGCTCTCAAGCGGCGAGGCAGTGATCTGGTTCGAGATCGTGAGGACCGCGTCGAACTCATTCACTCGGGCGAGATCGAGGTAGCGCCCGACTTGGTCGGGGCGTAACTCGGCGCCACTTGTCTTGACCTCGAGCAGGCACACCCACCGCGACTTTCCCCACTCGATGACAATGGCGCCGTCGGGGATCGAGAGCTTCGTGTCCTCATCGACGAACCGGATCTCGGTGTACGTCTTCACTCGGCCCGTGGGTGCATTGATGTGCTTCAAGATCGCGCGCCCGAACTGCGGGACGGCCTGCATGACAGCGAGCAGCGACGAGGTCGCTCGTTGCTCCTGCTCCTCCTGGCCGCCGATCCCAGTCGTTGGTATCAGGCGGGCGGCGCGCCAGCCTTCCTCCGGCTTTGGCACGGCCTTCGGCATCGGCTTCGGTGCGACCATGGTGTCCCTCCCGGTCCAGCGGCTGCCAGCATGATATCGGTGGGCCAACTACCAACCGACGAGGAGTCGCGTGGCGATAGCTTCCTCTCCTGCCTGTCTCGAGTGCGGGCGGGCGATCCTTCGGCGAATCGCGCAGCAGGTCGCGCGCCGCGGTGACGGGCGTTCTCATCGCGGACGAAACGAATGTCGCACGACTCATCTCCGCGATCCCTGCGGTTCTCGGGCCCGAGGACGTTCAGGAGATCGCCCGGCAGCTTGATCGCGCGCTCCCGCGGAACGATCGCTGACGGCGGCGCCGTTGATAGACTCCGCCGCACTCACTCGAACTGGAGGGGCATTGGCGCGCAACGAGGCGGAGACGCGGACCCAGCTCATCGACCCCGCGCTGCATGCCCGCGGCTGGACCGAGGACCTGATCCGCCGCGAGGAGACGCTCGGGACCGTCGAGATCGTCGACGGCCAGCCGCGCCGCCAGACTCACGGCCGCACCGACTACACGCTCCGGATCAAGGTCGCGCCCGACGCTCAGCCCGTCGCCGTCGCCGTTCTCGAGGCGAAGCGCGAGGACAAGCCGGCGACCTACGGCCTCGAGCAATCGAAGACCTACCAGCGCACCGCGAAGCGCCTGAACGTCCCGTTCGTGATCGCCACCAACGGCCACCAGTGGACGCTCCACGACAACCGGAGCGCCAGGACGACTCCCCTCCCCCAACCGATGGCCGACTTCCCCACGCCGGACGACCTCCGCGCCGCCTACGAGGACGCGGTCGGGATCGACCTGACCGCCTCGCTCGCCCGGCCGCTGATCACGCCGTACAAGGGTGGAGAGGGCGCGCGACGGTACTACCAGGACGCCGCGATCCGCGCCGTCTTCGAGAAGCTTGCCCGCGGTGAGACCCGCGCCTTACTGAGCCTCGCGACGGGCTCCGGCAAGACGTTCATCGCGGTCAACCTCCTGCGCCGGATCGCGGACGCCGGTCAGCTCAAGCGGGCGCTCTTCCTGTGCGACCGCGAGGAGCTGCGCAACCAGGGACTGACGGCCTTCCAGGGCGCGTTCGGGTCGGACGCCGCCGCGGTCTCGGGCTCCAAGCCCCAGAAGAACGCCCGCGTGCTGATCGCGACCTACCAGACGCTCGACATCGACACGGACGACGCCGACGCGGACTTCCTCGAGGCGAACTACCCGCCCGACTACTTCAGCCACATCGTGATCGACGAGTGCCATCGGTCCGCCTGGGGCGAGTGGTCCAAGGTCCTGACGCGCAATCCGAACGCGGTGCAGGTCGGCCTCACCGCGACGCCGCGCCAGCTCGACTACGGTCGGTCGAAGGATGCCCAGGCGGACGCCTCGATCAGCGCCGACAACGTCCGCCACTTCGGCGAGCCGGTCTACGAGTACGAGATCGGCCAGGGGATCGAGGACGGCTATCTCGCCGCCTGCGAGATCGTCCGGCGCGACATCTTCCTCGCCGGCAGCCCATTTGCGGAGCGCGACACCGGCCTCGAGCAGGACGACCTGTGGAGCACGACCGTGGCCGACGCGCTCACCGGCGAGCTCCTGAGCGCGGCGGAGACGCGCGAGCGCTATGAAGCGGGCACGTTCGAGTCGAAGCTCATGCTGCCGGACCGAGTAGAGGCGATGGCCGCGGACCTCTTCGAGCTCCTCCTTGCGACCGGCGGCCCGGAGCAGAAGACGATCGTGTTCTGCGCCCGCGACCAGCACGCCGATGCCGTCGCGATCGCGATCAACAACCGATACGCCGCCTGGTGCACGGCGAACGGCAGGAAACCGGTCGACCCGTACGCCTTCAAGTGCACGGCGGCCAGTCACGGCGCCGACTACCTGGCCGACCTCCGCGGCGCCTCTCGCAGCCACTTCATCGCGACGACCGTCGATCTGCTCACCACCGGCGTCGACGTCCCGGTCGTCCGCAACATCGTGTTCTTCAAGTACGTGCGCTCGCCGATCGCCTTCTACCAGATGATCGGGCGCGGGACGCGGCTCGATCCGGCGTCCGGCAAGCTCATGTTCCGCGTCTACGACTACACCGCCGCAACGCGCCTGTTCGGCGAGGCCTTCCGGACGCGAGCGACGGTCGAGCGCGACGAGCCGAGCGAGGTCGGGCCGCCGTCACCGGCCGAGCGAACAATCCAGGTTCAGGGCATCGACGTCCGCCTAGGCGACGCCGGGATCGCGATCCTGACGACCGTCGACGGCGTCGCCAGGCCGGTGACGCTCGAGGAATACAAGGAGCGGATCGCCGAGTCGTTGGTCGGCCGGGCGCCGACGCTCGACGCATTCCGGGAGACGTGGATCGCTCCCGCCGCCCGGCGCGAGCTCCTCGGTTCATTGCCCGATGCCGGTCGTTCCGCTCCGCTCGTCCGTGCGGTCGAAGAGATGGCCGACTTCGACCTGTACGACGTGCTGGCGGAGCTCGGCTACGGCCTCGAGCCCAAGACCCGAACCGCCCGCGCCGACGCCTTCGACTACAAGGCGGCCAAGTGGCTCGCGGAGCTCCCCGAGCCGACCGCGGCGACGCTCCGAGCACTCACCCGCCAGTTCGCCCGGGCGGGCACCGACGAGCTCGAGAACCCGGGTGTGCTGAAGACTCCGGAAGTCGTTGCTGCCGGTGGCCTTAACGCACTTAAGCGCTTGGGGTCGGCCGCAGAGATCCTGCGCGCGACAAAGGAACGGTTGTTTGCGGCATGAAGACTGTGCGACTCGGGGACGTCGTTGAGATCCAGCTCGGAAAGATGCTGTCTCCGAAGAGCAAGTCTGGACTGCGTCCGAAGCCATACCTGCGCAACGCCAACGTCCAGTGGAACCGCTTCGACCTCGCCGATGTCTTCCAAATGGACTTTGACATCCGCGAGGAGCAGAAGTTTCTCCTCAAGCGTGGAGATGTTCTTGTCTGCGAGGGTGGGGAGCCAGGGCGAGCGGCGGTGTGGACAGGAGAGATTGAACCTTGCCTTTACCAGAAGGCGCTACATCGCCTGAGGCCGCTCGACGGTGCCGTGGACCCGCAGTTCTTGGTGTACCGATTGAGACTCGGCGCCGACCGTGGTGAATTCCTCGAGGATCAGACTCAGACGACCATTGCGCATTTGCCGGCGGTTCGGCTTGCCAATCTAAAAGTCAAGTTGCCGTCGATTCGCGAGCAGCGCCTCCTCTCCGCAAGGCTGGACCACCAGCTCGTCGCTGCCGAGGGAGCTCGCACTCACTCCTTGCAACGTCTCAACACGGCGGCAGCCCTACGCACCTCCGCGTACGAAACAGCATTTGGCCAGCGCACCCCGTTCTCGGTGATCCACGATGCTGCGTCTTCCCCGGTCGACTGGTCGTGGTATGACCTTACTGACCTGGCGCGACTCGAGAGCGGCCATACGCCAAGTCGCAGGCGGGCCGAGTGGTGGGGCGGCAACATCCCCTGGATTGCGTTGCCGGACATTCGGCGGCTCGATGGGCAGATCGCCATGTCGACGGCGGAGACGACAAACGCGGAGGGCATCGCGAACTCGTCGGCGCGGGTCCTTCCGACGGACACGGTCGTGATGTCGCGAACGGCGTCGGTCGGCTTCTTGACTCGGATGGGCCGGCCGATGGCGACCAGCCAGGACTTCGTGAACTGGGTTTGCGGTCCAGACCTCGACCCCGAGTTCCTGATGCATCTGCTTATCCGGTCGCGCGATGAGATCCGGGCGCTGTCCAGCGGCGCCATTCACAAGACCGTCTACTTCCCGACAGTCAAGGCGTTCCGCGTCTGCGTCCCTAGGATTGAGGAGCAGCGCCGGATCGCGGCCGAGCTTCGCGAGCGACTCGCAGCGATCGACGCGATGGAGGCGTCCATCCGGGCCGAGCGGGAGGCGATCGAGGCACTTCCCGCGGCCCTGCTTAGGCGGGCGTTCCGAGATCTGGCGGCCTGACCCGGATGGTTAGCCAGGACTGGTGAAGGCTTGGTCGATCTGCGCGGACTGGCACCTCGCGCTCCACGAGCGCGCCGATCGTCGCGGGCAGACTCGGGCAGTCCTCTCGCTACCCAGTCTTCACCTCGTCGACGTCCATCGTCTGACTGCTGCCGCCGCGTGAGGGCGAGCCGGGAATAACCCGGGGGCCCTCGACGCGAGGACCGGACACGTAATGGTTCAGCTGGACGGTGCCACTCACCAGTCGCTCGGCGCCCTCCCGCATGACTTCGGAGACGGTCAGGCCCCGAAGGCGGGCGTACTCGGAGATTCTGGCCAGGAGGTCCCGCGGGACGCGAACGGCGACGACCGCACCCGCGGTACCACGCGTCCGTGCCTCGACTTGTGCCCCCAATTCCACCTCGTCCTCCGGGTCTGGACTCTGACTCATAGCGGGCCCTGAAATTGGCCGGTAAGACCTAAGGCGATCGATCCGGTTCGCCGTAGTGCCGTCACTTGACCGGGGGCAGGTCAATGACCAGATCGAAGTCCGCTGACGTGACGTCCGCCGATTCCGCGATCAGCTGGCGCGCTGTCGACTCGATCGTCGACCATCGAGCGGATCGGCCGGATCCGCCGATCTCACTGACCTCTACCCACCACCCCGGCCCCCGCCGGCGCGCGGTCACGTGGAAGGTGGGAAGTGCTGCACCAACTCTGACGACGTGGAACCGCATGCCCCTGCGGGCGCGATCCCGAAAGGGGCTCGGGATCGCTCGACGAAAGTCGAACTCAGGGATGACGTCGCCGTCGACGTTGACCTTGGACGTGCTCATGGCGTTCCCGCCGATTCGCGGGCCTTGCGAGGATGATCCGGATTCGCGGGTCTCGGTGAGTGTAGCCGGTGAGGAGGAGTTGGCCCGCGCTGGAGACGCCCAGGTGGTGCCATCGCTCTTCCAGGCCTGAGTGACGATCATCGGGCGCGACACTGGCGTGAGTGTCCGCGAATGACGTCGCGGCGTCCTCGAATGCAACACGATGCTTCAACAGGTTCGCTTCGGCCTTCTGAGGATCCCATTCGAACCACAGGCCTCCGTACTCGAAGACCTCGACCACGGACCGGCTCCAGGACGCGAGCTTGGTGGCGGGAAGGCATCGTATGGAACGTGACTTCACTGCCGGTTATCTGTCGTACCCTCGCCCGGTGACCGTCGCCGCCCGCCGACTTGCCACGCCCTCCTCCGTCAACGCCGCGATCAAGCAGATCGCGGACGTCATGCGCCGGGCGAACTACGCCGGCGCGCTCCAGTACGTACCGGAGCTGTCGTGGATCCTGTTCCTGCGGATCCTCGACGAGCGCGAGGAGCTGGAAGCGGAAGAGGCCGAGGCCCTCGGGGTCGGGTTCATGCCCTCGCTCGAGCCGCCGTATCGGTGGCGCGATTGGGCGTCGCCGGGCGGCGCGAAGCGGGTCGAGCTGAGCGAGGGGGCGATGGGCGCCTTCCTGCCGTTCGTCAACTCGGAGCTGCTCCCGTACCTGCGCGGGCTGCGCGATCGGCCGAACGCCTCGACGCGACAGCGGGTCATCAGCGAGGTGGTCTCGGCGGTCGACAAGGTCGACGTCGACACCGAGCGCAACCTGCTCGACATCCTCGACCGAGTCGACGAGATCCACCTGGAGGCAGTCGACCAGACGCACCTCTTCACGCTCAGCCAGGCCTACGAGGGCCTGCTCCAGAAGATGGGCGAGAAGAACAACGACGGCGGCCAGTTCTTCACCCCGCGCGAGGTCATCCGGGCGATCGTCCGCGCCGTCGACCCGAAGGTCGGCGAGACGGTCTACGACCCCGGCTGCGGGACCGGTGGCTTTCTCGCCCAGGCGTTCGAGTGGATGCGGGCGGGCCTCGGCCCGGGCGCAACCGCGGAGCAGCTCCGGGTCCTGCGGGAGGACACGTTCTTCGGGCGGGAGAAGGCGGACATTGTCTACCCGATCGCCCTCGCTAACCTCGTTCTCCACGGCATCGACCACCCGCACATCTGGCACGGCAACACTCTGACCGGCCAGACAACGTACGGCGGGCTGTTCGCCGGCGCGCCGGCCTTGTTCGACGTCGTCCTGATGAATCCGCCGTTCGGCGGCAAGGAGGGCAAGGAGGCCCAGACCAACTTCGCCTACAAGACCGGCGCAACGCAGGTGCTCTTCCTCCAGCACGTGATCGACTCGCTCAAGCCGGGAGGGCGCTGCGGCCTGGTGATCGACGAGGGCGTCCTGTTCCGGAACAACGAGACGGCGTTCGTACAGACCAAGCGCAAGCTGCTCAACGACTGCGACCTGTGGTGCATCGTGTCGCTGCCGCCGGGGGTGTTCTCGTCGGCCGGCGCTGGCGTCAAGACGAACCTGCTGTTCTTCACGAAGGGCGGCCCAACCGAGAAGGTCTGGTACTACGACCTCTCCGACGTCAAGGTCACCAAGAAGCAGCCGCTCACCCTCGACCGGTTCGCGGAGTTCTTCTCGCTCCTGCCGGCGCGCGCCGACTCGGATCACTCGTGGATGGTCACGCGCGACGAGATCGAGGCGCACAGGTTCGACCTCAAGGCGGTCAACCCGAACGCGAAGTCAACCGAGGACACGCGAACGCCGGAGGAGCTGATCGACATCATCGAGGCCAAGGGCCGCGAGGTGGATGCGGCCATGGCCGACCTACGTCGGATGTTGGGCGTGGATGCAAGTGGTGGCGCGCTCGGGCCGTCGGGCGCGGACCAACAGGCGAAGCATCCCTCGGGTTGACCGCGCGTGGCATCCTTCATCGCGGCACCAGGGCCACTCCAAGAGGAGGTACGAAATGGGAGCAGTCATGTCAATCCAGAAGGTGATGACCTGCTTGGAAGGCATGACGCTCCATGGCGACCCTCAACCTTGGCATCCTGGCGCACGTAGACGCCGGTAAGACAACCCTCACCGAGCGGCTCCTCTATTCCGCCGGTGTAATCGCTGAAATCGGCAGCGTCGACAAGGGCACGACGCAGACCGATTCCCTCGCGCTCGAACGCGAGCGCGGCATCACGATCAAGTCGGCCGTCGCCTCGTTCGACGTCGGCGACCTGGCCGTCAACCTCATTGACACGCCCGGGCATCCCGACTTCATCGCCGAGGTCGAGCGCGTCCTGAGCGTGCTCGACGGCGCTGTGCTCGTCGTCTCGGCCGTGGAGGGCGTCCAGCCGCAGACGCCGCTCCTGTGGCGGGCGCTCCGGCGGCTGCGCGTGCCGACGCTCATCTTCGTCAACAAGATCGACCGTCCCGGCGCGAGTGACCGGCGCGTCCTGGCCGCGACCTCGCAGCGACTCACTCCGGCGATCGTGCCGATGGGCTCTGTGCACGGCCTGGGAAGCCGCGACGCGGTCTTCACGCCCGCGAGCGCAGACGACGCCGCGTTCCGGGCTTCGCTCACCGAGCTGCTCGCCGAGCGCGACGAGGCGATGCTGGCGGCCTACGTGTCCGACGAGGGCGCCGTCCCCTGGCCGCACCTCCGGCGCCTCCTCGCCAAGCACACCGGGCGGGCACTGGTGTCTCCCGTCTTCTTCGGGTCCGCCATCACCGGGGCCGGGGTAGAGCCGCTCACCGCGGGCATCGCCGAGCTGCTGCCCGCGGCGAATGGCGACCCCGACGGCGCCCTGTCGGGCCGCGTCTTCAAGATCGAACGGGCCGCGTCGGGCGGGAGGGTCGCGTACGTGCGCATCTTCTCCGGCACGCTCCGGACGCGGCAGCGCGTGGCGTACGGGGAGCGGGCCGAAGGACGGGTGACGGCGATCGGCGTCTTCGCTCCGGGAGGCGCCGCCCAGCGCCCGTCGGTTCGGGCCGGCGAGATCGCGAAAGTGTCGGGGCTCGCGGGCGTCCGGGTCGGCGACACGATCGGCGAGAGCCGAGCAGCCGTACCCGAGCACCACTTCCCTCCCCCGACGCTGGAATCGGTCGTCGTGCCCCGCGACCCCTCGGAGAAATGACTGCTCCGCAGCGCGCTGGCGGAGCTCGCCGATCAGGATCCGCTCATCAACGTCCGCCAGGACGACGCCCGCCACGAGATCTCCGTCTCGCTCTACGGCGAGGTGCAGAAGGAGGTCATCGAGGCGCAGCTGGCGCGCGACTACGGCATCGACGTCGACTTCCACGAGACGACGACGATCTGCATCGAGCGGCCCGTCGGGAGCGGCGAAGCCCTCGAGATCCTGCACGCCGAGACGCATTCGAACGTCACCGGGAAGAGCTCGCCAACCAGCTCGAACCCGTTCATCGCCACGCTCGGGCTGCGGGTCGATCGCGCCCCGATCGGGTCGGGCATCGAGCTTCGGTTGGCCGTCGGCGTTCGACTGCTGCCGATCTACATCTACAAGACCGTCGACCTCTTCGCCGAGCACATGCGGCAGTACGTCGCCGAGACCCTTCAGGTGGGCCTTGCCGGCTGGAAGGTCACCGACTGCACCGTGACGGTGACCGATTGCGGCTACCGGGTGCCCGAAACCACCGCCGCCGAGTTCCGCAAGGTCACGCAGCTCGTCCTCATGCGCGCGTTAGGGCAGGCGGGCACCGAAGTCTGCGAGCCGATGGCCCACCTGCAGCTGGAGGTCCCGGCCGATTCGGTGAGCGGGGTGCTACCGCTCCTTGGGCGACTCGGCGCCCGCGTCCAGGGACAGTCCACACGAGGTCCGCTGTCCACGATCGAGGCGGTCCTGCCGGCGGCGCGCGTCCATGGCCTCCAGCGACAGTTGCCGGCACTGACCGCCGGTGAAGGCGTAATCGAATCGCGGTTCGCCGGCTACGAGCCGGTGGCCCGATAAGCAAGATAGACGACCCCGTTCGCGAAGCGGTGCTCGTCCATCAGCTCGAGCGGAAGGCGGAGGTCGTCCGGGAGCGCCGGGTTGCCGCGGCCGACCACGATCGGGTTCAGGAACAGGTGGACCTCGTCGATCAGGCCCGCCCGTAGCGCCTGCGCCGCGAGGTCGGGCCCCCCGATCGTGAGGTCTCGATCGAGCTCCTCCTTGAGCCGGCGGACGGCGTCGGCGTCGAAGGCCCGCTCGATGCTGGTTCGAGCGCTGGAAACCCGCTCGAGCGAGCGCGAGTAGACGATCTTGTCGGCCGCCCGCCAGATGGTCGCGAAGTCGCGCATGTACGGCGGCTGGTCGACGAGGATGTCATCCGACTCCCACGCGACGACCACGTCGTACATCCGCCTCCCGTACAGGTGGGTGCCCACCGGCCGCATGAGGTCGTTGACGAAGGCGTGAACGGCGGCGTCCGGCGCGGCCCAGTCGAAGTTGCCGCGTTCATCGGCCACGAACCCGTCGAGGGACGTCAGCGCCGAGTAGATGAGCTTGCCCATGTGCCCAGCCTAGCGCCGTCAGGGTGCCTCCGGTCGCAGAGGCGGGCTCCTACTTCGCGATCTCCCAGATGTGACCGGCCGGATCCGTGAAGCTGGCGGTGCGGATGCCCCAGGGTCGGTCGATCGGACCGTTCAGCAGCTGCACGCCGCGCTCTGTCAGCTTCACGCATATGGCATCCACGTCATCCGCCTCGATCGTGAGCTGAAGGCGGGATCCGGATTCGCGAGGCGCGATCGGCCGACCCTCGCCCGCCCAGCCGCCGTCGCGCAGGCCGCCGTCTCGTGGTCGACGAGCCGACCGGATAGCCGCAGATCACGCGGTCGCAGCGAGCGCCGCGTCGATGAAGGGGGCCGCGCGCCACGCCGGCCGGGGCGAGCGGCCGTGCCACGGGAGCCAGCGGGTGGGGACAACCCGGACGACCTGCCTGTACGTGGCTGCGAACGTCGCCGCATCGAGGCCTGCGGACTCCATCCGGTCGGAGTACTTGCGGAGGAGACCGGCCGTGAGCAGCCGATCGGTCGACATCGACGCAAGCTCCGCGCGCGCCTCGACCAGGACGACGTCGAAGTCGGCGTCAGGGTCGCCGATCGCCAGCATGCAGTCGGCGTTCTCCCGCAGGTTCGCGACCTTGCGCGCCTGAGGTTTCGATGCGAACAGGACGGCCTTGCCATCCCACCAGAACCAGATCGGGACCAGATGCGGTCGCCCGTCCGGCCGGACGCTGGAGAGCCACACGACGGCCGCATCGCTGAGGAGCCCGCCAGCACGGGACGGCACCTGGTCCCCGCGTGTTGGCATCGTGCTCCCTCCAGGCTGATGAGTGACGGAGCCGATGCTAGGGGCCGTGTCCGGCCACGGCATCAGGGTTTTCCCCAGAACCGAGTCGATCCCGGGCCCGCACGGGCGGCAGCTTCCCCCGCCCTAGGCGTGCGCCTGACGTGACACCGCTGCCCCGCCCACGTCCGCCTCCGTCGCGAAGAGCTTCACCAGCTGGGCGCGCGAGTGCACCTCGAGCTTGCGGTAGACGCGAGTCAGGTGGAACTCCACCGTCTTGGGGCTGAGAAACAGCGCCTCGGCGACCTCGCGGTTGCTTCTCCCGCCAGCGACCTGGAGGGCGATCTGGAGCTCCTGCGGCGTGAGGCGCTCCGGCGCCGTCAGGTCCCGGGTCGGGATGCTCTCTCCGGTCGCGCCAAGCTCCTGGCGAGCTCGCTCGGACCATCGCGCGGCCCCGAGCCGGTCAAACGTTTCGATCGCTGCGCGAAGGTGCTCGCGGGCGTCGCGCCGCCTGCGCGCTCGCCGCAAGCGCTCGCCGTACAGGAGCTGCGTTCGGGCGAGCTGGAACGGTGATCCCCGATCACGGCGGTGCCCATCGAGTGCCTGCTGGAACACCGCGTCCATGTCCTCGGTCGGCGCCAGAAATCCGCGACAGCGCGCGGCAACGGAGAGTGCCCAGCGGCGGTCAAGCGCCGCCGCCCGTCGCTCCAGTCCGATCACCGTCGCGACAGCCTCCTCGTCGCGTCCCACCCGTGCATAGGCCTCGACGAGATCGCCGCCGAATGGCAGCACGCCGAGCTCCCCGACCTCGTTCCGCTCGGCAAGGTCCCGCAGCGGCTCGAGCAGGGCGACGGCATCGGCGGCGCGCCCATCGCCGATGGCAGCCTCCGCCTGGGCCATCCGGACCTCGGCGGCGATGAGGGCGTCGCCGAGCCGATCCGCGATCGTCAGCGCCTGGTCCGCGAGGCGGTTGCTCTCGGCTGCGTCACCCCGGAGCGCTGCCAGCCGCACGAGCACGGCGCAATTGCAGGCCACGAGGTAGTCGTTTCCCGACTCGCTGGCGACATCCGCCGCCTCGGACGCTGCGGCAAGCGACCGCGCGAATGCGCCGGTCCGCGCGTCGAGCAGGGCGAGGTTTGTCAGCTCGAACGCGAGGCGGACGAGGTTGCCGTCCCTTCGGGCTTCCTCGACGCTCGCCTCGAGCTGCTCCCGCGCGTCGTCGTATCGCTCGAGCCAGATCAGCGGCTCGGCGATGTTCGTCGCGAAGCCGATCGTGCCCCTGGCCCGCGCGTCGGCCAGCACCTCGTCGCACAGCGCGGCACACCGGGTCGCCTCGCCTCGCAGTCCTGTCGCGCGGGCAAGATCCTGGACCGCACGAAGGTGGCGCTCGTGGCCAAGCCCCTGGGACATCGCAAGGCGCCGCTCGGCCAGGTCCAGGGCGTCACGCGTTTCGAGCGCCTGAAACCGGCGTTGGAGGATGACCCCCAGTAGCCCAACGGCGCGCGGTGGATCGAGGGCCTCAACCTCCTCGGCGAGCTTCTCCAGCACCGGCGTGGACAGCGTCCGATCGTGCCAGCGGCCGTGCCAGTCGGCAATGATCGCCAGGCGATGGATCGCCGCCGCGCGAAGGACGGGATCCCCCTGCGCGAGCGGTGCCGCCCGCTCGGCCAGCGCGATTGCCAGCGCCGACTCGCCCGACCAATAGGCCGCGGCTGCCGCGGCAACCGACCGGCGGGCACGATCACGGTCGTCGGGGCTGAGCTCGGCCGCTCGGGCCAGCGCCTGTGCCTGTGCGGCGTACCCACCCCGAGCCTGCGCGCGGTCGGCTGCCGCTTCGAGGGCGGCGGCCACCTCGGCGTCGGGCCCCTCCGCCGCGGCTGCCAGGTGCCATGCACGCCGGTCGATATCGACGTCGTCGGTCAAGCGCTCGGCGAGCGTCAGGTGAGCGCGCCGCCGATCGGCGGGTGACGCGAGGTGGTAGATCGCTGCGCGTACGAGGGGGTGCTGGAAGCGGACCTCGCCGTCGATCAGCCGGACGAGCCCGACGTCCTCGGCCGGTTCGAGGCCGGTGCCCGAGGTGACACCATCGGCTGGACCGGTGGCCGCGAGCAGCAGAGCGTCGCGGACCTCAGTGGGGAGGCGGCGCAGCCGCCGGCGGACCCAGAGCTCGGTGCTCTCGGCAACAGGCAGGACCTCGCCGAGCGGGTCGACGCCCGCTCGCTGCCGCTGGGTCAGTAGA
>Ga0136621_1000310_pt1 | contig 18571 bp, 14 predicted proteins | sample AntDryUQ445A2306_FD_104673 | JGI IMG/M metagenome (GOLD analysis project Ga0136621, IMG submission 104673) | Polar desert sand microbial communities from Dry Valleys, Antarctica - metaG UQ445A (23.06) | ecosystem: Environmental > Terrestrial > Soil > Desert | place: Antarctica: Dry Valley...
ACGAGCCGTCGCGGACCTTGGGGATCGCCAGGCCGATCGTCCCGACGCGGGTGTCCCAGCGCCGCTCGCGGTAGCCGTTGCGGCTGGTCAGGCGGCGGTCCGGAGCGCGCTCGCCCTTGGCCGCTCCGGTGAGCCCGGTCACCTCGGCCTCCATGCCCGCCTCGGCCAGCACGCGGACCCCTTCGCGCAGGAAGTCGACGTCGCCGTCGGCCATCGCCTTGCGCAGCGTGTCGAGCGCGGCCATCCTGTCCTCGGCCATCGTGGTCTCCCTCCGTGTCGTCGGTTCTCAGTCCAACGACGCGAGGATGACGCGGTGGCCGTTTCAGTTCTCGGCCGCTCCGCTGTTACACCAAGTCTGGGGACTCAACCCAAGCCTTGCGGTCCGCCACACCCGGGCAGCTCGAAACGTGACCCAGAGCTGCGGGCTGCCGTCGCTATGTGCGAGGCCCTTACTTTCTGGCCAGCGAAACCGAGCGAACGGTTTCGAGGGGGTGAATGCTTGCCAGTCGACCCGAGATTGCCGACCGGGTCCCTCCCCTTTACGATCCGCGGCGACCCAAGCTTGGCATTCGAGGGCCGCCGTGACCGGTAACCTGTCCTACTTCTTCGAGCGCTACGCGGAGCGTTACATGGCCGGTGACGCGTACGCCGTGGCCGACATGTGCGAAGTGCCGTTCACCGCCGTCAGATCGGGGTCGCCGATCCACCTCGGCGATCGGGAGGCCTTGGTGGACCACCTCGCGGGCCTCATGGCCGCGTACCGGGCGGCCGGCGCCGCTGCGGCAGACGTCGTCGATCTCGATGTCCTGGAACAGGGCGAGGGCGCTGCGATCGTGACCGTCCACTGGCATGTCCGTGCTGCGGATGGCGCGGCGGTCCGGGACTTCCGGACCTCGTATCAGCTTGTCGGACCTCAACCGTGGCGCATCCTGGGCTACGTCAACCATGATCCGTTGCCGCCGGCACAGCCGTAGAGGTCGAAAGCCGCGCGTCGCCGACCGCCTGCCCGGCCCCGCCTGGCGCCAGGTGCGGAGTCGAGCGCCAGGGGTTCCAGCGGGCGCCCGAGCGCGACTACCGAGCGAACGATTTCTTCGCCGCCGGCGCAGGCGAAACGCTCGACGCCCTTGCGTTCGTTCTGCGCCTCGACGTCACAGACCTGCAGGGCGTGCTCGAGCGCGAGCTCGCGCCTCTGGCGTTCAAGCCGGGCGCGATCCATCGTCACGGGCGGTAGCATGCCTCCCATGCGGGCGTCCCATGCTCTCTGAACGTGTGGCGGGCGAGCGGCGCCCGGTTACAGTCATGTTTGTCGACGTCGTCGGCTCAACGAGCCTCGCCGAGCGGATGGATCCCGAGGACTGGGCGGCCACCATGGAGCGGGCCGTGGCGATCATGACCGCTGCCGTGGAGCGATACGAGGGCTGGGTCGCGTCGCGCACCGGCGACGGGTTCATGGCCTTGTTCGGGCTCCCGTCGGCGCACGAGGACGATCCCGCGCGAGCGGTGAGCGCGAGTATCGACATGGTCGGCGCTATCGGCCGATACGCCGAAGAGCTGCGGCCCACGGGGATCGAGTTCCAGATCCGGGTCGGGATCAACACCGGCGAGGTCGTGGTGCGCGACACCGACGCGGCGGGCGTCACGAACGACTCGCGGATGTACGGCGACACCCTGAACGTGGCCGCGCGGATGCAGGCGGCGGCCGCTCCCGGCGGGATCATGATCACCCGTGAGACGTATGCCTGGGTCAGGGGCGCGATCGAGAGCCGCCATGTCGGCCCCATCGTGGTCAAAGGCAAGGCCGAGCCGGTCGAGGCGTACGAGGTCCTCGCCCGGTCCGGCGTCCTCCGGTCCATGCGTGGCGTGCCGGGGCTGGCGAGCCCGATGGTGGGTCGGGATGCCGAGCTCGGCCAGCTCGTCGCGACTCTCGTGCCGGTCCGCGCGGGCCTCGGCCGGATGGCCCTGGTCGTCGGCGAACCGGGGATCGGCAAGAGCCGGCTCCTTCGGGAGCTGCGGACGGTCGCGGAGGCGGACGGCTTCGACTGGGTCGCGGCCCGGACGGTCAGCTACGGGCGGAACCTGCCGTTGCACCTGGCGATCGATCTCGTCCGCGAGCTCCTCGGCCTACCCGAACCCCTCGAGAGCATTCCCGGCGGCGAGGCGAACGAGCGACTCGCGAGCCGGCTCCTCGATGTCCTCGGGGCCGATGGCACCGAGTCAGGTCCCATCCTTGCCCACCTCCTGTCGCTGCCGCTGGACGCGGTGGACGCTGTGCGCCTGTCGCACATGGAGCCGCGGACGCTGCAGCTTCGATACACCGAGGCGATCTCGAGCCTGATAGCGGGCGCGGCACGGCAGCGGCCGCTGGTCGTGGTCTGCGACGACGTGCACTGGGCCGACGACGCCTCGGTGGACCTCCTGCTGCCTCTCGTCGCGGCGGTGTCGACCCAGCCAGTCCTGTGGGTCCTCGGGAGTCGCGCCGAGCGCGATGTCCCGGGATGGCGGCTGCTCGCGGCCGCCTCCGACGCGTTCGGCGACGGCCTGGTCGACCTGCGGCTGCGGCCGCTCGGTGCCGACGACGGCACCCGCCTCGTAGCGAACCTCCTGGCGATCGATTCCCTGCCGGCCGCCACGCGGGCGATGATCCTCGGCCGCGCCGAGGGCAACCCGCTCTTCGTCGAGGAGATCGTTCGGATGCTCATCGACCGGGAGGCCATCGAGTTCCGCGATGGCAGATGGACGGCCACTGCCGTGGTCGAGGCGGTCGAGATCCCCGAGACGCTTCACGGCCTGCTCCTGGCACGCATTGATCGCCTGCCGGGCCAGGCGCGGCGCGTGCTGCGCGTCGCGTCGGTCATCGGCCGGACCTTCCAGGTGAGCGTGCTGGATCGCGTCGTGAACCCAACGGCGATGACCCCGGAGCGCAGCCGCCTGGGCGACGAGCTCGCGCGCCTCGAGGGCGCGGGACTCGTCGCCCTCGCCGCCTCGTCTCCCGAGATCGAGTACGGGTTCCGACACGCCCTGATCCAGGACGCGGCCTACGAGTCGCTCCTCAAGCAGGAGCGCCGATTGCTGCACGTCGAGGTGGCCGAGACCCTGCTCGCGCTGCATCCCGACCATCGCAACGACCTGGCGCCCGTGCTGGCCCACCACTTCGAGCGCGCCGAGGATCGCCCGAGGGCGATCGAGTTCCTCGCACTCGCCGCCCGGCACGCCCGGTCCCGGTTCGCTCGCCACGAGGCCGTCGGATTTGCCCGCCGAGCGGTCGCCCTGCTGCCCGACGGCGAGGACATCGACTCCAAGGCCCGGCGACTGCGGGCCGAGCTTCGCTACCTCCAGGCGGAGGCGGGCGGCGACTTCGTGCCGGTCGATGAGACCCTCACGCTCCTCGACGCAGTGATCACCGACGGCGAAGCCCTCGACGACCCGGCGATCCACGCGCGGGCATACCTCGGGATCGCCAGGGAGCGCGCGACGAGCGGCGAGCAGTACCACTCCAGCCCCGAGCTCGCGACCGCGCTCGAACGCGCGGCGGGGCTCGCGGAGGCGAGCGGGTCGGCTGAGCTCATCGCGCTGGCCAGCGCCTCGGCCGGACTGGCGCGCTATTCGTCGGCCGAGTTCAGCGAGGCGATCGCGCTCATGGAGAGCGCCATCCCCAAGCTCATCGAGGTCGGCCAGCTCTACGGGGCCTCGATGGCCGCCGGGGATCTCGGGACCGCCTACGGGCGCGTCGGCGAGTTCGAGAAGGCGGTCGCCTGGACAGACCGGGCGTACGAGCTCGGCCTGGCGAGCGGCGATCCGAACGCCAGCCTCGACGCCGACCTCGCCCGCTCGATCGTGGAGGGCATTCGCGGTGATTCGGCCGCGGCCATCGAGTACGCGACGAGGGCCGCGGAAGCCGCGGACCGGGTCGACAACAAGGCTTGCGCGATGGTCGCCCACGTCGTGATCGGCGAGCAGTATCTCCGCGACGGTGATGCGGCCCAGGCGACGATCGCGTTCGAAACGAGCGCGGGCCTCGCGACGTTCTGCCGGCTCATGCCGCTCACCGTCGAGCGGACGGAGCTGCTCCTCCAGAGCGCCCGATCGCGTTCCGGCGTCGGCGGCGTGGAGTTCGAGCGCTACGAACGCGCGCTGGAGCTCGCGCGCCAGTTCGGCGACCGCCTCGCCGAGGCACAGCTCTACGAGCAGCGGGCCGGCGATCGGATCGCGGCGGGCCAGGGCGTGACGGCCCGAGAGGACCTCTCGAGGGCGGCGGACCTCCTCGAGGCGGTCGGTGCGACTCCCCACCTGCAGCACATCCGCGAGCTCCAGGCAAGCCTGGAGTCGGTTGGTCGGAGCTGATTCCGGCGAGGCCAACACGGATGCGGCTAGGCATCTGCAAAAGGGTACTGCCGGGGTAACCGCCCACCGCCTGGCGCCGCATCCAGCCCACAACGCGGCGGACGATGCCAACCGGCCCATCAGGTCGAGTCACCACGCGAAGCCGCTAATCGAGCACTACCGCCACGACGGCCCTCTCCTGCGCGATGTCGCGGGTAACACCCGGCCTCGGCCACCGATCTCCCAAGCCCGATCCCCAGGGTCGTACCACATCTGTGGTAGCATTGACGCCATGAGAACTACCATTGACAAGGCAGGGCGCCTCGTCATTCCCCGCTCGCTCAGGGATCGGATCGGGCTCGCTGGTGGTGGCGAGGTGGAGCTCGCCCTCGATGGCGCCGCGGTCCGCGTCGAGCCGGTCGCAGGCAGCCAGATCAGGGAGGACAGCGGTCTGCTGGTCATCCCGGCGACGGGGACGCCGATCACCGGCGCGGCAGTGCGCGAGCTGATCGATGCCGATCGACACGGACGCTGAAGAGCGCGAGGTCGTGCTGCTCGACACGAGCACCGCGATCGCCCTCATCGTCGAGGACCACGAGGCTCATGCCGCGACCCTCGAGGCCGTCCGCGGTCGCCGCCTGGGCCTTGCGGGCCACGCGTGGTTCGAGACCTATTCGGTCCTGACCCGGCTACCTGCTGGGCTTCGTCGTTCGCCCACCGATGTCGTGCGTCTGCTGGCCCACAACTTCGCCGCGTCGAAGTTTCTCGCTGAGGCGGAGTCAGCTGAGTTCGGTGCCGAGCTCGCCCGGCTGAACGTCTCGGGCGGCGCCGTCTATGACGCGCTCGTCGGCGCGGCCGCGCGGCAGCACCGACTCCCGCTCGTCTCCGGCGACGCGCGGGCACGACCCGTCTACGAGGCGCTCGGGGTGGAGATCGAACTCATGCTGGTGACGCTCGGGCCCGTCGACATCGGTACGAGCGTCGATCGCGGGGGCGTCGGCGTCTATTCGCCTCCGGTGCTACGCCCAGAGGACAGCGCGTCGTGAAGGCACTCAGCGGGCGGTGTCGAGGCCCGGCTCGAGGAGCTGAGTGAGATAGGCCTCAAGTGTCTCGGGCCAGACAACCTCGATCTCGAGACTCTGCAGAAGGTCCGACCATCTGGTCATGTCCGGTTCCCGCTCAACGACCAGCACTGCTGTGACGCTCGGGTGCCGACGCCCAAGGACGTACCGATACTCCAGGAGTTGAGCGATACCGAGTCGAACTTGGGTGGCCTCGTTAGCCAACGTGAGGCTCTTCACCTCACCGACGAACCAGACCTCTCCGATGCGCCAGCCAACGTCAAAGTCTGGGTCATCGGGACTCGGCGACAAAGGTTTGAGACCTTTCGCCTGAAGAGCCGCGGAAACTGTCGTCTGCACGCGCTTATGAGCGGTGGTGCCTCGGTCGATAACGTTTGGGTCGACCTTGAACGGGATCCGAGTCTTCCCCGACGCGGCGGGGTTGACCGGTCGATACGGCGCGCCAAACCCCCTACCAGTGCGTCCGCGACGTCGCCTGGAGGCTTGTCCCTTATCGGATGGGGCGCCGTGGGCGCCGCCAGATCGCTGCGGCGAGGAGGAGGCCGGGGCCTCGAACGCCGCCCATTCGCCCGATGCTCGAGCGTCGGCGAGACGCTGCCTTCCCGCCTCTGTGATCGTGATCGGCTGGCGAGGCCCGCCGTACTGCACGAGCCCAGTCAAACGATGACGCTCGGGACCCGTTGTGTTGCGAACGATCTGGTCGAACTTGCGCTCTCCGGGCCGTGACGGACTTGGCTCCGCGTTCTCGCCGGTCGGCGTCAGCCTCTCCCAGAGCGTCTTTATCAAGTCCGTCGTGGTAAGCCCACTCGGGTTCTCGGCAAGCAAATCCAGGATGGGAAAGACCAGGTCTTCTTGACCGTAGACAGGCAAAGCGTGACTCAACCCCGACATGTGGTCGTCGGCGGGGCTGGCCGCCCGCCGCTAGTAGTTGGTAATCGTAAGGTGCGACGCCTCGCGATCGTTGCGGGACTTGATCGTCCACATGTAGGTCTTGTCAGCGGACTCCACACGCCATCGATCCGAACGGTAGAGACGACGGATCATGGGAGTGTCCTTGATGACGACCATGACGCTCGATGTGAGACCTTCGAGGACCCCCTGCAGCCGCTCCTGGTCGCTACCGCCGAACGGTAGGTTGTCGTAGTCGCTGAAGTCGCTGTCGTATGGCGGATCGATGAACACGAAGTCGGAGCGAGCCGGACTCGCCTCCCCGAGGAATGTCTCGAAGTCCCCGCATCGCCATTCGGTGTTCCGCAGGCGCGCCAGCATTGCCGACCCAAAGAGGACCTCGAGCTTGTCCGCGAGGGACTTCCCGTTGTACGAGACACCCCCGTACGGGACGTTGAATTCGCCGCGCGAGTTGAACCGGAACATGGCGGCGTACGCGAATTCCCGGAGGAAGAAGAAGTCCGCCAGACGGACATCGTTCCAGGTCCTTGAGAGCCGTGCGCGGTTGTACCGAGCTCGGATCGACATGTAGAACGCAGCCCGGACCGCTCCCTCCACATTGTCGAGCAGGTCGGCATCGCTGAGCTTACGAGCGAGCGCCACCTGGATCTTCCGCATGCGCTCGAACTTCGAGGGCAGGTCCTTGGTGAGGCGGGCAGCGAAGATGTCGTCGAGGCCGGGACCCGCGAGCGCCAGGACGAAGCTCAACGAGCGAACGCGGCCACTGGGCACGACCGCTGGCCCCGACGCTCCGACGAGATAATCGTCAGCGATGGCTCGATAGACCTCCTCGAACGAGCGCAGCGCGTCCCAGGCCTGGGCGACCCCTTCGACCGCATGACGGAAGGCCCATCGCTCCTCGGCCGCCCCTCGATACAACTCGATGAGGTCCTCCGCAGCGTCGTTCGCCCAGGCTGCGATTTCCGCGGGGATGGCGAGCAGCACGGACCCGCCGCCGACGAAGGGGTCGATGAACCTGCCGGCCAATGGCGGAGCCGCCGCCGCGATCGCAGCGAGCTCCTGGGACTTGCCACCTGGCCACTTGAGGAATGGCGCCAGAGCAGGTGAGGCGGGCAGGCGGTCAGGCGGAGGATCCAGGATGCGCAGTTGGGCATTCACGCGCTGCGCTCTCCTGCTCTCCGGTACGCCAGCTCGGCGCGCTTGGTCACGACGGCCCTCGCATCAGGTACCGCGCGCCTTCGATCTTGCGGGCCGACAGCCCGGGCTGGTAGCGGCTTCTCAACGAAGTCGGTCCCCATTTCGTCCACAGCGCGCCCCCAGACGTGGATGACCCTGACCTGCATGTGGACAGGTCGATCCCACCTACCATTGAGCATTGCGACCGCCCAGCCCTGCCGTCCGGACCGCCCGCGCAGGACGGCCGGACCGCCCGAGCGATGTCCGCTCGTACCTGGCCACCTCAGCCTCGTCCACGAGCCAGTCCCGCCCGAACTTCGTCGCAATGAGCCGTTCTCTCCTGATCTGTGCTCGCAACGTGTCGGCGGTAATCCCAAGGTGAGCGGCGGCTTCCCTGAGCGTTAGAAGAGCCAATCGACGGCCTCGTCCGGTCCCTTACTCCACAGGCACGACAGCTACGCTAGCAGGTACATTTCGGATACGCCAGGCCGCGCTGTCGAACGGAAGATCGTCGTGCGGGGGTCAGCATCAGCCGACCGGATGTTCGGATTGGCGAGCCCCGACAACGGGTCTTGATCTCAGGAGAGGCCGCTGTCCGTCCATCGAGACTCGGAACGACGAGCCACCCAGCGGCGCGTCCGCTATAGATGAGCTGCTCCGTGGTGAACCCCGACCGCGCACGCAGGTCGGCGAGATGTCGCTTCGCGGTGCTCGGCCGGATGCCGACGTGCGCCGCGGCGTCAGACACGGATCCGCCCGTCGCGACGAAGGCGGCGAGGACGTCGACCTGGCGGGCGGTCGCGTCCGCGGCAGCGATCCGCGGAGGTAGCCGTCCCTCATGCCTGCCGCCTGGCCGCGGCGATCCACTCATCGCGGCCCTCGATAGGCATGCTGTAGGTTGTTATCGCACGTCCAACACCTGTCGGGCGCGCCATCGCCTCCCCGGCCTGAGCGGTCGCACGGGATCGCGTAGCGTTATCGGGTGAGCCGCGAGACCGAGGACTTCAACCGGCGCCTGCTCCGCGCCCGCGACGCGATGGACCGTTCCTTCGCGGAGCCGCTCGACGTCCGGACCGTCGCCGCAGTGGCGCATGCCTCGCCGGCGCATTTCAGCCGCAGCTTCCGCGCCGTGTTCGGCGAGACGCCGCATCGGTACCTGCGGCGGCGGCGCGTCGAGCGCTCGATGTTCCTTTTGCGCGAAACCGGCCGCAGTGTCACCGACATCTGCTTCGATGTCGGCTTCACCAGCCCCGGGACCTTCAGCCGCACCTTCAGCGAGACCGTGGGCGAGTCGCCGTCCGACTATCGCAAGGGGCACGGGCCGATCGTGGCGCCCCATTGCGTCCAGCTGGCGGCAATGCGGCCGCGGGAAGCGGCCGGAGAAGCGAAGCGGTTGAGCAGTTTTGGAGAAGCGGTTTCCGCGGCCGCGCCGTAGCGTGACGGACGTCCGCATACAAGACAGACCCAAGGAGAACCCGCGAGATGATCACCAGGCTCAACGTTGCCTCGATCTACGTCCTCGACAAGGAGGAGGCCCTCGACTTCTACGTCAACAAGCTCGGGCTCGAGAAGGGCAACGACGTCCGTCAGGGCGACTACCGCTGGCTCACCGTTCGGGTCCCGGGCCAGCCGGGCACCGAGGTCTCGCTGGAGCAGCCGGGCTCGCCGCTGCACGACGAAGCGACCGCGGCGCAACTCCGGGAGCTCATCACCAAGGGCGCGCTGGGTGGCCTCGTGTTCATCACGGACGACGCGCGCGGCCTCTACGACACGCTCAAGGCCCGGGGCGTGACCGACTTCACCCAGGAGCCCACGGAGCACTTCTACGGCACCGACATGGGCGTCCGCGATCCATTCGGCAACCCGATCCGGATCCTCCAGCAGGGGAAGGCCGCCCAGAAGGCGACCGCCTGAGCCCACGCCAGCACAGAGGCGCCATGACATGCCCCCCAACGACAGAGAGGACTACGACTGTGACAGGACGGCACGACGTCGAGCTCCTCTGGTTCGCCGACCGTCCTGATCACGTCGCCGCGAGGGAGCTCCTTCGGGAGGTCGTCGCCGAGCTCGCGGGCTTCAGCGACGTGCGGCGAGCACGAACAGCACGCCGCCGATGATCCACCATGGATCCCACAGTACAAGATGCCAGCGCGCCGCCTCGGATCCGAGGGCCAGCGGCGTCGGGGTGGCTCCGATCACCATGAGCGCATGCTGGACGAGGCTTGCCGCGCCGTAGATCGCCGGCGCGAACAGTCCCCATTGCGACCGGTCCAGGTCGTGCTCCCCGGGCGAAGCGGGCCACGGTCGGGGTACGGTTGCTGGCATGATCCCGGCCGATCGAGCAGCGTCATCCGGAGCCGACATCGTCGGCCGCACGCTAGAGCTGCAGGCGGTCGACCGTTTCCTCGCGGCTGCGACGGCGGACCCTACCGGATTGACCGGACTCCTCATCGAAGGAGACGCCGGAGTCGGCAAGTCGATGCTCTGGAGGGCCGCAATCGGGCTCGCGCGCGAGCGATCGATCGACGTCCTGCTGTGTGCACCGGCGGCGGTCGAGCAGGCGCTCTCGTTCGTTGCCCTGCGCGACCTGGTCGGCGGGTTGCCGAGCGAGGAGCTGGACCGGTTGCCTCCACCGCAACGCAAGGCCATCGGAGCGGCGCTCCTTCGGCTCCCTGCCGACGGTGCGGTGGACCAGGGGGCGCTGGGGGTCGCGCTCACAGCGGTCATGCGGCACCGAGCCGCCGATCGACAGACCATCCTGGCCATCGACGACACCCAGTGGCTGGACCCGCCCTCGGCTCGGACCCTGGCGTTCGCGGTGCGTCGCCTGGGGGATGCCCGTCTGGGTCTGCTCCTGACGCGTCGGTCCGGGGAAGACGCCCCGTTATTCGAGGAGGCAGACCAGGCGCTGGAAGGCCGATCGCAGCGGATCCGTCTCGGACCGATCAGCTTCGGAGCGCTCCATCGCCTCCTCACCTTGCGGACCGGCCACCGGTTCGCGCGACCCGTAGTTGCACGCATCGAACGCGCCTCCGGCGGCAACCCGATGACAGCGCTCGAGATCGCGCGAGCGCTGCTCGAGTCCGGAGCCCGCGAGCTGGGTCCGGATCAGGAGCTGCCGGTCCCCGAGCGGTTGCGCGACCTGCTGGACGCCCGGCTCGCTCGACTCAGCGCGCACAGCCGGGCGGCCCTGCTCCTTGTCGCCGCGCTGTCACATCCAACGACCGCGCTGATCGCCGCGGCCTCGGAGGACGAGTCCGCGGCCGGCGATGGGCTTGCCGAAGCTGAGGCGGCGGGCATCATCGCGATCGACGAGGGTGAGGTGCGGTTCAACCACCCCTTGTTCGCGTCTGTCGTCCAGGCCGCGGCAACGCCGGGCGCTCGTCGAGCCGTGCACAGGCGGCTCGGGAAGATGGTCGAAGGCGAGGAGGAGCGCGCCCACCACCTGGCTCTGGCCGCGACCCAGCCCGACGCGGACATTGCTGACCAGCTCGAGGCGGCGGGCCTGCAGACGTACCACCGCGGCGCGCCCGATGTCGGGGCCGGGTTGCTGGCTCGCGCGCAGGCCCTGACCCCAGTCACCGAGGTCGTGGCGCGAGGGCGCAGGGCCATCCTGGAGGCGGAGGCGCGCCTGGAGGCTGGCGATCTCGCGGGGTCCGCGGATGTCCTCCATGGCGCGCGCACCTGGATGCCGCCGGGGCGCCAGCGGGCGGAGGCGCTTCTGCTCCTCGGGACGGTCCAGTGGTACCTCCAGGGCGGGCAGGCGATCGCGACGCTGGAAGAGGCGCTGGGTGACGCGGCAGACGACCCGACGCTCCGCGGCCGTGTCCACAGCCGGCTGGCGCTGTTCGACAGCGATATCGAGTCCAGCCGGGCGCACGGCCGGGCCGCCGTGGCCCTCATCGACCCGGCGGTCGATCCGTCCGGGAGCGCCTTCGCGATGTACGGGCTGTTCCTTGCCGACGTGCAGGCCGGGTTGCCCCCGGACCTGCCGTCGTTGGGGTGGGCGTTGGCGCTCGAGCCCGACACCCCGGCCTGGGAGGCGAGCACGATCCCTGGGCTGTGGTGGGCGTACACCGACCAGTACGATCTCGCGCGAGCGCGACTCGAGCGGCATCTGCGGTGGGCGCGCGACTCGGGCGACGAGTCGTCCGGCGCCGACCTCTACGCTCACCTCGCCGAGCTCGAGCTTTACGCCGGCCGCTGGTCGGCTGCGGACGCGGCGGCCGACCGCAGCGTCGACGCCGCCGAGCAGATGGGCCAGGTCATGCCCGATCCCTCGCACCGCGTCCGCGCCCTCGTGGATGCGCACCTGGGCCGACTCGACCAGGCGATCACGGCGGCCACCGCGGGGGCCGCGGCGTGCCGCGGGGTGGACCCGGAGCTGGAGGGTATGTATCTCGATGCCCTCGGCACCGCCCAGCTGGCCGCCGCTGATCCCGCATCCGCGGGCGGCGCGTTCGATCGGATGGCACTCCTCCTCGACGCCCGGGGCGTGCGGGAGCCACTCCGCCATCGAACCGAGCCGGATCACATCGAGGCGCTCGTCGCGACCGGCGCCGCGGATCGCGCGGCAACAGTGCTGGGCCGGCTGGAACGGCGGCACGAGCTCGTGCCCCGGCCATGGATCTCGGACGCGCTGCCGCGCTCACGGGCGCTTGTTCGAATGGCCAAGGGAGACGTCGCAGGCGCGGCTGCCGAGCTGGCGACGGCGCTCGAGCCCGTCGGGGCGCCCCATGCCGACCCATTCGCCCTGGCGCGCTCCCTCCTCGTGCTCGGCCGGATCGAACGACAGCTGGGCCATCGGCGCTCGGCGGGCGAGCGGCTCGACCGGGCCGTGGCGCTGTTCGAGGCGCTTCCGGCACCGGCCTGGGCGGCCCGGGCTCGGCAGGAGATCGGCCGACTCGGTCGCCGCCGTGACGCCGGCGCCGAGCTGACGCCCGCCGAAGCCCGGGTCGTCGAGCTCACCGCCGGCGGCCTGACGAACCGGGCGGTGGCCGACCAGCTGGTCCTGAGTCCCAAGACGGTGGAGGCGCACCTGGCCCGCGCCTACGCCAAGCTCGGCGTCCGCTCACGGGCGGAGCTCGGGCGACGCCTGGCGTCGGTGGGCGCGGTGCCGAAGGATCCGGACGACCCCGCGTTGTAGGGAATCACCGGATGCCGAAAGGGCACCCGGTTCGCATCATCGGGACATGGCACCTCATCGTCTGCCGGCCACGCACACGGTGTTCCGCACCTTCCTGACCGAGCGCTATCGGGCGGGCTCCTCTGATGAGGTGGCCCGCCGCGAAACTGAAGCTGCCAGGGTCGCGGCGAAGGAGCTGTCCGAGGAGGGGCGCCCGGTGACGCTGATAGGGTCGCTTCTCGTTCCGATCGACGAGACGCTCTTCTCGCTGTTCGATGCGGCCTCTCCCGAGGACGTCGCGGCCGTCGGCGAGCGGACCGACCAGCCCTACGATCGGATCTCCGAGGGCGTTCCCGTGACGCCCGCACGGGCCCAGCGTGTCAAGCGCGGGACGCCCCGATGACGCGTCAGCCGTTGAGGTCCCGGCCCGGGCCTACGCCGGCACGCCGCCTCCTCGGTCGTCGTCGGTGGCTGACGACGGTCGTGGTCAGCGCGGTGATCGTCGCGGGCTGTTCCAACCCGCAGCCTTCGGTCAGCCCCCACGTGACGGCGGCACCGTTCGGCCCTGCTGACGTGACCGCGGCCGTGGAGATGCTGGCATCCGCCGGCGTCGCCGTGCGTATCAAGCCGGCCGACGCGCCGCTCGTGACGCCGGCCGGCCAGAGTCGGGTGGGCCTGCTTCGCTTCCAGGTCCGCAACCTTGCGCTGGATGTACGCGGTGGCGGCCTGCGCGGCTCCGACCTGGACGATGTGGCTGCCGCCAACGGCGGCCTGCCCGCCTCGTATCTGATCGCGGCGTGGGCAGAGAGCGCCGGCACGCCGGCCGCCACTGCGGGCTCGAAGCTCATCGGCGGCGCGGAGTCGATTGATCCGCCGGCGATGCGCATTCCAGCCCTTGCGGTCGCCCTGTTCCTCGCGGATATGCTGCCCGGCCCCGCCGCCGAGGCCGCCCGCCCCAGGTTCGCAACGATCGGCCAGACGGCGGCCACGGCCGGGTTCTGCGAGGAGGTGGGCGCCTACCTGACCGGCGTCCTCGAGGGGATGCTCGACCCGACGCAGTCGCTCGCGCCAGCGTGGCTCGAGGGCGCCATCGACCGGTACGCCCTGCTCGAGAACGACCCGGTCAAGCTCCGCAACGCCATCGCGGCGACCGCCATGCTCGTCTACGCGACGAGCATCTCCCGCCCGTGGGTGGTGGAGATGGTGGCCACCCCGGGGGCGGTCCACTACCTCGTCGGGGACGAGGGCGATCTGACCGGCGTGCCGTCCGACTCGATCCGGATCGGCGTCGATCCGGGCGAAGGCACGTTCGCCGAGGAGGTGAATGGCTGCGCCGATCTGGCCAGTGCCCAGCTCGCGGACACCGACGTTGATGGCAGCCCGGTGAGCTGGATCATGCCCCGCCTCGAAGCGCATGCCGACGACATCCCGGTCGACGACGTCGACGACGAGCTCGACGAGAACGGTACGGCCGGCGTCGAGTACACGACCCTCGAGGAGACCCAGGAGGTCCACGACAAGGGGACGGAGGGGCGCGAGTCGGCGATCGTCTGGGCATTCGTCGAGCGCCAGGACGTCACCTCGCTCAAGACCCTCGTGGAGCAACTGATCGGCGGGACCGGCATCCTCGCCCCCAACGTCCGGGCCGTGTACGACCGGGTCAAGCCGCGGCTTGACTCGCTGCTCGTGCCCCGCGCCTGGGAGCAGGTGGATGTCTCATGGCACGAGGCGCCCAAGCCGACGCCTCCGCCGCGCCCGACGCCGACCGAGCCATGTGTCGAAGGTTGTGCCGGCAGCAACGGCGATCCGCACGTGCGCACGGTCGATGGCGTCAGGTACGACTTCCAGGCCGCGGGCGAATTCACGCTCCTGCGGTCGCAGGATGGCTCAATCGAGATCCAGGCGCGGCAGGAGCCTGTCTCGGCCAATCGGGGCGTTGCCGTGAACACCGCTGTCGTCGTGCGCTCGGGCGACCACCGCGTGGGCGTCTATGCGGCGAGGGAGGGCACGACGATCCGGGTCGACGGTCAGACGGTCGAGGCGTCGGGATCGACCGACCTGGGCGGAGGCGCACGCCTCTCGATCCGACGATCGGGCGTCGAGATCGGCCTTCCGGACGGGACGCTGGTCTACGTGATGGCCTTCGGCCGGATCAACGTCCAGATCGCTCCGTCCGACTCGATGCGCCGGGGAGGTGTCGGGATCCTTGGACCCGTGCCCGAGGGTGCGAGCCTGCCGGCGCTGCCCGACGGGACCATCCTGCCGGTCGACGGCGACACGCTGCCGTTCCTGTACGGTCCCTTCGCCGACGCATGGCAGGTGACCGACAGCACGAGCCTCTTCGACTACCAGCCGGGGACGTCGAGCGCTACCTTCGCCCAGCCCGACTTCCCGCCTGCGGACGAAGTCGTGACGAGCGGTGAGCTGGATCCGGGCATCCGCGCGCGCGGCGAGGCGGCGTGCTCGGGAATCGCCGATCCAGGGCTGCGCGAGGAGTGCGTCTTCGACGTCGCGATCACCGGCGACCTCAGCTACGTCGATGGTTACGCGCTCACGGATCGGTTCTTCCGCGCCGGGGAGGAAGCGCTCGGCCAGCCCGGCGGCCCAGTTCCGGCGCCGGCCCCGACGCCCCTTCCGGTCGGCCCCCTGCCGGACGGCATCGTGGAGATCGTGCCGAGCATCGCCAGGCTGATGGGATCGGCCATCGGGCCGGATGGGACGCTCTATCTATCTCTGCAGCTGGCCGGGGGCGGCCACGAGGTGGTCGCGGCGGATCCCACGACCGGCCGGATCAGGGCCCGCGTCGACGCACAGGGCGGGGGACAGGTGGCGCTGACCGGGGACGCCGTATGGGTCGCCGAGTTCACAGGAGGAAGCGCCTGCTCGGTCACGCGCCTCCACCCGGCGACACTCGAGGTCGAGGCCACGATCCCCACATCGTGCACGAGCTACTACACCGAGCTGGCCGCCACGGCGAACGCACTCTGGTTCCAGGACACGGCGGGCCTGCGAACTGGCGACCCCGGCGCGAAGCTGCGCTGGATCGACGCCGCGTCGAACGAGGCCTCGGGCTCCGTCGCGCTGCCGTACACGTTCGGGGTCGATCGGGCAACAAGCCTCCGTGCGACGAGCACGTCGGTGTTCTTCGGCTTCGACACAGACGACGGTTACACGGAGCTGCGGCTGCGTGCAGGTGAGGATCGGTTCACCTCGATCCCTACCCCCGGCAGTCGGACGCTCCTCGTCGGCGATGGCATATGGACACAGATGGCATCCACCGCCTCGTTCTTCACCACCGGCGGCGTCGCCGATCGCTCCGTCCCGATCGATGGCTCGCTGGTCGCGGCCGACGAGCTGGCCATCTACCTGCAGCGCTTCGGCGCTCAGGGCTCGGTGCCCGAGCTCTGGCGCCACCCGCTGGATGGATCGACGCCCACCCGCCTCGCGAGTGCCGCGACGATCGGCACCGCGTGGGGCGACCAGACGCTCAGCTACCTCGGCGGCGTGCCGATCCACCGAAGCCGCTCGGCGCTCGTGACGCTCTGGCTCGTCTACGCCGGCGAGGACATCAGCGAGAGCCGGGTTCTCGCGCAGTGGGCGCCCCGTGAGTGAGCCCCGGGCTGCCCCCACCCGGATGTCGAGAACACTGGAAGGAGATCGTCTCGTGGGAACGCCGATCGCAGTCCTGCTGGCCGTCGTGATGCTTGCTGCGTGCGGCGGGTCGGGGCCCGTGGCGCCGAGCGAGCCAGCTGGTGGGCCAAACGCCGCATCGACCGCCACCGTGACACCTGGCGGAGGTTCCCTGTCGGTCACACCCAGCGCGGGGTCTCCGGATGAAGGGTCCCTCACCGCGGCGTACGGTCTGCCACCCACGACCGATGGTTCGATCACCTACCAGCCTGACGTGGTGACCGTGGAGGGTGGCGCACGGGCGGTGCGCTCGGTGAGCTCCGACGGCATCTCGTGGACGATCGATGCCAACGCAGGACGCGCGTCGGAGCTCCAGGCCGGTCGGATCATGTTCCTGACCAGCCGTGCCGTCGGCCGAGTGCTCGCGCTCGAGCGGCAAGGCGACGAGCTGACCCTGACGATGGGTCCCGTCGACCTGACCGATGTCATCAGGGATGGTCGGATCGAGGTCAGCGCCGAGATCCCGCTCGACGCGCTGACCGGGCTCGCCGTACCCGGTGAGCCCACGGCGCTCGACTACGCCGAGACGCCAGCCACGGGGCAGGTGGACGGTGATGCGTCGTTCGTCCTGGCTCACATCCCGGGGCCGGCGATCGAGCCCGAGTTGCCCCCCGGGGCCGACGGGCCGACCCTCCCGCCACCGACGACCGGCAGCACATCCGAGATGAGTCTCGGTCCGTTCAGCGTCGAGCTCTCGCGTTCGTCGGCGGACGGCGGCCGGCTGGGCCTCAAGGCGGGTTACCAGAAGAACGGCGTGACCATCGGGGTCGACTTCGGGGCCGTCCTCCAGAATCCCGTGTACGACATCGCCCTGGACATCGCGTCGGGCCGGATCAGCAGCGCCAGGATGCGGATCGACGGGCTCGAGCAGCTGACCGTCAAGCTCGACGCCGGCAGCGAGACGGGCCTGGCGGGCAACTTCAAGGCGCGCGCGGAGGTCCCGTTCGAGTTCAACATTCCCATCGCAGCGCCCGTCCCGATCAACCTGAGCATCCGCCAGAAGTTCATCGTGGAGACGGCCTTCAGCGCCCGGAACAGCACGCTGAGCGCCACCGGCACCTTCAGCGTGGATGGACCGATCGGATTCGACTTCCAGACCGGCTCGCTGACTCTCCTCACACCGAAGGTCACCGAAACGCAACCGCTCATCGATTCGCTCAGCGGGATCTCGGTCGGCGTCAACGGTGTCGTGGTGGCCTATCAGCTCAAGGTTCTGGGCGGCATCGGCATTCCGCTCTTCACGGCTGGTCCGTTCGCCGCGATGACCGTTTCGACCGGGCTGACCGTGGGTTCGGACCTCGGCATCGTCAAATGCCGGATCGCGTCCCTCGACGTCGTCGCCGCGGGCGGCCTGGGCTACACGTTCTCGTCGAAGGGCGCATCGCTCGTCGAGAAGTTCTTCGAGAAGCTCGGCCTCAGCGAGGTGAAGCTCGACTCGGAATACGCGAACGTTACCCAGACCCTGGTTCATGCGGCTCGCTCGGCCCCCGACGTGGCGGTGTGCAAGGGCTGAGCCCTCGACTTGTAGGGAAACACCCGATGCCGCCCCTCGAAGGGGCCGCATAGGTTGGTCGAGGCGGACAGGGGCCTGGAAACACGCAAGAGACCTCGAGAGGAGACTGGACAATGAAGCACGTTCTGAAGCCGATCGCGCTCGGCGTGGCGGCCATGGCTGCCATCGTCGGTTGCGGCGGTAGCGCCTCGATTGCGCCGTCGGGCGCCTCGTCGGCCGCCGCGTCGCAAACCACTGCCTCCTCGGCCGAGGCGCCGCGTGCCACGGCAGCGGGGTCGGCTGTCCCCAGCGCATCGTCCCCGGTGAGCCTGCCGTCCCTGCCCCCGATCACCTCCAGCCACGCCGATCCCGCGCTGGAAGCTCAGCTTCCCGCTGAGGTCTCAGGGGCCGCGCTGCAGCGCTACAGCGTCTCGTTCGTGGACCTGCTTGACGATGGTGGCGACCGCGCCTCGATCGACGCCTTCCTGGCAAGCATTGGAAAGACCGAGGCCGACGGGACCTTCGCGGCTGCCTACGATCCGTCCAACACGCTGCCCGGGGGGATCCTGGCCTTCAAGGTCAGCGGCGCGGAGACGGCAGCGCTGCTCGGGGGCATCGTGGCCCTCGAGCAATCCGACCTGGGCGCGGGTGCGACGACGGGGCAGGCGACGGTGGGGGGCAAGAACGTGACGGTCGTGTCCGTGGGAACGGGCGTCAACGACACCGAGTGGATCTACGGAAAAGGCGACATCGTGTTCGTGGTGCACGCTCCCGACG
>Ga0136621_1000311_pt1 | contig 18527 bp, 16 predicted proteins | sample AntDryUQ445A2306_FD_104673 | JGI IMG/M metagenome (GOLD analysis project Ga0136621, IMG submission 104673) | Polar desert sand microbial communities from Dry Valleys, Antarctica - metaG UQ445A (23.06) | ecosystem: Environmental > Terrestrial > Soil > Desert | place: Antarctica: Dry Valley...
CGCATTGGCGGCGTCCAGGATCGTCTGGGTCGAGCGGTAGTTCTGCTCGAGCTTGACGACCTCGGCGTCCTCGTAGTCCTGCTCGAATTCGAGGATGTTGCGGACGTCGGCTGAGCGGAAGGAATACACGCTCTGGGCGTCATCCCCAACAACCGTCAGGTTTTGCGCCTCTCCCGCCAGCAGCTGGAGCAGGCGGTACTGGGCGCGGTTGGTGTCCTGGTATTCGTCGACCAGGATCCAGCGGAACGTGCGCTGGTAGCGCTCGCGTACGTCGGTGAACAGGTCCAGCAGGTTGACGGTGCGGACCAGGAGGTCGTCGAAGTCCATCGCGCTCGCCTCGACCATGCGGCGCTCGTAGAGGTTGTACACCTCGGCCACCGTCTCCTCGAAGTAGCCACCCTGCATCGCGGCGTAGTCGGTGGAATCCTGGAGGCGGTTCTTGGCGCCGGAGATCGCGCCCTGGATCGAGCGCGGGCTGAAGCGCTTCGGGTCCACCTGGCACTCATCCATCGCCCGCTTGACCATGCGCAGGGAGTCGGCCTGGTCGTAGATCGTGAACGAGCGCTTGTACCCGAGCCGCTCAGCGTTGGCCCGCAGGATGCGGGCGCAGGCCGAGTGGAAGGTCATTACCCACATCAGGCGTGAGACGCCGCCGAGAAGTGCCTCGACCCGCCCGCGCATCTCCTGCGCGGCCTTGTTCGTAAAGGTGATCGCCAGGATCTCCGACGGGTGGGCCTGCCCCGTCGCGACCAGGAATGCGATCCGGCGCGTCAGGACGCGGGTCTTGCCCGAGCCGGCGCCCGCGATCACCAGCAGCGGACCCCCACCGTGCTCGACGGCGCGGCGCTGTGGCGGATTGAGGTCGGCGACGAGTTGCTCGGAGTAGTCGGCCCCCGGGCTGACCGGAGCCAGCGTCTGCACTTCGAATTCCTCCACCCGTCGAGGATAGAAGCGTGAGCGGCGGTGGGATGGGGCCCCTTAGCCCCCGGCGCTCGAGGGGCCCTGCTTCGGCTTCAGCTCGCGTACGTCAGCCCCGCCGTCACGACCGTCGAGCTCGGCCAGGCGACCCTCGATCGCGGCCAGCCGGTCGGAGAGACTGCGGATCGCGTCGGCGACCGGATCGGGCAGGTGAATCCAGTCCGCATCGGGGCCCTCGGGCTTCCGTCCCTCCACCCGAACCGGGTGCCCGGGGTTGCCGACCACCGTCGAGTTCGGCGGCACGTCCGATACGACGACGGTGTTTGCCCCGACCTTGGCCCCGTGCCCGACCTCGATCGGGCCCAGGAGCTTCGCCCCCGAGCCGATCGTCACGTCGTCGTGGACCGTGGGATGGCGCTTGCCCCTGGCGAAGCCCGTGCCCCCCAGCGTCACGCCTTGATACAGCGTGACCCGGTCGCCGATCGCGGCCGTCTCGCCGATCACCACCCCTGATCCGTGGTCGATGAAGAAATCCTCGCCGATGAGCGCCGCGGGATGGATCTCGACGCCGGTAAAGGCTCGGGTCGCGAACGCGATCGTTCGCGGCGCCAGCGGCACCTCCGCTTCGTAAAGCGCGTGCGCGACGCGGTGAGCCAGGAGCGCCTGCACCCCCGCCCAGCTCGAAAGGATTTCCGCGGTGCCCACCCCCCTTGCGGCGGGGTCCCGGTCACGAGCGGTCGTGACGTCCGACGTTACCTCGTGGAGAACGCGGCGCAAAGTTCCCAAACCAAGCATGGCTCAAAGGGTAGGCCAGACGGGGCGCTACTCCGCGAAGAACGGCAACGACATGTAGCGCTCACCGCCGTCACAGGCAACGGTAACGATTCGCTTGCCTCTGAACTCCGGACGCGCGGCTACATCCAGCGAAGCCGCCAGCGCTGCCCCCGCGGAGATCCCGACCAGGAGCCCTTCCTTGATCGCCACCTCTCGCGCGGCCGCCAGCGCCCGCTCGTCGCTGACGGCGATCGTCTCGTCGATCACGCCCAGGTCGAGCACATCCGGAATGAAGCCGGCGCCGATCCCCTGGATCTTGTGCGGGCCGGGCGTGCCACCGCCCAGGACCGGCGAGCCCGCCGGCTCTACCGCGATGCACTGAAAGCCGGGGCGACGCTCCTTAAGGGCGTGGCCGACGCCTGTGATCGTGCCTCCCGTTCCGACTCCGCATACGAGTACGTCGATATCGCCCCCCGTGTCGCGCCAGATCTCCTCCGCCGTCGTGCGGCGGTGGATCTCCGGGTTCGCCGGGTTCGAAAACTGCTGAGGCATGTAGCCCCCGCGCTCGGAGATGAACTTGCGCGCCAACTCGATCGCCTCACCCATCCCGCCCATCGACGGCGTCTCGTGAACCTCCGCGCCGTATGCGCGCAGGAGCTTGGTGCGCTCGCGGCTCATGCCCTCCGGCAAGGTCAGCACCAACTCATAACCACGCGCCGCGCACACCAGGGCGAGTGCGATGCCCGTGTTGCCGCTGGTCGGCTCGACGATCACGGACTCGCCCCGTTCGATCAGGCCATCCGCCTCGGCCGCGTCCAGCATCGCAACCCCGATCCGGTCCTTGACGGACCCGCCCGGGTTCATGTACTCCAGCTTGACAACGATCTCGGCGCCGTTTGGCGGCGCCATGCGACCCAGCCTGGCGAGCGGGGTGTCGCCGATCGTCTCGGAAACCTCGGCGGCCAGGCGCGCGCGCGTCGATTCTCCGGAGGGATTCACGCCATCACCGTATCCATCGTCCCGTTGCGATCAGATGTGGTAGATCCCCGCCCCGGTCTCCGCGGCCTCGCGGCGGGCGATGTCGGCGATCGTGGTCGAGCGGAAGACATCGCGTAGGGCCTCGACACCCTCCTCCCAGATCCCGCCGGCCTCCCGGCCTTCCTCGCCCACCTTTCCGTCCAGCACTTGGACGACCTCCAGCACTGTGATCTCCTCGGGGGGGCGCGCCAGCGTGTAGCCGCCCTTGACGCCGCGCTGACTGTTCAGAAGCCCGCCCCGTCGCAGTGTCGAGAAGAGCTGCTCCAGGAACTGCACCGGCATATCCCTGCGCTCCGCGATCTGCGCGATCGGTACCGGTCGTTCCCCGCCGGATCGCGCAAGCTCGGCCATCGCGACAACCGCGTAGCGCGACTTTGACGTGACCGAGATCATCGTGACCTTTCTACAGGAAAATCCCCGCTCCTAGCGTGCGGCGAGCCCACGCCCGAAACGGCGCGGGCTAGGATGGCATGCGCGCCGCCGCTGGGGCGCGCTTGGGAGGGGAGCTTCGGTTCCCTGTGGACAAGGATCGATGTGGAGTGAGTGGTGATCGACGATGCCTGGTGCTGGACGGCCAACCGGTGGTCCGCGTCGGCGTGCGGGGGATTCTGGATGGCCATTTCGAGGTCGAAGAGGCAGCCACATGGCGTGACGCGCTCGAAGTCCTGACCGCCACCGGAGCTTTCGACGTGGCCGTCGTCGGAATCGATGCGCAGCGGACCTCCGATGACAACCTGGAGGGCCCGGCGATGATCCGCGCGCTGCGAAAGGCGATGCCGGGAACCGCCATCGTCGCCCACGCGACAAGGCCCGGCCGCCACAGCGCCGGAGCGGCGCTCGACGCGGGCGCTTCGGCGTATGTCGCGAAGAGCTCGTCGCCGGAAGCCCTCCGTGAGGCGATCGAGACGGCAACGAGCGCGGGTCGCTTCGTCGATCCCTCCGCCCGTGACAGCGGCTCGCGGCTGACCCGGCGTCAACGGGAGATCCTGCAGCTCCTGGCTGACGGCCTGTCAACGACTGCTATCGCTCACCGTCTCGGGCTCAGCGCAGAGACGATTCGCGCTCACAGCAAGGCGATGCTCTCCCGCCTCGAGGCCCGCGACCGCACCCACGCCGTGGCCATCGGCCTGCGCGCCGGCCTGATCGATTAGCGCGCTCGCAATCTCGAGGTCTCTAAATCCAGCCACGATCGCGGGCAAGCAGTACCGCCTGGGCGCGGTCGACGGCCCCGATCTTGCGGTAGACGTTGTGCAGGTGCGTGCGCACCGTTGACACCGACAGCGAGAGCTCGGTCGCGATCTGCTTGTAGACCATCCCCGCGGACAGGCCCCGAAGGGCATCGAGCTCGCGCTCGGACAGGGGGCAGGGCTCCGCAGCGCGGCGCCTGGTGCCGTTCGCGCGAGGGAACTCGAAGAGCAGCTCACGCAACGCAGCTTCGTCGAGCCCGAGCTCGCCGGCGGTGCGCTTCATGGCATCCGAGGAAATTGGCCCGCCTGCCGCGCGGTGGACGATTTGATCGGCCAGCCGCAAGGCGGCCGCCAACCCCTTGGCAGCGGGCGCATGGTGGCCCTCCACAGCCGTCGCCACGCTGCCGGGAAGCCCCCAGCGCCGCACCAGGACGGCGCCCACCAGGGCATGGTCGATGCCCAGTTCCCGGCGCTCGCGCTTGACGCGGTCGTCAGGAGCCTCCCGCTGGTCGGCGTCGACCCCGAACGCAGGCCCATAGAGATCGCCCAGCACAAGGCGTCCGACATCGTGAACGAGCGCCGCGACGGCCAGCTCGTCACGCTCATCGATCTGTGCCGAGTCGGCCACCTGCTCGGCGGCACCGCGGACAGCCGCAGCGTGCCGCCGGAAGAGGTCGTAGCGCAGTGACCCGGTACCGGCCGGGGCTAGCAGGTCGTATGTGTCGACGCGGCGGGCGACGGCAACCAGCCGCTCAGCACCCAGCGCGTCGACCGCGGCGGGCACTCCGCCGGCCCCGCGCCGGTGCCCGTTGCCGTTGTTGGCGGCCTGCATGACCGCGATCGTCAACGCAGCGTCTCCTTCGACGGCGTTGATCAGGTCCGAGCTCGAGACAGCGGGCGACGCTGCGATGAGGCTCAGTCGGCCAGAGGCATCGGCCAATGCCGGCAGACTGGATGCGGAATCGAACGCCGCGGCGAGCCGACGGCCGCCGGCTCCCATGGTGCGTGAAGCGGTCGCCGGTTTGGCGCCGGCCGGGCTTGCTTTCAACTCTGTCATTGCCTCATCCTCGGTAGCCGAACGCGGTGGCGAATCAGTCACGCCCACACGCTCACCTCCTTATCGGCAGGAAGTCGGCCGCGACTTAGCCGAGACTCGGCCCCTGGGAGGATTCCATCGCGGCCAGCGCCGCACCAAGCCGCTTCAGGGCATTCGCGCGCCCGATGATCGCCAGCGATTCGAAGATCCCGGGCGAGATCGTGGTCCCCGTCAGGGCCACGCGAATCGGCTGGTAGAGGGCGTTGGGCTTGACGGCCTCGCGTTCCAGGACCGCCGCAAGCGCCGCTTCGATCGGCGCCGCCTCGAACGGCTCGACGCCCGCCAATACATCAGCGGCTTGGCGCAGGAGCGGCGCCGAATCCGGGCCACCGAACTTGCGCCGAGCTTTGGCGGCGTCGGCGCGCTCGCCGAAGGCAAAGCGGATCAGCGGCCACACCTCGTCCAGAGTCTGGGCCTTGTCCTGGGCGATCGCGCACGCCCTGGCGAGCAGCTCTCGATCAGCCGGCACGCCGTTGCCTGCCCGCTCCAGGTGGCCGACCACTGCCGCCATGTAGTCGTCCAGCGGCAATTCGCGCATGAACCGCCCATTCAGCCAGCGCAGCTTCCGTTCGTCGAAAATCGCCGCGGAGCGGCCGACGCGAGCGAGGTCGAAGCGGCGTACCAGCTCATCGGTGCTCATCAGGGTCGTGTCGTCGTCGGAGCCCCAGCCAAGCAGCGCCAGATAGTTGCGCACGGCAGCGGCCAGATACCCCTTGTCCCGCAATTCCTGCACCGAGGGGGCACCGTGACGCTTTGAGAGCTTCTTGCCGTCGGGGCCATGCAAGAGCGGAAGGTGCGTGTAGCGGGGCGGAGCGACTCCGAGCGCCGTCAGCACGAGCACCTGCTTGGGAGTGTTGGAGAGGTGGTCGTCACCGCGGACAACATCGGTGACCCCCATGCGGGCGTCGTCGACCGCTACCGCCAGGTTGTAGAGCGGGGTCCCATCCCCGCGCGCGATGACAAAGTCGTCCTGGGATTCATTCGGAAAGGCGACCTCTCCTCGCAGCAGGTCGCTGACGACGGTATCGCCACCATCGGGCACCCGTAGCCTCACGGCGGCCCCAGGCTCGTCGCGCCTTGTTCCCCGGTAGCCCCGGTTTCCGTGCTTCGCCTTCCACGCCCGGACCTCGTCGCCCTCCGCGAGGTCGTGATACGCGTGACCGGAAGCCAGCAACCGGTCGATCGCCTCGGCGTGGGCGTCGCGATTCTCATACTGGCTGACGGCCTCGCCGTCCCAGTCCAGCTCGAGCCATTGGAGGGCGTCGAGGATCTGATCCACGTTCTGCGCGGACGAGCGTTCCCGGTCGGTGTCCTCGATTCGCAGCAACATCCTGCCGCCGGAGCCCCTGGCCGCGAGCCAGTTGTAGAGCGCGGTGCGCGCACCGCCGATGTGGAGGGCACCGGTTGGCGAGGGGGCGAATCGTGTGGTCCTTGGATCGGGGCTCAAGATGCTGATCGGTCCCCATGTTTCCACAGCGGACGGCAGGCGCGATACTGCCCGGGATGCTCATTGGGGCCCATGTCTCAACGGCCGACGGGCTGCCCAGCGCACTCGCCCGTGGGATCGAGCGCGAGTGCGACGCGATTCAGATCTTTCCGCAGAGCTCGCGAATGTGGCGCCCGACCGCCCATTCGGACTCTGACGTGGCCGGATTCAAGGACGGCATGGCCGCATCGCGAGTCGGCAGCGTGCTCATCCACGCGATCTATCTGATCAACTGCGCTTCTCTTGAAAGAGAGATCCGCGCGAAGTCGCTCGTGGCCCTGAAGGCGGCGCTCGACCTGGGCGAGCGGATCGGCGCGGACGGCGTCGTCCTGCACCCCGGGTCTCAGAAGGGACGAGACTACGAGGAATGCATGATCGCGGTGGGGGCGGCGATTCGGGAGGCCCTCGCTGAGACCGAGGGTTGTAAGTTGCTGCTCGAGGACACGGCCGGCGCCAACGGCACGCTCGGCCGTGACTTCGGCGAGCTGGCACGCCTGATCGAAATGGGAGGCGACGACGATCGCTTGGGCGTCTGCCTTGATTGCTGCCACCTCCTGGCATCGGGCTTCGAGGTCCGCAAGCGACACGACCTGACCGAGGTCGTCGACCAGCTCGACCGGACGATCGGGCTTTCGCGCCTGCGCGCGTTGCACGTCAACGACTCCAAGATGCCCCTCGGCTCCAACCGTGATCGCCACGCCAACCTCGGCGAGGGCGAGCTGGGGGACTCCGGGCTGCGGGTGTTCCTCTCCGAGCCGCGCTTCGAGGGCCTGCCGGCAGTGCTGGAGACACCCGGCGCTGACAACGCCGGCGCCGGTGTCGCAGAGATCAGAAAAGCCAAGCGTCTGCGCCGCGAAGGCGTGGCGAACCGGCGCCGTCGCCCGCCGGCCCCGAGATCGATCGCGCGGGGCAGCGGGCTATAGCGCGTTTCGCAGGTCGAATGCCCGAAAACCATCGGGTCCCGCTTCCGAGCAATCGAAGAACCGCGGGTTCACGCAGGCGAAGTCCTGTCCTTGGCCGTCGTACGCAGTCTCCACGGTGAACTGGCACTGCGGCAGTGGCTGCCGGGAGAGCTTGAGCCCGCCGTACCCGCCGGAGCGCTCCGCCAGCTCGAACATCTCGACGTCGACTTCCGCCCTGAAGACCTTGCGCAAGCAGCCCATGTAGCGGTTGCCGGTGAAGTGGTCCACATACGAGTAAAGCTGTGGGCATCCCAGCTCGATGCAGCCACGGGGCTCGATCAGCTTGTCGCAGAAGGCGCCGCAACGACGGCACTCGCCATGCTTCGTCGCTTCGCGTTGCGCCGGCGCCATCGTGCTGCGAATTGTAAGCGGGATCAAGCCGGTTTAGGCGGCGAGGGCGGCGGGGCCGAGGAGCTGGTCGAGCTCGGTCCGCAGCCCATGGCCCGGGTCGACCCGGTAGCTCTCGCCGAAGCGCAGATGTCGCACAGCTTCACCGGAGCGCATCTCGATCGTCACCTCGGTGCCGCCGGGATACGTCTCGAAGAGGCTCTTGAGCTCTTCGACCAACTCGGCTCGGTAGCGGCTGGCGTCGATGCGAAGCACGATCCGCTTCGGCCCGGCGCGCTTGCGGGCGCGGGCGCGGGCGGCGTCGAGCTCCGCTTGATCGGCCTCGAAGACCGTCGCCTCCTGAACCCTGATGGAGGACTGGCCCGCCTCCTTGTGGTCAAGCCGGCCGCGAATCACCACGACCCGATCGACCTGCACGGCCGCGGCCGCCTCCCCGGCGGCGTCCGGGACGAAGAGCTCGACCTGCCCTTCGAGGTCATCGAGCCTGGCGAACATCACGAAGTTGCCTGATCTGGTCCTGACTTTTTTCGCCTCGGCCACGATGCCACCGACGGTAACCCAGGCGCCGTCGGCCTTCTTCAGGACCTCGGGAAGCGTGCAGCTGATCCGCTCCCGTAGCGCATCGCCGACTTCCGTCAGCGGATGGGCCGAAAGGAACGTCCCCATCGTCTCCTTCTCGAGGGTGAGCAGCTCGCGCTGATCGAACTCCTCGGCGGGGATCGACGGGCGCTGGGAAGCGTAGGCACCAAGAGCCTGGTCCAGGCCGCCCGCGGCGCCTCCCTGGTTGAAGATGGAGCCTTGCCCGCGCAAAGCATCGTCTTGCGCCTTTAGACCGGATGCCTGGGCCTGCGGCAGCGCCTCCAGCATCCCCTTACGGCTGGCGCCGGTGGAGTCGAGCCCGCCGCACTTGACCAGGCATTCGATCGCGCGTTTATTGACCGCCCGCGCGTCAACGCGCTCGCAGAAGTCCCAGATCGACTCGAACGGACCCGCCTTCTCGCGAGCGTCGATGATCGACTGGACGGCCTGATGCCCGACGTTCTTGACGGCGTCGAGACCGAAACGGATCGAGCTTCCGGACACGACGAATCCATGCTCAGAGATGTTGACATCCGGTGGGAGCACCTCGATGCCCATCTGGTTACAGCGATTGACGAAGAACGGAACCCGGTCCTTGGTCGACATCACCGAGGAGATGAGCGCCGCCATATATTCGGCGGGATAGTTCGCCTTGAGGTACGCGGTTCGATAGGAGATGAGGGCGTAGGCAGCCGCGTGTGCCTTGTTAAAGCTGTAATCGGCCGCCGCGGTCATCGACGACCAGAGCACTTTCGCCAAGGCCGGCGCGGTGCCCGACGCGGCGCAGCCGTCGATGAACTTGCTCTCCATCGTGGCCATCAGGTCGCGCTTCTTCTTGCCGACGGCCTTGCGCAGATCGTCCGCCTCCGCGGGACTGAAACCGCCGAGCTGCTTGGAGATCTCCATCAGTTGCTCCTGGTAGATGATGCAGCCATAGGTTTCCTGCGTGATCGGGCGCAGGCGGTCGTCGGCATAGGAGACCGACGAGGGGTCGCGCTTACCGCGCGCGTAGTCGGGAATGAATCGCATCGCGCCCGGGCGGTAAAGCGCGCCGATCGCGACGATGTCGTTGAACTCGGTCGGGCGAATCTGCTTGAGCGCCTCCTGCATTCCTTCCGACTCAAGCTGGAAAACCCCGACGGAGTCGCCGCGGGACAGCATCTGGAACGTGAGCCCATCGTCAAGCGGAATCCGCTCCATCTCGATCTTCACGTCGCGTGAGCGCTGGATGATCTCGACGGCGTCCTCGATCACGTCGAGGTTGCGGAGGCCGAGGAAGTCCATCTTCAGCAGGCCGATCTCTTCGATCGGGCCCATCGAGTACTGGGTCACGATCTTGTACTGGCGCTTGAGCTTGCCGCCCTCCCCGCGCTCGGGCGCGGCGCTCCGGTCGTCGGCCAGCTGTAGTGGGACGACATCGCTAAGCGGACGGTCGGCGATCACCACCGCCGCCGCGTGGATCGAGTTGTTGCGAACCACGCCTTCCAGCCCCTGAGCGACATCGACGATGCGCTTAGCGTCCTCGCTTACGTCGACCTCCTTGCGCAGGTCCTGGTTCGGCTTCAGGCAATCAGCGAAACTCGGGCTCCGGCCCATGATCGGCTCGGGGATCAGCTTCGCCAAGCGGTCGCCGGTGCTGTAGTCGAAGCCGAGGACTCGCGCGGCATCACGGGTCGCCGCGCGGGGGGCCATCTTGCCGAAGGTGATGATCTGCGCGACGGACTCGCGGCCGTACTTTTCCTGCACGTAGCGGATCACGCGATCGCGCCCGCGGACGGAGAAGTCGATGTCGATGTCGGGCATCGACTTTCGCGCCGGATTCAGGAATCGCTCGAACAGCAAATCGTTAGCGAGCGGGTCCAGTTCCGTGATGCTCAGGCAGTAGGCGACGATCGAGCCCGCGGCGGAGCCGCGGCCCGGCCCAACCGCGATCCCGTTGGACTTCGCGTAGGAGACGAAGTCCCAGACGATCAGGAAGTAGGACTCGAAGCCCATCTTCTCGATTACGCCGAGCTCGAACTCGAGCCGCTCGACCGCCGCAGCCGGGAGCGGCTCGCCGTAGCGACGCGCCAAGCCCTGATTGGCCAACCGGCGCAGCATGACGCTCGGCTCCTCGTCATCGTCCGTGGGAAAGCGCGGAAGCAAGAGCTTGCCGAGTTCGACCTCCGTCCGGCAGCGCTCGGCGATCTCGAGCGTCATCGGCACAGCTTCCGGCCACGGCGAAAAGTCGCTCTGCATCTCCTCGTGGCTCTTCAGGAAGAACTCGTTCGTGTCGAACTTCATCTTCGGCTGCGCGATCGTCGATTTCGTCTGGACGCAGAGAAGCGCCGCGTGGTGGTCGTAGTCGTCGCGGGTCAGGTAGTGAACGTCGCCGGTGGCGACCAGCGGCCGGCCCACCTCGCGCCCGATGCGGGCGATGCCCTCGTTCGCCTTGTCCTGCTCCGGAATCTTGTTGACCTGGATCTCCATGTAGACGTTGTCGGGGCCGAACGCCTGGAGGAGGTCGTCGAGATGCGCGCGGGCGTCGGCGGGGCGGTCTTCGACCAGCCGGCGGCAAAATCGGGAGGCCAGGCAGCCGGTTAGCGCGATCAGGCCCTCCGAGTGGCGCTCGAGCATCCCCATGTCGACGTTGGCCTTGCCTCTGCCGAAGCCCTCAAGGAATGCCGTCGAGCTCAGCTTCACGAGGTTGCGGAAGCCCACGTCCGAGGCCGCCAGGAGCGTCAGGTGGTTGCGCTCGGCGCGGCGGTCTGCCTGCTCATGATCGTCGACGAAATACGCCTCCAGGCCGATGATCGGCTTGATCCCGACCTTCCTGCACGCCTTGTAATGATCGATCGCACCGTTCATGACGCCGTGATCGGTCAGGCCCAGCGCGGGCATGTCCAGCTCGGCCGCGCGACCGGCCAGCTTTTCGATGCGGCAATGGCCGTCGAGGAGCGAGTACTCGCTGTGGACGTGCAGGTGGGCGACGGAACCGGTCAAGGCTTTGATCTTGTCAGCGGGGTCAGATGCCAACCGCTTCGATTTCCGCAAATCGGGAGAGAAGCCGGGACCCACCCGGGCGGCCCGGCCCGGCCTAACCCGAGCAGACCCAAGCCGACGGGCCCGAGTCCGCCCAGATCATCGCCGCGATCCGGTGCTGTTCGGCAGGCGGCGCTGAGTGCGGAAGCCCCTGACCCCCATAAGCGCTCCAGGTCGAAGGCAGGATCTGGTAGGCGCCCCCCGCGCCTGAGCTTGGGTTCAGCGCTGAGAAATTGCCGCCCGACTCACACATGACGATCGCTTCCGGAATCGCCCAAGCGCCGAACTGCAAGGGTCCCGCGCCCGTGGGCGCCGGAGAGCCGTCGGGAGCGGCGGGCTCCGGTGGAGCGGCGGCCCGCTCGAGCTTCGCAGCCTGAACCCGCCAGTCGCCGACCCGGGATTCGAGCGCGGCCAGGGCCGCTGACTGATCCTGGCGCGCCGCAGCCAAGGCGGCGGCGTCGGCCTCCGCGGCGGCACGCGCAGCCGCCATCTGGTCTCGGGCCGCCTCGATCCGGGCATTGTGCGCCGTGACGCGGTCCCTGGCGACGGCGGCCGCCGCGAGCTGTGCCGCGACCGCCTGCCGCAAGTCGTCGATTCGCGCGGCGAGGGCCCGATCGGCCTCCTGGATCCTGCCAAGCAGGTCAGCCCGGGTCGCCAGGTCGTCGAACCCGTCGGCCTCCAGCAAGACGTCGATGGCACTGGGGCCGGCGGACTTATAGATATCGACCAGGCGCTGGGCAAGCGCGTCCTGGGCGCGCCCGAGCCGCGCCTTGGCGTCGCCGAGCTCCGCGCGGGACTGGGCGGCTCTAACGTCAAGCGTGGCGGCGCGCTCTTGACCGGATGCCAGAACCGCGCTCAGCTCCGCCTCCTGGCTTGCCGTCGTGAGGGCGCGCCGGCGAGCGCCGGCGAGCGCCACGACTTTCTCGCCGATCTCGGCATTCAGGCGCTCAGCCTGAGTCCGCGCCTCATCGATCTTCTCGTTCAAGCCCCCGGCGGTCTGCCCGTCCGCGTTGGCGATCGGGATCGCGAAGGCGAGCCCGACCACAAAGACGAGCAGCGCGCGAAACGCCAAACTGTTGGTCCGGTTCCCGATCACAAGAGCCGGAGGATGCTAGCTGACCGTGAGGAATTGCTAACAATTTGCTAACGGCGCTACATAACGTGGGCGGGAAGTTGCAGGGCCGCCCTCCCCTCAGCCCTCCGGAGGGTCCTTGCGGCTGAGCAGATAGCCGGCCGCGAGCAAGACGGCGCCGGCGATGACCCCCGCGATCTGGATCTGGCGGCCGAACCGCCACCAGGCGAGGCGCACCACCACGCGTCCGATCAGCTCATAGACGGAACCCATATCTAGCTCCCTTCCCCGTCGGCGCGTTCGCCAATCCGATGCGCCATCCGGCTTTGCAGTGTGAACAGCTCGATGAACCCCGGGCTCGCGGCCTGGGAGAACTCGCCGCCGGATTCGCCGAACGAAGCGAGTGACTCGTCATACAGGGCATAGGGCGAGGAGCGGGAGACAACCCGCACGGCCCCCTTGAAGAGCTCGACCGTGATCGCACCCGTCACACGGGCGTTCGCCGACTCCATGTACGCGTCGAGATCAAGGCGCAGCGGATCGAGCCATAGTCCCGCGTAGGCCAGGTAGGCCCACTTGCGGTCCAAGGCGTGCTTGTGCTCGTTCTGATGGATTGTCGACACCAGCTTCTCGAGATCCTGATGGGCGGTCAGGAGGATCGCTGCCGCCGGCACCTCGTAGAGGTCGCGAACCTTGAGGCCGACGATCCGGTCTTCGATGTGGTCGACGATCCCGACGCCGTGGCGGCAGCCGATCCGCGCGGCACGCTCGATCAGGGCGACCGGATCGAGCTGCTCGCCGTCAAGTGAAACCGGGACGCCGCGCTCGAAGCCCACCACGAGCCGTTGCGGTTCATCCGGGGCTCGCTGCGGCGGCGTAACCAGTTGGAACACCTCGTCGGCAGGCGGCGTGCCGAGGGTCTCGATCTCCTTGCCCTCCGACGAGCGGCCCCAAAGGTTGTCGTCGATCGAGTAGGGCGCCGCCTCGGTCCCGCCCTTCACCGGGATCGCGTGTTCGCGGGCGTACGCGATCTCCTCCTCCCGGCCCATCGACCACTCCCGCACCGGCGCGAGTACCCGCAGCTCGGGCGCCAGAGCGGCGATCGTGCCGTCGATCCGCACCTGGTCGTTGCCCTTGCCGGTGCAGCCGTGGGCGATCGTGTCACAGCCTGTAGCGCGGGCGTGCTCGACCGCGAGCTTGGCGATCAGGGGCCGGGCGAGAGCGGTGAACAGCGGATATCCCCCGCCGTAGAGGGCGTTGGCCTTGATCGCGGGCAACACGTAATCGCAAGCGAACTCTTCCTTGGCGTTAGCCCGGATCGCATCGATGGCACCGAGGTCCCTTGCCTTGCCGACAACCACGTCCCAGTCCTCGCCGGGCTGCCCCAGGTCGACCGTCAGGGTCACGATCTCCACTCCGTAGCGCGCCTGGATCCAGTGGAGCATGACCGAGGTGTCGAGCCCGCCCGAGTAGAGCAGCAGCACGCGCCCGACCTTTAAGGGGTCGGCCTGGTAGGTGGCGATGCGGGGCGCCGCTGGAATCTGCTCGCTCATCGGACGCGGAAGTGTATGGGCCGACCGGAAGGCGGAGCGTGCTTTTTTGGACCCGCTCCGCAATGATGGGCGACGTGTCCCGCGTCATGCGCATCCTCTCCACCGCCCTGATCACAGCCGGCCTGGTGATCATGGCCGATGTCGGCCTGACCCTGGCGTGGAAAGAGCCGCTGTCGACGATCTACGGATCGATCCAGCAGCGCAAGGCGCGCGAGCAGCTCGACGACCTCCTAGGGCGCTTTCCCGCCGCCGAGGACCTGGAGGCGGCGTCAGGCGCGGCCTCGCTCGAGGAACGGGCCAGAATCCTGGCCGACCGCTTCGAGGCCGAGGCGGCCACGGGCAAGGCGATCGGCGAGATCTCGGTCCCGCGCATGGATCTGGACGGCGTCGTGGTCGTCGAAGGAACGGACACGGCATCCCTGCAAAAGGGACCGGGCCACTACACCCGCTCTGAAAACGCCGGAACCCGCAAGGTCGGCGACGGGTCAGCCCTCCCCGGGCAGGGGAAGACGATCGGCATCGCCGGCCACCGGACCACCTATCTGGCGCCGTTTCGCAACCTGGACCGGCTGAAGAAGGGGGATGAGGTGGTGCTCGAGATGCCCTACGCAACGTTCATCTACGAGGTTGAGAAGACCGAGATCGTCGATCCCTCGGATTTCGAGGTGGTAAAGAACGTGGCATACGAGCGCCTGGTGATGACGGCATGCCATCCGCTCTACTCCGCGGCACAGCGAATCGTCGCCTTCAGCGCTCTGAAGGAGATCAGCCTCTTCGGATCGGGCGAGGGGATCTGGCAGGACCCGTAACCGATCGCTAGGCGATCGTAAGCGACCGTCCCAGGATCGCCAACGCCTCGTCCACCTCGGCCGCGCCCACCACCAGGGGCGGCAGGAAGCGCAGCATGCCCGGGCCCGGGCAGTTGAGGACCAGGCCTGCTTCAAGGGAGCGGTCACGCGCCGCCGGGGCATCGAGCCCCGTCGCCAGCGTGACGCCGATCATCAAGCCCCTCCCCCGCACTTCGCTCACCGCTTGGAGCCCCCGCAGCCCGGCAAGGAACAGCTCGCCCGCCGCGAGGACGCCGGCGAGCAAATCATCGTCGGCGAGCACGTCCAGGGCCGCGAGGGCCGCTCGGGCCGCGACCGGCCCGCCCGCGAAGGTCGAGCCATGGTCGCCGGGCTCGAAGACTTCGCCAAAGGCGGGGCTCGTCACCACGGCTCCGACCGGCAGGCCACCGCCGAGTGCCTTCCCCATCGTGATCGCGTCGGGGGTGACCTCGAGCTGCTCGTAGGCCCACAGGCTGCCTGTCCGTCCCATGCCGGCCTGGATCTCGTCGAACACGAGCAGGGCCCCTGTCCGATCGCAGGCGGCGCGTGCCGCAAGCAGGACATCGCCGGCGATCGGGAAGATGCCCGACTCACCCTGGATCGGCTCGATGATCACGGCAGCCGTCCGCTCGTCGATCGCCTGGTCCAGCGCCTCGGCGTCATCGCGGGCCACCGCCACGAAGCCCTTCGGTAGCGGCCCGAATCGAGACTCGTCGGCCAGCCGCGGAGTGGCCGCCAGGGCACCGATCGTGCGCCCGTGAAAACCGCCGTCCAGGCTGACGATCTGCGGTTCGGCGATCCCGCGAGAGTGGGCGTGCTTGCGGGCGAGCTTGATCGCGCACTCGTTGGCTTCGGTGCCGGAGTTGCAGAGAAACGCCTTGCCGCCCAGCGACGACTCGCTGAGGCGCCGGGCGAGGCGCAGCGCCGGCTCGCTCAGGAACAGGTTCGACGAGCCCATGAAGGTCGCCGCCTGCTCCGCGATCGCGGCGACGATCGCCGGGTGGGCGTGTCCCGCGTTGTGAACCGAAAGCCCGGCGAAGAAGTCCAGGTACTCCTTGCCGTCCGAATCCCAGAGGCGGGCGCCCTCGCCGTGCACGAACTCGACGCTCGTGCGCATGTACGTCGGCATCGTGTAGCGGGCGTCCAGCGCGCGGAGGTCGTCGATCGAGCTCAAGGCGGGGCCTAGGGCGTAACCATGGTGCCGATGCCGGCGTCCGTGAACAGCTCCAGGAGCAGTGAGTGGGGCCTGCGCCCATCCACGATCTGGGCCGAGCCGACGCCGCCGCGGATCGCCTCGACGCAGGCTTGGAGCTTGGGCCGCATGCCACCGTCGAGCGTCGCCAGCGCCCGCTCAACCTCGTCCACCGAGGCCCGGGAGATCAGCGTCGTCTCGTCGTTCGGGTCCTCAAGCCAGCCAGGCACGTCCGTCAAAAAGAGCGCCTTGTGGGCTCGAAGGGCGGCCGCCACCTTACCCGCTGCCGCGTCCGCGTTGACGTTGTACGAGCTGCCGGAAGCATCGGTCGCGGCCGAGGCCACAACCGGGATGTAGTCGGCGGCGATGTGGTTGAGGACGTCCACGTCGACCCGCTCGATTTCGCCGACGTTCCCGACCTCATCGGCGTTGGCGACCGGGCGGACGGCGAACATCGAGCCATCCTCGCCGGAGAGGCCGACGGCAGGCTGGCCGTGGCGGTTGATGCGGTTGACGATGTCCGAGTTGATCTTGCCGAGCAGCACCATCTTCGCGATCTCGACCGTCTCGGGGTCGGAGACGCGCAGGCCCTCGTGGAAGCGCACCTCCATGCCGAGGCGCTCCATGTAAGTGGTGATCTCCGGTCCGCCACCATGGACGATCACCGGGTTCAGCCCGACGTACTTGAGCAGCACGACGTCGGCGGCGAACGCCTCCATCAGTTCGGCGTTGCGCATCGCGGCTCCGCCGTACTTGATGACCACCGTGCGCCCGTGAAACTGCTTGATGTAGGGCAGGGCCTCCATCAGCGTCTCGACCGACGCCACACCCTCCGATGTCCTGCGTTCCGGGGTCACGGGCGCCTCATGTCGTGTACTCCGCGTTGATGCGGATGTACTCGTGCGTCAGGTCGGAGAAGTAGACGTGGGCCGTGGCATCGCCCCGGCCAAGGTCGATCGCGATCTCGGCCTCGCTGGTCTCGGCTTCAAGCTCCTCGAACTCGATCGAGTGCGGTCCGGGCTCGTCCCACTCCTTGCCGGCCAGGGCCATGCCCGCCGCCTGGGCGATTCGGCCCCAGTTCGCGTCGCGGCCGGTCAGCGCCGTCTTCACCAGGGGCGAGTTGGCGATCGCCCGGGCGACGCCCTCCGCCTCGCCCTGATCACGCCCGCCGGTGACCCGGATGCGCGCCACCCGCTCGGCGCCTTCGCCGTCAGCGACGACCTCGAGGGCGAGCTGCAAAAGGACGGCGTCCAGCACGCCTTCCGGCAGCGGCCGGCCGGCGGCTCCGGTCGCCTGGAGGACCACGGTGTCATTGGTCGACATCTGGCCGTCAACGGTGATGCGCTCGAAGGAGCTCGCAACGGCGCGCCGCAGCGCGGCCCCGGGATCGCCGATCTCGGCATCGGTCTGCACGAAGCAGAGCATGGTGGCGAAGCCCGGTTCGATCATCCCCGCCCCCTTTGCCTGGGCGGAGACGGTCACCCCGCCGACGCGCAGGGTGACTTGCTTCGGACCTCGGTCCGTGGTCATCATCGCGCGGCAGAAATCCACGCCGCCCCGCTCGGACAGCTCGTCAGCGGCGCCACGGATCCCGGCCAGGACGGCTCCGGCCTCCAGCGGCACCCCGATCACACCGGTCTCCGCGACCGCCACCGACACGCCAGGGATCCCCAGGGCCGTCGCCGCCCCGTCCTGCATCGCCAGGGCATCCAGGATGCCCTGCTCGCCCGTGGCGGCGTTGGCGTTGCCGGAGTTGACGACGACGGCGCGGATCGCCCCGAGGTCGCACCGATCGCGGCAGACGCGCACCGGTGCGGCGGCTGCGGCGTTGCGGGTCAAAAGGACGGCGGAGGTGACCTGGTCCGAGTCGCAGGCGATCAGCCCGACATCGGTCTCGCCCGCTCGCTTCAGGCCGCAGTGGACGGCGGCGGCTCGAAAGCCGGGGGCCAGGGTGGCGGGTTCGAGCTCCTCCGCGCCGTCCGGCGCATCGCACCAGCGTGAGCGAAAGAAGGTCATGGGAGCCCGGCGCCTTCATCCAGGTCCAACATCAGGTTCAGGTTCTGGATTGCCTGCCCCGCGGCACCTTTCCAGAGGTTGTCAATCGCCGCGAACACGAGCGCCCGCCCGCTCTCCGGCTCGAGGGTCACATGGATCCGGCAGCTGTTCGTCTCACGCACGTCGGCGACGCCGGGCGGCGCTTTGGCGAGCTCGACGAAGCGCTCGCCGTCGTAGGCGTCGCGGTAGAGGTCCAGGACCTCGGATTCGACCGCCTCGCGGGCCAGCGTGACGTAGCAGCTCGCAAGCAGCCCCTGATCAAGCGGCAGCAGATGCGGTGTGAAGGTCAGCGGGCCCGAGGCGCCGAGCCCGGTCAGCTCCTGGCGGATTTCGGGCAGGTGGCGGTGGCCGTTGACGCCGTAGGGTTTGAAGTTCTGGTCGACGCTCGAGAAGTGAAGCGCCTCCCCCCCACCCCGCCC